>Ga0189289_10016_pt1 | contig 319347 bp, 310 predicted proteins | sample UW106minimetaG_FD_130313 | JGI IMG/M metagenome (GOLD analysis project Ga0189289, IMG submission 130313) | Marine microbial communities from the Costa Rica Dome - UW106 mini metaG | ecosystem: Environmental > Aquatic > Marine > Oceanic > Photic zone | place: Costa Rica: the Eastern Pacific... | reverse complement strand
GCCTTGAAGTCGCCAAACTGCTTCGTAATCGCAGCCGTCAGCGTCGTCTTGCCGTGGTCAACATGCCCAATCGTGCCGATGTTGACGTGCGGTTTGGTACGTTCAAACTTTTCCTTAGCCATGCTCAAGCGCCTTATATTGGGGGCCGCGAAGGGCCCGGGCCCGGTATTTCGTGGGCGTGGCACTATTCCGGGACGCAAAAGATTTCAAGAGGGGATCGCATGGGGGCGGGAAATCGGAACAACTTCTGTGATGTCTGGCCCCCAGTGGCGAGGTGGGGGATGGCCTAAACGGCCCCGACAGACCGCCGCGGACTGCCTGCACAGCCCACAGGGTTGAGCGCCCACAGATCGCTGGGGTCAAAGATGGTTGCGCGCGGGACAACCGGATAACTGATTGTCAAATGCAACGCCCGGGCCGCACCGCCTGTGATCAGCCTTCGACGGTGTCTTCGGTCTTGGCGGCTTCGGTTTCGGCTTCAGGGCCGGTGGCCGCTTCTTCAGCGGTGGCCTCTGCTTCGGTCTCGGCTTCGTCAGGCCCCGGGCCGTCCTTATCGGCAAACCAGTCAGGATTCTCGCGCATCCAACCTTCGATGAGGCGCGCGGCATTGTCGCTCAGGTTCTTCAACTGCTGTTGCTTATTCTGTGTCAGCCCCGAACTGATCGCCGTTTCGCTGCTCAACCGCTCCAGCACGGTGAACTGCCTTGGCTCTTCGTTGATCTTGCCGCCTGCGGCATCGTCCCAGACCGTCGCTTTGATCACCATGATCGACTTAGGATTCAGCACCAGCGGGATGCCCGGCACAGCCAGAGAGTAACCATCAATGCTGATGGCAATGTGATAGAATTGGTCGCCTTTGTAGCGACCAAACCGACGCTCGATCGCCAGTTTCATCGCATCTTCCAGCTCGTCCTCAGACGCGCGGCGCGAGGGAGGGGCCATCACGGCATTGTCGGCCACAACGATATTGTGGCCCAGCTTGAATTCACCCAGCGGGACAAGGGGTTCGTTCAGGTCCTCATCCGCTGCCGCACAGGCGGACAGAACGGCAAAGAGGGCGAGACCAACAAGATAACGACGCATTGCGAGACCTTTATGCCAGTGTGATCCCTGCATCGTTAACCGCTGTGCCTGCGGGGTGCAAATGACATCTCTGTTCCTGCGGCCAAGGCAGCGGTGCCTTGCTGACCAATGGACGCGGGACGCGCGTGTGTGTTGGGCGCACCAGCGTCTGGCCGCTAGGCCCGACAGTGTCCTCGCAGTTACCACACATGCCAGGGTGTGGCCTTTATGGGTCGATCTTGGGTGGGAACTTGTTGGAATGGGGGAAGCCACGTGGGGCCATGCGCCCGGTTCCGGCGCGCTTGCCGAGCCATTCGCCGAGATCGTCCTGGTGCCTGTTCTGCCCTTTCTCCGTGACCCATTTGAGGCCATCCGCAAGGGTGAGGGTGGTTGCATCTGACAGGCCACCATCCTTGTATTTCTGCAAGCGTACCCCTTTGCCGCGGCCCATTTCAGGCAAGTCTTCGAGGGCAAAGACCAGCATCTTGCGGTTTTCACCGATCACCGCCACATGATCCCCCGAGACAGGCTTGAGAAGCAGGGCGCGCGTATCGCCTGAGACGTTGAGCACCTGCTTGCCGGCACGTGTCTGGGCCAGCAGATCGTCCGAGGCGATCACGAAGCCATCCCCGGCAGAGGACGCGACCAGCCACTTGGCTCCATCGCGGTGAATTTCCAGCGTGATGATTTCGACTTCGTTGGGCAAGTCCACCATCAGGCGTACAGGTTCGCCCATGCCGCGCCCGCCCGGCAATTCCCCGGCGCGCAGGGTATAGACCCGGCCGTTGGAGCCAAGCAGCAGCAGTTTGTCGGTGGTTTCCGCATGGAAGAGGAACCGGCCTTCATCCCCGTCCTTGAACTTGAGCGTCTGATCGAGGGCGATATGGCCCTTCATGGCGCGAATCCACCCCATCTTGGAGCAGACCACCGTGATCGGTTCGCGCTCGATCAGATCTTCGGGCGCGATGTCTTCGATCTGTGCGGCTTCGGCAAAGCTGGTGCGACGCGCCCCGCCCGGGGACTTGGCGCCAAAGCGTTTGCGAATGTCACGCAGTTCTTCTGCGATCGCTGCCCATTGACGGTCAACGGAATCCATCAGGCCAGACAGGTCTGATTGTTCGTCGCGCAGGGCATCGCGTTCTTTGACAAGGGCCATTTCCTCAAGGCGGCGCAGGGAGCGCAGACGCATGTTCAGGATGGCCTCGGCCTGCAGTTTGCTCAGGCGTCCATCGCGGATCACACCGGCCGGGCCGGTATCGTCGCCCGCGACGTCTGGGCCCTCGGCATCTGCTCCCTCGCCGCTGGTGACCTGCTCTGCCGCCGACCCGCTGGGCAAGGGCGAGATATAATCCGCCTCTGTCATGGCGCGCGGCGGCGTGTTCTCCCAATCCTGAGCCATCAGGGCGGCCCGTGGGGCATCGTCATAGCGGATGATGTCGATCACGCGGTCCAGATTGAGGAAGGCGATGATCAACCCGTCAAGCACCTCAAGACGATGGGCGATCTGTTCCAGCCTGTGACGGGTGCGATTGCCCAGCACCTCGCGGCGGTGATCGAGGAAGGCGCGCAGAACTTCCTTGAGTGAGCACACTTTGGGCGTTCGCCCGTCGATCAGCACGTTCATGTTCAACGAGAAACGGATCTCGAGGTCGGATTGTTTGAAGAGCATGCCCATCAGCAGCTCTGGATCGACATTCTTGGATTTGGGCTCCAGCACGATCCGCACATCTTCGGCACTCTCGTCGCGGATGTCGGCGAGGATGGGCAGCTTCTTGGTTTGGATCAGCTCTGCGATCTTTTCGATCAGGCGGGATTTCTGCACCTGAAATGGGATTTCGGTGACAACGATTTGCCATTGCCCGCGGGCAAGTTCCTCAAGCTCCCACCGGGCCCGAAGGCGAAATGCGCCGCGCCCAGTGCGATAGGCTTCGGCAATGCTTTCGGGGGGCTCGACCAGAACGCCGCCTGTCGGGAAATCCGGGCCGGGCACGTATTGCAGCAGGGTCTCATCGCGCGCATCGGGCGCTTTGATCAGGTGCAGGCAGGCGCCAATCAGCTCTTCGATGTTATGGGGCGGGATGTTGGTGGCCATGCCCACAGCGATGCCGCTGGCCCCGTTGGCGAGCAAGTTGGGGAAGGCCGCTGGCAGCACCAAGGGCTCTGTCAGGGTGCCGTCATAATTATCGCCATAGGGCACCGCGTCTTCATCGAGCCCTTCAAGGAGGGCCTGCGCCACCGCTGTCAGACGGGCCTCCGTGTAGCGGGAGGCGGCCGGGTTATCGCCGTCGATATTGCCAAAGTTGCCCTGCCCGTCGACCAACGGATAGCGCACGTTGAAATCCTGCGCGAGGCGGGCCATCGCGTCATAGATCGCAGCATCGCCGTGGGGGTGATAGTTGCCCATCACATCGCCCGAGATTTTAGCCGATTTGCGGAAGCCACCTGTGGGCGCAAGTCGAAGCTCGCGCATGGCAAAGAGAATCCGCCGGTGCACTGGCTTGAGCCCGTCGCGCGCATCCGGAAGGGCCCTGTGCATGATCGTGCTCAGAGCATATTGCAGGTAGCGTTCCCCAATGGCGCGGCGCAAAGGTTCGGCGATCGGGGCGGGATCCGTGATTTCGGGCAGGTCGGTCATACCCCCGTGATAGGGCACCTCAGAGTCGTGGTAAAGCGTAGGTCTGACGGTTGATGGCGCATAAGCGCGGATAGGGGGCGACTTCCCCCTTGGCCCCGTGCTAGGACCGCCTGTGCAGGCAGTGGGAAAGATGGGTGAAACGATGCTCTTGCGGTTGACGGTGGCGCTGTTGGTACTGCTCGGTGCTCTTCTTTTTGCGGCGGGCTCAGATGATGATGCGCCGTCGCGGACGGATATGGCGGAATTGCGCGTTGAGCAGCAGCGCACGGTGCAATTGGCATCAACGTCCCCGCCCGTTGTGGCAGGTGAAGCTGCCAATCCACCGGCGCAGGATAACCTGCCCCAAAGTGCCGATGACGGCGCTGCCGAAGCCGATGCGTCAGCGCCGACAGACACCCCTCAACAGCCAGAGACGGATGCGGGGGCTGAGCAGCCTGTGGCGCAAGCCCCAGAGCAACCTGCCGAGCAGGCCCCGACAGACACCGCGGAGCAACCGGTTGAGACGGTCTCAGATCAAGCGGACCAGCAGGACGTATCAGCCCCAGAAGCCCCCGGCGGCGATGATGCCAGAGGCGCCACAGATGCCAACACGGACGCTGCCGCCGCTCCGCCCGAGGCACCAGCTACAGATACGCCCGCATCCGATCCCGTTGCCGCAGATGCACCCGAAGAGGAGGCGCCCGAGGCCACGCCGGAGGACGTGCCAGAGCCAGTCTTTCTCTATGTCACGGGCAATCGCGTGAACCTCCGGGCAGGGCCGTCAACCAATGATGCCGTCGTGGGAAGCGTCGTGCGGGGGCAGGCGGTTCAACTGCTGAGTTTCGAAAGTAATGGCTGGGCTCAGATTCGCGTCGACGGGGTGGATGGGCCGGTTTTCATGTCCGGAGATTTCCTGTCGGAAACACCGTAAGGCTTTTAAGTCGTTTTTTACCGGTTGTGGTCGCACCAGTGCGCGAATCTGGCCCTATTCTGGAATTTTTGGACGCATAAGCATACACGCCAAGCCGAAGGGACTCACTTTGGATTTGCCGGCATGACTGATGCGGAGAAATGTCATGATCAGAACACCTTATCTACTCTTTCTCGGGGATGCCCCGGACCAGCTTGCCGCGAAAGTGGCGCAGGGAATCAAGGACTGGCGCCCTGAAAATGCCGTTGGTCAATTGCGTATGCCGGGCTGCAAGGCGGATCTGGGCATTGCTGATCTGAGCTTGCAGGACGCCCGCGCCAAAGGGGCGCAGACCCTTGTCATCGGCGTGGCAAATCGCGGCGGCGTAATCTCTGATGCATGGAAAGTGGTGCTGCGCGAGGCCCTTGAGGCCGGGTTTGACCTGGCTTCGGGCTTGCACAACCTGCTGATGGATGAGCCCGACCTGAAAGAGTTGGCTGAATCACTGGGCCGGAAACTGCACGATGTGCGGGTGCCGTCCGTGGATTATCCGATTGCCAATGGCAAGAAACGCTCGGGCAAGCGCGTCCTGGCCGTGGGCACCGATTGTTCGGTGGGCAAGATGTATACGGGCCTCGCCGTGGATGCCGAAATGCGCAAGCGCGGCATGAAGAGCACGTTCCGCCCCACTGGCCAGACAGGCATTCTGATCACGGGCGGCGGCGTGCCGCTTGATGCGGTGGTCGCCGATTTCATGGCCGGGGCCGTGGAATGGCTGACGCCGCCCAACGAGGACGATCACTGGGACATTATCGAGGGGCAGGGCAGCCTGTTCCACGCCTCCTATTCCGGTGTGACAATGGCACTTGTGCATGGCGGGCAGCCCGATGCGCTGATCCTGAGTCATGAGCCGACCCGTCCGCATATGCGTGGCCTGCCTGACTATGCACTGCCCTCTCTGGAGGATGTGCGCGATATGGCGCTGCGTCTGGCGCAGGTGGTCAACCCTGATTGCAAGGTGGTCGGGGCCTCGATCAATACCCAGCACATGACGGAAGAGGCCGCGGCGGCCTACTGCGCCGAGGTGGAAGCGCGGCTTGGCCTGCCCACGGTTGATCCGTTCCGCCATGGCGCGCAGCGCCTTGTGGATGCGCTTGACGCCCTTTGACCCGAACGGTGCGCGGCGCTGCCCCTTCGGGCCGGCGCCGCGCCCACCGTCCCGTGTGATCCTTTGCCCGTCTGGAGGTCCTGATGTCGATTACTGTCAGCCGTGATGCGTTTCGCCTGGCGGAAGTGTTCACGATTTCCCGGGGGTCTCGGACCGAGGCCAAGGTGTTGACGGTCACGGTCAGTGATGGGCAGCACATGGGACGGGGCGAATGTGTGCCCTATGCCCGCTACGGTGAAAGCCTCGACAGCGTTACAGCACAGATCGAAGGCTATTCCGGCGCCTTGGACCGGATGGCCCTCCTTGAGGAGATGCCTGCTGGCGCTGCCCGCAATGCTCTCGATTGTGCGCTTTGGGATCTGGAGGCAAAACGGGCGGGCACGCCGGTGTGGCAATTGGCCGGTCTTCCGGCGCCGGGCCCGTTGACCTCTGCCTTCACCCTGTCACTGGCCAGCCCGGATGAGATGCGCGCCTCTGCCGCACGCAATGCCCACCGGCCCTTGCTGAAGGTCAAGCTGGGCACGCCCGAGGATATGCCGCGGCTTGAAGCTGTGCGCCAAGGTGCGCCGCAGTCCACCATCGTACTGGATGCCAATGAAGGCTGGAGCGCCGCTGCCTACGGGGAACTTGCCCCGCACCTGGAACGGCTTGGCGTCTCGATGGTCGAGCAGCCCCTGCCCGCCGGACAGGATGATGGCCTTGACGGGATCGCGCGCCCGGTGCCCCTGTGTGCGGATGAAAGCTGCCATGATCGCAGCTCTCTGCCGGCCCTGAAGGGGCGCTATGACATGATCAATATCAAGCTCGACAAAACAGGCGGCCTGACCGAGGCGCTTGCCCTGCGCGCGGCGGGGCGTGCGCAAGGTTTCAAGATCATGATTGGCTGCATGGTCGGCTCTTCGCTCGCCATGGCGCCGGCGGTGCTGCTGGGGCAGGGGGCCGATGTCGTGGATCTCGACGGCCCGCTTCTCTTGGCCGAAGATCGTGATCCCGCCCTCACCTTCGAGGGCTCGGTGCTGCACCCCGCCCCTTCCGCCCTGTGGGGCTGATCGTCAACTGGACCGGCAGGCGTTCGCCCGCTAAAGACCGCTTCAAGCAATCGGAGGCCACATCATGACCCGTACCGTTTACGTCAACGGATCCTACCTGCCCGAGACCGAGGCAACCGTTTCCATCTTCGACCGGGGCTTCCTGTTCGCGGATGGTGTTTATGAGGTCACCAGCGTGCTGGGCGGCAAGCTGATCGATTTCGACGGACATGCAAAGCGGCTCGAACGCTCCCTGAGTGAGCTTGAGATGGCCATGCCCATGGACAGCGATGCCCTTTTGGAGGTGCACCGCGAACTTGTCCGTCTCAATGAGATCGACGAGGGCCTGATCTATCTGCAAATCACCCGCGGTTCTGACGGGGATCGGGATTTTGTCTATCCCGCTGCAGACACGCCGCCGACCATCGTCCTGTTCACCCAGGCCAAGCCGGGCCTGGCCCAGGCACCGGCGGCGCAAAAGGGCATCAAGGTGGTTTCTATCGAAGATCAGCGCTGGGGACGTCGTGACATCAAGACGGTGCAATTGCTGTACCCGTCGATGGGCAAGATGATGGCCAAGGCCGCAGGTGCGGATGATGCCTGGATGATCGAAGACGGAACAGTCACCGAGGGCACGTCAAACAACGCCTATATCGTGAAAGGCAACACGATCATCACGCGCCAGCTGTCCAACGACATTTTGCACGGCATCACCCGCGCGGCAGTTTTGCGGTTTGCCCGCGAAGCCCAGATGACCGTGGAGGAGCGCCCATTCACCATCGAAGAGGCGCAGGATGCGGATGAAGCTTTTATCACCTCCGCCTCGACCTTCGTGATGCCCGTGGTTGAAATCGACGGCAAAGTGCTTGGCGCAGGTGCGCCCGGAGGCGTGTCGTCCCGGCTGCGCGAAATCTATCTTGAGGAAAGCCTCAAGTCTGCCATCTGAAGCATTTGAAGAGGGCGTGCGCGCCACCTGTCGCGCCCGTTATGGCCATCCAAACGCGCACGCGTTCCAGGCCGGTCGCCCCCTCGCAGCTGGTGTCTAGGCGGCTGCTGTAATCCGCAAGGCGATGTAGGGGGCCAGGTTGAACACCAGAATCAACAGCTTGTAGTGGCCAAGAAACCGGTACCAGCCGACGCGCGCATCGTCTTCTGTTACCCCCAACATGCGGCTTTGCATCCGGATCACCGCATCACCCGCGACCATCCACAACAGGCTATAGAGCGCCAACATGCCAATGTTGAGAACGCTCATCCAGCCGAACAGGGCTTCATAGCTCATATCAACCTACATGCTTTAACGTGCATCTTGAGCGTAGCACGGGCGGCCTAGCGCCCTGCGCGCAAATGTCGGGGCAGGGTGTCGCAACAGCGATCAACTGGTTGGCTGCGGCCGTGCAAATGGCCTGCGCGCCAGAAGACCGGGCGGCGCGTTTAGCCGTCTTTGCCAACATTGGCCTCGAAAGCGGCCTTGAAGTCAGCCTGCTGCTCGGTGCTGGCATCGGTTTGATAATTGGCTTTCCATTCTGCCATCGTCATGCCGTAGAAAGCTTCGCGGCCTTCGTCTTTCGTCATGTCGATGCCACGCGCATTGGCTGCTTCCTGGTACCAGCGGCTGAGGCAGTTCCGGCAAAAGCCCGCCAGATTCATCATGTCGATATTTTGGACATCCGTGCGGTCTTGCATCAGGTGCTGCTGCAACCTACGAAATGCGGCAGCCTCAAGCTCGATCCGGGTTTGTTCATCCATGTTCCGTCCTCCTTTGGGGGCCCTTTTCGCGGGCAGTCGTTCCTAAACCTGTGCCTGTTGCGCGGCCGCTTCAAGCAGCGGAGCCAGGCGCGTGCCCCAGGCCTGTTGATCTGCTTCGGTGGCGATCACGTCCTGGCGCAGTTCGATCAGCACATTGGGGCGGCCGTGGGCGATGCAATGGGTGTCAATTGTATCGCCCGGCAAATGGCCTTTATAGGGCTCGTTTACGCCCACGGGCGCGCCGCCTTGCGCCTGAAGCTCTGCGATCAGAGGATCCGCCAGCCGCCTGTCGCGCGGATCGAACAATATGCCCACTTCCCAAGGCCGCGGCGCGCGGCCACGCAAGGCGGGCGTGAAAGAATGCACCGACACGATCCGAATGCCTAAGCGGGCCGCATGGCGGGCAACCGCCTGATGATAGGGCTGGTAGCACAGGGCCTTGCGTTGCATGAGCGCATCCGTGCCGGCATGCCGATTACCGGGGATGATCGTCCCGTCATAGAGCTTCATGAGCAGGGTTGGATCCTGCGCGCCCCGGTTCGGATCAATCACCAGCCGTGAGAAATTTGAGCACAGGCAGGGACAGTCCAAGGCCGCGGCCAATGCCCGCGACACGCCTGCCGCGCCGGGATCCCAGGCGATATGGCGCGCCATGTCCTCCGCAGGGAGGCCGAGCGTGCCACCGTTCACGGCGTTGGGGACGGTATTGGTGGCATGATCACAGATGACCAGCCATTTTCCGGGGCGGTTTTCTCCGGTGAGGGTGAACGGGGTATAGGTCATCTCGACGTCCTGTTTCGCGCTGTGCATGGGCATATGCCGGGCAAAACCGAATGGCTAGGTCTGGGACAAAAAGCTACAGCCCACAAATAGATTCTTCGGCATGTTGAAGGTGCCTCGGTTTAGCGCTAACACAACCGTGAAACCCCATTGAAGAACTCTTTGGCGGGCCGCGCATGGCAACGGGATGGCCCGGTTTGCCTGTGCTCCTGCCTCGCGTCGGTTGCCATAGATAAACCGACCCTTGCCAGAAACGGAGACCGTCATATGCGACGCACGCGCAGGATCAAGATCGTTGCAACCCTAGGACCCTCGTCCAGCGACTACGCCACCATCCGGGCGCTGTCGGACGCCGGTGTTGACGTCTTCCGCCTGAACATGAGCCACGGCAGCCACGAGGACGTGGCCGCACGGCACGCGATCATTCGCAAAGTCGAGGAAGAAACAAATCGCCCGATTGGCATTCTTGCGGATTTGCAGGGCCCCAAATTGCGTGTGGGCACATTTGCCGATGGCCCTCAGGATCTGGCGGACGGGCAGGCATTCCGGCTCGACCTTGATCCCACAGCCGGTGACAACACACGGGTGAACTTGCCCCACAAGGAAATCTTTGCGGCCCTGCGGCCCGGCGCAACGCTTTTGGTCAATGACGGCAAGATCCGTCTGAAGGTGTCCGAGTGCGGTGAAGATTATGCCGATTGTGTTGTTGAGGCCGGGGGCATGATCTCTGACCGCAAAGGCGTCAATGTGCCTGACGTCGTCCTGCCGCTGGCCGCCCTGTCCGAGAAAGACAAGCGTGACCTCGAGTTTGTTTGCGATTTGGGCGTTGACTGGCTGGCTCTGTCTTTCGTGCAGCGCTCCGAGGATGTGGAGGATGCGCGCATTCTGGTGAAGGGGCGCGCCTCGATCATGTCAAAGATCGAAAAGCCTGCCGCCGTTGAGGCCTATGCAGAAATTCTTGAAGCCTCTGACGGGGTGATGGTGGCCCGGGGCGATCTGGGCGTTGAATTGCCCGTGCAGAAGCTGCCCCCGATCCAGAAACGCCTGATCCGCGGTGCCCGGCAGGTTGCCAAGCCGGTCATCGTGGCCACGCAGATGCTGGAAAGCATGATTGAAAGCCCGGTCCCGACACGCGCTGAGGTGTCGGATGTGGCAACCGCCATCTACGAGGGGGCTGATGCGATCATGCTGTCAGCCGAATCGGCGGCAGGCCAGTTCCCCGTCGAAGCGGTGCAAACCATGTCCAACGTGGCCGAAGAAGTCGAAAGCGACGCCACATACCGCGCTGTGATCGAGGCAAGCCGCACCGCTGAGCGGTCAACCGTGTCGGACGGGATCGTGGCGGCAGCGCGCGAGATTGCCGAAACAACCGATATCAAGGCGATCTGCTGCTTTACTCACACCGGATCAACGGCACGCAAAGTGGCACGGGAACGGCCCAACACCCAGGTGCTGGCGCTGACGCCCTTTATGCCAACCGCGCGCATGTTGACGCTCTATTGGGGGATAAACTGCTATCAGACCGGCCATCTTGATCGCTTCAAGATGGCAGTTGTAGAGGCCGCCAGCCGTGCGCGCCACGCGGGCTTTGCCACGCAGGACGACCAGATCGTTGTCATGGCAGGCGTGCCCTTCAACACGCCGGGCACGACGAACATTCTGCGCGTGGCCCCCTGTGACGAGCGGTTGATCTTCTCTTCCGATACGGACTGATCGGGCGCCTTGGCGGCACGCGGCCGGTGTGGCTGCGGGCCGCCCACCCGCATCATTCTGCTCGTTTGGGCTTGTTTTCAGGCAATGCGAGCGCAAAAACATCGCAAATTGCCGCTCTATCGCCGTATTTATGGTTAACTCTCTTGGCGTATTTTACGATTCGAAGGAGTTGACATGACCTATTCTGCTTATGCGGATGCAGCCTTCACGATGGGCATGATTTTTTTCTGCCTGGCGGTGGTCAGCCTTGTTTCTTCCTATGCGCATGGTCGCAGCTTACGCGGAGCCGCGATCTGGACAGTGTTGGGTGGGATTGGCTTGACTTATGCGCTGCACACAAATCCCGGCGGTTATGAATTTGCGGATGCGCCACGTTTGATGATGAGAGCCATCATGGGCCTCATCGGCTGAGCCCACGATGCGATTTTGGCGGGCCTGATTGCGGCGCGCAGCGATTCTCGCTTGCTATTGTTGCCGGGCTGTCCTAAAGCGCGGCTTCCACATGCACGGTTGGGCTGAAAAGGGCTGCCTTTCTGTGTTTCCAAGACCCCCAGACCGGTGCATCTGCACCAAAAGGAGATCGAAATGCCCAAGATGAAGACCAAGTCGAGCGCCAAGAAGCGCTTCAAGGTCACGGCTACTGGCCGTGTGAAGGTCGCTCAGGCCGGCAAACGCCACGGCATGATCAAGCGCACCAACAAGTTCCTCCGCAACGCACGCGGTACCACCACGCTGAGCGCTCCTGACGAGAAAATCGCCAAGAGCTTCATGCCGTACGACCGCTAATCAGGAGGAACACAGATGTCCCGAGTCAAAGGCGGAACCGTCACCCACGCACGCCACAAGAAGATCATCAAGGCAGCGAAAGGCTACTATGGCCGCCGCTCCACGAACTTCAAAACTGCAACACAGGCCGTCGACAAGGCGAACCAGTACGCAACCCGTGACCGCAAGGCCCGTAAGCGTCAGTTCCGCGCCCTGTGGATCCAGCGTATCAATGCCGCTGTGCGCGCCCATGACGAAGCGCTGACCTATTCGCGTTTCATCAATGGCCTCTCGCTGGCTGGCATTGAGGTGGACCGTAAGGTTCTTGCAGACCTCGCTGTGAACGAGCCCGAAGCCTTCGCTGGCATCGTTGACAAGGCGAAAGCTGCTCTGGCCTGATCTGGCCAATCCAGAGATTTAAAAGGGCGCGTCCTTTAGGGCGCGCCTTTTTTGCATTTCAGAGGGTGCGCCAAGCGCGCCAGCGGGGAGTGTGCTTTTGATGCGGTGATCAGTCAGGCTGTTTTTCACGGCGTCTGCGCAGGGCCACGCCCGCGATGGCGGCGCCCAGCAACCAAGCTGAGGGCGGCAGAGGCACGGTTTCGACGGCATCGCGATAATTCAGCGTCAATGTGCCTCTCAGGAAGCGGGCGCTATCATAATTCCGTCCGCCGAAGACGAGGCGAACAGTCATGCCATCGGTCACATTGAGCAAGGTGGTGCCACTGGCAGAAGTCTGCCCGAATGAGCTTTGCAAACCTGTGGCAGATCCTACCAGTTGCTCAAGGGTCGGCGCGGTCAGCAATAGGGCGGCGCCGGCGCGATACCAGGCGTGGTTCCAGGTGTAGTCCCAGTCCAATTCAATCTGCCCTGTCCCTGAGAATGTGGCCTCAACGGCCCAGACATTCGTGGAAAACGTCGCCCGGCTCCTTGGGCCCACAGTTCTGTCATAGGAAAAGCTGGCACTCTGTGCCGTGCTGTTCTGGGTCTTGATGCCCGGACCAGTGAAGCTCCATGCACTTACGCTGACGGCTTTGGCCGCCGATGGGGCCAGCCCGATCGCAACGGTGGTCAAGCAAATGCACAGTGCCATTTTGAGGCGGTCGAACATGACCTGCTTCCTTGGTGAGTGGGTGGATCTATCCGATCTCCTCAAAAGTGGCTGACAGGCGCGTCGAATTTTGGGCGAATTCGGGTAAAATTTGGGCTATCTGTGCGGCGCGCTCTGGGCGCATGGCAAACGAGAGGGCCGGCACGGCTTGCACGTATGCGCCAGCCGGGGTAACCCACCCGCGATCGAAAAGGGGCTTGCCATGGATGATCTCAAAGCAAAATACATTGCCGCTATCGCCGACGCGTCTGATGAGGCTGCGCTTGAAGACCTCCGGGTTCAGGCGGTGGGCAAGAAAGGCGAAGTGTCGCTGAAGATGCGCGAGCTGGGCAAGATGACCCCGGAAGAGCGCCAGATCATGGGCCCTCGGCTCAATGCCCTGAAGGACGAGATCAACAGCGCCTTGGCCGCCCGCAAGGCGTCTCTTGCCGATGCCGCGCTGGAAGAGCGTTTGCGCAGCGAATGGTTGGACGTGACCCTGCCTGGCCGGGGCCGCCCGGCAGGTACGATCCATCCTGTCAGCCAGGTTACCGAAGAAGTCACTGCGATCTTTGCCGATATGGGTTTTGCCGTGGCCGAAGGCCCGCAGGTGGAAAGCGACTGGTACAATTTTGACGCGCTGAATATTCCCGGACACCATCCAGCCCGCGCAGAGATGGATACCTTCTACATGCACCGCGCAGAGGGCGACACGCGCGCACCACATGTGCTGCGCACCCACACGTCTCCCGTCCAAATCCGCTCCATGCAGGCGCAGGGCGCCCCGATCCGGGTGATTTGCCCGGGCCGTGTGTATCGCTGCGACTATGACATCACCCACACGCCGATGTTCCACCAGGTGGAAGGCCTCGCCATCGACAAAGACATCTCCATGGCCAACTTGAAATGGGTTCTGGAGGAGTTCTGCCGCGCGTTCTTCGAGGTGGATGGTGTTGAGCTGCGCTTCCGCGCGTCCCATTTCCCGTTCACGGAACCTTCTGCCGAGGTGGATATCCGCTGCTCCTGGGAAGGGGGCACGCTGAAACTGGGTGAGGGCGATGACTGGCTGGAAATCTTGGGCTCCGGCATGGTGCATCCCAAGGTGCTGCAGGCGGGTGGAATCGATCCGGATCAATGGCAGGGCTTTGCCTTCGGCATGGGGATCGACCGGATCGCGATGCTGAAATACGGCATCCCGGACTTGCGCGCCTTCTTTGACAGCGATTTGCGCTGGCTGCGGCACTACGGATTTTCAGCGCTTGCCAAGCCGACGTTGCATGGTGGCCTGAGCGCCTGAAGCGGCCCTCGCGGTATCTGAGGCAGGTGGCGCGGCGGCAAACGCTCGCTCTTGCGGGCGTGTGGGCTATATGCGGGGGATGAAACGCCCGCACCTGTCTCGCAACCAATGGCTTTTGATCGCTCTGCTCTGCACGATCACTGTGGCACATGTTGCCATGTGGATGTCAGATCGGATGCCAACAGACGTCAAACTGCGCCTGACACTGATCAATGCGTTGGGCTGGGCAATCGTCTTGCTGCCCGCTTTTGCCGTCGGGAAATGGCTTGAAGCCAAGCAGCGTCAGAACGCCCGCAACAGGCGCTGATATTCCAGCGGACGCACCCGCTCAGTTCATCAGGGCCAGCAGCCGGTCCGGGTGCAGATTGCACAGCACACGATTGATCTGTGGGCTGTCGGTCAGCCGGCAGGTGAGGCCTTGCTCACCAGACGCCATATTGCCTGACATCATGGCGCCACCGATCAAAAGCACCAGTCCGACAAACATGAACGGCCGTGCGGAGCCCGCTTGGCTCAGGCAGAAGTTTTGGAAGGACATGGCAGTGTCCTCATTCGGGCGGCACAGGCCGCGATTGGGTTCCACAACTACGTTTTGTTTGTGGCGATTCTACGGCCCAGTGTGCAGAGCTTTTTCGGATTGTTCGAGATCAGCCTTAAAATACACGGGTTTTTGGCGGATATTCGCCTGAGGGCGCCTGGTTTGAATGCGGGCACGAATGTGGCAGATGCGGTTCGACATTCCGTGTCCGGGGTGGCGACGCGGATCCGGCAGGGCCACGATATGCTTGTTGCGTTGCTGGCCAAAGGGGCGTGTTTCAGTGGTCTAGTAGGAGGTGAGCGGGCCGCAAACGCGTCTGCGATGGCGCAACATGCTTTGCCCGTTTGCGCCGCCTTGCCAAACAGGCTAAGACGCGCGCGCAACCTAAGGAGGCCACCGTGAAGTTCACCCTGTCCTGGCTCAAGTCCCATCTCGAAACTGATGCGTCTTTGGACGATATCCTTTTTGCGCTCAACGATCTGGGCCTCGAGGTTGAGGATCTGTCCAACCCCGGGGATCGCTTGGCCGCCTTCACGATCGGCAAGGTGCTTGAGGCAGAGAAACATCCCGATGCGGACAAGCTGCGGGTCTGCAAGGTGGACACCGATGAGGGCCCGCTGCAGATCATCTGCGGCGCTCCGAATGCCCGGGCCGGGATTACCGTGGTGGTTGCCAAGCCGGGTGTCTATGTGCCCGGGATCGACACAACGATTGGCGTTGGCAAGATCCGTGGGATCGAAAGCTACGGCATGATGTGCTCGGAGCGAGAGATGGAAATGTCTGACGCTCATGATGGCATCATCGAATTGCCATCGGGCGAGGTGGGTCAGAAATATGCGGATTGGCTTGCCGAGAATGATCCCGCCAAGGTGGACCCCGTGATCGAGATTGCAATCACGCCAAACCGCCAGGATGCTCTGGGCGTGCGCGGGGTTGCCCGTGATCTTGCGGCCCGTGGCCTTGGCACCTTGAAGCCCATGACCGTCACGCCGGTGCCGGGCAGTTTCCCCAGCCCGATCACCGTGACAATTGACGACAGCGCTGCACAGGCTTGCCCAAATTTCACCGGGCGTCTGATCAAGGGCGTCAAGAACGGCCCCAGCCCAGCCTGGATGCAGGATCGTCTGCGGGCGATCGGCTTGCGCCCGATCTCGACCCTTGTCGATATCACCAATTTCTTCACCTATGACCTGAACCGCCCCTTGCACGTGTTCGATGCGGATAAAGTGAAAGGCGGGCTGCGCCTTTATCCTGCCGAGGGCGGTGAAACGCTCACGGGCCTCGATGAGAAGGATTATACCTTCCCTGCCGGGGCCACGATCATTGCAGATGATACCGGCCCTGAGGCCATAGCAGGCATCATGGGCGGCTTGTCTACGGGCTGTACAGACGAAACCGTCAACGTGTTCCTCGAAGCGGCTTTCTTTGATCCGGTGCGCACGGCTGAAACCGGCCGGGCCATGAAGATCAATACCGATGCGCGCTACCGGTTCGAGCGTGGCGTCGATCCCGCATTCACGCGGGACGGTTTGGAAATGGCAACAGCGATGATCCTTGAGCTCTGTGGCGGTACACCGTCTGACGTGTTCGAGGCCGGTGCAGCCCCTGATATGTCCCGGGCGTACAGGCTTGATCCTCAGCGGGTGCAGAGCCTTGTCGGCATGGACATCCCCGAAGCCACACAAAGGGCCACCCTAAAGGCGCTGGGCTTCGTCCTTGAGGGGGATATGGCCCATGTGCCGAGCTGGCGCTGTGACGTGCTCGGAGAGGCCGACCTTGTGGAAGAGGTGGCGCGCATTGCCTCCCTGACCAACCTTGTTGGCAAGCCGCTGCCCCGCGTAAACCCGGGCGTTCCCAAGCCGATCCTGACCCCGATGCAAACCCGTGAAACCGCTTTGCGGCACCGGATTGCGGCGTTGGGCTACAATGAATGCGTCACCTATAGCTTTATCGATGCGGCTTCGGCCCAAATGTTTGGCGGTGGCGATGATGCAGCCATGCTGGAGAACCCGATCTCCTCGGAGATGAGCCACCTGCGCCCGGCGCTGTTGCCCGGTCTGTTGCAGGCCGCGGCGCGCAATCAGGCGCGCGGGATGATGGATCTGGCACTGTTCGAAGTGGGCGCGGCCTTCCATGGTGGTGAGCCGGAAGAGCAGCATGTTTTGGCCACGGGCCTGCTGGTGGGCCATACCAGCGCCCGCGATGTGCATGGTGCGCGTCGTGCCGTGGATATCTATGACGCAAAAGCCGATGCAGAAGCAGCACTTGCATCCATCGGCGCGCCAGAGCGCATGCAGGTGATGCGCGGCACCCAATCCTGGTGGCACCCCGGGCGTTCGGGAAAGCTGTGCCTTGGCCCCAAGAAAGTGCTGGCTGTTTTCGGCGAGATTCATCCCAAGGTCCTCAAGGCCATGGATGTGAAGGGGCCGGCAGTTGGCTTCACGATCTGGCCTGCAGAAGTGCCAACCCCGAAGGCCAAAGGCCCGTCACGCGGGTCGGTCACGCTGCATGATTTGCAGGCAGTGGAACGGGATTTTGCGTTCTTGGTGGAGGGCAGTGTTGAGGCATTGACCCTGATGAATGCGGCGCAGGGCGCAGACAAGGCGTTGATTGCGGGGGTGTCTCTGTTCGACGAGTTCCTGATGGAAGATGGGCGCAAATCGCTCGCCATCTCGGTGCGGCTGCAGCCCACGGAAAAAACTCTGACCGAAGATCAGATCGAAGCCGTTGGTGCAAAGATCGTGGCCAAAGTCGAAAAGGCAACCGGCGGTACATTGCGCGGGTAAACCTTACAGGCCGGCCATAATGCAAAACGCCGCGCCGTACAGACAGCTGGGCATGCGCTGTTCGGCGCGCGGCAGGGGGTGAATTCGCAGCCACCCCCGCTACCTTTGGCCAAAGAGAAAGCAAGGAGCGTGCAATGACACTCAAGGTATACCTGTCCGGAGAAATCCACACGGATTGGCGAGAGCAGATCACAGCCGGCGCGGCAGGTCTTGACGTCGTATTCCATAGCGCTGTGACAGACCATGATGCGTCAGACGATTGTGGCGTCGCGATCCTAGGGGGTGAACCGAACAAGTACTGGCATGATCACAAGGGCGCCATGGTAAATGCCATTCGGACGCGCAAAGGATTGGAAGACGCGGATATCGTCGTTGTGCGCTTCGGTGACAAATATAAACAGTGGAATGCAGCGTTTGATGCGGGCTATGCAGCAGCGCTGGGGAAATCCCTGATTGTGATGCACGGTCCGGATCACCAGCACGCGCTGAAAGAAGTCGATGCGGCTGCTTTGGCTGTGACGGAAACTCCTGGACAAGTCGTTGATCTGTTGCGCTATGTGCTGACAGGTGAATTGCCGCGCCTGCGCGCCGATCATGCCGCTGAATAGGGACAGCGGAAGCGCATCAGAATGATCCAAAAAAAATGGCGGCTCATACGAGCCGCCGTTTCGATTCTTGGATGTGCGCTTGCGCTTATTGTGCTGCTTTGCGGCGCCGACGCGCAACAAAACCACCGACCAACAGCGCGCCGCCAAGGAATGCCGCGCTGGGTGGCAGCGGAACGAGGGCCGACGCTCCAAAGGCCTTCAACTTGAAACCCTGATCGCCTGCCCCCGAATTCAACGACACAACCACAAAGACAGACCCTTCAATGCCACATGGTGGCGGGGCTAGCGTTCCACCGGCCAAGCAGTTTGGCGACTGCGTGCCCGGCAGAGCACCCTGTGTCAGATCCAGCGTGTGCGTGTTGCTTGCTGACGCATCTACCGTACCCTCAAGGTACTTTACGAAGTTGTTTGAGTTCAGCGCTTTGACGTAGATTTCGTAGGCTTGGTTCGCATCGCCACCAACCGTGTTGGTGTAGAAGGTTTCCAGCGTAATCGATTGGAGCCTAATATCCCAATCGTTTTGGTTTAACGTAATGGCCAGTGCCTCACCACCGCCAAGCCGATCGTTCTCGGTCGCCTCGTCCAACGCTGCGCCGAAATTGTTCGGGCTGAACACACTTGCACCCCACCCTAGGCTGCTTTTGGTCAGCTTGAATGCAGATTGGGTGTTGGCGGTGTCGATAAACCCGTTTTCGTCTACGGCCCATTTGGTATAGGCGTTGTGTCCCCCACGTAGCCAGTCACCCGTAAAATTAAAGGATGTCGTCCGCTGAGGATTGACGGGGCCAGAAAACTCATACTCTAGGTTTTGCCACGTGTAGGCCTGCGCCGATTGGAAAATGCCAAGCGTGATGAGTGCAGCAGCCCCAAGGATGTGTAACATTTTAAGCATTAGGCGACCATTCAGAATTAAAGTTTGGTTATTGTTAACACGGCAGGCAGAGCGCGACAATCATTTCAAGGCGACTTTGCGAAGAACTTTGAAGATGTTGTGGCAAATCTCAGAACCTAGCTATTGCTACAACGCTTTATTTTACGGGCTGAGTGGCTCTTCGTGCCTGAATTTAAACACGTTTTAACCCTTTTATGCAGTCCCCAACATCCCAGGTTGTGATTGTGTGTTTCTGTGCAGAATGTCGTGTGCACACCTTTTAGGCTAAGCAAAACCCCCTGTTATGCAAAGCAAAACCCCCGACGCGGTGCGGCGGGGGTTTGAAGGGGCCCAAACGTGGGCCCAATCCGCAATGTCAAAAACTTGGACTGTCAGAATCGGTCAAAAGACCCATTCGCTTTAATCCGCGCACAGGTTGCCTCAGAGCATACCTTCGCGCTGTGCCTTCTTCCGTGCGAGCTTGCGTGCTCGACGAATCGCTTCGGCTTTCTCGCGTGCCTTCTTCTCAGACGGCTTTTCGAAGTGCTGACGCAGCTTCATCTCGCGGAAAACGCCTTCGCGCTGCAGCTTTTTCTTAAGCGCACGAAGCGCTTGATCGACATTGTTGTCGCGGACACTGACCTGCATGTGGTGTCACCACCTTTCTAGGTTAGAGTTTTGAAATAGCAGGAGGTGGCCGTATAACAGCGGTCCGCTATCTTGTCCATAACTGGCGAAACCGTTGGAACTGTGGGCGATCGCTGCGTACACAGCCGCAAAAGGGAGACCCGTGCAATGACAGAGCAAGAGCCGCCCAAACCGCAGGGGAGCGATGAGCTTCTGGCGAAGTTGCTGGACGCTGCGATGGTCCACGTGGCCTTCGATGGCTGGACAGAAACCACGTTTAGGGCCGCCGCGCAGGATGCGGATATTCCTCTATCTGATGCCCGGGCTGCTTGCCCGCGGGGCGCACTGGATCTCGCCGTCGCTTATCACGAGGCGGGCGATGCGCAGATGGTGCAGCGCCTTGCGGAGACAAACTTTGACGATATGCGGTATCGCGACAAGGTGGCTGCGGCGGTTCGCTTCCGGCTTGAGGCCACCGAAGACAAAGAAGCCGTACGCCGCGGTGCCACGCTGTTTGCCTTGCCCATGAATGCGGCGGAGGGCAGCAAGCTCATCTGGAACACGGCTGACAAGATCTGGACCGCGCTCGGCGACCGCTCTGATGACGTCAACTGGTACACGAAACGCGCCACGCTTTCAGGTGTTTACAGTTCGGTCGTTTTGTTTTGGCTGGGCGATGACAGCCCCGATCATCACCGCACGTGGGAGTTTCTTGACCGGCGCATTGACGACGTGATGCGCATTGAGAAGTTCAAAGCGCAGGTGCGTAAGAGCCCGATCCTGTCCAAGCTGCTTGCGGGCCCTCGGGCGCTGACTGACAAGATCCGTGCCCCCGGGGCAAAGCGCTCCGATCTGCCCGGCTATGTTGCCCCGCTCGGCAATAGCGATACCTGACACCCCGCGCTGCGCAGCCCGGCCGCGATCTGCGGTCCACAATTGATTGGCCTGTGCGCAGGCGCGCCAGTTCTCTGCCGCATTTGGTGATGTCGGTGCATTGCGTCGCGCAGCCCGTCGTGGCCTAACAGATGCGGAAACGAGAAAGGACATGTCATGAGCTTGCCTGAAACCATGCGCGCGGTGGAGATTACACAGCCTGGCGGCCCCGACGTTTTGCAAAGCTGCATGCGTCCGGTTCCAACCCCCGCTGCCGGTGACATCCTGATCCGTGTTGCCTGGGCGGGCGTGAACCGCCCCGATGCTCTGCAGCGCGCAGGCAGTTATGCCCCGCCGCCGGATGCATCTGATTTGCCCGGGCTGGAGGCCTCTGGAGAGGTTGTGGCGGTGGGCGCGGGTGTGTCGGGCATCGCCGTGGGAGACCATGTTTGTGCCCTTCTGCCGGGTGGCGGCTACGCCGAATATGTGACGACGCCTGCCGCCCATGCCTTGCCGATCCCTAAGGGCCTCGGCCTCAAAGAAGCCGCGTGCCTGCCCGAGACCTACTTCACCGTGTGGTCGAATGTTTTCATGCGTGGTGGGCTTCAGGGCGGCGAGCGGTTTCTTGTGCACGGGGGCTCTTCCGGGATTGGCACAACGGCCATTCAACTGGCCAACGCCTTTGGGGCCCGTGTGTTTGCCACCGCCGGGTCTGATGACAAATGTGCCGCCTGTGATGCGCTTGGCGCAGAGCGCAGCATCAATTACCGCACCGAAGACTTCGTTGAGGTGATGGCGGCGGAAGGCGGGGCAAACCTCATCCTAGACATGGTTGGTGGCGATTACCTGCCCCGCAATGTGAAAACGCTCGCCAATGATGGGCGTCTGGTGCAGATCGCCTTTTTGCAGGGGCCCAAAGTGGCCTTGAATTTCGCGCAGCTCATGATGCGGCGCCTGACGATCACCGGATCGACCCTGCGCCCGCAATCGGTGGCCGCCAAGGCCGAGATCGCCCGCCAATTGGCAAGCCATGTCTGGCCGCTGCTCGATGCGGGCCGGATCGCACCCGTGATGGACAGCAGCTTTGCCCTCGCCTCGGCGGCTGAGGCCCATGCCCGCATGGAAAGCTCAGGCCATATCGGCAAGATCGTGTTGGAAGTGGCGGGCGGCTGAGCCCGTCCTGACATTCGGCTTCGGTACAACCTGCAGGCAGGCGGCGGCACCGCCGTGTGCCTGCAGCCCCCCAAAAACAGCTGTTCTGTCTCGCCCGGCGCGCTTTGCTTGCTATGTGTCGAGGCAGGCTGTGCAAAGGAAGGCAAGCAAGATGGCAAAGACAGTACGAATTCATGCGCCCGGTGACGCGTCTGCTCTGACGGTCGAGGATGTCCCGGTTAACGCCCCCGGCGCCGGCGAGGTGCGGATCCGGCACATGGCATGCGGTTTGAACTTTATCGATGTATATCAACGCGATGGCTTGTACCCCCTTGCCATGCCGACAGCCCTTGGGATGGAGGCCTCTGGCGTGGTCAAGGCCGTGGGCGAAGGCGTCAGCCATCTCTCCGTGGGGGATAGGGTGGCCTATGCCTCCGCCCCTCCGGGCGCCTATTGTGAAGAGCGGGTGATGCCGGCGGCGCAAGTCTGTCCCCTGCCAGATGGGATCGGGTTTGAGGAAGGGGCGGCCATGATGCTCAAAGGGCTGACGGTGGAATATCTTTTCCATCGCACGACCCCCCTGAAGGCGGGCGATACTGTTCTGTTTCACGCTGCGGCGGGTGGTGTTGGGCTAATCGCCTGCCAATGGGCAAAATCCGAGGGGATCACCCTGATCGGCACGGCGGGCTCTGATGAGAAATGCGCGCTGGCCCTCGCCCATGGTGCAACCCATTGCATCGATTACGCCACTGAGGATTTTGCCGAACGGGTCAAGGAGCTGACCGATGGCAAGGGCGTCGACGTTGTCATGGATGCGGTTGGCAAAAGCACGTGGGAGGGCTCGATCTCCTGCCTCAAGCCCCTTGGCATGATGATCTCCTTTGGGAATGCATCCGGCTCGGTGGACCCCGTCCCCCTGCAGACCCTCGCGGCAGGCGGATCCCTGAAGCTGACCCGGCCCACGCTGTTTACCCATATTGCAGAGCACGAAACCTGTCAGGAGATGGCCCGGCACCTCTTCCAGAAGGTGGAGAGCGGCGCGGTAAAAATCACCATTGGCCAGCGCTTTGCGCTTGAAGAAGTGCAACAGGCCCACCGTGCGCTGGAAGGCCGTGAGACCACGGGCCAGACGGTTTTGTTGCCCTGATTGATCGCGGCACCGGCCCTGTTGCGCCGCCGGTGCCGTAGCCCTTCTTTGCCCCTAGCCGCCCAGAGGCTTAGCGCAGCGGGGCAAAATACGCGTTGTCGAGCGTGCAGTCCTGGCGCACATCGCGGCCGCAGCGCCTTGGCTCAAGGGATTTGTCGAGGCAGATGCGGATCTCTGCGATTTGCTTGTTCTGGCATGTCACCGTGATGCCATCGGCCGACAGCAGCGGATTTTCCTCCAGAAAGGCCTCTTCGATCACCTCGGCGGGCAGGGTTACGGCGCGGTCAAGCCGGCGCAGAACCTCTGGCCGCTTGACGGCACCGTAGGCCGCGCGCGAGGCCTCGAAATAGCGATTTGCGGACAAGCCAGAGCAGCGGCCATGCTTTTTCCACTGATGCCAGGCCAACCCCGATGAGCCCATGATATCGGCCATCTCACCGGTTTGACGGCGGGATGGGTCGCGCCGGGTTGTGGTGCAGTACTGGGGCCAGCCCTGTTCGTTCTGGGGCCACAAGCCGTGCAGTGTCCAACCCGCCTGTGCGCCGTCTTTGCAGGTGTCGGCACCTCTGGCATCGCCTTCGCGCAGGCACCAGTTGGGCTGCCAGCTGAGCGCAAGCACGTAATAGTCGAAATCTCCGGCCCGATCTGCGGCCCAGACCGCCATCGATTGGCACAGGGAGACACAGAATGTGATGATCCAGACGGCGTGTTTTTGCATTCTCTCTTCCCTTTACGGCCTGACCGGCTTATATCCCGCGTGATCCCCCAAAGCGAGGACACGCGGCCCCCGCCGCGGACCGCCACCGGAAGCCCCGGTCGGCCCACGCGAAAGATATGTCGAAGGAGCGTCCGATGAACAAGCCGATCATGGCAAAGGCCACTGCCGTCTGGCTCGTGGATAACACGACCCTCAGCTTCAAGCAGATTGCTGATTTCTGCGGATTGCACGAACTGGAAGTCCAAGGCATTGCGGATGGCGACGTGGCCACCGGCATGAAGGGCTTCGATCCGATTGCCAACAACCAACTGGTGCAGGAAGAGATCGACAAGGCCGAGCAGGATCCGATCTATGCGATGCGGCTGAAAGTCAACAAGGCTGCAATTGGTGAGGAAAAGCGCCGTGGGCCCCGCTATACGCCGCTGTCCAAGCGTCAGGACCGCCCGAACTCGATCCTGTGGCTGGTGAAATTCCACCCTGAATTGGCCGACAGCCAGATTGCCAAGCTGGTGGGCACAACCAAGCCGACAATCCAGTCGATCCGCGAGCGGACACATTGGAACATCGCCAACATGCAGCCAATCGATCCCGTTGCGTTGGGCCTGTGCAAGCAATCCGAGCTGGATGCAGCGGTGCAAAAGGCGGCTGCCAAGCGTGCTGCGGAAGGCGCTGTCATGACCGATGATGAGCGCCGTAAGCTTGTCTCGACCGAGCAGAGCCTCGCAGGCGATCCCGAGCCCAAGATCCCCGCCGCGATCTCTGGCTTGGAAACCTTCACCCTGACCGATGATCCGCGTGGAGAGGAAGAAGAAGATCTGGATCCGATCGTGGATGCTGACAGCTTCTTCAACCTGCCTGATTCCGCCTCTGACGAGGATGAGGACGACAGCGCGCGCTAAGTCAGGCGTCAGGCCCTTTGCTGCGGTAAGTTAAGGGCACTGCGCAACGCACCACACAGACAAGGCCGTGCCCCTGCCGGGCGCGGCCTTTGGTTTTGAGGGGCTTTGGGTTTTATGGGCTGTGCCACGACCATCTGCGTGGCTGCCGCGCGCAGGCCGGCCTCGCTTGGGTGTGTCTGGCTTGGGTGCGTCTGGTTACTGCAGCGCCTTGCGGGCGCGCAGGGCCGCTGTGATCGTCCCATCGTCGAGGTAATCAAGCTCGCCACCGACTGGCACGCCTTGGGCAAGCGATGTCAACTGTGCGCCACTGTTTTCCAGCGCATCCACGATGTAATGCGCGGTGGTTAAGCCATCCACCGTGGCATTGAGCGCCAGAATGACTTCTGTGATGCCCTCGTCTGAGACACGCTGGGCCAATTCGGGAATGCGCAACTCCTCCGGTCCCACCGCATCAAGCGCAGACAGCGTGCCGCCCAAAACATGGTAACGACCTTTGAAGCCACCGGCCCGTTCCATGGCCCAGAGGTCCGAGACATCTTCGACAACGCACAGCTCGCCGGTTGCACGCGCTGGATCGGTGCAGATATCGCAGAGGTCTGCGGTGCCGATATTGCCGCAGCGTTGGCATTCGCGGGCTGTTGTCGCCACAGCCTGCAGCGCATCCGCGAGGGGCAAGAGCAGAAGATCGCGCCGCTTGATCAGCTTGAGCACGGCTCTGCGGGCTGACCGGGGCCCAAGGCCCGGCAACTTTGCCATCATGGCGATCAGGTTTTGGATATCGTCGCTGCCGCGGGGATCCATCTGCCGGCTTTCGCTATGGAGTTGGGTGGGGGAGGGGCGTTGCCCCTCTGGCCCCTTTGGGGCCATTCACCCCAGAGTATTTTGAAGACAAAGACAGGCGGGTTGGTGCCTGGCTCTGTTCCTGTGCTTGTGGGCTCAGCCCGGGAAGCCCATGCCGGGCGGGAGCCCAAGGTCCTCGGCCATTTTTTGCATTTCCTCATTGGATTTGGCTTCGGCTTTGGCTTGCGCATCGGAAATGGCAGCAAGGATGAGGTCTTCGACCACTTCTTTTTCGTCGGGTTGGAAAATTGAAGGGTCAATATCAAGGCCGACGAGCTTGCCCTTGGCGGTTGCTGTCGCCTTCACGAGGCCAGCGCCGCTTTCCCCGACAACCGTGAGGTTTTCGAGATTCTCCTGCATCTCGCCCATTTTGGACTGCATTTCCTTTGCAGCTTTCATCATCTTGGCCATGTCGCCAAGACCACCCATTCCCTTGAGCATGTCGCGTGTCCTTCCTTGTCGTGCGGCGCAGAATGCGCGTTGTCATAAAGATAGCGTGCCGGGGCCGGAAGCGCCATTGCTGCGCGTCAATTCGTGACGGGTGTGGCCGGGCAAGTGGCCTTGGTGCTGCCGCCTTGGCGGACGGTTAGGCGCCATAGGCCGGCAGGGCGCGGATGTTGCTTTGGGTTTGTGTCGCCGTGGGCCTTGGATTGCGCCGAAACCTAGCCGTCTTCGAAGGGATCCCACTCGTCTTCAACTTCCGCCAAAGCATCGTGCTGCGCTTCCTGGATGAGATCCTCGGGCGCCCGCACATGGGTGACTTTCGCCTTGGGGAAAGCAGCGAGAACGGCGGCCACCATCGGGTGAGCTTCGGCCTCGGTGCGGCGTGCGGTTTCAACGGCATCGCGTGCCTCGGCGATGGTGGGGGCTGAACTGCCATCTGAGACGGAGACACCCCAGCGGACGCCCGTCCATTGTTGCAGCCTTTGGGCGAGGCGCGGGGCCAAATCCGGTGCCGCCACATCGCTGGGCGTGAATTCAATCCGACCGGGCCTGTAGGAGACAAGGCGCACCCCGGTCTCCACTTCAACTTGCAGCTTCATATCCCGGTTTGCGCTGATCAGTTCGAGGACGCGTTCGAAGCTGTGATAATGGCCGAGCGCAACTTCGGGATCTGCGTATTGGGCGGGTGCTGATGCGGCCGGGGCCGTCTGGGCCTGCGCGCCACCTGCGATCACGCGCGGGCGGGCGGGGGGCAAGGCAGAGGCCTGCAGGCCGGCGCGCGCGGTGGGCACGGCTGCCGACATTGTCGGGGAAGGGCCTGTGCTCTCGCCCATCTGCGGGTTGGCAGTGCCGATGGCCGTTGGGGCACCCTGCCCGGTATTGCCGCCGGGGGTGGTGGTTGCGCCGCCTGTGCCCGGGGCGGCCGAGCTGCGCAAGCGTTTCATGAGGTCTTCCGGGCTGGGCAGATCGGCCACATGGGTGAGGCGAATGATTGCCATTTCAGCGGCCATCATCGCATTGGGCGCATTGGCGACCTCTTCCATCGCCTTCAGCAGCATCTGCCAGCCCCGGGCCAAAGCGCGCATCGGCAGGGCCTCTGCCATTTGGCGACCGCGGTCTCGTTCGTCGGGACTGATGGCGGGATCGTCCGCGGCATCGGGCGTGATCTTGGCAATGGAGATCCAATGGGTGACCTCGGCCAGATCGCGCAGCACGGCGAGGGGATCGGCCCCATCGGCATATTGGCTGGCAAGCTCTTCCAGCGCGGCGCTGGCATTGCCGCGCATGACCATGTCAAAGAGATCCAGCACCCGGCCGCGATCGGCGAGCCCCAGCATGGCTCGCACATTTTCGGCGGTGACCGGGTTGCCTGCGGCTTGGCCCAGCGCTTGGTCCAGTAGCGAGGTTGCATCGCGTGCCGAGCCTTCCGAGGCGCGTGCGATCAGCGCCAAGGCGCCGTCTTCAACGGTGCCGCCCTCGGCGCTGGCGATGCGTTGCAGCATGGCGATCATCACCTCTGGCTCAATCCGGCGCAGATCAAACCGCTGGCAGCGCGACAGGACCGTGACCGGCACTTTGCGAATCTCTGTCGTTGCGAAGATGAACTTCACGTGGCGGGGCGGTTCTTCCAGTGTTTTGAGGAGCGCATTGAAGGCGCTGCGCGACAGCATGTGCACTTCGTCGATGATGTAGATTTTGAAGCGGGCAGAGGAGGGAGCATAGGCGACAGTGTCAATCACCTGTGCGCGCATGTCATCCACGCCTGTGTTGGACGCGGCATCCATTTCAATCACATCTACGTGGCGCCCTTCGGCGATGGCCTGACAATGCTCGCACACGCCGCATGGTTCGGTGGTGGGGTTGCCGGTGCCATCGGGGCCAATGCAATTCATGCCCTTGGCGATGATGCGGGCTGTGGAGGTTTTGCCGGTGCCCCGGATGCCTGTCATCATGAAGGCCTGCGCAATGCGATCCGCTTTGAACGCATTCGCGAGCGTCCGGACCATGTCATCTTGGCCGACGAGATCGGCAAAGGTGGCGGGCCGGTATTTCCGGGCAAGCACCTGGTAGGAGGGAGCATCGGACATGGATGGGCCTTCGGAACTGGAATTTCACTGCCTAGGGTAGGGCGCGGCGTCGAAGAGGTCCATGGCTGAGAAGCTCGATGCGGGCATCTTTGGGGCTCTGCCCCCTGCGCCCTGCCGGGCGCATTCCCCCGGAGTATTTTTCCAAGTTGATGTTGTGGTCTGTTTTGGGGCTGTGCAGGTTGGGTTCTCAGAAGATGCCGGGGGCTGTTTGGTCTTGCCCTGTGGGCAGGCGAGAAGATACCTCTTGGCGAGTTTCCACAAAGAGTGAAGCCATGGCAGAGCCAACATATGCATTTCCGCCCGGTGGGCATCCTGATCAATCCAGTGATCCGCTTGGGCGTGCGATTTTTACGGACGCCTACGCATTGATCCCGGCGGATGTGCAGCGCGATATCGTGACCAGCCTGTTGCCGGGCTGGCAGGGGGCGCGGGCTTGGATCCTTGCCCGCCCTCTGAGCGGCTTTGCCGAGACATTTGCCCAATACGCGGTGGAATTGGCGCCTTCCGGGGGGAGTGCGGCGCCAGAGCCTGATGATGCGGCGCAAGCTGGGATTTTTGTGGCCCGCGGGGGGGCGGAGCTGACGATTGGCGAGGAGACGCATGTTTTGCGCCCCGGCTCCTACGCGTTCATTCCGGCTGGGACCCGCTGGTCTATCTATAATACGGGCACAGACAGCTGCGGCTTTCACTGGATTCGCAAGCGGTTCCGGGCGGCCCATGGGGTGGCGCGGCCGGTGCCCCGGGTTGTCCACGAAAGTGAGGTGGAAAAGGTGGTGATGCCCGATTGTGATGGGCGTTGGGCCACGCAGCGCTTCGCCGATCCGGCCGATCTGCGCCATGATTTCCACGTTAACATCGTCACCTTTGAGCGTGAGGGGCGCATTCCCTTTGCGGAGACCCATGTGATGGAGCATGGGCTCTATGTGCTTGAGGGGACGGCCCGCTATTTGCTCAACCGCGATTGGGTGGATGTGGGCCCAGGGGATTTCATGTGGCTGCGGGCTTTTTGTCCGCAGGCTTGTGTCGCGACGGGGGAAGGGCCGTTCCGCTATTTGCTGTATAAGGACGTCAATCGCCATGTCCCGTTGGGCGGAGAGTTGGGATGAATCTTGTTGCCCAGCCTTTGAGCCAAGAGGCCTTTGCCGCTTTTGGCGAGGTGATCGAGGTGGGCGGCGCGCATGTGTTGATCAACGCAGGGAAATGCCGCCGGTACACTGACCTGATGCAGGCGGACATTGTCGACGGTGCAGTGGGGCTGAGCCTGTTCGAGGCTGAGATCCGCCCCATGCCCCACCACTGTGATCTGCTGGAACGCCATCCTTTGGGCAATCAGTGTTTCATGCCGATGGGAAACAGCAGCTATCTTGTCATTGTTGCCCCTGATCAAGGAGGCGTTCCAGGGACGCCGGTTGCCTTCCTTGCGCAGGGCCATCAAGGCGTGAACATTGCGCGCAATACCTGGCATGGTGTTTTGTGCCCGATCTCTGGAACCGGGCTGTTCACGGTACTTGACCGGATTGGCACCGGCGCAAATCTCGAAGAACATGTTCTCGCACAGCCTGTGACGATTACCGTGTAGGGCGGCCCCATGAGCAATCGTTTTTTCTTTGGCTATGGCAGTCTTGTGAACCGCGCGACCCATGCCCATGACCCCGCCTATGCGGCAACGCTGGAGGGCTGGTGTCGGGTGTGGCGCCATTTGCCGGGACGCGCACATGCCACGCTCAGCGTCATGCCGGAGCCGGGCACGCAGATCGCTGGGTTGATCGCGTCGGTCAAGGCGGATGACTGGGCTGCGCTGGATGCCCGCGAAGCTGCCTACACCCGGCATGATGTGTCTGGCGCGGTGGTCCATGGCGGGCCCGAGGCGGCCGAGATTGCCATGTATGTAGTGCCATTTGGGGCCGATGCCCCGGCCCTTGCGCCGATCCAGCTGAGCTATCTCGACGTGGTGGTGCAGGGCTATGATGCGGTTTTTGGCGCGGAGGGTGTGGCGGATTTCTTCGCGACGACGCGCGGCTGGGAGGCGCCTGTTCTGGATGACAGGGCCGCGCCGCTTTACCCGCGCCATCAGGTCTTGGCACCGCAACAACTGGCTCTTGTGGATGCCATGATTGCACAGCACGGTCTGCGGCTGATCTCTGGCTAGGAGCGCCGGGTGCGCCCGGGCCTATTTGCGCAGGTGCAGCAGGCTCATCAGGCGGCCCTCCCGCTGGAAGGCCTCGCGTTTTTTCGCGCTGAGGCGGTCAGGCGTCATGATCCGGTTGGAAAGGAACGCCGCGGCGAAAGCAAAGACAACGCCCCCGGTATATTGTCCGATCAGGACGCCTGGCGCTCCGTAAAGGCTGGCTCCGAGTGTCACAAAGGGGATTGTGCCCAGCGTGTTGCGGCCCCAGTTGATCCAAGTGCTGTAATAGGGGTGGCCTAGGTTGTTGAAGGCTGCATTCGAGACAAAGATCGCTCCGTTAAAGAACCACAGCAGCGCCAGCGGGCCGCAAAACAGCAGCAGCAATTCTGCCGTGATGCCCGTGGCGTTGAAAAGGGCAACGAGCGGGCCGCGCAGCCCGAAAAGCAGCGCGGCCACAACCACTGTGACCACCGCACAGAAGAGCAGGCCGTCCCGGTAGGTTTCGCGCACGCGGGCGGCCTGTCCGGCGCCGGCGTTCTGCCCGATGATAGGGCCGATTGCGCCAGACAGGGCAAACATCACCCCAAAGGCAACCGGTACGATCCGCCCGACGATGGCCATCCCGGCCACCGCGTCGGAGCCATATTCTGCCATTGAGCGGGTGACCCATGCCTGACCCACAGGCGTGGCCAGCTGCGTCAGGATGGCTGGGAATGCAATGGTCAGGATGGGTTTTGCATCCCGCAAAAGGGCCGGCACGCTGGGCATGCTCAGCCCGCCATAGCGTTTGAAAATCGGCAGCAAAGCGACCATTGCGATGGTCACGCGCGCCGCGACAGATGCCAAGGCAGCCCCGGTGAGTTCGAGGCCGAGGCCGAAAATCAGGATCGGATCGAGCACGGCATTCACAAGGCCGCCTGCCACGGTGGCCCACATGGCCCGTTTGGCATCCCCGTGGGCGCGCAGGATCGCGCCGCCCACCATGCCAATCAACAAGAGCGGCAGCGATGGCACGATAATGGCAAGATAGCCCACCGCAAGCTCGAGCGTGCGCCCTTCAGCGCCCACAAGGGCGGCCAGAGGGGTCAGGAAAAACCAGACGATCGCCACGAAGATGGTTGCCAAGATGATGCCCCAGACAAGCGAGGTTGCAGCGCGTTGTCGGGCGGTTTCTTGGTCTCCTGCGCCGACGGCCCTTGCCACCAAGGCGCCCGCCGCAATTGCCACGCCGATGGAAAAGGACGTCGTGAAGAAGAGAATTGTTCCGGCATAGCCGATTGCGGCGGCGAGCTCGTCCTGACCGAGCATTGAGATAAAGATCATGTCTACGAGGTCGACAAGAAACACCGCCATGAGGCCCACGGAGGCGGTGACCGACATCACCGTGATATGTCGCATCGGGCTTCCGCTCAGAAACCGGGCTTGTTCTTGCGCCATAATCCGCTCCCCTCATGAACTGAAGGCATCGTCGTCCCGTTCAGGACAAAACACAACCGCGCTGGTCACGCGCGCGCGACTGAAGGCAGCTGAGCAGCCGCGCATGCTCAGGCAGGGCGTGCAGGCGCTCTGCTGTTAGCGCGTGTAACAGGGCCGGCTGTCGCGTGATCAGACAGTCGGGCGTGTTTGCAAGAGCGCCATCACATCAGCCATTTCCGGGCCGCGTTGCTGCCCGGTTACGGCGAGGCGCAGAGGCATGAACAGGCCCTTGCCCTTGCGCCCGGTTGCCGCCTTCACATCCGCTGTCCACTGAGACCACGTCTGCGCGTCATAGGGCGCATCTGGCAGCATCGAAAAAGCCTCTTCCACGAAGGCGCGATCTTCGTCGGCGATGATCGGCTGCGCGGGGCCATCGCGGAACAGCGCCCACCACGCGGCCATATCGGCCCGGGTGTCGATGTTTTCGCGCACGACGCTCCAGAAGGGCTCTGCAAGCTCTGCGGGCACGCCGAGCGCGGCAATATCGCTGGCCATGTCGGCAAGCGGCAGACTGGCCAGGTGGCGGGCTGTAAGCGGCTTGAGGTCTTCGACGTCGAACTTCGTGGGTGCTGCGCCGAATTTCGACAGATCGAAGCCGTCGATCAGCTCTTGGTGGGTGCTGCGCAGGGCAATCGGATCGCTGGAGCCGAGCCGCGCCATGAGCGACAGCAGCGCCATCGGCTCGATGCCGGCGGCACGCAGATCGCGCAGCGCCAAAGTGCCCAGACGTTTGGAAAGTGCCTCCCCTTGCGGGCCGGTCAGCAGGGAGTGGTGCGCAAAATCAGGATGCCCTGCGCCAAGCGCTGCCATGATCTGGATCTGGGTTGCGGTGTTGGTCACGTGGTCGGAGCCGCGCACCACATGGGTGATCCCCATTTCCGTATCGTCCACAACCGAGGCCAGCGTATACAGAAATTGGCCATCGGCCCGGATCAGCACCGGATCAGACACGGAGGCGGCATCGATCGAAATGTCGCCGAGGATACCGTCGGCCCAGGCAATCCGCGCATGATCCAGCTTGAACCGCCAGACGCCATCGCCCCGCTCTGCCCGCAGGGCGGTTTTCTCTTCTTCCGAGAGGGCAAGGGCGGCACGGTCATACACCGGGGGCTTGCCCATGTTGAGCAGCTTCTTGCGCTTGAGGTCCAGCTCGGTCGGGGTTTCCCATGCCTCGTAGAAGCGGGCTTTCGCGCGCAGTTCATCGGCCGCTGCCACGTAGCGATCAAGCCGCGACGACTGCGTCTCGATCCGATCCCATTTCAGGCCCAGCCATTCCAGATCTTCCTGAATGCCATCCGCGTATTCCTGCTTGGACCGCTCCGGATCCGTGTCGTCCAGGCGCAGAATGAACTCCCCGCCCGCTTTCCGGGCGATCAACCAGTTGAACAGCGCCGTGCGCAGGTTGCCGACATGGAGATAGCCGGTGGGCGAGGGGGCAAAACGGGTGACAGTCATCGCGAAGCTCCTTTGCGGTGCCGCGGGGCGGCAGGGCGCATCTTTCCCGCCGTCCCCTTCCACACGCGCGCGGATTTGTCCATATCAGAGCCATGCAAGATTGGACTGACAGCCCTGCTCCCAGCTGCGAAGACATCGCACAGCTTGCCCAAGCCGCACGCGCCGCTTTGCCGGGCCCGATTGCTGTGGCCGCCGAGGGCGTGGTCATCCGGGTGGTTGATCTGGCTGATGACGATACGGTGCGCCAACTCGATCTGCAAAGCCCGTTTGAGCTGACGGGCCTCTATGATGGCATCCCCCTCACCGAGAAATCCGTCATGGACCAACCAGAGCGCCCGGACATCATCTGGCTCTATCGGCGCCCGATCCTCGATGAATGGGCCGAGCGTGGCGCGGTGCCGCTGGGCGCATTGGTGGCCCATATTGTCGTGCATGAGTTTGCCCATCACTTCGGCTGGTCAGACAGCGAAATCGCTCGGATCGACGCCTGGTGGGAATAGGCCTGAGGGGCATTGTTCGCGGGATGCTGAACAGAATATGTGCGCTGATAGTAGATTGATGGGCGGTTTTTGGCCGCTTTGCGCATTTGTGCTGGTCTGAGCCGTCTTCGCCCCTACCTCCACGCGAACTGCAGCGCGGAGCAGATCCGCAGAAGGAGGAACTGACATGTCCATGAAATTGACCCGCAGACAGGCGCTCGCCGCCACCGCTGCCGCACCTGCCGCGGCCGCCCTTGCCCCCGGTCTTGCCACTGCCGGTGGCCACGCAGCGCCCAGCCCGCTCAATGCCCGCACGTTCAGCCTCGGCGCATTTGAGGTGACGACCCTGCTGTCGGGATCGATGCCGCGCGACAATGCCCAGGGTATTTTTGGCATGAACGTGTCCGAGGAAGAGTTCGCGGAAGTCTCTGCAGACAACTTCATTTCCAATGACGCGGTGCAGTTCTTCTTTACGCCCACGCTTGTGCGCACCGGCTCTGAGACGATCCTGTTTGACACAGGCCTCAACCAGGAAGGCATCACGGGGGCCCTTGCCGACGCGGGTGTCACAGCTGACGAGATCACCCATGTGGTTCTGACGCACATGCATGGCGATCACATTGGCGGCATGAACGGCGATGCTGGCGAAACGTTCAAGAACGCCGCCTACATCACGGGCCGCGTCGAATTCGACACCTCCAACACCGCTGACAATGAGCGGTTCCAGCAGAAGGTTGCCCCCTATGCCGAGCGTTTCAGCTTCCTCGAGGCTGGCCAGGATGTGACATCGGGCGTGACCTCGATGGATGCCTCCGGCCACACGCCGGGCCACATGGCATACATGCTGGAAAGCGAAGGCCAGCAGCTGGCGCTGATCGCGGATACGGCCAACCACCATGTCTGGTCGCTGGGCTATCCTGAATGGGAAGTGCGCTTTGACCGGGACAAGGCTGCGGCAGCAGCCACGCGCAAGCGCCTCCTGGGCATGCTGGCCGCCGACAAGATGCCCTTTATTGGCTATCACATGCCGTTCCCGGCGCTGGGCTATGTTGCGCCGCGGGGCGAAGGCGGCTTCCAGTATGTGCCCCACAGCTACCAGTTGCTCGGCTAAGGCTGGCTTTTCTGCAAAATCGCGGCCGCTCCTCCCGGGGCGGCCCACCGCAAGTGCTGCATAGAAACTGCTCGGCCTCTTCGAGGTATTCTTGACGAGGGTGTGCAGCTTGCAAACACAGACCTCCCTAGAAAATGAAGCCAACGCTCGCTGCCTCGGACGAAGCTGCCATCGGCAGCGGTAACGCACAGGACAGCACGCAGCGCCGATAACGGCCATTATTGACAGGCGGAGTCATTTCCCAGCACATTCTCGCAATGAAAAATGACATTGCAACTTGTGGCTGTAGTAAGGCTGAAGTGATCGTTAAGGCCATGCCTTCCATCAGATTCAGGTGTCATTGCACCATCTGCCAGAATGTCTATGCGTCCGGCTTCTCGGATGTGATTGTCTTTCGGCGCGGTCAGGTGAAACTCGCTGACAGTGACCAGATCAAATGGACGCGCACAAAATCGGTTACACCTCTTCGCAGGGGACTCTGTGTCCACTGCAATGAACCGGTACTTGCGCATTTCTATGGTATTCTCGCGTTCATCCCGGCACGAACCTTGCCGGAAATGTCACTGCCTAAGGTCAGCAAAGATATCTACTATGACACTCGAACAAGCGATGTTCTTGACGATGTCCCAAAGTCCTCGGGCCTGATCGCTGCCTATGCAGGTCTGACCATTCCATTTCTGAAAGTTTTGCTTAGCCCGGGTCGGCCCTTGTAAGCATAGTGCTCCCGCCATCGGCGCTCCCGTGTTTAGAATGTTGGCAATATCGGTCGGAAGCTGCGTGACCGCCCCTTGGAAAGAGCCGAAGTTTCAGGTGGTTCACAATCTAGCCATTCTTTCAGAGTGCAGCTGTTGGCACTTTGCGTCCGAAGCTGAGAACTGACCCATTTTGCCAATGTCCGCTGTCCAAAGGATGGGATTTGAACGCGCAGGTTCTGTCGCCTCTAGGCAGGCGTGGGTTTCGCCGCGCTGGCAGTTTACACCCCGCTGTCGCGCCAGCGATTGACGATGGGATAGCGTCTGTCCAGCCAGAACGCCCTGTCCGACAGGCGCGCGCCGGGAGCGGATTGGAAGCGTTTGTACTCGGACAAAAGCACAAGGGACTGCACCCGCTCAACTGTTGCCCGGTCAAAGCCTTCTGCGATCAGGTCTGCCACGCTGATTTCGCGATCCACAAGCCCCTCTAAGATCGCGTCGAGCACTTCATAGGGGGGCAGGCTGTCTTCATCCTTCTGATCTTCGCGCAGTTCTGCTGAGGGTGGTTTCTCGATCACCCGCAGTGGGATAACCTCCCCTGCCGGTGCCTGCATCCACGCGGGGCGGTGGTTGGCGTTGCGCCAGCGGCAGATATCAAAGACCCGTGTCTTGTAGAGATCCTTGATCGGATTATACCCCCCGGCCATATCGCCATAGATCGTGGCATAGCCCACCGCGACCTCTGACTTGTTGCCAGTTGTCAGCAGCATTTCCCCGAACTTGTTCGAAAGGGCCATCAGCAACAGGCCGCGCAGGCGCGACTGTATGTTCTCCTCTGTGACATCGGCATCGCGCCCTGCAAAGAGCGGGGCGAGGGCCTCTGTCACGGCGGCACGGGGCCCCGAGATCGGGATTTCGTCGAGCGGGCACCCCAGCGCCGCTGCAACGCCGGCAGCATCTTCGAGACTGGTACCCGAAGTGTATTCCGAGGGCAGCATCACGCAGCGCACATTCTCTGGGCTGATCGCATCCGCGGCAATGGTTGCGACAATTGCGCTGTCCACGCCGCCGGACAGCCCCAGCAACACCTTGCCAAAGCCGGATTTGCCCAGGTAATCGCGCAGGCCCTCGACCATGGCGCGGTAATCCTGCTCAAGGGGATCGGGCAGGGGGGCGAGGCTGTCTTGAGCCACTTGCCAGCCGTCATTGGTGCGCGCCAGCGTAATGGTCTGGATCGTCTCATCGAACACGGGGCACTGCAGGGCAAGCTTGCCGCCCGGGTTGAGCGCAAAGCTGCCCCCGTCGAACAGCTGGTCATCCTGCCCGCCGACCATGTTGAGGTAGATCAGCGGTAGTCCCGTCTCGATTACACGGGAGACCATCTGGTTCACGCGTTGGTCCCGCTTGGAGCGGGTATAGGGGGATCCGTTGGGCACAAAGAGAAACTCTGCGCCGCTCTCTGCCAGCGCCTCTGCAACATCTTCGTGCCAGGCGTCCTCGCAAATCGGCACGCCAATGCGCACGCCTTTGATTGCAATGGGGCCGTGAATATCGCCGGGCGCAAACAGGCGGTGTTCGTCGAACACGCCGTCATTGGGCAGTTCGTGCTTGAAAACCTTGCTGCGGATCGTGCCCCCCTCAAGGATCAGGTAGGCATTGTGGAGCGCCTGCTCCGTGCGCCAGGGCAGACCGATCCCGAGGGCGGGCCCGTCGGCGCAAGCCGCGGCCAACTCTGTTGCTGCGCGGGCCAGATCATCCACGAAGGCGGGCCTGCGGATCAGATCTTGGCACTGGTAGCCGGCAAGAAACATCTCGGGCAGCGCCACGAGATCGGCGCCGTCCTTTTTGCCCTGCTCCCAGGCGGCGCGCGCCTTGTCGGCATTGCCGCGAATGTCGCCCACGGTTGGGTTCATCTGTGCAAGCGTGATGCGAAAGCTGTCCATGGCTTGTTCCCTGCAGTACGCGCGGGATGTAGCGCGCTGGGGATCAGGCGGAAAGTCCGAAATGGCCGATCTTGCGTCAGCCTCAGCCCGGTTGGGCCAACATTGGCCTGAAAAGGGGCGTTGATTCCGGATGGGCACAGGCTGCGCCTTGCAGCGTTGCCTCCATTCACCGCCTCACGCGCATGTGTTTGGGTCGCTTGCGTGGCATCCGCACCGCAGGTCTTGGCGTTCTGGCCTTTGGGCAAAAGATATTGTTGAAATAGAGCCCTCAACGTAGCCTGATGCGCGAAATTGTGGTGTGATCGCACCTTCTGGTGCAGTTTGGGGCTCTGCCCTCGATCGATGTGAGGCCGTTCCATGTCCAAGAACCGGTTGATCCAGTCTTTTGCCGTGCTGCCGTCTCGCGGCCTCGCCGCCGCGCTTGCGGTGGGTGCTATCGTGCTTTTCGGGGCCACCAGTGCCGCGGCACAGGGCGCACGTGTCCAGACCAAGACCTATGACAATGGCGGGGTCTACGAAGGCACGTTCAAGGATGGACAACGCCATGGGCAAGGTGTGTACCGATTGCCCGGCGGCTTTGAATATGACGGGGACTGGGTCGAGGGCGAGATCCTCGGCGAAGGGGTGGCCCGCTATCCCGATGGCGCGATTTATGAGGGCAGCTTTGCCCGGGGCAAGCCCACGGGCTTTGGCCGGATCACCTTTGTTGATGGGGCCTCCTATGAGGGCGAATGGACAGATGGCGCCATGACCGGAGAAGGCGTGTTCCTCCATGCGGATGGTACCCGCCACGAAGGCCGCTTCATCGCGGGTTTGCCAGACGGGTTTGGCACCATGTCCACGCCGACGGGCTACCGCTACGAGGGCAATTGGGTTGCCGGTATCAAAGAAGGCCGTGGCAAGGTCTTTTACCCCGATGGCTCGGTCTATGATGGCAACCTGTCCAGCGGGTTGCGATCGGGACAGGGCACCCTGACGATGAGCGATGGCATGGTCTATACGGGCGCTTGGCGGCAGGATCAGATCAATGGCCTTGGGCGGCTCGAACAGACCAATGGCGATGTCTATGAAGGGCTGTTCGATAATGGCCGCCGTGTTGGGCAGGGGCGGGTGGTCTATGCCAATGGCGATGTCTACGACGGCCAGTTTGTAGATGATCGTCGCCAAGGCACAGGCACCTTCACTGGGGTTGATGGCTATGTCTACAATGGCGATTGGCTGGCCGGGCGGGTGCATGGAAACGGCACCGTGACCTATCCGGACGGCTCGGTCTATGTGGGAAGTTTCATTGATGATTTCCCCGAGGGTTTCGGGCGGATCACCTATCCCGATGGCTCGACATATGAAGGCGATTGGGTTGCTGGTGTGATCGAGGGGCAGGGCATTGCGACCTATGCGGGCGGGGCCACCTACGAGGGGGGCTTCCTCAATGCCCGCAACCATGGGCTGGGCACGATCCGCTATCCCGATGGCTACGTTTATGAAGGGGAATGGCGCGACGGGTTGCGCCATGGCGAAGGGCGGGCCTCCTACCCCGATGGCTCTGTCTATGAGGGCGGGTTCTCCGACGGGCAGCGCGATGGTGAGGGCCGGATCACCATGTCGGATGGCTTCACCTATGAGGGCGGCTGGGCGCGCGGACAGATGGAGGGTGTGGGCACGGCAGCCTATACCAACGGTGATGTCTATGAAGGCAGTTTCGCCAACGGCAAACGCCAAGGCGAAGGCACCATGACTTACGCGGGCGGGCTGGTGGTGCAAGGCACGTGGGATAACAACCAAATGCAGGACGCCGTAACATCTGCCGTGGATACTTTGCCTGACCCGTCGCCCCAGCCTGACACGGATGCGGAAGGCACCGTCTCGCAGTGATGCGATCGCTGCCCGGCGGCGGTGCCGATAAATGGACCACAGTAGATCTTGTGTCGGGCGTATGAGCCCATGTCAGGACGACGTTGCGCCTCGGCCTGATTGCCCCTTCTGATCCGAAACCAAACAAGGACGTTTCAAGGCGTTTTAGCCTTTCGTGCGCTCGTCTGACCTACACCGCTTCACCGCCCTCCATGCGGGCAAGAAAAGTTTCGGCGTCCTGCAAAACCTGGGTTTGACGGTCCTCCTGCATCCTGTCCCACGTGCGGTACATCTGGGCCATGCGCGGATTTTTCTCGAACGCCTCCCTGTGGCGGATCAAGAACTGCCAGTAGAGTACGTTGAATGGACAGGCGGTTTCGCCGGTCTTGGCTTTGACGTCGTAGCTGCATCCCTTGCAGTAGTCCGACATCTTGGCGATGTAATTGCCCGACGACACATAGGGTTTTGATCCCACCATGCCGCCATCGGCAAACTGGCTCATCCCGATCACATTGGGGGCCTCAACCCATTCGTAGGCATCTGCATAAACGGCCAGATACCAGGCGGCCACCTGCTGGGGCGCGATGCCTGCCAGCAGGGCAAAGTTGCCGGTGACCATGAGGCGCTGGATGTGGTGAGCATAGGCTTCATCGCGGGTTTGATCGATGGCATGGGCCATGCAGCGCATCTTTGTCTGGCCTGTCCAGTAGAAGGCGGGCAGATCGCGGCTGTGGCCCAGCCCGTTGCGGCTGGCATAGTCTGGCCCGCCCAGAAAATAGATCCCGCGCATGAACTCGCGCCACCCAATGATTTGCCGGATGAAGCCCTCGACAGCATTGAGCGGGGCATGGCCGGCGCGGTAGGCCGCCTCGGCGCGTTGGCAGACATCGAGCGGATCCAGCAGCCCGGCATTCAGGTATTGGCCGATGACCGCATGATAGAGAAACCGATGCTCTGAGGTCATGGCATCCTGATAATCGCCAAACAGGGGCAGGGCATTGGTCAGGAAATCCTCAAGCGCTGCCTCCGCCTGCGCGGCATCTGTCGCGTACCAGAACGGGCGCAACGTGCCGAAATGCTCCTCAAAGCGGGCCTCGACGAGGGCGAGCACATCTTCGACCAGCGCATCAGGCGTGAACTGCATTGGGCCGGCGCGCCCGATCTCGCCCGGGGCTGGTTTGCGATTGTCGTGATCGTAGTTCCACTTGCCGCCCTCGGGCTTGTCTCCGGCCATCAAAAGCCCGGTCTCGCGGCGCATTTCGCGGTAGAAATACTCCATCCGAAGCTGTTTGCGGCCCTCGGCCCAGTCCTCAAAGCGCGCATGGCTGGCCAGAAAGCGGGTGTCGGGCTGGATTTGGACGGGCAGCGGCATCTCTTGCAGAGCAGAGATCAGCCGCCACTCCCCGGGCTCCGTTGCGATGATCTGCTTGGCGCCATGCTGTGCAGCCCGGCGCAGCAATTCGCCCGGGATCGACTGGGCGTTTTCGCTGTCATCCAATTCGGTGTAGTCAACCTGCCAGCCGTCGCTGCGCAGGCGTTCTGCGAATTTGCGCATGGCCGCAAAGAGAAATGCGATCTTCTTGGGATGATGCGGCACATAGGTTGCCTCTGCGCTCACTTCGGCCATCACGACGACATCGCGCGCCGGATCGCCAGCCTGCAACGCCGACAGGCCGGGGCTCAGCTGGTCTCCCAGCACGAGGATCAGGCGAGTCTCGTTCACCATGGAATCTCCTGGCCAGCATAGTCATGGAAGGAACCCGTGGCCTCTGGCCCCAACTGCTCCAGCACGGCGAGCATGTTCTTGGCGGATGTCTGTGGCGGCACGGTGGGGTGGCTGGATTGGTAGCGCTCGGTGAAGCGGGTTTCGACCGTGCCGGGATGCAACAGGGCCAGCACAGCCTTGGGGTGGCTGCGCCGCAGTTCGATCGCTGCACCGTGCATCACCTGGTTCAGCGCGGCCTTTGCGGCCCGGTAGGCGTACCACCCGCCCAAACGGTTGTCTCCGATCGAGCCGACCCGGGCCGACAGAGCAGCAAATACCGATCTGTCCCGCCGGGGCAACAACCGCACAGCGTGTTTCAGAACAAGCGCCGGACCGATGCAATTGACGGCAAACTGGTCTGCGAAGCCCTGTCCGCTGAGCGCGCGCAGGGTTTTTTCGGGACGGTGTCCGGCGATGTCCAGCGCGCCGGTGGCAACGAACACAAGATCAAAGGGCGGCTGGAGCGGGGCGAGGCAGTCTGCGATGCTGTCTTCCTGCGTGACATCGAGCCCGTGCGTGCTGCGCGACAGCCCGGTGACATCTGCGCCCCGCGCTTGCAATTCGCTGCAGATGGCGCTGCCGATACCGCCGCTGGCCCCGATGACGAGTGCCCGTTCCATGTCGTCTCCATGTCCGCGATTTTGTCTTGTTTGACCGTTGGGCAGATAGGGCCAGATCTTTTCCTGACGAGATCGCAGGAGGGGGAAAGATGAAGCTTTTGGGATATCTGGCGCTGGCGGGGGCCTTCACCGCTGCCCTTCCGGCCGCCGCGATGCAGCTGTGGCATCGTGAAACCTGGGAAGGCTACCGGGCGGCCTCGCTGACCTTTGATCCATGGGTGTGCGGCCTCTGGGTGGCCGATGAGTCCCCAAGCTTGACCCTGTTGTCCCCTTCGGGCCGCGAAATCCTGACCTTGGATACGCCGCTGAGCAATGTGCGGGCAGTGGCCGCTGATGCCGACGGTCTGTTGATCACGGATGGTTGGGGCACTTTCTTTCGTCTGACGCGTCAGGGCGAGGGCTTTGGTGACTGGGATCGCACGCAGGCGCAGCGCGACGTCGAAGGCCTGCACCTACATCCGGAGGGCGGGTTGCTTGTTGTCGGTGATGACGCGGCGCTGGTGCAGCGGCTCGGTGCCGATGGGGCCGAGACCTTTCGGATCGAAGGCTGGACGCAATCGCCAAAGATGTGGGAGCCGCAGGGGATCGGACTAGACCCTCAAACCGGCAATATCCTCGTGGTCGATGACAATGAGGGGCTCAACGCACTCTTCGAATATGATCGCTCTGGTGGCTTGCTCACGGTCTCACCGCTTTCCGATTGGGGGCGTGACGCAGAGGCCGTTGCCATCCATGCCCAGACCGGAACGCTGTATATCGGCTTTGACAGCGGGCAGCGCATTGCGGTTTTTGACTATTTGCCGTCGCAACCCGCGGGGGCCGTGGCTTTTGAACAGGGCCCGGACTGTGCGTTGAGCTGAGCCAAAGCTAGCTGCGGCGCAGCAGGTAGGTGTCCATCAGCCAGCCATGGCGCGCACGTGCCTCGGCGCGGGTTGCCTTGATCTGATCTGCCACCTCCGGCAGAGGCCCAGAAACCAAAACCTGCTCTGGCATGCCGAGGAAGGCGCCCCACCAGATATGGAGGCCCGGCTCGCTCAGGTCTGCGAAGCTACAAGCGCCATCAAGCATGACCACCACTGTGTCTGCGCCCTCGGGCCAGCCATGGGCACGCAACCTTCGCCCTGTGGTGACCGTCACCGGGCCATCCACCGTGTTCAACGGAATGGCATGGGCAGCGGTCAGGGCTTGGATCGAGGTGATCCCCGGGATCACCCGGATCTGCGGCGCGGGGGTCAGCCGTCTGGCGATCCGCAAGGTGCTGTCATAGAGCGCAGGATCCCCCCAGACCAGCAGCGCCACGGGGCCGTCCCGATCTGTAGCCTCGCCAACCCCATCATGTTCCTGCTGTGTGAGGGCCGCCTGCCATTGCAGGGCAATCTCATCATGCCATGCCTCGACACGTTGCTGGTACGGCAAATCGGGATCGCGCTGCGGGTAGGTGAAGGGCACCACCCGGGCGCGCGTGCCAGCAGCCTCAAGGATGGCCTGTCGCAGGCCGGCGAGATCATCCTTGTCTGCCCCCTTGTGCGGCAAAAGGATGGTGGCGGCGTCGCGCAGGGCGGCCATGCCCTCCAGGGTGATATGCGCTGGGCTTCCTGTGCCCATGCCAATCAACCAGAGATCACGGATCATTTGCCCTACCCCTCTGCCAGCGGCCCGTAGAGGATCAAGGCCGGGGCATTTCCAACCTCCTGGGAAAGCTGGGCGGCAAGCGCGTGAACCGTCGTGCGGGTGATTTCCTGATCCGGGTGGCTGACATTCTCGGCCAGCACGGCCGGGGTGTCTGCGGGCAGGCCCCGGGCCAGCAGATCCTCGAGCAGGGCTGGGAAGGTGCGCTTGCCCATGAACACCACCGTGGAGGCAGTCGGGTCAGCGAGCGCATCGAGGTTCATGTCTTCGGGCAGGGCGCCGCTTGCGTCGTGGCCGGTGACGAACTGGACGCGCCGCGCTGTCATGCGGCGGGTCAGCGGGATGCCCGCAGCAGCGGCCGCGGCGCAGGCAGAGGGCACGCCGGGAATGATCTCATAGGGGATGCCGGCTGCGCGCAGGGCGACAAGCTCCTCTTCGAGGCGGCCAAACAGCCCGCCATCGCCAGATTTCAGGCGTACGACTCGTTGATCGAGCTGGGCATATTCAACCAGCAACCGGCTGACATGATGCTGCTTCGGCGACGCCCGTCCGGCGCGCTTGCCAACGCCGACAAGATCGGCCCCCGGGCGTGCGTGATCCAGGATCGGGCCCGAGGAGAGATCGTCAAAAAGCACCGCATCTGCCTTTGACAGGCGATCCACGGCCTTGAGGGTCAGCAGGTCCGGATCACCGGGGCCTGAACCGACAAAACTCACAAACCCAGGCATCAGCCGGTCTCCGCGGTGATCATGTGAAAGAAGGTGCCGCTGACCGGGCCACGCACCGATCCTGTTTCGGCAACGGGATTGCCATCCGCGTCAAACACATCTGCCAGGGGGGCGTCGGGCTGCTCCAGAATGGTGGAATAGTGGAATTCATGGCCCCTGAGCGCCGTGCCAGCCCCATGTCCGGCCAGCGGGGCCTGCAGCACTGCGCGCCGGTAGCCGAGGTGAAACTTGCGTTTTTCATAGCTGGTGACGAGGCCCAGAAGGCCCGCCATCTGGTGGCGTGTGCCGTCCTTGTCGATCAAGCCCTCTCCCAGCGCCATGTAGCCCCCGCATTCCCCATGCACGGGCCGGGTTTCCGCATGGCGCCGCAGACCTGCGCGGAACGTCTCGGCCCCAGCCAGTTGTGCGGCGTGAAGCTCCGGATAGCCACCGGGCAGCCAGACGTAATCCGCTGTGGGGTCGGGCGCTTCGTTCGCCAGCGGAGAGAATGGCAGAATTTCCGCGCCACCTGCCCGCCAGCCGGCCAGCAGGTGCGGATAGGTGAACGAAAAGGCCGCGTCGCGGGCCAGGGCGATCCGTTGGGCGGGGGGCGCCGGTAAAGCACCGTCTTGGCCCGCGGGACCACCCTGAGCCGCAGCCTTGATCGCCGCGAGATCCACGTTTTCGCGCAGGAAATCTGCGTAGCCCGCAATGGCGGCATCAAGATCAGGATGCTCGACGGCCTGAATCAAGCCGAGATGCCGTTCCGGCAGCTTAAGATCACCGCGTCGCGGCAGGCTGCCCAACACCGTCAGGCTCGCGCGTTCCATGCCCAGCCGGGTGAGGCGTTCATGGCGCGGCGAGGCCACGCGGTTCAGGATGACACCGGCGAAGGGCAACTCAGGGGCGTAGGCCTGAAAGCCCAGTGCCGTTGCAGCGGCCGATTGGGCCTGCCCGCCAACATCCACCACAAGCACCACGGGCCAGCCCATGCGCGCGGCGGTTTCCGCGCTGCTGCCAAAGCCCGTTTGGCCGCGTGTCGCAACGCCGTCGTAGAGGCCCATCGATCCTTCTGCCACGCAGATATCTGCCCCCTCGGAATGGGCCGCAATCGCGTTCAGCAGATCAGGGGCCATGGCCCAACTGTCCATGTTGAAAGACGCCCGCCCGCAGGCGGCATGATGGAAGGCCGGGTCAATATAGTCGGGGCCGGATTTGAAGGGCTGCACGGTCAGCCCGTCTTGCTTCAGGGCGCGCAAGAGGCCCAGCATCACCGTTGTCTTGCCTGTGCCGGAGGCCGGTGCGGATATCATCAAGCCCTTCATGTCAGTCATCTCCATGCTGCCAGGAGGCCCAAGGGCTGTCGGCGGTTTGTGGCCTGTAGCGGCGATCGTAGGTCCGGGCGTACAGGCAGCTGTCCTCAAAGCCCTCGCCGGCCAGCGCCGGACCCACGAGGATCAGCGCCGTGCGCGTGATATCGGCGCCGACCGCCCCTTCGATCGTCTCGAGCGTCGCGCGGATGATCTGCTGGTCGGGCCATGAGGCGCGGTACACCACCGCCACCGGGCACTGCCCCCCATAGGCAGGGGTCAGATCCGCCACCACTGCAGCGAGGTTCGAGATCGACAGGTGGATCGCCAGCGTGGCGCCGGTGGCCGCGAAATTCACAAGGGTTTCGCCTTCTGGCATTGTGCTTGCACGGCCCGGTGTCCGGGTCAGGATCACTGATTGGGCAAGGCCCGGAAGGGTGAGCTCGGTTTCCAAAGCAGCGGCCGCAGCCGCGAAGGACGGCACGCCGGGCGTGACCGAGACGGGAATGCCAAGGCCGCGGAGGCGCCGTAATTGTTCCCCCATGGCAGACCAGACGGACAGATCGCCGGAATGCAGGCGGGCCACGTCGAAGCCTGCGTCATGGGCTGTCTGGATTTCTGCGATAATGGCGTCCAGATCCATCGGTGCGGTGTTCACGATGCGCGCATCTGGCGGACAATGGGACAGGATCGCCTCTGGCACCAGCGAACCCGCATAGAGGCACAGCTGGCACGATGCGATCAGGTCTCGGCCGCGCAGGGTCAGCAGGTCTGGTGCGCCTGGCCCGGCGCCGATGAAATGAACCGTCATGTCTTTGGGCCCGTGGCTATGGCACATGTGGCCGTTCTGTCGCTTGAAATGGCGCGGGGTGCAAGCAGCCTTGCGCCTCTGCCCAGGGCGGCAAGGGCGGCTGCTTCGGCAACAGAGCCGGTTGCCCGCGCTGCCTGCGCGGCGGCGGACTGCGTCTGGGTGGTCTGTCTTTGCAGCGCCGCGTCCGAGATCGGAACCACGGGCAGGGACAGGCCCTTTGACATGGCACCAAAGGCTGGCTGTGCGGCTTTGTCGGCCGGGGTGGCCAGCAGATCCGCCTGCTTCACAGCTGCGGCATGGCAGGCTCTGTCATAGGCATCACGCAGGGCGTCGGCCGATGCGCCAGCGCGAAATCCGAACCCCGCGACGATCACAGGGTGTGGCTCCATTGCACGATCGGGAAGGCGGCCTGCCAGCCATGCTTTGGCCCGATGGCGCGCACGGATGACAGCGCGGCGCGCAGCAGGGTACCACCGTGTTCGGCCTGTGCGGCAACCAACACGGCCTCGGTTTCCAACGTGACGGCATTGGCCACGATGCGGGTTCCGTTCGGCAGGGCCAAAAGCCGCGCAAGCAGCGCAGCATCAAGACCACCGCCCACAAACACGACATCGGGCGCGGCAAGGCCTTCCAGCGCCTCCGGGGCCGCGCCTGTCACGATCTGCAACCTGTCACAGCCCAGCCCGTCCGCATTGGCTCGGATACGCTCTGCCCGGTCCGGGCGGGGTTCGATCGCGGTGGCTGTCAGACTGGGATGCGAGAGCAGCCATTCGATCCCGATAGAGCCGGAGCCGGCCCCGATGTCCCACAGATGCTCGCCCGGGCGGGCGGCCAGCGCCGACAGTGTCAGGGCGCGCACAGGGCGCTTTGTGATCTGACCGTCATTGTCAAAAAGCGCATCGGGGCGGCCCGAGACCACGGGCACCACCGTGCCCTCCCCGGCAACGGTGAAGGCCACACAGACCGGGTGTTGGATATCGTCCGGCATCGGGCTGTGGGCGGGCAGGTCGCGGCGCCGCTGGCGCGGCCCGCCCAGAGCCTCCTGAATGCTGAGTACAGACGCCCCGAAACCAGCCCCATCCAGATAGGACGCCAAACCGGCCACTGCGCGTCCGTCACGCAGGGTGACGATCAACCGTTGGCCCGGCGCAAGATGGGGGCGCAGGCGGCTGAAGGGGGCGGCATGCAGCGCAAGGCAGGTTGTCTGCTCGAGGGGCCACCCCATCTGTGCCGCGCTCAGGGAAAAGCACGAGGGCCCCGGCAAAGCTTGCCACGCGTCGGGGCCAAGGGTGCGGGCCAGCACGCTGCCCGCGCCAAACCAGAACGGATCGCCTGATGCCAGCACAACCACGTTTCGCCCGCGATGGGAGAGCAGGATATCGATCCCCTCGCGGAAGGGGGTGGGCCAAGGGATACAGCGTGCCTCAATCGGGGGCAAAAGCGCCAGGTGGCGGGGCGGCCCGATCACGATTTCTGCGGTTTTCAGCGCCTGCATGCTTGCGGGCGGCAGCCCGTCTGGACCATCTTCACCAAGGCCTATGATTGTGACCCACGGAGCATTACCCATGTCACCAAACATCCTTGTGCTTGGCGGCACCACCGAAGCGACAGCCCTGTGCAGAGAGATGGCTGCGCGGGGCCTGGCGGGAACGATCAGCTTCGCCGGTCGGGTGGAGCGGCCTGTGCGCCAACCTTTGCCCCAGCGGGTGGGCGGCTTTGGCGGCGCGCAAGGGCTGGCAGATTTTCTTGCTGCGCAGGCGTTTACCCATGTGGTCGATGCCACGCATCCCTTTGCCAGCCAAATGAGCTGCAACGCCGTGGAGGGGTGCGCGCAGGCCGGTGTTCCCCTGATTGCATTGACCCGCGCGCCCTGGACGCCCGAGCCCGGGGATCAGTGGCAGGCTGTGCCTGACATCCCGGCTGCGGTGCGCGCGCTTGATCGGCCTGCCTGCCGCGTCATGCTGGCCATCGGGCGCATGCATCTCAATGCCTTCGCGCCGCACCCACAGCACCGCTATTTGCTGCGATTGGTGGATGCCCCCAAGACGCCGCCGCCGTTTCCGCACGCAACAGTGGTTGTGGATCGCGGCCCGTTCAGCACAGAGGGCGACCTGGCCTTGATGCGCACCCATGGGATCGAACTGGTCGTCTCCAAGAATTCCGGTGGCACGGGCGCGCGGGCCAAACTGCTGGCCGCACGCGAATTGAGACTGCCCGTGATCATGATCGACAGGCCCGATTTGCCGCCCCGCCAGGAGGCCCATGAGATTGAAACGGTCTTGGACTGGGTGCGCCACGGTCATACAGAGCCCCCGGTTTCTGCGGATCGGGGCGTATAGACGATATCCGGCAAATCCGGACGGTGAATGATGCGCGTGTTTGAGGCACCCACGATCACCATTGTGCGCATGTCTGCCATCTCTGCTTGCGTCTCTTGCAGGGGCACCACGCGGATGTCTTCCTGCGCTGTCGAAACCGCCCTTGCGAAAATCACGGGGCGGTTGTCCGCGCAGGCGGATTTCAGGATGTCGAGGGTTGTCTCAAAGCCCTGCGGTCGCGCCTTGGAGCGCGGATTATAGAACGCCATGGCAAAATCGCCCGCAACGGCAGCTTTCAAACGGCGCTCGATCAGGCTCCATGGCTTCAGGTTGTCACTGAGATTGATCGCGCAGAAATCATGCCCGAGCGGCGCGCCTGCGCGGGCGGCGGCGGCCAGCATGGCGGTGATGCCCGGAAGCACGGTGATCTCGATGCTGCGCCATGCGGTTGGGCCGGCCTCAAGGGCCTCGAACACCGCCGCGGCCATGGCAAATACGCCCGGATCCCCGGAGGAGACAACCACCACATGCCGCCCGGCAGCGGCCATCTCAAGCGCATGGTTCGACCGCTCAATCTCCACCCGATTGTCAGAGGGATGCAGCTGCAGGCCCGGCCGGGGCGCCACGCGCGCCACGTAAGGGATATAGCCCACCACATCGGTTGCGCGGGCCAACGCATCGGTGACTTCTGGCGTGACAAGCGCATCATTCCCGGGGCCGAGCCCTGCGATCACAAGTGTGCCGGTCATGGTCTGCGGCCCTGCCCATGGACGATGATGATCGAAAAATACGGCGTCACCCGATCCTCAGCCTCGGACAGTTTCTGGACCGTCTGGTTGGGCATGGAGGCGTATTCGACAAGCCAAGCCTCCTCGTACCGGCCCGCCTTGCGCAGGGCGCGGCGGACCTTATCGATCTGGCGGCCGATCTTCATCACGACAAGTGCGTCTGCCTGCTGCATGTGCTGGACAAGCGCATCCTCGGGCAGGGTGCCCATCAGCACGCAGAGCACATCGTCGCCCCATGTGATGGGCTGGCCTGTCGCAGTCCAGGCTGCAGACATGCCGGTGATGGCGGGCACCACCGCTACCGGAACATCGGCGCGCAGCCGCGTGTAGAGATGCATGAAAGAGCCGTAAAAGAACGGGTCCCCCTCACAGAGCACAACCACGTCTTCCCCGGCTTCTGCCAGCGCGCGCAGATGGGCCGCACAGGCTTCGTAGAAGGCAGACATGATCTGGTTGTAGCGCGGGTCCGAGAAGGGGATTTCGGTCGTGACCGGATATTCCATCGCGAACTCGATCACGCCGTCGGGCAGCATGCCTTCGACAATGCGGCGGGCCTGGCCCGGTCGGCCGGCTTTGCGGAAGAAGGCGACATGGCGCGCCCCGCGCAGCAAGCGATCGGCGCGCACGCTCAGCAGGTCTTGGCCGCCGGGACCAAGGCCCACGCCATGGATCGTGCCGTGGCCGTTTGCCGGGCCGCCTGCGCCGGTGCTCCTGGCGCTGCTGCCGGGCGCAGTGCCGGCAGAGCTATCGGGGGCAGTGCTCATTCCGCGCGGCTCGCGATGGCATTGACGGCCGCCACGGTGATCGCGCTGCCGCCGAGGCGGCCCTGCACGATGCAGCAGGGCACGGGCTGGTCCGCCCAAAGCGCGTCTTTGCTTTCGACGGCTCCGACGAAGCCAACCGGACAGCCGATGATGGCAGCGGGGCGCGGACAATCGGGATCCTGCAGCATGTTCAGCAGGTGAAACAGCGCTGTGGGGGCGTTGCCAATCGCAACCACGGCGCCCTCCAGATGGGGGCGCCACAGTTCCAGCGCCGCTGCGGAGCGGGTATTTGCCATCTGCGCCGCAAGCGCGTGGATGCCTTCTGCGTGCAGGGTGCAAATCACCTCATTCTCTGCGGGCAGGCGGGGGCGGGTGATCCCCTCTGACACCATTCGGGCATCGCAGAGGATCGGCGCACCGCCCTCCAGCGCCGCGCGCGCCGCTTGGCCGAAGCCCGGCGAAAACCGAATGTGTTCTTCAAGCCCAACCATGCCGGCCGCATGGATCATGCGCACTGCGATCTGTTCCTCAACGGGGTCGAAAGCGCCCAGATTGGCCTCGGCCCGGATTGTTGCAAAAGATTGCGCATAAATGGCCGCGCCGTTGGTTTCGTATTCGTATTTCATCGCCGCTCATTCGTTGATAGCGGGAGGACGCCCCCGCTCAGGATATCTTCTTGGGACAGGCCCGTTACTGAAGGGGCATCCCATGCACGGCCCTTAGTCACAAGATCGAATTGGCCATCACGTCCCGTCACGGTGAGATCGGCAGGCCCGGAGCGGGCACAGCCTTTCGCGCATCCCGACACATGCAAGCGGCCCGCCAGCATCGGAGCCAGCAGCCGCGCAAGGGGCCGTGTGGGGACACTGGCCGAGGCGCAATGGGGTGCGCCCGGGCAGGCATCGGCCCGCAGCAGCGGATCGTCAGGCGCGTTCAAAAAGCCCTCGAGCCGCGCGGGTGGCATCGCCGGATCATGCTCCAGAAGCAGGCTGCGCCAAGGCGTTACCCGCACCGCCTGCACTTCGCTGCCCTCGATCACGGCCTGCAGGGCGGTGGCCTCAATCTGGCCAAAGGCGGCCCCGACCAAGCTGCCCAAAGTGCAGGGCCCCACGGGCGCGGGCATCTGCGCAGGGGCGGGCTCTGCGCTTTGCCATGCCTTGGGCAGTGGCTGCGTGCGCAGCACCCGCGCCATCCGGCGGGCATCGGCAGTCATATGCGCGGCAAACCACTCTGCCATTTGCAGAATTGCTGGCACAACGGCTTCGGGGGCAACGGGCCTTCCAAGGGGCGCACCATCCGCCCGCACCAGCAGCCCGCCGCCCGCTGCGCGTTCCACGCGAATATCGGCAGAGCTCTGCTGCAGCACCGGAGCCGGGCCCGCATCGACCGCGAAGCCGAATTTGGCAGGCAGATCCGGCAGGCTGGAGAGCGCCGCCAACAGGGCACGCGCGGCGTATTCAGTGGGATCGCCCGCGGTCCAAAATGGGGTGACCAGCAGGTTGCGCCGGCTTTCCAGCGCCGGATCCGCATCGAGCAGGCCCAACCCGTCAAGCGCAGCGATCAAAGGTTCATAGGTGGCGGGCTGGACGCCTCTGATCTGCAGATTTGCCCGGCGCGTGAAGTCAATCAGGCCCGCCCCGTAGGTTTCGGACAGGCTGCACAGGCCCAAAACCTGCGCGCGGCTCAGGCGGGCCAGACGGGGGCGCAGACGCACCAGTAGCCCATCACCAGACTCCATCGGGCGGAGCGCGCCCGGGCACCAGCCCTTCACGGAGGCCGCTGTTGGCTTCTGCGCGGGCCCGCTCATTCGGCCGCGCCCTTTGCAAGCAGATCGGCGGGATCGGTTTCAAGGAATGCACGGATCGAATTGCGCTTCGTGCGCCACAGCCCTGCGTCAGCCAAGGCGCGAAACCGATCTGTCATGGCCCCGTGGGCTGCGGGATTGGCGTCGCGCAGGAAGGCATCCACCTGCGGGTCACCAAGGGTGGCATCGAAATACATGTCAAACAGATGGGCAGGCACGGCCTGCGCGAGGTGGGCGAATGCGCCCATGTGATCGAGGGTCGCCGCAATCTCGGCCGCCCCGCGAAAGCCATGCGCCTGCATGCCAGCAATCCAGGCCGGATTGGCTGCGCGGGCCTGTACCACGCGGGCCAGTTCTTCTGTCAGGGCGCGGGTGCGGGGGCGTGCGGGATCTGTGTTGTCGAGATGATAAAGGCGGGCCTGACCGGGCGCGCCCACAGCGGCTTGGGCTGCTGCAAACCCGCCTTCATGGGCGGCATAGTCACTGGCCAGCAGGAGATCTGTTTCGGGCAGGTCCTGGGGGTGCACAAAGCTGTCTGCCTGGGCCACGCGGGCGCGGATGCCGCTGTCATCGCGCGTCGCGGTATCGCCATCCAGCGCATGGCTCGAAGCGTTGAGCCAGGCCTCTCCGGCAGCGGCGCGGGCCGCCTCGCTGTAGGTCTCCAGATCGCCGCCCATGCCCAGCCCGAAACTGCCCGGCGCTGGGCCATAGACCCGCGCAAGGTCATCCTGGCCGGCATAGGGGTTCCAGTCGGGCGCTTCGTCGCGCGCGGCGAGGGCACGCACAGCCTGCCCGAACAGGGTTGAAAGCGTCGGGAACACATCCCGAAACAGGCCCGACACCCGCAGGGTGACATCAATGCGGGGCCGCTCGAGCTCTGCAATGGGCAGCACTTCGATGCCCGATACCCGCTCGGACCCGGTGTCCCAGACTGGTCGCACGCCCAGCAATGCCAGCGCCAGCGCGAACTCTTCGCCCGCCGTGCGCATCGTGGCAGAGCCCCAAAGATCGACGATCAGGCCGCGGGGCCAATCGCCTTCGTCCTGCAAATGCCTGCGGATCAAATCCTCGGCCAGTGCCTGCCCCTGCCGGTAAGCCGCGCGGGTCGGAACGGAACGGGGGTCTGTGGTGTAGACATTTCGTCCCGTGGGCAGCACATCGGTCCGGCCCCGATAGGGCGATCCGGACGGGCCGCTTTCAACGCGCTTGCCATCCATCGCATCCAAAAGCGACTGCCGCTCCGCGCGCACGGAGGCTGTGGTGTCAAACGCTCCCTGCGGGCCTTCGCGGCCCCAGATATGCAGGCCTTCGCCGAACTGGCTTTCCTTCACATCGCAGACAAAGCGATCGATGCGGGTGATTGCCTCGGCGGTGCACCCGGCCTGCGCAAGCCCCAGATCATCCTCTACGCCCAGGCTTTGGGCCTCGGTGCGGATGTTGTCCTGCAGCCTGTCGCGCCGCTTGGGATCCAGCCCGTCGGCGTTTGAGAATTCGTCCAGCAGCGCTTCGAGACGGGCGAGGCGCTCTGGCGTGCCGCTGTCGCGCAGGGGGGGCGGCACATGGCCGAGGGTGATCGCGCCAATCCGGCGCTTGGCCTGTGCGGCTTCACCCGGGTCATTGACGATGAACGGATAAATCACGGGCAGAGGGCCAACCAGCGCCTCGGGCCAGCAGGCGCGCGACAGGGCGACCGATTTGCCGGGCAGCCATTCCAGCGTGCCATGGGCACCGATATGGATCAGGGCATCCGCCTGCTGCTGCAGCCACAGATAGAAGGCCACATAGGCATGGCGCGGCACCCGAGACAGATCGTGGTAGTCGTCTTCGCGCAGGGCAGGTGTGCCCCGTTCTGGCTGCAGCGCCACCCAAGCTGCGCCTGTGCGCAGGGCGGCAAAGTGGAACTGCCCGTCGCGCAGATCGGGATCGTCTTCAGGCGCCCCCCAGGCCGCTTCGAGATCTGTGCGCAGAGCCTCGGGCAACTGCGCGAGCGCCTGACGGTACTCTGCAACGGGCCAGAGCATATCGCGGGCGGCCAGTCGGGCTGGCAGATCCGGGCACGGTGCGGTGTCGTAACCTGCCTCAGCCATGTCAGACAGGATCGCTTGGGCCGAAGCGGGCGCGTCGAGCCCCACCGCGTGGCCCATGTTCCAGTCTTTCCCCGGATAGGTCGACAGCACAAGCGCTGGCCTGCGCTCCGCAACCGGTCTGTGCGCCAGCCGGACCCAACCGTCCAGACGGTCAACGACCGCGGCAATCCTGTCCTTGTCGGCGCGGTGAGCAAAGCGGGCATATTCCAGATCTGGATCGCGCTTTCCGGGCTCCTTGAAGGAAATGACACCGCCCATGATCCGCCCGTCCACCTCGGGCAGCACCACGTGCATCGCCAGATCAGAGGGCGACAGGCCCCGCTCGGAGCCTGCCCATGCCTTCCGCGTCGCGGTGGACAGGGCAACCTGAAAAACGGGCACACCGGCACTGTCCAAGGGCGATGTGCCCTGCGCACCGCGCCCTGAAAATGCGGTGGCGTTGACGATCGCTACGGGGCCAAGATGGGCAACCTGCCGGGCCATCCAAGCTGCCGGCTCGGGCGCTTTCAGAGAGGGCGCAAAGAGGCCCAGCACCGTATATCCCGCAGCGCGCAAGGCGTCGAACAGGGCGGTGATGGGCTTGAGGTCAGCGGACACCAGATAAGACCGGTAAAAGCTGACAAGGACCAGCGGCCTGTCCCCTGCTGGCCGCTCCAGCAGCGATTGCACATCTGGAATGGGGGCGGCTGTGGGGCCGAGGACGCCGGCCTCCGGGGTCCAGGCGCCCATGGCAGGCAGCGCCTTGGATCCAGCCACTGGCGCCGCATAAAGCCCGGTGGCCAGTGCCATCTGCGCCAGTGCGGCCTGCGCGGCCACGGCGCCGCCGGTGTCACACAGATGGGCAAGCCGGGTCAGGGTCGAGTTGGGCAGGGTGCTGATTTCGTCAAGCCGGGGATCCGGGCGCCCGTCGGCGGGCAGTACGGCCAAGGCAATGCCCTTCGCCTCTGCCAGTGCGCGCACCTGCTGCAGCCCGTAAGACCAGTAGGGCACGCCGCCGATCAAGCGGATCAGGATGCCCTTGGCGCCTGCCAGTGTCTGCTCGATATAGGTGTCGACCGACAGTGGATGCTTGAGCGCCACCAGATTGGCCAGACGCAGGCGCGGCAGCTTGCCCTCGGGGCCGCCGCCGCGATGCCATCCCTCCGCAAAAGCGCCAAGGTCACTGTCTGAAAACGACAAGACCACCAGTTCGGCCGGGCTCTGGCCCAGATCAAACGGGGTGTCGGCTTCGTCCAGACCGTGGCTTTCGCGGAAGATGACGTGCATGGCCGGTTGGGCTTTCTTACTCGGCAGCCAGCGCGGGTGCGCCGAGAGCGGCACGGATCGTATCGCCGTGGATATCGTCATGCTCGGCAATCACCACAAGGCGGCCCTGGCGCGACTCGTCAGGCTGCCACGGGCGGTCAAACTGGTGGCGGACGCGGGCACCTACGGCCTGCACCAGCAGGCGCATCGGCTTGCCAGAGACCGCCGCATAGCCCTTGACCCGCAGGATGTTGTGATCCCGCGCAAGGCCCTCGATCGCAGCGACCAGCGCGGCGGGATCAGCTTGTTCGGGAATGTCCACAACGATGCTTTCGAAATCCTCGTGATCGTGATCATGGGGCGTGTCGTGATGGGAGGGACGGGCGGCCATGTCGTCTTCGGCCGCTGCCTCGAGCCCAAGAATGATGCGGGGATCGACCACCCCTTCGGCCACTTCGATCACTGGCAATGGGCGTGGCGCCTCTGCTGCGATGACGTCCCGTGCCTTGGCGACACCTTCGGGACCGGCCAGATCCGGTTTTGTCAGCAAGATGACATCCGCACAGGAGATCTGATCCTCGAAGACTTCCGACAGGGGCGTTTCATGATCGAGGCTTTCATCGGCAGCGCGCTGGGCATCGACGGCGGCCACGTTGGGCGCAAATCGTCCGGCAGCCACGGCCTCTGCATCCGCGAGGGCAATCACGCCATCCACGGTGATGCGGGATCGGATATCGGGCCAGTCGAAGGCCTTGAGCAAGGGTTTGGGCAGGGCCAAGCCGGAGGTTTCGATCAGGATGTGATCGGGGCGCGGCTCAAGCTGCATCAACGCTTCGATCGTCGGGATAAAATCATCGGCCACGGTGCAGCAGATGCAGCCATTGGCCAGTTCCATGATGTTCTCTGCCGGACAATCCGGGATCGCGCAGGATTTCAGGATGTCCCCGTCGACGCCCACATCGCCAAATTCATTGACGACGATGGCAAGGCGCTTGCCGCCTGGGTTTTGCATCAGTTCCCGGATCAGCGTTGTCTTTCCAGAGCCAAGAAAGCCAGTGATGACGGTGACGGGAAGTTTGGCAAGATCAGTCATTGGGGCAGGGTCCTTGCTGCGGTGGCTTGAGTATTAGAGCGATAGCCTTGGAATCGGGCCAAAGGCAGGTCGGTGCGCGACGGATGGGAGCCAGAAAAGACCTCTGCGCGGGGCATAGGTCTCTGCGGCCCGGGAAGCGGGTGCGATCGCGGTGAAAAATGCGCCATGCCGTTCATCCATCTCTCCGGGGGCGGGAGGGCGTCGGACATGGCCCGGCCGGGGCCACTCCGCCACCGGAGCACCCCGCCCGGTTCACGTTATCTTTGCTGGCAGGTCTCCCGGCTTGCGGATTCACGGGGGCCACCTGTCCGATGGACGGGGCGGTTCCCGAGCGCGAACCCGGCCTTCCCAGCCCCTTTGAGGGCCAGTGGCGCGGGGTCCACTTTCCGGTCACGGTCGCGGGGGCGGCTGTGCTTGGCCAAATCTCTTTGGCGGACACATTCCCTTTTCACCGGCTTGACACAGGCACCAGCATAAGCGCGGATGCGCCATTAGCACCTGCAATGTCAAGCGCCAGAGGCTCTCCGATGACCGATGATACCACCGCACGCCACAACGAAAAGATGAAGCGCATCAAGGCCGCGCGGGACGAAATGATGAAAACCAAGACCGAGGAAAAAGGCCTGATCATGGTTCATACCGGTCCGGGCAAGGGCAAAAGCTCGTCTGGTTTCGGCATGATCATGCGCTGCATCGCCCATAAAATGCCTTGCGCAGTGGTGCAATTCATCAAGGGCAATTGGGCCACTGGCGAGAAGGAGTTCCTGCGCAACAACTATGCGGATGCCTGCCGATTCTTCGTCTCCGGAGAGGGATTCACCTGGGAAACCCAGGACCGGGAGCGCGATATCGCGGCTGCTCAGAATGGGTGGCGCATTGCGCAAGAACAGATCCTTGATCCGGACATCCGCTTTGTCATGCTCGATGAGATCAACATTGCCCTGCGTTACGACTATCTCGACATTGACGAGGTTGTAGACTTCCTGCTGACCCAAAAACCCTTCATGACCCATGTGCTGCTGACCGGTCGCAACGCCAAGCCGGAGTTGATCGAAGCCGCAGACCTCGTGACCGAAATGACGCTTGTCAAACATCCGTTCCGGGATGGTGTGAAAGCCCAGCGCGGGGTGGAATTCTGATGGCTGTCAAGCGGTTGCTGACCGAGTTCGGCATGGGCAGTTCCCTGCGCCGACAGGATTACACCGAGGCGGCGACCCGCGCCGTGAAGGATGCGCTTTGGCACAACTCGATCAATCTGGCGGAATTGTTTGGCAAGCAGAAGGAAGACATGCAGATCACGCTGGATGTGGGCGTTCAACGCCCGCAGGAAGTGGACACAGCGGCGCTTGCAGCGGTCTTTCCCTATGGTCAGGTGCAGGTGACCGTACATAAGGGTGGGCTCGATGTGCCGCGTCCGGATGGCAAGGGCCTGCCCACTGTCATGGCAAATGTGGCGATCTCTGTCGCCCTTGATCTGCCGGAAGCGCGCCCATGAGCTTGCAGCGTTTCATCATCGAGATGGGCATGGGCAACGATTTGCACGGCCAGGATTACACCAAGGCGGCTGGGCGCGCGATCGAGGATGCGCTGCGTCACAGCTCGATCCCGCTGTTTGGCGCTGTCGGCGTGTCCCATGATCAGATGCAGGTGCAGGTGACTGTGGGCGTTCAAAGGCCCGAGCGTGTGGATTGCGTTGCTCTCGCCGAAAAATTGCCCCGGGGCCGAGCACAGGTGCAGGCCGTGGAGGGCGGGCTCGATATCGTGAACCCCGATTCGGGTGAGGTGACAGTGGTGGCACAGGCGGCTGTTGAGGCGTTCCTGCCACCTCAGGGCGCACGCGGGCGCGCCGTCTGACGCGGGCCGACTACAGGCCCGGCCACAGGGCCGATTACAGGAGAGGAGACGCCATGGCACGTGCCATCATGCTGCAGGGAACCGGCTCGAATGTCGGCAAATCCGTGCTCGTGGCGGGGCTGTGCCGGGCCGCTTTGCGCCGCGGATTGCGCGTGGCCCCTTTCAAACCGCAAAACATGTCCAACAATGCCTCCGTGACTGCCGATGGCGGCGAGATCGGCCGGGCACAGGCGCTGCAGGCGCGGGCCTGCGGGCTGGAGCCTCGGACGGATATGAACCCGATCCTGCTCAAACCAGAATCGAATATGGGCAGCCAGGTCATTGTGCAGGGAAAGCGCCTGACAACGGTGAAAGCCCGGGACTATGCGGCGCTCAAGCCCAGCCTGATGGCCCCCGTTCTGGACAGCTTCGCGCGCCTCAGACAAACCCATGATCTGGTGATCGTGGAGGGGGCGGGCAGCCCGGCAGAGATCAATCTGCGCGCCGGCGATGTCGCGAATATGGGCTTTGCGGTGGCGGCGAATGTGCCGGTTATCCTATGTGCAGATATCGACAGGGGCGGGGTGATCGCGCAGGTTGTGGGCACGCAGGCCGTATTGGAGTCCACGGATGCCGGCCGCATCGCGGGCTTTCTCGTCAACAAGTTTCGCGGAGACCCCCGCCTGTTCGATGATGGATACCAGATGATCCGTGATCAGACGGGCTGGCCGGGGTTTGGTGTGCTGCCCTGGTTTGATCAGGCTTGGCGCTTGCCTGCGGAGGATGCGCTCGACATCCGCACGCAGGCGCGCTCAGGCGGATTTCACGTTGTGTGTTTGCGCCTGTCACGCATTGCCAATTTCGATGATCTTGACCCGCTCGAGCAAGAGCCTGGCCTGCGCCTGACCATGCTGGATGCGGGCCGCCCCATTCCGGGGGATGCCGATCTTGTGATCCTGCCCGGCTCGAAATCCACCCGGGCCGACCTCGCCTTTTTGCGCAGTCAGGGTTGGGATATCGATCTGCAGGCTCACCATCGCCGGGGCGGACATATCCTTGGGATTTGCGGCGGCTATCAGATGCTCGGACGTGTCATCGATGACCCCCAGGGCATCGAAGGGCCGGCGGGTGCTTCAGAGGGGCTGGGGTTTCTGGACGTTGAGACAACGATGACCGGCGACAAGAGCCTGACGCGGGTCAGCGCCGAGCATGTCGCCTCGGGCACGCCTTTTCAGGGCTATGAGATCCATATCGGGCGCACGTCAGGGCCGGATGCAGAGCGGCCCTTCGCCCGGGTGAAGGGCGCTGCGGAAGGGGCGATTTCAGCCGATGGCCGGGTGGCTGGAAGCTATCTGCACGGAATGTTTGTCGAAGACGGGTTTCGTGCGGCATGGCTGGCCTCCCATGGCGCGCAAGCCTCTGATCTGGGCTATGAACAGGCAGTGGAGGACACGCTGGACGCGCTGGCCCAGCACCTTGAAGCGCATCTCGATATCGAGGCCCTTCTGGCGGCTGCGACCTGAGGCGCAATCACCTCACCCGCGCGTCTCAGAGGCTGCGCAGACCGGCTTCCAGATGATCCCAAGCCTTTGGGCCGCCCGGCAGCCCAAGGCGCAGCCAATCGGGCGCATAGGTGAATTTGCGGGTCCAGATATGGGCCTGTGCCAGCCGGTCTTGCACGGCGGCGCCAGAGCCCACGCGATAGGTGCGAAACAGGGCGGAGCCCCCCTCCAAAGACCAGTCCGTATGCGCGGCGACAAGGGCATCGAGCCGGGCGCTGGCGGCCGCGAGCGAAGCGATCTGTTCCTGACGCCAGCCCGTATCGCGCAAAGCGGCGCATCCGATTTCCAGTGCCGGTCCACTAACGGACCAAGGCCCCGCCATCTGGCGCAGGTGCGCAAGCTGGGGCGGCGCGCCCAAAGCAAAGCCCAGTCGCAGGCCTGCCAGCCCGTAGAACTTGCCAAATGAGCGGAGCACAAGGGGCTGCGGCCCGTCGTCCTGCGGGGGCAGGGCCGGGATCACCGAACAGTCGGGGTGCGGGTCTGCAAAGCTTTCGTCGACGACCAAAAGACCCACATCCGCGGCCAGAGACATCACCGTGTCTGCCGACCAACGGCGCCCATCGGGATTGTTCGGGTTCACGATCACTGCCAGCGTGGCTCCGCGCAGCGCGTCGAGATCGTCGACGTCCTGCACCTGCCAGCCCGCTTCTGAAAGTGCCGCGCCATGCTCGTTGTAAGTGGGCGACAGGACCCGGGCTTTGCCCGGCGGCAGCAGGCGTGGAACCAGTTGGATAATAGCCTGCGCCCCGGAAAACCCCATGCAGCGCCCTGTTGCGCCATAGGCAGCGCGCGCGGCGTCTTCCAACGCTGTCAGGGCACTGGCGGTAGGCAACACCTGCCACGCCTGATCCGATATCGCTGGAACGGGGTAGGGTGTGGGATTGATGCCGGTGGACAGGTCCAGCCAATCCGTGCCGCCATAGACCGCCTGTGCGCGGTCAAGATCGCCGCCATGTTCGCGCATATTCATTCCGCCGAAGCCGCCTGATTGATCGGTGTCAGCCCAGCAGCCAGATGCCGAGCAGCACACCCCCCAGCAGGAGCATTGCCCGAACGAACAGCTGAAGTCCACGCAGCAAATCATCTGCGATCGGGTCGGGCTTGTCGGCGTTGACATAGGGATCGTCGGACATCTGCCCATCCCCATAGACACGCGGACCTGACAGGCGCAGCCCAAGGGCGCCCGCCATCGCCGCCTCGGGCCAGCCCGCATTGGGCGAGCGGTGCTTGCGCCCATCTTGCGCCATGCAGCCGAGGGCAGCCCATGTCTGGCGGCTCGACGCGGCGAAGAGCAGCCCGGTGAGCGGGGCCGGGATCAGGTTGACCAAATCGTCGAGCCGCGCGGCCACCTTGCCAAAGGCATCATAGCGCTCTGTCCGGTAGCCGATCATTGAATCCAGCGTGTTGATGGTCTTGTAGGCCACAATCCCGGGTAGGCCGGCAACCACGCCCCAAAAGATCGGGGCCACGATCCCGTCCGATGTGTTCTCTGCGAGGCTTTCCAGCCCGGCGCGCGCCACGCCCGCGCTGCTGAGCGCCTCCGTCTCGCGCCCGACGATCATTGCCACCGCCTGTCGTGCCTCGGGCAATGCGTCTGCGGCCAAAGGGCGGGCAACCGCCGCAACGTGATCATGCATGGAGCGGGCGGCAATCAGCGGCCAGGCCAAGGCCCCTGTCAGCAGAAGCCCGGCCCAGCCGCTGGGCAAAACCGCCTGCAGCCAGATCGCAGGCCCCACCGTGGCGGCCAACGCTGCGATGACACAGACCGCGCCGCCGAAAAGTCTTTGGGCATGGGAACCGCGGTTCAGCGCCTGCTCCAGCCCGGTGATCAACCGGCCCAGCCACGTGACCGGATGCCCGATGCGCGCATAGAGGCGCGTGGGCCAGCCCAGCAGGGCATCGAGGATCAGGCCCACGAGCATTGCAGCGGCAAACCCGCTCATTGCGCGGCGCCCGCGCGGAATTGAAACACAGAGTGCAGGCCCGCCGCCGACATCAGATCCGGGGCTTTGGCAGGCATTGCGCCCCGGGGAAAGATCAGCCCGCGCGCCGATCCCGTATGCGCCCGGACATGTCCCAGAGCGCCCAGAGCGCGGGCCAACTCCGATGTGGGGTCGCGCGCATCGCTGCGCCGCTGTGAACAGCGTTGTGCGGACGCCGCCGCAAGCATCGCGCATTCCGCCAAATCGCCATTGCCCGCAGCCACTTTCCACAACTCAACAAGATCGGTGATGTCATCAAAGGCTTCGTCTTCAGGGTTGGTCCGCTCCGGGGCGCCCCAGAACCCGCCCAGAATATCGCAGGCCGGCGGGGCGGGCAGCTTTGCCAGCACCCGGCCCTCGCGAGAGGCCCAGAGCACCTGGTCTGGTGCAGGCAGCATCAGCGGGTCGCTTGCCCCCTCAATGTCGATGCAGGCTTTGGCCAAAACCTCTGCCGGGCCGTCGAACCCCGCCGCCTGCGCCAGCGCAATCAACGTTGCCGTGGAGGCGCCCGCGCCCGCGCCCAGTGGCATGTCGCGGACAAGCAGGGGCCACGGTTTGGGCCGCGGCACGCCAAGCGCTCTGAAGAAAGAATCGAGCTGGACCGAGTTGAATGGCGGGGGCGGTGTCGGCCGTGTCTCGGGGCCGGCCGTGACGCGCAAGGCAGGGCAAGGCAAGGTGAGAAGCGCAACCGGGCCTTGCGGCCCAAGCCGCCCTTGCAGCCATTCGCCAAAATGGCCCGGAACAGACACTTGCGTCATGGCGCCGTCTTCCCTGCTTCGATGATCGAGATCGGACCGGCGGCGCCGGCCCGCAGCCGGGTGACGGACAGATGGGCGATTTCAAACGCCAGCCCGGCGGGGACATGTCCCATCACCAGCCCCAGCGCGGCGCGGATCACACCCGCATGGACCACCAGCACACGGGGGCGGCCATCCGCGTGGGCCTGCTTGGCCTGGGCCCGCAGGGGCCCATCGATCCGGTGCGCCACGTCTGCAAAGCTTTCGCCCTGCGGGGGGGCATAGGCTGCAAGGGCCTCGGAGGAAAGCACGCCGATATCCGGCAGATCGGCATAGGGCAATCCGTCATGGGCGCCGAAATCTTGCTCCCACAGGTGGGCATCCTGTTCCGGTTCTTGGCCGGGATAGAGGGCCGCTGCGGTTTCGATGCAGCGCCGGGCCGGGCTGCTGATCAGCGGGGCTGCGGCGGGCAGCAGTTTGCGGGTGGCCGCGATCGGAGCCTCCGCCAGCCGGGCAGGCGTATCGGTGCGCCCGCACAGACGGTCGCTCCAGGCCACGGGGCCGTGGCGGACGAGAACCAACTCTGCCCCAAACCGGGGCTGATCTGTCGCCTGTGCCTGCGCCATGTCGCGTTCCTGCTTTCCTTCTTGCCGCAAAACTGCTTTTTCACGGCACGATGCATAAGTCGATACTGATCACAGGCGGCGCCCGTTCGGGCAAGTCGCAACTGGCCGAAAAACTGGCCCTGAGGCCCATGGGCCGCGCGATCTATATCGCCACCAGCGAGGTCTGGGATGATGAGATGGCGCAACGTGTTGCCGTCCATCAAGCCCGTCGCGGCCCCGAATGGCAGACCATTCATGCCCCGCGCGATCTTGTGTCTGCCCTCCAACAGAGCGATGGCGACGCGCCGCGGCTGGTGGATTGCCTCACGCTTTGGCTGAGCAATCTGATGCTGGATGGCGCAGATTGGCGGGATGCAGGCGAACGCCTTGTCCGGGCGCTGGATGCGCAGACCGCCCCGGTGATTTTGGTGACCAACGAAGTCGGAGGCGGCATCGTCCCCGAAAACAAACTTGCAAGAGAGTTCCGCGATGCCGCGGGATGGCTCAATCAAACCGTGGCCGAAGCCTGCGAAAGCGTATGGCTCAGCGTGGCCGGATGTCCTGTGAAAGTGAAACCGAATGACCATTCTTTCTGAAGCCAAATCGCTCAATGATGTTGCAGGTTTGCTCGGCGCCTTGCCGCAACCTGACAAACAGGCGCGCGCTGCGGCTGCTGCACGCCAGATGAGCCTGACAAAGCCGCCCTTTGCATTGGGCAGGCTCGAGGATCTGGCGGCATTCATGGCCGCTTGGCAGGGCACTGCGCATCCAGAGATTTCCAAGATGCAGGCTTTGGTTTTTGCGGGAAACCATGGGGTGTGCGCTCAGGGCGTTAACCCGTTTCCCCAGGACGTCACCGTGCAGATGGTTGCCAATTTCGAGCAGGGCGGTGCAGCCATCAATCAGCTGTGCGCGCTGGCCGGGGCAGAGCTTTCCGTGATTGCGCTGGATCTTGAAACGCCGACGGCGGATTTCACTGAGGCGGCCGCCATGACGCCCGAGGAAACACTTGATGCTATGCAACGCGGAGCCGCTGCCGTGGACGCTGAGGCCAGCGTGATCAGCCTTGGTGAGATGGGCATCGGAAACTCGACCATATCTGCAGCCTTGGCTTGCGCAGGCTTTGGGGGGGCTGCGTCGGAATGGGTGGGCCGCGGCACCGGATCGGACGAAGCTGGCAAGGCGCTCAAGGCGCGGGTGATCGAGGCAGGCCTTGCGCGCCATGCCGGGCTGCGCGGATTGGATATGCTGGCTGCGCTGGGCGGGCGGGAACAGGCCGCCCTGTGCGGCGCCGTGATCGAGGCGCGCGCGCGCAGCATCCCCGTGATGTTGGATGGCTATATCTGTACGGCTGCGGTTGTGCCGCTGTTCGACATGGCACCGGACCTGCTGGATCACTGCCTCGTTGGGCACCTGTCTGCCGAGCCCGGCCACGCCAAGTTGTTGGAGCAGATGGACAAGGAACCGATCCTCACATTCAACATGGCGCTTGGGGAAGGCACTGGGGCGGCGCTTGCGCTCAATATCCTGCGCGGGGCGCTGGCCTGTCATAACGGGATGGCCACCTTTGCCGAAGCGGGCGTCGCAGACGGATGACACCGGTTGCCGCGCGTCTGGCAGAGCTGCGTCTTGCCGTGATGTTGCTGACCCGGCTGCCGGTGGGCCGGTTCACTGCGGCGCCGCCCCCGTTAAACGCGGCCATTTGGGCCTATCCTCTGGTGGGGCTGCCAATCGGTGCGGTGATCTGGGCCGTCAGCGCCGGCGCGATATATCTGACAGCGCTGCCCGCCATGATCGCTGCCGTTCTTGCTTTGGGCGCCATGCTGATGGCGACAGGTGGCCTGCATGCGGACGGGCTGGCCGATACGGCCGACGGGCTTGGCGGCGGGCGCGACAGGGCCCATTGCCTCGAGATCATGAAAGACAGTCGCATCGGGGCCTATGGGGTGATGGCGCTTGGGGTCGTTTTGGCACTGTGGGCGCTTGGTCTGGCGCAGATCTGGGCGGGCGGCGCGGCGCGCCATACCCTGATTTTGGTGTTGGGTGTCTGCGTGGCCAGCCGTGTGTGCATGGCGGCGGTGCTGGTCTGGATGCCCTCGGCCCGGGAAGGCGGGCTGGGCGACAAGGCCGCGGGCGGGTCTGGCACGGCGCTGGTGCCGGGCGCTGTGCTTGCAGTGGCCTTGTTGTGGCCTGTTATCGGGGTCTGTGTGCCGATGATTGCGGTCACGGCCTATCTTGCATGGCGCGCACAGCGCCGCATCGGCGGGCAGACAGGCGACGTGCTGGGCGCGGTGCAGCTGGCCTCGGAAGCCGCCGGGCTAATTGCAGTGCAGGCAATGATGTAACACCCTTGAACCTGCTGCAGATTGGGGCTTTTCAATCCAGCGCGCCTGCGTATCATAACGGCCATGAATTCGAACCGGCATATCCTGAATCCCGCCACCGCTTTGCGCGGTGCGTCTGCGCGTGCCGGCCTTCTGCTGCTAACGTGCCTCTGAGCGTGCCGTCCGGCGCGAACGCTCAGGGGATTTGTGCACGACGCGCCATCTAGAAACAGCAGCAGACAGACAGACTTTCAAGGACTTCCCAGATGACGACTGACGCAAATGACGCAGGCCGCGTCCTGATTTTCGACACCACTTTGCGCGACGGTGAGCAGAGCCCCGGCGCCACCATGACCCACAATGAGAAGCTCGAAATCGCGGGCCTGCTCGACGAGATGGGCGTGGACATCATCGAAGCCGGCTTCCCGATCGCATCGGACGGCGATTTCGCCGCCGTGTCCGAGATTGCGAAAAACGCCAACCGGGCCACGATCTGTGGTCTGGCGCGCGCCAATTACAAGGACATCGATCGCTGCTGGGAGGCGGTCAAACATGCCCGCTCGCCGCGCATCCACACCTTTATCGGCACCTCGCCCCTGCACCGCGCCATCCCCAACCTCACCAAAGATGAAATGGCCGACCGCATCCACGATACGGTGACCCATGCGCGCAACCTGTGCGACAACGTGCAGTGGTCTCCGATGGATGCCACCCGCACGGAGTGGGACTACCTCGCCCGTGTGGTGGAGATTGCGATCAGGGCCGGGGCCACGACAATCAACATCCCCGACACAGTGGGCTATACGGCCCCCGTCGAAAGTGCTGATCTGATCCGCCGCCTTGTGGCCGAAGTGCCCGGTGCGGATGAGATCATCTTTGCCACGCACTGCCACAACGATCTGGGCATGGCGACGGCCAACGCCCTTGCCGCCGTGGAGGGCGGCGCGCGCCAGATTGAGTGCACGATCAACGGGCTGGGGGAGCGTGCGGGCAATACCGCGCTCGAGGAAGTGGTCATGGCCCTCAAGGTGCGCCATGACATCATGCCCTTCGTCACCGGTGTGGACAGCACCAAGCTGATGCATGTGTCCCGGCGGGTGGCCACGGTGTCGGGCTTCCCGGTGCAGTTCAACAAGGCAATCGTGGGTAAGAACGCCTTCGCCCACGAGAGCGGCATTCACCAGGATGGCATGCTCAAGAATGCGGAGACGTTCGAGATCATGCGCCCGGAAGACGTGGGTCTGTCAGAGACCAATCTGGTGATGGGCAAGCATTCGGGCCGTGCGGCTCTGCGCTCGAAGCTCAAGGATCTGGGCTTTGAGGTAGCTGACAATCAGCTGGCGGATATCTTCGTCCGCTTCAAGGCGCTCGCAGATCGGAAAAAGGAAGTCTATGACGAGGATCTTCTGGCGCTGGTGCAGGATGCCGGTGCCGAGGGGGAACAGCGTCTGGCATTGAAATTCCTGCGCGTGATCTGCGGCACGGAGGCCCCGCAATCCGCGGATCTCACGCTGACTGTCGACGGCACCGACCATCAGGTGACCGCCAATGGCGACGGCCCCGTCGATGCGGCCTTCAATGCGGTCAAGGATATCTTTCCCCATTCTGCACGGTTGCAGCTCTACCAGGTGCATGCGGTGACGGAAGGCACTGATGCTCAGGCCACGGTAACCGTGCGCATGGAAGAGGACGGCCGGATCGTGACCGGGCAATCTGCGGATACAGATACGGTTGTTGCCTCTGTGCGGGCCTATGTGGCCGCACTGAACCGGCTGCTTGTGCGCCGCGAAAAGGCCGGCAAAGACACCAAGGAAATCAGCTACCGCGATGTGAGCTGACACGATCGCCGCATCCCCGGCCCGGCCCCGCGCTGCGCCCCCGCAAGGGGCACAGCCGGCGGGCCCGCCCGGATGCCCTGAAGCTCGCCCCGCTGTAGCCGGGGGGCGGGCTGCATCGCGCCCGCGCCTTAGATGCGCGCAGCTTTCAGAGCGCATTGGCAGGCCGCGGCCACTTCGATCTCGGCCCAGGCCCGCGCCACGGCGAGGCGGGGGGCGATATAGGCCCGTTCCGTATCCGCGCCGCGCAGTTTCAAACAGTCATCCAGCCCTTGAAGCGCCCAGATGTTATCGGGATGGTGGCAGGCCCGGATCAGCCCGGGCTTGAGCCCCAGATCGGTGCGAAACACGTCTTCAGCCTCTTCGGCCAGACCGGCATCCAGCAAAAGCGCCCCAAGCGCGTGGCGCGTGGGCATCATCCAGGCCCAAGGCTCTTCGTAGCTGAGCGCGCATCTTCATTGGTGACGGCCTCTCGCAAATGTGCCAACCCTTCTGCGACAGCGCCCCGTTTGACCGCCGCCTCGCCCCGCGCCATGCCTTCTGCCACGGCGAGGATGTCCCAGCAGGTATTGTTGAACAGCACCCGTTCGGGATCGATGCGGTCTCGGGCGGTTTCAAAGGCGGCCAGATCTGCATCGGCCTGCGCGTGGTGTCCCAGATTGGCGGCGGCCACGGCTCGTGTGGCGTGGCGCAGGGCAATTGCGAACGGGTAGAATTCGCTGTCCCCATCCCCGGGCAGTGGCAAATCGAGCAGGTCCTGCCACATGCCAAACCGCATCAAGACGTGGTCGCGCACCGTTGTGAAGGCCTCGAACAGGGGGGGTGGGTGCGAATGAAACTGTCAGGAAACAGGGTGTCGAGATCATCGCAGGCCTGCAAAGCTGGCCCCGGTGCCGCAAGAAACATTGCCCCCCAGGCCTCGAAGGCAAGATTGTGGCCCATGTAAAGGCGGTAAAAGCCCAACGCGTCCCCGATGTGATCCCAGTAGCGGCGATCGACCTCGAAGGCCGACCTGTTATGGGAGACCACCCGTGCGTAATCGCCGACCTGCACGTGGATGTGGGTGCCCATGTGCAGCAGATGGCCGGAATCGCGGGCAACCTCGCACAGGCGGGTGCCCCGGCGCACGGCCATTTCCGGGGTGGGTGACATCTCCATCAAGTGCACGTAGAGGTGCAGCAGGGCCGGGTGATCTTCGGCGCCGGGCTTCTGGGCAAACGCCTCATCCAGTATGCCCTTGGCGCGCAGGGTGTGCGCGTGATGGGCGGGTGTCCCGGTGGGCAGATGCCACAGTGCCCATGGGGTGCATGTCATCAGGGCCTCGACGGCCAGCGCGCAGATATCGAGATCCTCTGGAAACCGCTCCTTCACGGCGACCATTCTTTCCGCGAAGGCCTCAGCCAGCGGACGGAACTCTTCTACTTCCGGGGTTTCAGGCAGTCTGCTGGGCAGGGCATTGGCCAAAGCGCACACCCATTCGGGACCATCGCAGGCCTGTGCCTTTTCTGCAGCCTTCTGGGCACGGGCGATCACGCGGGCGCGCTCCTTGGGGCTGAAAATCTCCCAGGGTTTGTTGTAATTCGGGCCAAGCGCAAAGCCGATGCCCCAATGGGCAAAGGCGCAACTGGGATCTTCGGACAGGGCCCGATCGAAGCACAAAACGGCCTCTTCATGGTGAAATCCATAGAGCCAACCAAGGCCCCGGCGGCACCATTCCTGCCCTTGCGGAGTGGCCGCGCCAAAGTCGCGCGCCGCGGCGGGGGGATCGAACGGATAGGTATCAACTGCTGTCATAGAACGCCTCCTGCCGCTACGTTAGCGCGATTCGCAGGCGCGGCAGTGCAGCGAATTGATGCCGCGCATGCATACCGCCCCTTTTACAGCAGGCCTGTGCAGCTTATAACGCAGTGCAACAGCGGGTGGCCCATTGAAAAGGCCGGCGCAGCAGTCCCGCATCGAATAAGGCAGGCCAGATGGCGTTTTTCTCCAACTTTTCCGGTATGTTCTCTCAGGACATGGCGATCGATCTCGGCACCGCGAACACGCTTGTTTACGTGAAAGGCAAGGGTGTGATTCTGAACGAGCCGTCCGTGGTGGCGTATCAGAACAAGCAAGGCCGGAAGGAAGTACTGGCGGTCGGAGAGGACGCGAAGCTCATGCTGGGGCGCACGCCGGGCAGCATTGAGGCCATCCGGCCCATGCGCGAGGGCGTGATTGCCGACTTCGACACGGCGGAAGAGATGATCAAACACTTCATCCGCAAAGTGCATAAGCGGACGACGTTCACGAAGCCAAAGATCATTGTCTGTGTGCCGCATGGGGCGACCCCAGTGGAAAAGCGGGCGATCCGTCAATCCGTGTTGGGGGCCGGCGCCCGCAAGGCTGGGCTGATCGCCGAGCCGATCGCGGCGGCGATCGGGGCGGGCATGCCCATTGCGGATCCCACCGGCTCGATGGTTGTCGACATCGGCGGCGGGACCACGGAAGTGGCCGTGCTGTCTCTGTCGGATATCGTTTATGCGCGCTCGGTCCGTGTCGGTGGAGACCGCATGGATGAGGCCATCATCAGCTACCTGCGACGCCAGCAAGGCCTGCTGATCGGTGAGTCCACGGCGGAACGGATCAAGACGACGATCGGCACGGCCCGCATGCCTGATGACGGGCGCGGTGCCTCGATGCAGATCAAGGGCCGCGACCTGACCCACGGTGTGCCCAAGGAAACCGAGATCAGCCAAGCGCAAGTGGCCGAGGCCCTGACCGAGCCGGTGCAGCAGATTTGCGAAGCGGTGATGACGGCGCTTGAGACAACCCCACCCGACCTTGCCGCCGATATCGTTGACCGTGGCGTTATGCTGACGGGCGGTGGCGCGCTTCTGGGCGACCTTGATCTTGCGCTGCGCGAACAGACCGGACTTGCGATTTCAGTGGCCGACGAGTCACTGAATTGTGTTGCCTTGGGCACCGGAAAGGCGCTGGAATATGAAAACCGGTTGCGGCACGTGATAGACTACGAAAGCTGAACTGGCGCGCTGGGCAAGCGCGTCTGGTCTCGGCAACAGGACAGACAGCACCGAGGCTTGCGCCAATGGCACGGGATCGATCTGCACAGACAGACTATGCCAGCCCGATCAGGCGCATCCTGATCGGCGCAATGCTGCTGTTTTGCATTGCGATCTTGCTGCTTTGGCGGATCGACAGCCCGCGGGTGGATCGGTTTCGCGCGGCCGTTGTCGATCAAGTCGTGCCCAGTTTCGAATGGGCGGCCGCCCCGGTGCGTCGCACGGCGCGCATGGCGGAGGATTTCCAAAGCTATCAGCGGATCTGGGAGCAGAACCAGGAGCTCAAGCGCGAATTGCAGCGCATGCAGGTCTGGAAGGAAGCAGCCGTCCAGCTCGAAGAGCAGAACGCAAAGCTGCTGGCCCTCAACAATGTGCGCCTTGATCCGAAGCTGACATCGGTCTCTGGCGTGGTGATTGCCGACAGCGGCTCGCCCTTTCGCCAATCGGTTCTGATCAACGTGGGGGCGCAGGACGGCATCCGCGATGGCTGGGCTGTGATGGATGGGCTTGGCCTCGTGGGCCGGATCAGCGGGCTGGGCGCTCAGACTGCGCGTGTCCTGCTCCTGACTGACACGGCCAGCCGCATTCCAATCACCATCCAGCCCTCAGGCCAGCGCGCCATCCTCAGCGGCGATAACTCGGCTGCGCCGCTGGTGGATTTTGTCGAGAATGACGATCTGGTCCGCCCGGGTGATCAGGTGTTTTCCAGCGGTGATGGCGGCGTTTTCCCGGCGGGTCAGTTGATTGGCGCGCTTGTGCGGGAGCGCGATGGCCGTCTGCGCGTGCGGCTGTCGGCCGATTACGAACGGCTGGAATTCCTGCGGGTCTTGCGCAGCCATGAGGCTGAGGTGATCGAGGATGTGGGCAGCCTGATCGTGCCGCCACAGCCCGAACCGCAGGGGCCCGTCCAGCCTGCCCCGGAGGCGCTTTCCGTGGCGCCCGTTGTGCCAACTTTGCGGCCAGAGGCGCGCACCGTCCCGGCCATCCCGGTCTCTGAGGAGAGCAGCGATGGTTGATCCCCTCACAACACGGCTCTGGGGGTTCCGGCTGCTCTATGTGGGGCTGGTGGCGCTGTTTGTGTTCCTGCGCCTGCTGCCCTTCGGAGCGCATGCGGATAGCTTGCCCGGACCGGATTTCGCCCTTGCCTTGACCTTTGCATGGCTGATGCGCCGCCCGGAATATGTGCCTGCCCCCCTGATCGTGGCAGTGTTCTTGGTGCTGGACCTGCTGTTTCATCAGGCGCCGGGGTTGTGGACAGCGCTTGTGCTGCTGGGCACGGAGTTTCTGCGGGCCCGGCAGGCCACGACGCGTGAGATCCCGTTTGCGCTGGAATTCGGTCTTGTGGCGGGGGTTCTTGCAGCGATGTGTGCAATGAACCATCTTATATTGTCGTTGCTGTTTGTGGAGCGCCCACCTTTCGGGCTCTACTTGCTGCAGGCGGCTTTTACCTTGCTGGTGTATCCGGTGGTCGTTCTGATCAGCGCGCTGGCTTTGAACATTCGCCGGGCAACGGTTGAGGAACTTGCGCTCAGAGGAGAGCGGGCATGAGGCGCAATCCGCGCGACACCGAGGAAAGCGTTCGCAGGATCACCCGGCGTGGCCTGATGCTTGGCGGTGCCCAGATTGCATTCATGGCCGTGCTGGCCGGCCGGATGCGGCATCTGCAGGTCGAGGAAGCGGATGCGTTCCGCCTGTTGGCCGAAGACAACCGCATTCGCTACGATCTCATTCCCCCGGAACGTGGCCTGATCTTTGACCGCGAAGGCCGCTCGATCGCAACGAACGAGCAGACCTACCGCGTCGTGATCAAAGCCGCTGACGTGGATGATCTGGAGGCAACATTTGCCCGTTTGCGGACGCTTATCCCGCTGACCGAAGAAGAAATTGAAAGCGCACGCACGGAGATTCGCAGGTCCAATCCCACAACGTCGGTCACAGTGGCGGACCGGCTGTCCTGGGAGGACGTGGCCGAGATTGCCGTGAATGCGCCGGCACTGCCCGGTGTCAGCCCTGAAGTGGGCCTGTCGCGGCTGTATCCCTCCTACGGGGATTTCGCCCATGTGGTGGGCTATGTTGGCCCGGTCAGTGACTACTATCTCGAACAGACCCGCGACACTGATCCCCTGCTGCTGACGCCGCGGTTCCAGGTTGGCCGTGTGGGCGTTGAGGCCAAGCTGGAAAAAAGCCTGCGCGGCAAGGCTGGCAACAAGCAGGTTGAGGTGAATGTGCGGGGCCGCGTCATGCGGGAGTTGAGCCGTAAGGAAGGCGTGCCGGGCAAGGATCTGCAATTGACCCTCGACAGCCGCCTGCAGGCTTTTGTGCAGGCCCGCATGGTGGGTGAGAGCGCCTCGATCGTGGTGATGGATGTGCGCACGGGCGATCTTGTTGCCATCGGATCAGGCCCGACATTCGATCCCAACAAATTCGTGCGCGGCATTTCCCAGCGAGACTATTCCGCCCTCGTCGAAAATGCCTACCGCCCCCTGGCCAACAAATCTGTGCAAGGGCTTTATCCACCGGGCTCTACCTTCAAGATGATCACGGCCCTGGCGGCACTTGAGGCGGGCGTCGTCTCTGTGGGTGAGACGATTTATTGCTCTGGCCACAAGGAAGTGGGCGGGCGCCGGTTCCATTGCTGGAATCGCGGTGGTCATGGCTGGATGGATCTCAATGACAGCCTGATGCGGTCTTGTGACGTGTATTATTACGAACTGGCGGAGCGGGTCGGGATCGAGAAGATTTCGGAGATGGCGCGCAAGTTTGGCTTGGGCGAACGCCATGATCTGCCCATGTCGGCGGTGGCAGAGGGCACCGCCCCTACGAAAGACTGGAAATTCCGCCGCTACAAGCAGGATTGGGTGGTAGGAGACAGCCTCAACGCGGCAATTGGGCAGGGCTATGTGCTTGCCTCGCCGCTGCAATTGGCCGTGATGACAGCCCGCCTTGCGACCGGGGAAGCGATCCGGCCGCGTCTGGTGAAGCAGATCGGCGATGACGCCCAGCCTGTGATGTCAGATGGGCCCATGGGGTTGTCGCCAACCCACCTTGCACGCATCCGAAGTGCGATGTTTACCGTCAACAATGATCGGGGCGGCACCGCTTATGCCAGCCGTACCGTGGGCGAAGAGATGACCATCGCGGGCAAGACGGGCACCTCGCAGGTGCGCTCGGTGGTGGTGCGCAACGAAGACGTGCCCTGGGAGGAGCGGGACCACGCGCTCTATGTGGGCTTTGCACCCTATGATGATCCGCGTTTCGCGGTATCGGTCGTTGTCGAGCATGGCGGAGGGGGCTCTACCGCAGCGGCCCCGATGGCCCGCGACGTGTTGCTTGCGGCTCTGTCCGATGACGGGATGCCGCCGCTTGAGGCCTATCCCTCTGCACAGCGCCGGGCCATAGAGGAGCGGTTGCGCAGCCTGCCTCTGCGCCCCGATGCGGGCGGCCAACCCCCTGTGCGGGACAGGGCCTGACGCGGGCGGGGGCGCAATGAGTTATCTTGAATATAACATCCGCACCGTGCCCACCGGCCTGCGCAAAATCCTCTATCTGAACTATCCGATCATCCTGTTGCTGGTGACGATTGCGAGCATCGGTTTCCTGATGCTCTATTCGGTGGCCGGGGGCACGTTGCAGCCCTGGGCCGAGCCCCAGATCAAGCGCTTTGGGTTGGGGCTGGCGGTGATGCTGTTTGTGGCAATGGTTCCGATCTATGTTTGGCGCAACGTTGCCGGGCTGGGCTATCTCGTTTCGCTGGTGCTGCTTGTCGCGGTCGAGGTGGTGGGCGTTACCGGGATGGGCGCGCAGCGCTGGATCGATCTCGGCTTCATGCGTTTGCAGCCTTCGGAGTTGACGAAAATCACGGTGGTGATGCTGTTGGCGGCCTATTACGACTGGCTGCCGATCGAGAAAACATCGCGGCCGCTCTGGGTGGCAATCCCGGTGATGATTATCCTTGTCCCCATGGCGCTGGTCTTTCTGCAGCCCGATCTGGGCACTGCCCTTCTGTTGGGCATCGGCGGGGCGATTGTGATGTTTGCGGCTGGTGTGCACTGGGCCTATTTCGCAACCGTTATTGCCAGTGGCGCAGGCCTCGTTTTTGCGGTGCTCACCTCCCGCGGGACGTCTTGGCAGATCCTCAAGGATTATCAGTATGCCCGGATCGACACCTTCCTGAATCCGAGCGCTGATCCGCTGGGCGCGGGCTATCATATCACCCAGTCCAAGATTGCGCTGGGCTCTGGCGGCTGGACCGGGCGCGGCTTCATGCAGGGCACGCAATCGCGGCTAAACTTCCTGCCGGAAAAGCATACGGATTTCATCTTCACCACTTTGGCTGAGGAATTCGGGTTTGTCGGCGCGATCTCGTTGCTGATCCTCTATCTGCTGTTGATCGTGTTCTGTGTGGTCAGTGCCCTGCAGAACCGCGACAGGTTTTCCTCCTTGTTGATCCTGGGGATTGCGGGCTCATTCTTTCTGTTCTTTGCGGTCAATATGTCGATGGTGATGGGGATGGCCCCGGTTGTTGGCGTGCCGCTGCCGCTGGTCAGCTATGGCGGGTCGGCGATGCTGGTGTTGATGGTGGCCTTTGGCCTTGTGCAATCGGCCCATGTGCACCGGCCCCGCCGCAAACTGGCCTGAGGAGACCGCCATGACAGCCGACCCGATTAAGGTGTTGTTTTCCGCACGCCCCGAACGTTGGCAGGAATACGAAGCGCCCTTGCGAACGGCGCTTGCCGAGGTTGGTATCCACGCGGAGATCGGCCCGGATGTGGGCCCGCCGGAAACAGTGGATTACATCGTTTTTGCACCCAATGGACCGGTGTCAGACTTTGCGCCCTATACCCGCACCAAAGCCGTGCTGAGCCTTTGGGCCGGGGTAGAGGATATCGTCGGCAATGCCAGTCTCACGATGCCGCTTGCGCGGATGGTGGATGGCGGTTTGACCCAGGGCATGGTGGAGTGGGTCTGTGGCCACGTGCTGCGTCACCATCTTGGGATGGACCGACAGATCCGCAAAATGGGCGGATGGGATGAGATCCACCATATCCCCCCCTTGGCATCTGATAGGCCGGTGACGGTTTTGGGCATGGGTGCCCTTGGCGCGGCCTGCGCTGTGGCATTGCGCGGGCTCGGTTTTCCGGTCACGGGCTGGAGCCGGCATGAAAAGGCGGTTGATGGCGTGATGTGCGTGCACGGTGCGGCAGGGTTGGCGACGGCGCTTGAGCGGGCCGAGATCCTTGTGCTGCTTTTGCCGCTGACAAACGAAACAGAGAACCTGCTCTCGGGCCCGGCGCTGGCGCGGCTGCCGCACGGCGCTGTTGTGATCAACCCCGGCCGAGGGCCCCTTATTGAGGACGCCGCCCTGCTGGAGGCGCTGAACAGCGGACAGGTTTCGCATGCGACGCTGGATGTGTTCCGGGAGGAGCCACTGCCCGCGGCGCATCCCTTCTGGGCCCATAACGGGGTGACGATCACGCCGCATATCGCCTCGGAAACCCGGCCCGACACGGCGGCCCGCGTGATCGTGGAGAATATCCAAAGGGGTGAGGCCGGTGCCCCCTTCCTTCATCTCGTTGATCGGAGCGCGGGCTATTGACCGGTTCCGCTATGCTCCCGCCCGGCCTGCGCCTATCTGAGATAGGCTTTTGCCCGTTGGGCCGGGCCGCGCCTGCTGCGCAGGCGCGGCGCCAGTGCTTGCCTGCAAGCTGCTTGCAAAAGCAACGGGCTTCGGTCCTGCGGGGCAGGATGTCGTATTTCAGCGGGGCAAATGCGCAAACTCCCGCCACACAGGGCCAAAGTGCCTGGCTTTGGAGACCGTGATGTTTCTGTCTGTGTTGGATGTGTTCAAGGTGGGGATCGGCCCCTCGTCCTCCCACACGATTGGGCCGATGGTTGCGGCTGCACGGTTTCTTGATCGTCTGCGTGCCTCGCCCTTCAAGGCCCATGGGCTGCGGGCTTCTCTGCACGGTTCGCTGGCGTTTACAGGTGTTGGCCATGCCACGGACCGGGCTGTCATTCTGGGCCTCGCGGGCATGGATCCACAGACCTATGATGCGCAGGTGGCAGAAGCGCATCTCGCGCGCATTGCCGCCTCCAGAACCGTGTCCCCCGCGGGGCTGGGCGCCTTGTCCTTTGATCCCGAGGCAGACCTGATCTTTGATTATGACAGGCCGTTGGCGGGCCATCCCAATGCCATGATCCTGATGGCCACTGATGCACAGGGCGATGTGATCGACAGCCAGACATACTACTCGATCGGGGGCGGGTTCGTCCGCACCGAGGAGGAACTTGCAGCCGGTGAAGAGATCGACACGGGCCCCGAAATCCCGTTTCCGTTCCACACCGCTGCACAGATGTTGGAGATGGCCCAACGGTCCGGATGCTCCATCGCTGAGATGAAGCGCCACAACGAGGTGACCCGCATCGGACGCCCGCACCTGTCACGCGGGGTGGCCCGGGTTTGGGAAGTGATGTCGGACTGCATTGATCGCGGCTTGCACAGCACGCAGAGCACGCTGCCCGGAGGCCTTGAGGTGCGCCGGCGCGCGCCGGCGATCCATGCAGCCCTTCTGGCGGAGCGGGGCAGCAACATGCCACCGCCCCACCAGGTGAATGACTGGATATCGGTCTATGCGATGGCGGTGAATGAGGAAAATGCCGGGGGTGGCCAGGTGGTCACCGCGCCGACAAATGGGGCGGCAGGTGTTGTGCCCGCTGTGCTGCGCTATTGGTTGGATCATGTGCCGGGTGCCCGCGCGGACAGGGTTGAAGACTATTTCCTGACAGCCGCGGCTATTGGAGGCTTGGTCAAGCACAACGCTTCAATCAGCGGGGCTGAGGCGGGCTGTCAGGCCGAGGTGGGCTCTGCCTCTGCGATGGCGGCGGCCGGGTTTGCGGCCTTGATGGGCGCCACACCGGAGCAGGTGGAAAACGCGGCTGAGATTGCGCTGGAACACCACCTTGGCATGACATGCGACCCAATCCGCGGGCTGGTTCAGGTGCCCTGCATCGAGCGCAATGGCCTTGGTGCGATCAAGGCGGTTGCTGCGGCTTCGATTGCCCTGCGCGGTGATGGCACGCATCTTGTCCCGCTTGATGCCTGCATCGAGACGATGCGGCAGACCGGGGCTGACATGTCTGAGAAATACAAGGAAACCAGTCTTGGTGGTCTCGCTGTCAATGTCCCGAATTGCTGATTGGCTGCACCCGGCTTAGCCAGCCAGTTTTACATGCACCTCGTCCAGATCGATCTCGCCCACGGGCATCTTGTTGGCGGGGTTTTCAAAGTCATATCGAAAAAGTCTGAAGTCTCGCTTGTAGATTTCATAGACCAGATGCATCGACAGATCGTCGAAATAGTCTTCAACGGGGTGAGCGCGCTTTGGTCCATGCCCCTCGCTTTCGTTGAAGCGCGGTATCTTGGAAAGCTCAACCTTGTGCGGCGTTTCAATGGAATCCAGAACGGATTGCATCCCTTCGTTGAAATGCTCTGTCCAGAGGATCTTGTTATACCGCCCGCCATTGCTGATAAAGGTAGACACGTGTGATGAGGTGGCTGACCAGTGAATGTCAGGGTCCATTGGGCGGCGCCAGCGGATCGTGTCACGGGCAAACAGCAGAAACCTACGGAAACTCTTGATCTGGTCAAACTCGAAGCCGGTCTCGGGGTCTCCAACCTCAACGCCGTAGCGTTGGGTCAGCATGGGCACGAGATTGCCCCGGTAGCGCTGACCATTGCGCTGGATGCCACAGATCTTGTCGAAGAAACTCGATAGAATGCGGGTATAGGGGTTGCGCACACATGTGAATGCGAAGGAACGCTGTTGTTCCACGTTGCGGGTTATAGGCCCCTGGCTTGGCTCCAATGCCCATTTGTGCATCCCTTGATCGGCGTCATGAATGTCGCCGTCAAAGAACTGGCCATTATCAGAGTAGTACATAATCTGACCAATCGTCGAACACGCGCATTTCGGCACGACCCGATACACGACGCTTTCTGACTCGGTCATCCAGGTTCCTGGAAATCCCATTGCCGACGATACCTCCACTTGGCATATGCCAATTCGGCACTTACTGACCCCTTGATTTGCAAAAGAGCATTAAGATTGTGTCTTTACAATGACTGTTCGGGCTATGACGAATGTACGTGGCCCTTGTGCCGCTGTTTCAGCACTTGCCCCTCAGGCTCGGACCGCCCAACGTGTCAAAAATCGCCTATATCCTGCTGTGTCACAAAGACCCCGATGCAATCATCGCCCAGGCTGAAGCGCTGGCCTCCGCTGGCGACTATGTGTCGATCCATTTTGATGCCAACGCACCGCAGACTGAGTGGGATGCCCTGCGCGAGGGTGTGCGAGACATTGCTGGGATCGTGCTGGCAGAGCCGCGTGTCCGCTGCGGCTGGGGGGAGTGGTCACTGGTAAAGGCCTCGCTCTGTGCGATCCGCTCCGCCCATGCGACCTTTGAGGATGCCACCCATTTCTACATGCTTTCGGGCGATTGCTTTGCAATCAAAACGGCCGAATACGCCCACGCCTATCTTGATGCCCATGATTGCGACTGGATCGAAAGCTTTGACTATTTTGAGAGTAACTGGATCAAAACTGGGATGAAGGAAGAGCGGTTGATTTATCGCCATTTCTTCAACGAGCGCACACAGCCTCAGCGATTTTATGCCAGCTACAAGATGCAGGAGCGGTTGGGGCTGAAGCGGCCCATTCCCAAAGATCTTCAGATGATGATTGGCAGCCAATGGTGGTGTCTAAGACGGAGCACAATCGATAAGGTGCTGGCTTTTTACGATGCGCGGCCAGATGTGATGCGCTTCTTTGCAACCACTTGGATACCGGACGAGACGTTTTTCCAGACGCTCGTACGCCATCTTGTGCCCGAAACCGAAATCCAGTCGAGGACGCTCACGTTCTTGCTGTTCACCGACTATGGCATGCCCGTCGTGTTCCACGACGATCACCATGATATGCTGCTGTGCCAGGATTACCTGTTTGCCCGCAAAATCAGCCCGGAAGCCAAGGAATTGCGTGCGCGTTTGGCAGGTTTGTATCTGAGGCAGGGGCTTTCGTTCCCAATAGTGAACGAAGGCCGCAAGCTTTTTGAGTACGTGACAACGCGGGGTCGCGTAGGGCTGCGTGCGGCGCCGCGTTTCTGGGAAACCGAAGCCTCAATCGGGCGGAACCGGGATTTGATGCTGATCGTGTCCAAGAAGTGGCATGTGGCCAAGCGGCTTTTGGCCGAACTTAACAAGATCAGCGACCTGCCCTGTGTAGAGTTCATGTTCAGCGAGGCATCGACCCCCTTGCCCGATTTGGGGGGGATTGAGCAGGGCCTTGAGAAGCGTTCACGCCACAGGCGAGCGTTGGTGCGCCTGCTGTTCGAGTATCATGGGCAAGACCGTTTGGTGATCTGCGTGGACCCGTCTGACTTCGATTTGATCGAGGATTTCTATGCTGATCGCTGCACCACACGGCTGTTAGAGATCAATAGTCTTTTCTCTGATGCCTATCTGGTGGGCCATGCCAATCGCAATGGTCTGGCCGGCAAAGAAACCGGCGAGGAAATCATGGGGCAGCTCTTGCCCACAATACGCCAAGACATTGGCTCGGAGAGCGATCGCATCAATGATGCGAATTGGCCGGGCTTTCATAGCATTTCCCAGACCAGCACAGATGAACAGATCGCCCGTACCCTGGCCAGTTTCTTTGGGCTCAGCGGCGAACAGGCGTTGCAATTGGCCCGCACGCCGAATCTATTTGACGACTAAAGCTGCGCGACAGCCACTGACGCTACGGAGAACCCATGCCTTACAGCTACGATGATCAGAACATTTTCGCAAAAATCCTGCGCGGTGAAATCCCCAACAAAACCGTTCTGGAAACCGAGCATAGCCTCGCTTTTGAAGACATTGCGCCCCAGGCGCCTGTCCATGTGCTGGTGATCCCGAAAGGGGCCTATGTCAGCTTTGATGATTTTGCGCAGAACGCCCGCCCGGAGGAGATTGTCGATTATACCCGCGCCATAGGTGAGGTCTGTAAGATGACGGGCGTGAGCCTGGGGGATGGAAATGACGGCTTTCGCATGATTTCCAACGCTGGAATTGACGGCATTCAGGAAGTGCCACACCTGCACGTGCATGTGGTGGGGGGGCGCAGCTTGGGCCGCATCCTGCCCAAGGTGGGCTAAGCGGGGCAGGGCGCCGGCCGCGTTTCGTTGATCAATCGGGCAGGATTTTGCCCGGGTTCATCAGGTTTTGCGGATCAAGCGCTGTCTTGATCGCGCGCATGGTTGAGAGGGCCACGCGGTCCTTGCGGCGCGCCATTGAGTTCTTTTTGGACAATCCGATGCCATGTTCGGCCGAGAAGCTGCCATTCAGGCGCCGGACCTCGTCTTCGATCATCTCGGTGATCTGGTCTTTGCTGTGTGGCGTCAAATCCTGATCGAGCACGTTGTAATGCACGTTTCCATCGCCCAGATGGCTGACCCACAGCCTTTTCGAGGCGGGGAAGGCCTCGGCCACCCGTGCTTCGATCCGTTCCAGGAAGATCGCCACCTTGTCGAGCGGGACGCTGACATCGGACAGGACAACAGGGCCATTGCCCATCGCGACTTCCGCCGCGGCCTCACGGGTTGCCCAAAGCGCCTGTCGCTGGGCTTCGGAGCGGGCGATCGTGGCATCGGAGACGAGCCCTTTCTCCATCATCTCGGCCAGCACGCTTTCGAGGTAGTCCACCACGGGAATGGCGCCGTCGGCGTCTGGGGTTGCATCGCGGGGCGCTGTGGCGCCCACTTCCACCAGGATGGTGATGGCGGGGGAGCCTTGCAGGGGCAGGGGGCGTTCGGGATGCATCGCGTCATGGGCGGCATGGAATTCAGCGGGCATGTATTCGAAGGCCTCCACGGCGTTGCCGGTGGCCTCCTGAAGGCGGTGCAGCAGGTCAAGCGCCGTGTCGAGCTGAGGCACCGCAATAAGGGCCGTGGCATAGGCTTTGGGTGCGGGCGACAAACGCAATACCGCCTTTGTGATCAGGCCCAATGTGCCCTCAGCGCCAATCAAGAGATCTTTCAGGGCATAGCCGGAATTGTCCTTGTGCAGTTGCCCCATCAGGTCGAGGATTTCGCCATTGGGCAACACTGCCTCAAGGCCCAGACACAGGCCCCGGGTCGAGCCATAGCGCAGCACGTTTGACCCCCCCGCATTGGTGGACAAAGCCCCGCCGATCATGGCCGAGCCGCGCGCGCCAAAGGTCAGCGGAAAGCACAGATCAACATCTGCGGCCGCTTCGTGCAGACGCGACAGGACAACCCCTGCATCGACAATGGCAATGCGGGCGCCGGTGTTGATTTCGTGAATGCGGTTCATCCGCTCCACGGACACCATCAGAGCCCCATCAGCATGGGTGCCCCCAGACAGGCCCGTATTGCCCGAAACAGGGACAATCGGCGTGCCGCTGGCGGCCGCTGCCTTCACGATGGCTGACACCTCCTGCGTGTTGGCCGGGCGCAACACCGCGCGCGGCTGAGAGGCATAGGCGCCGGTCCAGTCCCGGCCATAACGGGCGGCATCTGCGCCGGTGAGCACATGCTCGGAACCGAGCAGTTCTTGTAGCTGTTTGAGCAGGTCCATTTGGCCCCTCCGCCGTTCGGATGTCTGGCCCCATCCTTGGCTGGCCCTTGCGCTGCGGTCAACGTGGTGCTGGCATCCGCCCAGCAAGACGCCGCGCAGCGGTGCCTAGCGCGCCTGCTCCACAAGCGTCAGAACGCTGGGGCCCAGGCTGTCTACGATCCGTGTTACGCCCTCGGCATTGGGGTGAATGCCATCTGCCTGCATGAACGGCGCCAGACTGGCAGCGGAGGCGTCCCCTTCGTCTGGGAACAGCCCGGAAAAGAAGTTGGGCGCAAGCAGCGTCTGGTAGGTCTCGGCAAGGTCAGGGTACATGCTGTCAAAGGCGGCCTTGTAAGCCGGGCCATAGTTGTTCGTGGCCTCCATCCCGACCAGCAAGACGGCCACCCCTTGCTCGGCAGCCTTGGCCAAAATCCCGTCGAGATTGGCCCGGGCCAGTTCCGGTGGAAGGCCCCGCAGGAAATCATTGCCGCCCAGCGTCACGATCATGGCATCCACATCGTCTGTCAGCGTCCAGTCCACGCGCGCAAGCCCGCCCGCGGTTGTGTCACCCGAAACGCCTGCATTGCGCACAACAGCACCTGCATCGGCCTGGTCCAGCCAGGCCTGCAACTGCGGCACAAATCCCTGATCTTGGGCGAGGCCGTACCCTTGGGTCAGACTGTCACCCAAAGCGGCGATCACGATGCGCCCCTGCGCATCCTTTGCAGCAGCGCCCGGCGCCAGCAGCGCAAGGCCGAAAGCCCAGATCATGGCCGCTGCCATCTTGGCAGAGCGTTTTACAACCCCATATCGAAGGTCACCCCTGTGTCCCTGCCGATCCATATGGATTCTCCCCATGACTGCTTCCCAGACTGATCCGATCCTGTCGCTCCATGATGTCACCCTCGCGCTCGATGGCAATGCGGGCCGGGTCGAGATCCTGCACGGAATTTCGCTGGAGCTTGAGCGGGGACAAACGGTTGGGATGATCGGGCCTAGCGGGTCGGGCAAGTCTTCGCTCCTGATGGTGATGGGCGGGTTGGAACGGGCCTCATCGGGGTCGGTTATGGCGCTGGGCAATGATCTTTCCGCCATGGATGAGGACGCGCTGGCCCGCTTTCGCAGGCAACATATGGGCGTGGTGTTCCAATCTTTCCACCTGATACCCACGATGACGGCCCTCGAAAATGTGGCGACGCCGTTGGAACTGGCCGGGCATGCGGATGCGTTTGCACGCGCTGAGGCCGAACTGGAAGCTGTCGGGCTGGGCCACCGCACGGGGCATTACCCGGGCCAGATGTCGGGCGGCGAACAGCAGCGCGTGGCGCTGGCCCGCGCTGCCGCGCCGCGCCCGGATATCCTTTTGGCGGATGAGCCAACCGGCAATCTCGACGGTGCCACCGGCCAGGCCATCATGGACCTGCTCTTTGGCCTGCGCGACAGGCATGGATGCACGCTTGTACTGGTAACCCATGCGCCGGAACTCGCAGCGCGCTGTGACAGGACGATCAGATTGGCGGATGGCCGATTGGCACAGGGTCAGCGCACGGGCAGTGCCAGCGCGGAGGCCGCGGAATGAGCCGATATGCCCTCGCCTGGCGCATTGCGCGTCGGGAACTGCGCGGTGGACTGGCGGGCTTTCGCGTGTTTCTGGCCTGTCTGGCGCTGGGCGTCGGTGCGATCGCTGCTGTTGGCTCTGTGCGGGTCTCGATTGAGGCGGGCCTGACCGAGCAGGGTGCCGTTCTGATGGGGGGCGATGCCAAAGCCACCTTCACCTACCGCTTTGCCACCGAAGCTGAGCGCGCCTGGCTGGAAAGCGCGTCCGAGCGCGTCTCGGAAATTGTCGATTTCCGCTCGATGGCGGTGGTGCAAAAGCCGGAGGGCCCGCCCGAGCGCGGGCTGACACAGGTGAAGGCGGTTGATGACGCCTGGCCGCTCTATGGGGCGCCCGAGCTTGAGCCCGCGCTGGATCTTGCAACGGCCCTGGATGGGCAGGATGGCCTTCCCGGCGCGGTGATGGACCCTGTGCTCATGGGGCGCCTTGATCTGCAACCGGGGGACAGTTTCGCCCTCGGAGAACAGTCCTTCATTCTGATGGCAGCGCTTGAGCGCGAGCCTGACAATGCCGGTGGTGGTTTTGGTCTTGGGCCAAGAACACTGGTGCGGACCGAGGATCTGGCGACGTCTGGCCTGATCGCACCGGGCACTTTGTTTGATACGGAATATCGGCTTGCCCTGCCCCTTGGCAGCGATCTGGACGCTTTGGAGACAAGCGCCGAGGCGCAATTCGCCGAAAGCGGGCTGCGCTGGCAGGATGCGCGGGCCGGTGCGCCGGGGATCACGGAATTCGTCAATCGCCTTGGCGCGTTTCTCGTGCTTGTGGGGATCGCCGGGTTGGCGGTTGGCGGTGTTGGGGTGTCTGCGGCGGTGCGGGCCTATCTGGAAGGAAAGGTTGCCGTGATCGCAACGCTCAAGACATTGGGGGCTGAAGGGCGCACGATCTTTGCTGCCTACATGATGCAGATCGGGGTTCTAGCGGCGGTGGGCATTGTGCTGGGGCTGGCCCTTGGCGCAACTGTGCCCTTCCTTGCGGCGCCTTTCTTGCAGGATCGCTTGCCTGTGCCCGCGATCGTATCGGTCTATCCCGGGCCATTGGCAGAGGCGGCGCTTTACGGGGCCCTCACGGCATTTCTGTTCACGCTATGGCCTCTGGCACGGACGGAACAGGTGCGGGCTGCAGCCTTGTTTCGTGACATCTCAGGGGGCAGTCGGGTGTTGCCGCGCCCGATCTATCTGTTGGTGACCGCGCTTGGGCTTGCAGCGCTTGTCGGCGCGGCGGCGTGGTTCTCTGGCACATGGTACCTTGCCCTTGTTTCGGCGGTGGGCATTCTTGGAGCGCTGGTTCTGCTGGTTCTTGCCGCGGCGGGCATACGTGTCTTGTCGCGCAAGTTGGCGCGGACGCGTGCAGTGCGCGGACGCCCTGCGGTGCGCCTGGCCTTGGGCGCTGTCGGAGGCCCCTCGGGCGAGGCGGCATCCGTTGTGCTGTCGCTGGGATTGGGCCTTTCGGTCCTTGCGGCGGTGGGCCAGATTGACTGGAACCTGCGGTCCGCGATTGCCCGGGATCTGCCAGATATCGCGCCCAGCTACTTCATGGTGGATATCCAGCCTAATCAGCTGTCAGGCTTTCTGGAGCGGCTTGAAGGGGATCCGCAGGTGAGCCGTGTTGATACCGCGCCCATGTTGCGCGGCGTGATCACGCAGATCAATGGCCAACCCGCTGCTGAGGTGGCAGGGGAGCATTGGGTGATGCAGGGGGATCGCGGTGTGACATATGCCGCGCAGCCTGACAGCCGGACGACGATCACCTCGGGCACCTGGTGGCCAGAGGATTACGATGGCCCGCCCCAGATCAGCTTTGCCGCCGAGGAAGGCGCGGAAATGGGCCTTTCACTGGGCGATGAGATGACGGTGAACATCCTTGGGCGCGATATCACCGGGACTGTGACCTCTTTCCGCGATGTCGATTTCTCGACCGCAGGCATTGGCTTTATCCTGTCGATGAACCCGTCTGCTCTGCAAGCTGCGCCACACACCCATATCGCTACGATTTACGCCGAAGAAGCGGCAGAGGCCGCCATTCTGCGTGATCTGGCGCAGGCCTATCCCAATATCACTGCGATCCGTGTCCGGGATGCGATTGATCGTGTGGCGGAGTTGCTGGCGGGGATCGCTGCAGCCATTACCTATGGCGCGTTGGCCACGCTGGTGACAGGCGTCGTGGTGCTGATTGGGGCGGCGGCCGCGGGTGAGAAGGCCCGTGTCTTCGAGGCGGCGGTGCTGAAAACCGTGGGTGCGGTGCGGGGGCAAGTGCTGGCGTATTTTGCACTGCGTTCGGCCCTGTTGGGCCTTGCAGCCGGTGCTGTGGCCATGGTTGCCGGTGGTCTGGGCGGCTGGGCGGTCGTCACCTTCATCATGAATGCGAGCTTTCGGTTTGAGCCATATTCCGCCCTTGGGATCGTTTTGGGCGGGGTGGCCATGACCACATTGGCGGGCCTTGCCTTCGCGTGGCGTCCCCTGGCTGCGCGCCCGGCCAGAGTGTTACGCGCGCGCGAGTAAAGCGGGTTTGGCTTGCGGGCGTTTAGCCGCCTCCGGCGGGAGTATTTTTGCCAAGATGATGAGGCGGGCTGCGTTTGATCACAGATCAGGTTGCGTAGGGTCTAGCCCGTTGAGAGGCTGCGCCCGCATCTTGCGCAGCAGTTCGACCATGCCTGCAACTTGATGGGTGCAGGTGGCTTGACCCTTCGCAGCTGTTGCCTCTTTGGCGTTGCCTACGGTGCCATGGGCGTTGAGATCTGAAGAGACCCAAGCCTGCGCCACGGCCCCTATGGGCGGCACCGGATTGGTTTCTGCCGCTGAGATGAAGTTCATGGCAGCGCCCATATCTACGCATTCCGGGGCGAAATCCAACATCAGCGAGGTTTCCACATCCCCGCCATGGATGCCGTAGGCCAGCTCATGGGCTGAAAACATGCCTTCCGGATGGCCGAAGCTGCCCCATTGGCAGGTGACAGCCATCATCCCCGCGCGGACACGGAGTTCGCGTCCGAGGATCTGGATTAGGGGCAGGTTGCCGCCGTGGCTGTTGACGATGACAATCTTGCGCAGGCCAGCCCGCGCCACGGACAGGCCGATCTCAATCCAGCTTTCAAGGGCCGTCTCATAGGGGAGGGTGAGCGTGCCTGGCGCATGGATATGCTCGTTGGATTTACCAATGGCCTGGATCGGCAGGATGCGGATATCCAGATCCTCAGGGCACTGGTTGCGCAGTTCGCGCAGCATGCCTTGCGCAATCATCGTGTCGGTACCGACCGGCAGGTGCGGTCCGTGCTGTTCGATGGCAGCGGTTGGCAGCACCGCGATGACGCCTTCCGGATCCAGCCCTTCGAATTCGGTTGCGCGGTACTGCGCCCAGTCAAATCGTCTGCTCATGTGGTGCCTGCATATGTCGCATCGAGCCGCGATCTGAGATAGCGGGCTCCGGTGGTGGGGGGGTATTTCGCCGGGCCGGTGCCGGGAAGAGCTTCGATAGGTGCTTCTGGATTGGGATCGAGGAAGAAGGCGACTGACCGTCTTTGGCGTTTGGGAGGCAGCACGCGGTGCGGCGTCGATCGATAGATGTCGTTCGTCCAACGCATGAGGCAATCCCCGATATTTACGGTGAACGCCCCCGGCACATGGGGAACATCGACCCAGTCGCCTCCGCGTGGTTGCACCTGTAGTCCGGCTTCGCCGTCGGTCATCAGTAAGGTGACCGAGCCGTAGTCCGTATGGGCGCCCGCGCCGATCTCACCCTCTGTGCCGCGTGCAGGCGGGTAGTGGAGCAACCGGAGCGTGGCCAGCGGGGCTGTGAAATGCGGGGCGAAGTAGTTTGTATCAAGGCCAAGATCGGCAGAGAAGGCTTGGTGCAACGCCACACCGAGCCGGTGGCAGGCGTCAAAATAGGTCAACATAGCGTGGCGGAACTCTGGAATTTCTGGCCATCTGTTGGGCGCGCGAAAAGGCTCGTTTGCCAGCACGCGAGGATCATCGGCTGCCATCTCGAGCCCGATGTTGAACGCTTCCTTGTGATCGCGCTGACCGGGCTGGCTGTCGTCTAGGTTTTCCGATCCGAGTTGCGCCCAGCCCCGGTTCGTATGGTCAATGGCCAGAGGGCGTTTCTGGGCTTCGGATTGCGAAAAGAAACGATCCGCCTGACTAAACACAGAATCGATCACTGTTTGTGGAACGCCATGCCCCGAAAGTAGAAAGAAGCCTGGCCCTCTGCAGGCGGCGGCGAGGTCACTGACAAACCCTTGCCTGTCCTCTTTGGCAAAGCGGGACCAGTCGAGAACGGGGATATCCATCATGCTTGCGCCCTTTGCTTTAAGCGCCCCGGTGACGCTGCAAAGCGATCAACTTTGCTGGCGACCTTTTGCAGATGACGGGCCCGTTGTTCGGCGCTGGTCGTATCCATGAGGTAGAGGGCGGCGAAGGTTGTCCGCTTGCGGCGATTGCACAGCAGACCAATGCCGCGCATCAAGGTCCGCTTTCCGGGCGCGCCAATGAGGCGCGTCAGCCACCAGCTTGCACCGCATGTAGTGAAGACGCCCAGCCCGGTGATATGGGTGAGGCCGGGCCGGATCGTTTCACCGTCAGCGCGTGGCATGTGAAACGCAACCTCTGGAAGCAAGACCCGGTCGAGCCACCCTTTGAGAAGGGCTGGCAGGCCATACCACCATGTTGGATAGATGAAGATCAACGTATCGGCCCATTGCAGGGCTGCGACATCTGCGGTGACCTTCGCTGTGTTTGTGTCGGTGTCGAGATAGCCCTCCCAATCTTCTCTGCTCAGTACGGGATCAAAATCATTGGCATAGAGGTCGATGATATTGGTCTCAGCGCCAGCGCTCTGCAGGCGTTCAACGACCGTATCCCGCACCGCAGCGGTAAAGCTCTGGGGCGACGGGTGACAATAGATGATCAGCGCGCGCATGTCAGAGGGCTTCCATTTCCTGGGACACGCGCGTGAGAAAGGCTGCGCGTTTCTGCTGTGTCGCCCGGTTCATATCATAGAGCGCTAGGTATCGCATTTTTTCTGGTCTGCAGACATGCCAAACGGCTCGTGTCACGCATTTCCTTGGGGGGTCTCCGCACAGACGCGCCCGCAAGCGCGTGCCGCCATAGGTTGTGACAGCGGCCAATTTCTTGATCTTGGTCAGGTTAGGCCTGACTTTGCCATTTTCCAGCCGGAAGGACACGCCTGGCAGAAAGACCCGGTCAAGGAAGCCTTTCAAAATCGCGGGATACCCAAAATTCCAGACAGGGAAGACCATGATCAAGGCGTCTGCAGCTCTGACGCGGGCGACGTAATCTGCTACTGGCGCAATGTTTGGACCCACTTCGTGATAGTCACGGCGCTCCTCGTTGCTCAGCACCGGATTGAACCCTTCTGCGTTCAGGTCGCAGTCGTCCACCTCCCAGTTTCGGGCACGGAGGCGATCAACAACTGTTGTATGCAGGGCAGATGAGAAACTTTCCTCACAAGGGTGGGCAAATAACACTAAAGCACGCGTCATTGGCGCGACCGAGTGCTGTTTGCAGAGGTATCAAATGTCGCCTCCGGCGGGAGTATTTTTGCCAAGATGATCGAAGCTGCGTAAGATAGATTTAACTTTGTTAAGCGACTACTGCGTGTGCGGTACAGGCTGGAGAGCCGATGGCCGCCCAAGGTGATGTAACGCAGCCAACTCTGTTTGGCGTGGACCCACCCGCCCTCGGCTCCATTGGGCTGTCCCTCACAGGGCCGAGGGCGCTTTTCCCGATCATCTTGGCGCAAATACTCTCGGGGGGGCCCGAAGGGCGGGGGGCAGACAGCCCCCCTCGTTGACCATCTGCTCATTCCGCCGCCTGTAGTTTTGGATAGGCATACATCCGGCTGTAATCCCAATCTGGGTCGTCCCAGGCAATCATCTTTCCAGGATTGAGCAGCCCGCGAGGATCGGCTTCCTGCTTGAAGCGCAATTGGCGATCATCGACCGTTTGCCGGCCACCTTCCTCGAGCGTATACCTGTGGGGGTTGAAGACCATCGCGCCGATGTCTTCGTGATAGGCAATGATTTCGTCGAGGCGATCTTCACTGGTGAATTTTACCAAGGTTAGGCCAGCATACATCACCTTTCCGCCTTCGCGCAGCACCTCAAGGTGTTGCAGGCAATCTTCAGGGAACTTCGCGCGAATTTGAGCAATTTTCTCCAGGTAGTCGGGGAACGCATAGCGCACTTGAAGATAGGTGATAGAGGGATCCACTTTGAGGGCACGCAGAGTGGTATGGTTCCAGCCATACTCAAAGACGGGCCCTGGCGTTCTGTCCCACCCGGTTTCATCGTCCGAACGATAGATCAGTTTTGCGCCCTCGCGCCGGGCGAGAAATGTTTCGAAAGCATCCATAGAATGGGGCGCCACCATGAGGGCAACCAGATGGTCGCCGGGTGACACATGGGGTTTGACGCGTTGGAAATAGTCATTGGCGACGGGCGCTTCGAACACGGTTGCCAGCTTGATCAGGATGCCGTCTTCTTCGGCGACATCACGACCGAGCTCGGCGGCTTTTTCGAAGCTGTCTGTTGTGACAAACAAGCCTGTCCAATCGTAGGCCGGCGCAAGCGGCATTTCGATTTCGGTGATAATCCCGTTTGTGCCATAGGCGTGGGACACGCGGGCCAACTCCTCCCCTGTAAATTCCAGCACGCGCGGCTCTTCCTCCATCGTCACCACGCGCAGGCGAATGATATTCCCCAGATCACGAAGGCTGCCCCAGGTGCAGGACCCCACGCCGCCAGATCCGCCCGCGATAAAGCCCCCGATCGTTGCGGTTGCCCAAGTGGAAGAGAACATGCGCAGTTCCTGCCCACTGTGGGCGATGCATTGGGCATCCAGGTCTTTGAGCAAGCAGCCCGGTTCCACGATCACACGGCCAGGCAAGATTTCTTTCACCCGGTTCATGTTCTTGAGATGCAGGATGCAGCCGCCCTCCAGGGGCATGGCCTGGCCATAGTTGCCTGTGCCCGCCCCGCGTGTTGTCACGGGCACATTGGCCGCATAGCAGGCCTTGAGGATTTCGATCACTTCAGCTTCGGAATTGGGAGCCACGGCAAAATCCCCGACCACGTGATCGAGCCGCGCCTTGAGCACTGGCGAGTACCAGAAGAAATCCCGGCTTTTGGCCCGGAGGGAGACGGGATTTTCATCGATCTCCAGGTGCTTCAGGGCGGATTTGGCAGCTGCAATATCGGCGGTCATGGTGTCTCCATCAGTCGGTCCAGTTCGGCATAGTCCGGCAGGCGCGTGTCGAGCACGGCACCATCTCGCAAAACGATCCGGTCACTATGGGGGCGGGCGTGCAGCTCGGTCCAGCTGCGGGCGTTAAAGATGATCAGGTCAGCCGGAGCGCCGGCGGCAAGCGAGGTTTCGCGGAAGCCGCAAATCTGCGCCGGGGTGGCCGAGACAGCGCGGGGCCAGTCTGCCCGACCATGGTCCAGATGTCCGATCCGCGTGGCCATGCGCATCACTTCCAGCATGTCCAGATCCCCATAGGCGTAGAAAGGATCGCGCGTGTTGTCAGAGGCAAAGGCCACGGGGATGCCGCGTTCCACCATTTCCTGCACCAGTGTGATGCCGCGTTGGCGCGGTGTGCGCCCGGCATGGCGATCCTGCAGGTAGAGATTGCATAGGGGAAGGGACACCACGCTGATCCCTGCCTTGGCAACGAGGTCGAGCGTATCGAGCGCACGCGCTTCATCCTGCGAGGAGAGTGAGCAGCAATGGCCAACGGTGACCGGGGCGTCAAAGCCTGTCTCCAGGATGATCTCGGCGATGCGGCGCAGGGTTTCGACAGAGGCATCCATCGTTTCATCCACGTGGAAATCAACGGGAAGGCCACGTTTGACAGCGTGATCCAGAAAGCCTGTGAGAAGCCTGTCGAAGCCCTCGACAGGATAGGTGACAACGCCCAGCACGCCGCCGCTTTCTGCCACGAGGTCGGCCGTGTGGGGAAACGCGCCGTTTAGGTCCATCCGGTCTATTCCCAGAAGGCAGCAGGCCTGCAGGTCGATCCGGCCGGCCCAGGCGTCTCGCAGCGCACGGAAGACGGGCCATGAGATGTCATCCTGCGGCGGAATACTGTCGAGATGGGTGCGGATCGCGCGGGTGCCGTGGTGGTAGGCGCAGCGCAGGGCAAAATCTGCCCGCATCTGCACGTCAGAGGCGGTCCAATGGGCCGTGCGATCGGCGCCAACGCTCGTGAGTGCGCCCATGAATGTACCATCGGGATTGGGGCTGCGGGCCCAGATATGCCCCTTGTCGAGATGGGTGTGCATGTCCACGAACGCGGGCAAGGCGAGGGCGCCAGCCATATCGACCGCCAAGGCCTGCGGCCCGGACAAACGGCCCTCGGCATCGATCGACAGATCGCAGCGTACAAGATCCCCCTCCTGGCCCAGCAGGCAGGCGGGTACTGACAGGTTCTGCAATGTGATCGGGCCCGAGGGCAGGTTGCGGAACGCCATGGGTCAGCCCTCTCGGCTGAGGGCACTTTCGTGCCATTTGCGCAGCATCAGATGCGAGAAGATCGACAGGGCTGCAAAGATCATCACCCCCATCGCGGCAACCAGAGAAAGGGCTGCGAACATGCGCGCGATATTCAACCGGTAGCCTGCTTCTTGAATGCGGAATGCCAGCCCCGATCCGATCCCGCCTGTCCCTGCGACGAGCTCGGCGACAACCGCGCCGATCAGCGACAGGCCGCCGGCGATCTTCAGCCCGCCAAGAAAATAGGGCAGGGCCGAGGGCAGTTGCAGCATGGTCAGCCGTTGCCACCGGTTTGCGCCGTAAATGCGGAACAGATCGCGCAGGTTATGATCTACGGAATTGAGGCCCAGCGTGGTGGAAGACAGCACCGGGAAGAAGGCCACGATCCACGCACAGAGCAACATGCCCGCGATCTTGCTGTCCACGTAGATGAAGATCAGCGGGGCAATGGACACGACAGGCGTGACCTGCAGGATGACGGCATAGGGATAGAATGACAGTTCCAGCATCTTGGATTGATTGAACAGGATCGCGAGCCCCGCGCCCCCTAGCACGGCAAGGCCAAGCGCAAGAATGGTGATCCGGCCTGTTAGAAGGGCTGCATCCCATAAAATATCCCAGTCCCCTGTCAGGCTGTCCCACACGCGGGCCGGGCTGGGCAGAATGTAGTGAGGGATCTCATTCCAGACCACGATCCTGTCCCACAGAACAATGGCCAGAATGGCCATGGCAAAGGGCAAAACCCATTTCGCAGTCTTTTCAATCCTGCGGGTGCGGGCGCGCTTTGCCTCTTCGGCATCGGGTGCCGAAATCTGCGGCTGCGGCTGTGGTGAACTGTCGGCAAGGGTCATGGCTGTGTCACCAGATTGGCTGCGCTGCGATATAGACGTTCAGTGCGGCGTGCGGCTTTCGGGGGAGAAGGCTGTGTTTGGACGGGTGCGGCAGGCCGCGTTGCGCTGGGAAAGGTCATGCGGCCTCCATTGCGTCTTGCAGGGCTTCGGAGGCTTGTCGGCAATAGGCCGCATAGTCTGCGGAGGTGCGAAAGACCTCACCCCGGGGGTAGGGGGCTGCCACCTGCACTTCGCGGATCACGCGGCCGGGCCGGGCGGCCATGACGACGATCCGATCAGACAGGAACACACTTTCGAATACCGAGTGGGTGACAAAGACCACCGTGCACCCAATCCGTTCCTTCAGGGCGAGCAGGTCGTTGTTCAGTTTGAAACGGGTGATTTCGTCAAGGGCGGCAAAGGGTTCGTCCATCAGGATCAGCCTTGGCCGCGTCACCATTGCCCGGGCGATGGACACGCGCATTTTCATCCCGCCGGACAGTTCGCGCGGGAAGGAGTCCTCGAACCCCTCCAGCCCGACCAGCGCCAGCGCTTCCTCCACCTCTGCCTGGACGGCCTTCTGGCTTTTGCCGCGCAGGCGGAACGGCAGGGAGACATTCTTTCCGACGGTCGCCCAGGGCATCAATGTGGGCTCTTGAAACACGACGCCAAGATCGCCCTTCTGATAGCCGCCGGCCCACTCGATCCGTCCGGCGGTGGGTGACAAAAGCCCCGATAGCAGGCGCAGCGCTGTCGATTTTCCGCAGCCAGATGGGCCCAGCAGGGAAATGAAATCACCCTCGTTGATGTTCAAAGACATGCCCGACAAAGCCTGCACCGACCCTCCAAATACTTTGTCCACATTTGCCATCCGAAGCACCGGGGAGCGTTGATCTATGGCGGGTACGGGCATTCACAGGTGTCCTCTCGAAAGGGGCGGCGATCGAAATTCGGCAGGCGGCGACCGCAGAAGAAAGCTTCCCGGTCGCCGCCTTGGTGTGCACGCCCCTTTTGCCCTTGGCGCAGGGGCGCGGCGTGCTCAGAAGGGTTTACTCCGCGGGTTTGATATCCATGCCGACGCCCTTGTTCGCAAAGGCGGTAGAGAAGCTGGCCTTCCAGTCGAGATCGTCTTCAATGACCCCGGCGGCGACCATTTTGCCATAGAAATCGCCCACCTTTTCCTCGGTGATCGCGCCAATGCCCATGGTCTCTGCATCGCCTGAGACCACGATGCCGTTCTCGAGCATCTTTTCGATGGCATAGGCGATCTTGTCATCGACCATATCCGGGTTGGCGGCTTTGATCAGTTCGTTTGCCGCTGCGTTGTCCCCGTAGAGATAGTTGTACCAGCCCGTCAGGGAGGCATCGACGAAACAGGCCACCTCTTCGGGGCTGCTTTCAATCGTACCCGCCATGGTCTCAATCGTTGTGGCGTAGGTAGAATAGCCTGCATCGGCGATCAGGAAGACATTGGGTGTGAACCCGCCCTCTTTCTGCACTACAAAGGGCTCGGAGGACAGGTAGCCCTGCATGCCGGTATTCTTATCCGCCAGGAAGGGTGCGGGGTTAAAGGTGTAGGGCACGCGCTGCTCTGGGGTGAAGCCGTGCTCTGCGATCATCCACTGATAATAGCTGGTGTAGCCATTGTCGCCGATCAGCAGTGTGAGATCCTTGAGATCGTCCCAGCTGCTGGCCGTCTCGGGATGCGCTACAATGACTTGCGGGTGCTTTTGGAAAATCGCAGCCACGGAGACGACGGGAATGCCTTCCTTTACCGCGTTGAAGGCCTGCAGCATGTCGCCGCCCATGTGATAATCGATCCGGCCTGCCAGCAGCAAAGCCCGGTTGTTGACCTGCGGCCCGCCCGAGACGATCTCCACGTCAAGCCCGCAAGCAGCGTAGGTGCCATCGGCGACGGACTGGTAGAAGCCGCCATGCTCTGCCTGCGCAAGCCAGTTTGTACCAAAGACAACTTTCTTGAGATGTCCATCGGCAGCGGCGCCGGTGGCGGCGGCTGCGAATGCCAGAATGGCTGTGGCAGTGGCTGTGTATGAGGTCATGAGAAGCGCTCCCTGAGTTGCAGTTGACGTTGGCCAAGAGCGTAAATGTCGCTGCTCAGACAACGGCGATTCTTCGTCCATTGTGCCTTGTTATGCGGCAAATTGCGCGACTTCTTGGCCAGAATCTCCGCGACCGCTTGAAAAATAGGCAAATTTAGGGAGCTTTAGAGGATCAATATCGGGCCCGGATGGCAGTTTGAGCTGGCCTGGGAACGGCGCGGCAGGAGAGTTTTGGGATGACAGCACGCAGTATTACACCGGCCGGTATTCGCCCGCCCTTCGGACGCTATTCCCACGCCCGGGAGGTCCCGGCCCATTGGCGCACGTTGGTTCTGTCGGGGCAGTTGGGGGTGGATCGCGAAGATAATGCGCCGGCGTCCGCTGGCGCGCAGGCGGATCTGTGTTTTTTCAACATTGGTGAGATCCTCAAGGCAGGCGACATGGGGCCGGGCGACATCATTCGGGTGACGGGATACCTGACAGACATAGCCGACAGGGTCGCCTACATGGCGGCGCGCGACAGATTTCTCGCGGATGTTCCTGAGGCCTGCCTGCCGGCCTCAACCTTGCTTGTTGTCGCTGGCCTTGCGCGCGCCGACCTGAAAGTCGAGGTCGAGGTGATCGCTGCTGCACCCTAAACATGCAGGCGTCCGCTGCCGAGGGTTCCGCTTTCTCTGGCGGGCAGGCTGGCGTAGACAGTCCACATGCGATTTAGCCTGTCTGCCCTGTCTGATCTGCCTGCGCTGCCCTTCGATACGATCATCGATGCGCGGGCCCCTTCCGAATATGCCGAGGATCACATCCCCGGCGCCCTTAATCTGCCTGTTCTGTCTGACGAGGAACGGGCGCGGGTGGGCACGATCTACGTCCAGGATAGCCCGTTTTTGGCCCGCAAACTGGGCGCAGCGCTGGTGGCGCGCAATGTCGCCCAGCATTTGGAGGGCCCTCTGGCGGACAGGGAAGGCGGCTGGCGCCCGCTTGTCTATTGCTGGCGCGGAGGGCAGCGATCGGGGTCATTTGCGACCATCCTGCAGCAGGTGGGCTGGCGTGTGTCAGTGCTCGAGGGGGGCTATCAGAGCTACCGCCGGCAGGTGGTTTCGCAGCTCTATACCGATGTCTTTCCAGCGCCGGTTGTTTTGCTGGATGGCAATACCGGCACCGCCAAAACAGACATTCTGCACGAGGTCGCCCAGCTTGGATGCCAGGTGATCGATCTCGAAGGCTTGGCCAATCACCGCGGCTCGGTCCTGGGGCCGCGGCCGGGTGGCCAGCCCTCGCAGAAGATGTTTGAGAGCCGACTTTCGGCCCTTGTGGCCGGCCTTGTGCCGGGCCAGCCGGTGCTCATCGAGGCCGAAAGCTCCAAGGTCGGGGATCTGTTGGTTCCCCCCAGCTTGTGGAAGGCCATGCAGCAGGCGCCGAGGATTACGGTCACCGCCAGTGTTGCGGCCCGCGCGGATTATCTTGCGGCGGCCTATGGGGATCTGGTCGAGGATACGGCGGCCCTGTTTCAGCGTCTTGAAAAGCTGGTGCCCTTTGTCGGCCATAAAGCAGTCTCTGGCTGGCAGTCTCTGGCGCGCGGCGGAGCCTATCCTGAACTCGCACGGCAACTGATCGAGCAGCATTATGACGGGCGCTATGAGAAGGGCCGACCCGAGGGCATCACGGCTTTGGGCGATGATCTGCCCATAGATTTGAGTCCTGAAGGCAGGGCCCGGGCCGCGCGCCAGATTGCCGACCGGTTGCGCTGCTTTCCGGGCTAAGGTCTGGTTGCAGAAGGGCCAATCTTTTGGGGCCAATCTCTAGGTGCCAGTCTGTAAGGGCTAGTCATCCAGCGTGATTGACAGCGCCTGCGCTGCCGCCCCTTTGCCGGGCGCCCGGACGTCTCCGATGATGGCGGCATGGGGTGCCCCCGCGCCGTGAAGCGCCTGCAGCAGGGACGCGGCACGCGTGCTGGGCACAGCCGCCAGCAATCCCCCTGCTGTCTGCGGATCACAGAGCAAGGCTGCCGTTGCATCCGTATCCGCAAATTCCAGAACCCCGGCGAGCGCGGCCCGATTGGCGGGAAACAATGAGGCGCGCAGCCCTTGCTGTGCCAGAGTTTCTGCGCCCGGGTAAAATGGCAGGGCATCGCGGTGCAGGGTTGCGCAGAGGCCAGAGGGCGCAAGCATCTCCCACAAGTGGCCCGCCAGTCCAAAACCGGTCACATCGGTCATCGCCAGGGCATCGGGCGCGAGCACAGCAGCGGCGTTGCCTTGGCTTTGCCCCATCTGTTCAAGCGCGTTTAGCAGGTCTTCGCCCCGGGCGCGGCCCTGCATTTCAGCGGCCAGCAAAGTGCCTGCCCCCAAGGGACGGGTCAGAATGAGCGACAGCCCGTCATGGGGGATCGCTTTGGGCACGACCCTATCTGGCAGCAGGCCAGTCACCGTAAATCCAATGGTCAACTCGCTGCCTTCCGAGCTGTGCCCGCCCACGATTTCCGCGCCCTCGGCCCCGAACACCTCAGCGGCGGTGGCCATGATCTCGCGCAGGCTGGCGGCCTGCATCCGCTCGGACTGGCGCGGCAGGATGATCGAGGCCAATACGCCCTGAGGGGCCGCGCCCATGGCCCAGACATCCCCCAGCGCATGGATCGCTGTGATCCGGGTCTGGGTGGCAGGATCAAGGGTGAAGCCGCGCAGGTGATCGGTCGACAGCACCTGTGTGACTGCGCCCATACGCAACACCGCCGCATCATCGCCGCTGCCGGCCAGCACGTCATCGCGGGCGGTGCGCGGCAGCGCCGAGACCATGTCGCGCAAGGGGGCGGGGCCCAATTTTGCGCCGCAGCCACCGCAGGGGGGCTGTTGGCCCATGCGCTGGGCAACCCCCTTGGCGGCATTGGCCGGGGCGCGCGGAGCTGGCATGGGGGGGAGTTCTGCGAATTGCGCCATGAAGCGGCGATCGATCCGGTCTTTCCAGCGCCACAGTCCCGCGCCAGAGGGGCCAAATCCGCGCCAATCGGCCACGGCGCGTGTGTCGCCCAGCGAGATCAGTTTCAGAAAGCTGCGCTGTGGCCGATACCGTTTGCGCTGGTGGCCGATCAGGTCAGCCCGCAAGTTCCAATCCAGCGTTGGGGCCTGGCGCACCGCGAACACGCCCGCCTTGGGGCGCGGTGCAAAGCCCATATGGGCGCAATCGCCCGACAGGAAGATGGCCCGGTCCGTGACAGACCGCAGCGTGTGATCGACCACAGGATAGCCGTCCACATGGTCCAGCCCGATCTCTGACAGCCAGCCATGGGGCCGCGCGCCGGCTGCGCCTGTGACGAAGCTGGCTTCAAGCGGGGGCTGCCCATCGGCAAAGCGGAGGCCTTGGGTCGTCACATCAGCCACCTGAGCATGCGCGTGCACGGCGATGCCATCGCGGTCCAATTGGCGGTGCAGGCGGGCCCGCACCGATGGGTTGACGCCCTGCAATGCGGCGCCCGCATCCACAACGCTGACCGAGATACCCTGCGCGCCCGTGCTGCGCAGGCGGTGGCGCATGGCCATGGCCAGCTCAACCCCGGCAACGCCGCCGCCGATCACAGCGACTGCGGGCTGCGCCGTGCCTGCCGCCACCTTGGCCACAAACGCATCCCATTGCGTGGCGAAGCTGTCCAAGGGCTTTGCGGCCACTGCGTGGGCGGCAAAGCCGGGCAGATCTGGCATGGCGGATGTCACGCCGATATCGATCGACAGCACATCATAGGGGATCGGTGGGCGCCCGGGCACGTGCACTGTTTTGGCGGACCTGTCCACATGGGTGGCCGCGCCGACCACGAGCCGGGCGTTGGCGAAGCGGGCCAGCCGGACAAGATCAATCATCAGATCGTCGCGCGTGTAATGACCGGCAATATGGCCCGGCAACATCCCGGAATAGGGCGCAGTGGGGCCGGGATTGACCAATGTCAGCCGTACCCCCGGCACAGGTTTCATGCCCCATTTGCGCAGCACAAGGGCGTGTGCATGGCCGCCGCCGATGAACACGAGCTCCTTGGTCAGGGGGATAATACTGTCCATTGCTGCTCTCTCCGCTATCTCACTGCTCATAGAACCGCTGCCTGAGTAAAGACCATGGATCACACCGTCACAATCTCGCGTGCACCTTTGCGCCTGCGCAGGGGCCGTCTTGCCCGGCCCGTGGCGGGCGTGATTGGGCTGGCTGCGATCCTCTGGGCGCTGATCAATCTGCTGGCGGCCTCGGCGCCGCTGGAGCGCACGGAGCTTGATCTTGACGGCACCCCGGCCACGTTCACCGTCTTGCCGGATATGCCGCCCGCGCCGTTGGTGGTTGTGACCCATGGCTTTGCCGGGTCACGCCAATTCATGGAGGCTTTCACCCTGACGCTGGCCCGTTCTGGCTATGCCGTGTTGGCCTTTGATTTCATGGGCCATGGCCGCAACGCCCAGCCCATGGGCGGAGATGTCAACAGCATCGAAGGCACGACGCGAATGCTGATGGACGAAACCGCCCGGGCCATGTCAGCAGCGCGGGCCCTGCCGGCCGTGGATGCGGAGCAGGGGGTTGTTCTGCTGGGCCATTCCATGGCGACGGACATCATCACCCGCGAAGTGCTGCGCAATCCGGATGTGGAGGCGGTTGTCGGGATTTCCATGTTCAGCCAAGCTGTCACCTCAACGGAGCCTGCGCGCTTGCTGATGGTGTCGGGCGCGTGGGAGCCGCACCTGCGTGCCTTTGCACTGGAGGCGGTGCGCAGCGTTGTCCCCGATGCTGAGGAAGGAAGCACAGCGGTGGCGGGGGATGTTGTCCGCAGGGCCGTCGCAGCCCCGCGCACTGAACATGTGGCGGTGCTTTATTCCGGCGTCACCCTGCGGGAGGCACGGGCCTTCATTGATGACACCTTTGGCCGGACAAGCACGGGCCCGATTTTGCGCCACGGCCCATGGGTGGCGCTGCTGCTGGGGGGCATTTTGTTGCTGGGCTGGCCGGTTCTGAGCGGCGTGGCCGGATGGGCCGGAGCACGTGCTGGCTATGTCCCGGCCCCAGCGCCTGGCTGGCGCGCGCTGGCTGTGAGCACGCTTGTGCCGGCCTTGATGGTGCCGATCGCGCTGAGCTTTGTTGACGTGCGGATCCTGCCTGTGTTGGTGGCGGATTACCTGGCCCTGCATATGGCGCTCTTTGGGGCGCTGCAACTTGGGTTACTGCGGGCGATGGGCCACCGCATGCCGCCGGGCCCGATCTGGCCTGCGGCTGTGCTCGTGCTGTGGGGGATTGGTGTCTTTGGCGTTGCGATGGACCAGTTCGCAGCCGCCTTTGCCCCGAATGGGGTCCGGCTGCTCATCATTGGTGCCGTGGCGTGCGGCGCTGTGCCCTACATGCTTGGCGATGCGCAGGCCAGCGCCGGGGGGCGTGCGCCACTGGCCCAACGCCTGTTCCTGCGGTTTGGCTTTCTGGTCAGCCTAGGTCTGGCGGTGGCGCTGGATTTCGAAGGGCTGTTTTTCCTGGTGATCATCTTGCCCGTGATCGTGCTCTACTACCTCGTCTATGGCAGCATGGGCGGCTGGGTTGGCCGACGTGCAGGCCCCGTTGCAGCGGGGCTCGGCCTTGGTCTGTGCCTTGCTTGGGCGCTTGGGGTCAGCTTCCCGCTCTTTGCGGGCAGCGCAGGCTAGCAGCAGCACAGGTGCCGATGGCATTGCCGGGGTGCTAGGCCCGACGACCGGGGGCTCAGGGCGCCACCCAATGCCCGGCCCAGTCATCCCTGCGTTCAAAAACGGCTCGGTAGTGCAACTCTGGCCCGAGCCAGAGCACATCAAGGCGCGCAATTTCCAACGTCAGGACACAAAAGCGGGCAGGCACTTCGCTGGGGGCAAAGGCAGCAGGTGCGGCGATTGCCTTGCCCGGATGCGGCGTGCCGCCATAGACGCGGCGGGCTGCGGCTGGCACGCGATCCCATTCCTGCTCTGTGCCGCTGCGGGCCTGCAGCGCCCCCTCTGCACGGATCTGCAGCTTTGCGCGGGCGTCCCAGACAAGGGCTGTTGCGCCCGGCTCACGGGTCAGCTCAGCCACTTTTTGTGATTCTGCATCCGTGTGCATCTCGAGCCGTCCGCCCGATGGATCTGCCCCGCGCAGAACAACAACCCGGGCTTTCGCAGCCCCGTCGAGCCCCACCGTGGAGAGCACCGGGTTGCGCGCTGCGGCGCGCCTGTCGGCCACCCCCCGTGACAGGCGTTGCCATACAGCGTTTCGGAAGGCATCCAGATCCTTTGGGCTGTCCATCGGCAGTCTCCTCTTGCTGTGAGAAAGATAGGTGCCTGCGCATGGATTTCAGGCGACTTTCCCGCTTGACGGCTGTCACAGGCTGGCTTAAACGGCTGCCCACCGTGGCGGTATAGCTCAGTTGGTTAGAGCAGCGGAATCATAATCCGCGTGTCCGGGGTTCAAGTCCCTGTACCGCCACCACTTCTTCCCCCCCCTCCCTTGTTTGAGCGTGCCTGATCACTAGGCGCAGCTTAGAGCGGCGGCTTTTGAGGAGCTTAGCCTGCCATTGGATCAACGCACTCTGACCCGCGCTTCAAGGGCACAGATGAACGCGCGCCCTGCGGTGTCACTGCCATTTGGCAAGTGCTGCAAGTGTGTCGACCAGTTTTTCGGGCTGCTGGAAAATCGACAATTGTGCGGTCCCTTCCAGAGAAACCAACTCCGCATTGGGCTGGGTGGTGACAAAATCTTCAATTCTCTCGTGAAGGAACATCGTGTTTTCGGTTCCATGCACGAAATAAACGCTGTGTGTTTCGCATACGCCCGCCAGAAGGCCTGACCAATCGCTGGCCCAGCGTACGACATCCTCGACCAACCGATCGCTGTCATCGAAGGAATGGGCGATGATACGTCGGGTCAGATCATAGGCGGCCCGGTCTGTCCGGGTGAGTTTCTGGTCAATCGGGCTTTCGCTGAAGAAATAATCCACGACGCTTGCTTCACCCCGGGCTGAGCGCCGGAAATTGGCGGCAACGAGGCGGTGCGGCAGATACAAAATACTTGGGAAATATCGTGCCGGTGCCATGGTTCTGCGGATGCCTTTAGGCAGAGCTGTGATATCGGCCCGGTCGCGGAATGGAACGCCGGTATCCACAAGGCACACACTGCTGACCCGATCGGGAAATGCCCTCGCAAATTCCAGCGCATAAAGGCCACCAGAGGCTTGGCCGGCAACAACGGCCTGCTTGAGCCCCAATAGATCCATCAATGCCGCATAGATGGGGGTCATAGCCTCGGGGCCCGGACGCCCTTCTATAGTCTCAGATTGCCCCGAACCGGGCTTTAAAGGCGCAATGACCCGCAGTCCGGCGTGGTAGAGAGCGCGGCGCAAAGCCAGCGTCAGTTCCGGCGGGTGCGTTGATTGCAATAAAAGGATCGGCTGTCCCTCTGTTGCGCCGTATTCGATATACTCCACCCGCCTGCCTTGCAGAGTGACAACCTGAGAAACGATCCGTTCGGCGCGGCTTTCCTCTGCCTGTGGGCCACGGATGGGCGTGTGGGCAGCGGGCTCCATCCCGCTGAGCGTCGCCAGAAACAATGCCAATTCCGTTTGGCCCGCAATTCCCATCTGCGAAAAGACGCGGGATAGCTGCGTGCGCACAGTTCTGATCGAGCGGCCACGCCGCTCCGCAATTCCTTTGACAGATCCGCAGGCGACAAAGCTCTCTAATGTTTCGATTTCGGCATGGGTCAGGCTGAACGCCTCTTGCAGCAATTGGCCAGTCTTCTCCGTCCAGCGTGGCTTGATCAGCATGACGTAGAGCAGTGGGCCGCCCTCGGGCGATGAGGCTTCACCGTCTACATGCCCTACCAGCGCAGAGACCACTTCGTTTTCACCGGGCAAGTTCAGGCCAATGATTGCCTGGGCGGCCACATCATTTGCCATCGCCAGACTGGAAAACCGTGTTGCATCTGCAGGGGTCGCGAATAGCGCAGAGAGGTCTGCATCCACGGTTGGGGTTTCCAGAACGTCCCAGCGGCGGTTGGTCACAATGATTTTGCCGGACCGTGAAATGACCGCTGCCGGGTTGCGCTGCTGCTCAACGAAATTGAGCGGCGTTTGCGTCTCATGCCGGCTCATGATGTCAAAGACATGGCCGGCGCGGTCAAAATGCGGCAAGAACGTTGTCGCCCAGCTCGAGACGCTTTGATCCGGGTTCGTATCCGCCAGCAAATCGTCAATGATGCCGTCCATGGCGAAGAACATCGGTTCGTAAGAGGCACCTTCCGTGACGGTGTCATACAAGGAGGAGATCACCTGAAGGGCGGTCTCCGGCATCTTGCCGGTCTTGGCTGATTTAGGCGGTGTCTGATCCATTTGACTGAGTTTATTCCATCCCGGATCCTTCAAATATTACGAAACGATTAAAATCAACTGCCCTTACGTCATTTGACGCATGTGTGACACTCACTTGCCCGATATTTTGGTGGTGCACGATGTGTGGGGTGGTGTGATGATTCTTAGCAGAGCCCCTTCCGTCTTTGTTTCTTGAGGCTCTGGGATCGGGCGTGCGGTGGTGGTGGCGCTTGTTCACAAAGCTTTCGCGGACGATTTAGAAGACCTGTAGTTCAGGGTTGCGCAGACTGGGCGTATCTCCAATGCGCAAAGAAGCCTGCGCGCACGGGCCTGCCGCCCGAGCTCTTATGGACGGTGGCAATAAGTGAGAGGACATATTCCGAATGACCAGATTTCTTAAGATATTCGCCGCAGTTGCGGTTTGCTCCCCCGGTTCGCCGGTCTTTGCGGATACGGCTGAACGCCTGTCTTCGCTTTCGCGCAGTAAATTCCTCGCTGAATACGAGGCCCGCTATGTCGACTCACTCAAGGTGCAGCAGGAGTTGCTTGACCGCCTGTCTCTTGAACTGCCGGCCGACATTGATACCGGTCCCGTCACGGCTGAGGAAAGTGCCAGTTTCGCCTGTATCTATGATGCGATGGACGCGCTGGGTGAGATTGACCAACTGGCCAAACAGATACTGGTGTATGAGCGCATCCGCGATCGCATGAACGCGGATCCTGACTTCGATATGGTCACGATGGCTTTCGCCGAGTCCGAAGTGGAGGGATTTACCGACGAGATAACCGATGAGGTTCTCAGTGCCATGTCTGACTGTGGCTCGGTTTCGCTCGCGTCCAGCCGCCTGAATGTGACAGGTGAGTTTTGGGCCCAGCTTGGCGCTGTGGCCCAGGAGCGTGGCTATCTTGATTAACCGGGGCCTGTTTGTGCTGGCCGTTACTATTTCGGCCCTCGCCCCAACCTTTTGTCCCTGCCAACACCCCTAGCGCCTGCGATAGGCCAAAGGGGGGGCGCTGCGGCTAGAAAAGGCAACGACAGTCCACCTTAAGATGGATGTTGCTGCACGATTTCGCTGGCCCTCGGAGTGTGCCCGGGGGCCAGCCGCCTCAACCTAAACACCGGGCGTCAGGTTTTGATCCAGGACATTGCTTCGTCGACATCGTCGAGGTCAAAGGTCACAAGCTCTGTCGGGACCATTGCCCCAAAGAACTTCGCGCCCTTCCGGAGCCACGACACATCGGTGACCAAAGCCACCTTCGAGAACGTGGTCAGGTTTGAAAAGCCAAGGCGCATGTCGTCCCAGACCGCCCCTGCGGAATATCCATCGAAGCTTTCATCAATCACGCAAATGAGCTTGAGCTTGTCGTGGTCGGCCGACGCTTCGTTTACCAAGGGCATCAAGGTTTCGGTGTAATCCCGCGATGTGATCGTGCCGCTGAAGCGAACGCCCAACGTATCACGGGGCAGCCCGTCAATCATTGAAATGCCGCCAGAGTGATCGTCTTCTTCAGAGGCCCATTTGATGGCCTCTTCGGTGGCACCCGCTGCGAACCGTCGAATTTTTGCTTTGGTAAAGATATCTGCCACGCCCCGCGCAGCCCAGATCAGGGTGCTGTCGCTGACAATGGCAACCCGCTCGATCAATTCCTGGCGGCTGCTGACAAGGGCGAGGTGGTGCTTGAGCGCGTCGAAATCTTCCCACAGCGGGGCTTTGTCCGCGACGACCACTACGCGGGGCGCCCGGTCATGCTCGTTGATGTATCCGTCCAGTGACTCCCGGGCGATTTCGAGCTCTGACTTGGACAACCGATCGTCCGGGGTTGCGACAATCACATTCAAGTCCGTCATTACGTCAATTTTCATGGAAAAACCTCCCACTATATTCTGTTATATCGGAAGCATAAGCCGATGAGATGCCATCAGAAAAGCTTTTTTCTCAGGTGTTGTCTCGAACGCTTCTAAAATGCGATTTCAAGATGCCTCTTTAACCTCATCTTTCGGATGTGTTTGTATACGCAGCGCAATGAAGGGGCTTGAAAAGGGCGCGTTATTTGCCCAAATTTTCAGCATGCGCCAAACATAGGGAGATGCCGCATGCCTTTAGCCGATCGCGCCATTGTTCGTGCTTTGCCTGTCGCTTTTTCCGGTGCTTTGTCGCTGATCGCATCCTCGGCGTTTGCGGATCAAAGCCCTTCTTTTGACTGCGCACGCGCGGCAAGTTCAGCGGAGACACTGGTGTGCAATGATGCGGAACTGGCCAAGCTGGACCGGGAACTGGCAGATCATTTTGCCCAAGCGCTGGCCGCGGCCAAGGCAGGCGAAGCGGCAGGCGGGCAGTCTGTTGCGGAACTTCGCGCCTATCAGCGTGGCTGGATCAAGGGGCGTGATGACTGCTGGAAGGCCCAAGACCTGCGCGAATGTGTTGAGGCCAGCTACCGGATGCGGGACGCAGAATTGGTTGCCACATGGATGCTGGAGGAGCCGATTAACACGGTCACATGGGTCTGTGATGGGGATCCGGCCAACCAAGTGACTACGATGTTCTTTGACACGGATTTGCCCTCGGTTCGGTTCGAGCGCGGCGACAGTGTAGATGTTGGATACCTCGCGCGCACTGCGTCTGGCGCCAGATATGATGGCAGCTTTGGCCGCTATATCTGGATCAAGGGTGATGAAGCCACCTACCGTGACCCGGGTGGAGAGGGGGAAGAATATACCTGCGAGCTTGCCGCCGAAGGCTGATGCTGGGCGGCGGCGACAGCAGGTATCAAAGCAATAACATACTGGAGAAACCACAATGAAAACGCCCCTTATCACATTGGTTGGCTTGGCTGCGGCGGGCTTGGCGCTGTCGGCATGTCAGGAAGAAGAAACCGAAGCCGTGGGCATTGCGAACCCTGCTGCTGTTTTCTGCATCGAAAGCGGCGGCGAGTACGAGATCCGCAAAGGCGACGAAGGTGAATATGGTGTCTGCAAGTTGGCCGATGGCACGGAAATAGATGCCTGGGAATATTACCGCGAGCAAAACGGCTAAGTCCCAAGTCCCGCGCCGCTGAAATGCGGCGCGGGCTTGTTCTGGCACGGCCCTCAGTGAAGGGTTGCGCAGACTCACCTAACCCCAGCCTGAATTGGCGAGGTGCCAAGCTTGCCTTGGTGCGCTGCCCGACACTGCAAAGCGGCATCGCTTGCCGCAAACGCGCCCCCTCCGCGACCTTACCGCCGCCGCGATATGGTTATTCTTCCTTGATCCGTGTCTGCGAAGCGGTCAGTGTTGCGCGGTGATCCTGTTGGGGAGGGCACGCGTGTCCCATCGTATAGACTGCCTGCAATACGCGAATTGGTCTGAAAAGATCTTTCGCCAGATGCGCGAGGGCGCAGTCGATGCGGTGCATGTCACCATCGCCTACCACGAGAATTTTGCCGAGATGGTGCAACAGGTTGTGGCCTGGAACCGCCGTTTCGAAGCCTATCCCGATCTGATCTTTCAAGGCCGCACGGGTGATGATGTGCGCCGCGCCAGGCGTGAGCAGCGCACGGCCATCTTTTTCGGCTATCAAACGCCAGAACCCATCGCCGCCGATATCGGTTTGGTCGAGGTGTGCCACACGCTAGGCGCTCGGTTCATGCAGTTGACCTATAACAACCAGTCCTTGCTGGCGACGGGATGCTACGAAGCTGAGGATCCCGGCCTGACCCGCATGGGCAAGCAGGTCATCGCCGAGATGAACCGGGTGGGCCTTGTTGTCGACATGAGCCACTCTGCCGAACGCTCGACCCTGCAGGCAATCGAGCACTCGCGCCGTCCGATTGCCATTACCCATGCAAACCCTGCGCGTTGGCACCCGGCCCGGCGCAATAAATCAGACACCGTTCTGAAGGCGCTGGCCGAGAGCGGTGGCATGCTCGGCCTTTCGCTGTATCCCCATCACCTGAAGGGAGGCACCGACTGCACCCTGTCTGACTTCTGCGAGATGGCCGCCCGCACGGCTGAGATGATGGGCGCTGACAAGGTCGGGATCGGCACGGATTTGTGCCAGGATCAGCCCGACAGTGTGGTGGAATGGATGCGGGTGGGCCGCTGGTCGCGCGAGATCGATTACGGCGAGGGATCCGCCTCTGCGCCCGGTTTTCCACCGCAGCCGGATTGGTTCAAAGATAACCGCGATTTCGGCACGATCGAGGCGGGCTTGCGGGCCACTGGCCTCAGCGCGGACGAAGTGGCCGGCATCATGGGTGAAAACTGGCTGCGCTTTTACGATGCCAATTTCGGACCGGAAAGGAGTGCCGCGTGAAACATACCACTGTGCCCTCCTCGCGGCTGAAGTTGCGCGATCCGCGCGAGGTCATGCGTCTGGAGCGACTGGGCGCGTCCCATGCAACACGCTTGTCGTTCATGCGGGTGCTGCTGCGGCGGCTCTATGATGAGAACTGGCGTTTTGACGTCGCTGACTGGCAGATTGATCCAAACGGAGTGGGCCATGCGGTGCTGGCTGCGCACGGGCCGGAGCGCAGCTATTCGCTGGTGGCTTTCGCCCATGATCTGCCTGCGGAGAAACGCTCGGATCGGGTGATTGCAACGGCATGGGATGCCACTTTTGCGCTCCATGACGGGGTCGCCACGGCCGACGATATTGCCCGGCTGGGGGAGAATGTGCCGGTACAAGAGGCCGGGCGCGTGTCGCAATCGGAGTTGGTACTGTCCCGGGCCAACCGGTCCGTGCGGGTGTTTGAGCATGTGGTCGACAGCCTTGCTGCAGGCCAACAGCCGGACGCTGCGCGGGTTTTGGAAACCGGGTACCTGATGCGCACCACGGCGGTTTACGGTTCCGCCAAGTTTGGCGCTGCTGACCGTGCGGTGATCGCCGCGCGCCCGGAATGCCACGCGCCGTTTCAGGTTGAGATGCTCAATGTCTATCTGATCCGGTGGTTTGTGACCTTGCTGGTAGAACACCTCGCCCGGGCGCGTGGCGGGGCGCGGGCGGTGGGCCTGTCACCAGAGATCGCACGCCAACTGGGCATTGGAAATTCCACGGGGCTGGGCATGGCGCCCTATCTCATCAACCACCCTGATCTCCTGAATGCGTGGATCACGGCGCGTGAAACCGCGATCGCGCGCGTGCGGGCGCTGCCGCTGGCAACGCCGGGCGCAGCAGAGGCCTTTCATCTGGCAGCTGCGCGGGCCCGTAGCCTCGCAGAAGGCTGGCGCACCGAGCACCCGTTTCAACAGCCGCGCGTTGTCCAGTGCCGTGCGGATATGGCGCGCTTGAACGCCCATCTGCAGCGCGGCGGTTTGCGGGGGGTCTATCCGTGGGACAGGCTCGCCCGCTGGGCGTTGGCAGAACTCAGCGTGGAAGGGGCGGAATTGACCCTGTCCCTTATGCTGGAGCCCCATGGCCGCCTTGTGGATGATCTGGCCGATCATTTGGCCGTGCCGGATGCCGGTCTGTTTGTGATTGATGGCTCCATGACGGTGGGCCGTCTGCGCAGCATGATCGCAGCCCGCTATGACTGGGCGTTGGACGTGGATTGGGACCGCCCCGCCGCGCAGGCCCGCATCTGGTATGTTTCTGAGGAAAAGCTGGAACCCCGTCTTGGGGAACGGGCCGAGGAACCGCTTGAGCCTTGGGAACAGCCCCTCGCGCCCGGGCGCGACGTGGCCCGCCTTCATGCTGCCTTGGCTCGCTGTGCCGATGGGATGAGCGTGGCGGATTTCCTGTCTGACCATCCGCAGGAACGCGGCAGCGTCCGACGGGTCCAGCGGTTGGCAGCCATGCCGTTTGGCGAGATCCGTGAAAATACGGTGGCCGACACCCTTCTGCCCATCGACATGCTGCGCACAAAGCTGGCCTGTTTTGGCGCAACCCGCTTCGATCCGCGTTCTGATCGCTGGGTCAGGATCACCATGTTTGCCGGTGCGCCGCTCCCGCCCGGTCTGCAGACCGCCGGACGGGACCGCTGGGCCCTCTCCGAACCGGTGGCTCCGTCATGACCGGGGCGCCGCCCCCTGCCCAAACCGACCTTGCTTTGGGCGAAGTGGCCAGTCTGGCTGGGAAGGCGGCGCGTGGCAGTGGGCATTCGTGGGGGCTGGCGGAGGACGCGGCGGATGCCGTCCGATCCCTGGCCCGATTTGGTTTGCCCGGGCCAGAGGCCTTGCTGGCCGCACTGGGATGTGACCCGGCGGAGGATCCCATCCTGATCGGCGTTGCCCTGTCAGATCGGGCCGCGAGCCTGTGCCAAGATGGCCCCCGCAGCCTGCCTGAGTGCCTCTCGCCGCTCTTGCTGGTGCCTTATGTTCTGCGCGCGGCAAAGGATCAGAGGCGCGCGTTCTCGGTGACCTTTGGCGCCGCAAAATTCACCTGCCTCGCGGATGGCCGCATCGCACAAGATGGCCCTGCGGCGCCAGCTCGCGGCGCCTGTGTGATCGCACAGGCTCTGGGGGAACTGCCGGAAGGGTTGGCCCCGCACAGCCGCGCCAATGTGCCGGATGCCGTGATCGCTGGGCTCAATGCCTTTGCGGCCAAGACCTACGCCCCCGCGACGGAGGCCTCGCGCAAACGTGGCGCGGGCGCAGGCGAGACAGATCAGGATTAAGCTCGGCAAGCTTTCACAAATCCGTTCCCTACATTGCAATCATGCGAAGGACGGGCGAAGAAAACGGTCTGTACCGCGAGGTTGACCCATGCTCGACGCTGTTGCACGCCGCCTGATTGACCCCCCATTGAACCGCCTTGGACGCGGGCTGGCCAATGCGGGCGTGACGGCCAATGCCGTGACGGTCACGGGGCTGGGCTTCGGTCTTTTGGCCGCTGTGCTGATCGCCTTCGGGGCGGCTGGCCTTGCCCTGTGGCCGCTACTGGCCTCGCGCTTTGCGGATGGGCTTGATGGCGCCGTGGCGCGGGCCACCCAAGGTACGGATTTCGGCGGCTACCTCGATATTTTCTGTGATTTTGTGTTCTACGGGGCGATCCCCTTTGCCTTCATCGTGATGGACCCTGCAAGCAATGGGCTGGCTGGAGGCTTTCTCCTGGTCAGTTTTTACGTGAATGGCACGTCGTTTCTGGGCTACGCGATCTTGGCCGAAAAGCATGACATGCAAAGCGATGCGCGCGGGGTGAAATCTCTCTATTTCACCGGGGGGCTGATGGAAGGCACCGAAACAATCGCATTCTTCGTGCTGCTGTGCCTCCTGCCCGGGTGGTTTGCCCCCTTGGCATGGATATTCGCCAGCCTCTGCTTCATCACCGCTTTTTCGCGTCTACTGCTGGCCCGCGAAGTGTTCAGCGCATCCCTCAACCAAACGTATCCTCAAGAGCCAAGGACACCTTCATGAGATCTACACCTATCGCCGCAGCTGGCCTTGTCGCCGCTGCATTGGCCGCGTCGCCCAGCGTTGCTGCCGACGCACCTGATCCCGCCAACTGGGACGCCGTAACGGAGGCTGCGCGCGGCCAGACTGTCTATTGGAATGCTTGGGGCGGTTCGACCACCACAAATGATTTCATCGCCTGGGTTGGCGCCCGCGTGGCAGACACCTACGGGGTGACGCTGGAACATGTGAAACTGTCGGACACGGCCGATGCTGTGAGCCGTGTGATCGCCGAAAAGCAGGCCGGTCAAGACAGTGGTGGCGCCATTGACATGATCTGGATCAATGGCGCCAATTTTGCCGCCATGAAAGAGGCGGAACTGCTGTTTGGCCCCTTTGCCGAAAGCCTGCCGAACTGGTCAGTCGTGGATTTCGAGGGCAAGACGGTTCAAACGGATTTCACCGTGCCGGTGGAGGGCTATGAAAGCCCTTGGGCCATGGCGCAGGTGGTCTTCATGTATGACACTGCCGATATTGCCGCGCCGCTGGGATCGATGGGCGCGATCCTGGAATGGGCACAGGCAAACCCGGGACGCTTCACCTATCCGCAGCCCCCCGACTTTCTGGGCACCACCTTCCTGAAGCAGGCTCTGATTGATCTGACCGACGATCAGGCCGTCCTGTCTGAAGCGGCGGGCGACAACTATGACGCGGTGACAGCGCCGCTTTGGGCCTTCCTCGAGGAGCTGACCCCCCATCTGTGGCGCCAAGGTCGGGCCTACCCGGCCGCCGGGCCCCGGCAGTTGCAGCTGATGGCGGATGACGAGATCGATCTTGCGATCAGCTTCTCCCCGGGCGAAGCCTCGACAGCCATTGCGAATTTCCAACTGCCTGAAACCGTTCGGACATTCGTGCTTGATAAGGGCACGCTGGGCAATGCGAGCTTCGTGGCGATCCCCTACAATGCCAATGCGCAGGCCGGCGCGATGGTTGTCGCCAATTTCCTGCTTTCGCCAGAAGCGCAGGCCCGGGCGCAGGATCCATCGGTGTTGGGCTACGGGACAGTGCTGTCCATGGCCAAGCTTGATGGTGAGCAGCGTGCGCTCTTCGATGGGCTCGATCTTGGCGTGGCCACCCTGACGCCTGCGGAGCTTGGCACGGTGTTGCCGGAGCCGCATCCCAGCTGGATGACCCGCATCGCAGAGGATTGGGCTGAGCGCTACGGCGTCGCCGAGTGATGTGACAGGACGCGGCCCGCACCCCCCTATGCCGGGCCCGGAAACGGGTCTGATACAGGCCCCGACACAGACAGGCGCCGCCCCTTCGCTGGGGCGGCGTTCGCCTGTCCGCATGGGGGCGTTGCGCTTTGTGCCAACGCTGACGGTTTTGGCGCTTCTGCTGCCGGTGGCTGCCGGACTGGCCGGCACCCTTGCGCCCGCATTTGGCTGGCTTCCAGCGGCGGGGCTTGTTGAGCCGGGCCTCGGGGCCTTTGCTGACCTTATGGGATGGCCCGGCCTGAGCCATGCTGTTTGGCTCAGCTTGACAACCGGACTGCTTTCGACCGCCTGCGCACTGGGTCTCGTGGCCCTGATTGTTGCCGGGTGGCATGGCACGCGCGCCTTCATTTTGCTGCAGCGGCTGCTGTCGCCTCTTTTATCCGTGCCTCATGCGGCAGCGGCCTTTGGGCTGGCGTTCCTGATTGCGCCGTCGGGCTGGATTGCGCGCCTGATCTCACCTTGGCCCAGTGGCTGGGACAAACCGCCTGATGTGCTGATCGTGCAGGATCCGTTGGGGTTGGCCATGGTGGCTGGGTTGATCATCAAGGAAGTGCCCTTCCTGCTGCTGATGACCCTGGCTTCACTGGGCCAATCCGATGGCACGCGCGCGATGGCAGTGGCGCGGGCCTTGGGATATGGGCGCGTTTCGGGCTGGATGCGCTGTGTCTTTCCGCGGGTCTATGCGCAAATCCGACTGCCGGTTTACGTGGTGCTGGCCTATGCGATGTCCGTGGTGGATGTGGCGCTGATCCTTGGGCCATCGACGCCGCCGACCCTTGCCGTGCAGATCACCAAGTGGATGAGCGATCCGGACCTGACATTGCGCGGGCAAGCCTCTGCTGCGGCCCTGTTGCAACTGGGCCTGGTGGGGGTGGGCCTTTTGGGCTGGCGGCTTGCCGAGCGCGCCGTGGCCGCACTCGGCCGCCGCGTATTGGTGGCCGGTGGGCGCGGGCGCCTGCAGGGCCTGCAGCGCGCTGTAGGGGCAGGGGCAGGCGTGCTGGTGGCCTGCGCTGTGCTCGTCGGGTTGGCGGGTTTGGCGGTGTGGTCTGTCGCGGGGTTCTGGGCATTTCCGGATGCATGGCCGCGCGGGCTGAGCTGGCGCAGTTGGGCCTGGCACGGCCCCGGGCTGTGGGATGCGGCGGCAGAAACCATCCTTTTGGCTGGTATCTCTGCCGGTTTGGCGCTGCTGCTTGTCATGGCTTGTCTTGAGGCAGAGCACAGGTCTGGCAAGCGGATGGGGCAGGGCGGCACGCTGATCCTCTACCTGCCTTTGCTGGTGCCTCAGATTGCCTTTCTGCCCGGGCTTCAGACGCTGTTTCTGGCCGCTGGTGCCCAAACAGGGCCTGGCCCCGTGATCGCGGCCCATCTGGTGTTCGTGCTGCCCTATGTGTTTCTGTCTCTTGGGGATCCCTGGCGCGCGTGGGATACACGGCTGGCCACCATTGGCGCGGCCCTCGGGGCGACGCCCGGCCGGGTGATGTGGCGCCTGCGTGTGCCCATGTTGCTGGCGCCCATCCTGACGGCTTTTGCCGTGGGGTTTGCTGTTTCGGTCGGGCAGTATCTGCCCACATTGCTTGTGGGGGGCGGGCGGATACAGACGCTGACAACCGAAGCCGTGGCCCTATCGGCAGGCGGCGACAGGCGGGCCATCGGCGTTTTTGCCTTGGCACAGACATTTGCCGCCCTGTTGCCCTTTGCTCTTGCCTTGGCCCTGCCGGCCTTTGTCTGGCGCAATCGAAGAGGTGTTCTTGATGGCTGATGGCCTTGTTCTGGAGAACCTGAGCGTCGCGCGCGATGGGCAGATCATGTTTGACATTGATCACAGGGTTGCGCCGGGAGAGATCCTGACGGTGATGGGGCCCTCTGGTGCGGGTAAATCGACGCTTCTGTCGGTGATCACTGGCACACTGTCGCCTGTCTTTCGCACAGCCGGGCGGGTTTTGCTGGATGGCATGGATCTGTCCCCCCTGCCGCCCGAGCAGCGTCGGGTTGGCATTCTGTTTCAGGACGATCTGTTGTTTCCGCATCTCAGCGTGGGGGAAAATCTGGCCTTTGGGCTCAGCGCATCAGTGCAGGGGCGGGCCACCCGGCAGGCGCGCATTGAAGACGCGCTGGACGAGATCGGGCTTGCCGGGTTCTCCCAAAGGGATCCCGCAACGCTGTCTGGCGGGCAAAAGGCCCGGGTGGCGCTGATGCGCATGCTGCTTTCCGAGCCGCGCGCACTGTTGCTCGATGAGCCGTTCTCGCGCCTCGATGCCGAGCTGCGGGCGCAGGTCCGCAGTTTGGTTTTTGCCAGAGCGCAGGCGCGGGGGCTGCCCGTGGTTCTGGTGACCCATGACGCAGAGGATGCGGCGGCAGCGGGCGGGGACGTCTACAAGATTGGCTGACAGGGCGCCTGCGGCCTGTGCGGCGCGCGAACCCCGCGCGCCTGAGAGGCCGGCTTTGTCCTGCCCTGATACCTTGCGCGGCCTTACAGGTTTTCCGACTGCGGCATGCCCAGCACGTGATAGCCGCCATCCACGCGGATGATTTCGCCGGTTGTGCAGGCGCCATGATCGGAGGCCAGATAAACCGCTGTACCGCCCACCGCCTCGAGCGTGGCATTGGCGCGCAAGGGGGCATTCTGTTCGGTCTGCCGGAATGTTTTGCGCGCGCCCCCGATGGCGGCCCCGGCGAGAGTTTTCATCGGGCCCGGGCTGATGGCATTTACCCGCACGCCCTCTGGGCCGAGGTCATTTGCCAGATAACGCACGGTGCTCTCGAGGGCGGCCTTGGCCACGCCCATGACATTGTAGAACGGGGTCACCCGGTTTGAGCCCTGATAGGTGAGCGTCAGGATCGTGCCGCCCTGCGTCATCATCGGCACGGCGCGGCGCGCCACATCGATCAAGGAGTAGCAGGAGATCGTCAGAGAGGTCTGGAAGTTCTCTTTGCTGGTATTCAGAAACCGCCCCGTCAGTTCGGACTTGTCCGAAAAGGCGATGGCGTGCACGACGAAATCAAGGCTGTCCCAGCGCGCACCAAGCGCTTCAAAAGCGGCATCAAGGCTGGCTTCGTCGGTGACATCAACATCCAGAAGGATGTCCGAGCCAACGCTTTCGGCAAGCGGGGCCACCCGCTTTCCAAAGCCTTCGCCTTGGTAGGTAAAAGCCAATTCGGCCCCTTGTGCGGCCATCGCCTTGGCAATGCCCCAGGCGATGGAGCGCTCATTGGCAACGCCCATCACGAGACCGCGCTTGCCCTGCATCAATCCAGCCATGTCAGATCACCCCCTAAACCGAGACAGCAGCATCGATCCGTTCGTGCCGCCAAATCCGAAGGAATTGGTCATCACCGTATCCAGCCCGGCTTGCTCCACAAGGCTGGTGGCGATCTCCTCGGGCTTGAGCGCGGGATCCAATGTTTCGACATTGATGGAGGGGGCGATGAAATCGCTGTCCATCATGATCAGGCAATAGATTGCTTCCTGTGCGCCGGTGGCGCCCTGGCTGTGGCCTGTCATGGACTTCGTTGAAGAGATCGGCGGCGTTTGGCCGTCGCCGAATACACGCCGGACCGCTTCCACCTCGCCCACGTCACCCACGGGCGTGGAGGTGCCATGCGCGTTGATGTAGCTGACGGTGCGATCTTCCTGAAGCGACTGCAGGGCCAGGCGCATCGCCCGCTCTCCGCCCTCACCCGAGGGGGCCACCATGTCGTGCCCATCCGATGTGGCGCCAAAGCCGGTCACCTCGGCGTAGATTTTTGCGCCCCGGGCCTGGGCGTGCTCCAGACGCTCCAGCACCACAATGCCGCCGCCGCCTGCAATCACGAAGCCGTCGCGATCGGCGTCGAAGGCGCGTGAGGCGCGTTCGGGCGTATCGTTATACTTCGAGGACATCGCTCCCATGGCATCGAACAGACAGGACAGGGTCCAGTCCAATTCTTCGCCGCCTCCGGCAAACATCACGTCCTGCTTGCCTAGCATGATCTGTTCGGCTGCGTTGCCGATGCAGTGCAGCGACGTGGAGCAGGCCGATGTAATCGAGTAGTTGATGCCCTTGATCTTGTAGGCCGTGGCCAGATTGGCAGAGATCGTGGACGACATGCATTTTGGCACGGCAAAGGGGCCGATCCGCTTTGTCGCGCCTGTTTTGAGCACCGTCTGATGTGCGGCCAGCATGGCCGAGGTTGATGGGCCGCCGGAGCCCGCGATCAAGCCGGTACGCTCATTGCTCACATCGCTTTCTGACAGACCAGCATCGGCAATTGCCTGCCCCATTGCGATATGGGCATAGGCCGCGCCCGGCCCCATGAAGCGCAGCGCGCGCTTGTCCACGTGTTCCTTGATGTCAATCTTCAGGGTGCCGGCGATTTGGCTGCGAAAGCCATGTTCGACCTGGGCCGGGTTGAGCTCGATGCCCGATTGTCCCGCCCTGAGGGCCGCTTCAACGCTGGCGCGGTCATTGCCGATGGGCGACACGATGCCCAGCCCCGTGACGACTACTCGGTGCATGTGGTTTCCTTCTCTGTGGCTGGTGCCTGTCTAGGCAAGGGCGCGCGCCTGCGCAAGGCGTGCGGGCAAGCCGCGCCGTGAAACGTGGGGCTGGTGTCTTCAGGGCCACCCGTCCCGAACTTAGGGGGCGCCCGTACCGCACTGACCGACCCGCAGGAACAGCAGCGCCATGGGCACGAAGAGGGTGGCCAGCATCAGGGCGCTGCCCAGCCTGCCAAAAGCAACACGGCGGGCCCCAAAAAGCACCTGGAGTGTTTCGCCAAGGCGCAGACCATGCCGCGCCTTGAGATACAGTGCCGTGACAATCGCCCCGCCAACAAACAGGGCCGCCGGCACCGGGTAGGCAGCGTTGATACACAGGGCAACGGTTTCGGGGGTTTGTGTCACCGCACCGGTTGGCGTCAGCTCTCGCTGAGCGCCACCTTCATGTCCTTGACCTCGTAGATCACTTCGCCATCGGCCTCGACGATCCCGTCAGCAACGCCCATGGTCAGGCGTCGGGTCTGGATCGCCTTGGTGAAATCGATCTTGTAGGTCAGCATCTTGCGATCCGGACGCACCATGCCCTTCAGCTTGACCTCGCCAACGCCAAGCGCATAGCCGCGCCCCTGCCAACCGCGCCAGCCCAGGTTGAACCCTGTGAGCTGCCAAAGCCCGTCAAGGCCCAAACAGCCGGGCATGATCGGGTTGCCCGGGAAGTGGCAGTCGAAAAACCACAGCTCGGGCTTGATATCGAATTCCGCCAGGACGTGGCCTTTGCCGTGGGCACCCTCATCTGCGGAAATGTCGGTGATGCGGTCCATCATCAGCATGGGCGGCTCGGGCAGCTGCGCGTTGCCGGGGCCAAACAGCTCGCCTCGGGCACATTTAAGCAGGTCGTCACGGTCGAATTGGCGCGGAAACTGGGACATGTCCGTCCTTTTTTGCTTTTGAGGATGGCATCCGAGGCGGTCCGCCAAAGAGCCCTTGAAATCGTGGTCCAGCGCGCTCTAGCATCTTGGTACGTAGACGTGCAAGTTGGCTGCGTTGACGTGAGGTCGTGCGAAACCCGTTGAAGATTGGCGTTTAGGCGACATATAAAGGGTGTGTAAGCCAGCTAAAGAAGGCAAGTGAGTGATGACGCCGGTCGAAATGGAACGCGGAAGCAAATGGCTGTCTGATGGCGGCCTGAGGCCGACGCGACAGAGAATTGCCCTCGCTGCTTTACTGGTTGGTGATGGCAAAGATCGCCACGTTACCGCGGAAAGCCTGTTTGATGCGTGCCGCGACTCGGGCGAGAAAGTCTCGCTTGCAACGGTCTACAATACGCTGCGCGCGTTCTCTGAAGCCGGGCTGGTTCAGGAAATCACCGTGGATGGGTCGCGCAGCTACTTTGATACCCGCATGGACGATCACCCCCATTTTTATTGGGAAGAAAGCAACGCGTTGACTGATGCGCCTGCCGATCAGTTGGAGATCGCGCGCCTGCCGGACATTCCCGAAGGCGCCGAGATCGCAAAGGTGGATGTGGTGATCCGCCTGCGCCGCCGCTGATCGAAATCGACCCATTCATTGACGCTTGTATCTTTGCGGGTGCATGCATCCGACAAAGTAGATCTGACATGCGAAAGCGATGCCCGCTCGGGATCACGCCAGCAACACGCTGAGGCTCATCCCGAACAGGACCGATCCCAGAATCAGACAGCGCACGAACATGGCAGATATCCTTTCGTCTTTCGCAGGGCGCAGGGCTCTGTAGGCCGCCCTGCGTGCCGTTCACCATTTGGGCAAATAGGGTTCCGCCTGCTGACAGGTGTACCCATGCCCCCCGTCCGCTCAGGATGGTGCCAAAAGTGTCACCAGCCTGTTAAAGGGGACGCTCTGTCTTGGGACGAATGAGCGTGTTTCCTGTCTCTTGTCCCCGCTGTGCTGACGCGACATCTTGCGTTGTGACCTCTATTTGGCGGGAAGGTCTCTTGCACATGGGGCGAGCCTGTCTATAACGCCGACAGTTTGCCCGCTGCCCACCGGAGTCTGCCATGCCCAAGCGTACCGATATCAAGTCCATCATGATCATTGGCGCGGGCCCCATCGTGATCGGGCAGGCCTGCGAGTTCGACTACTCCGGCGCACAGGCTTGCAAGGCGCTGCGCGAAGAGGGCTACCGGGTGATCCTGGTGAACTCGAACCCGGCAACGATCATGACCGATCCCGGGCTGGCCGACGCCACCTATATCGAACCGATCACGCCCGAGGCCGTCGCCCGCATCATCGAGATTGAGCGCCCCGACGCACTGCTGCCAACAATGGGCGGCCAAACCGGCCTGAACACGGCGCTTGCGGTTGAGGAATTGGGCGTTCTGGACAAGTTCGGCGTTGAGATGATCGGGGCCAAGCGGGATGCCATTGAGATGGCCGAGGACCGGGCCTTGTTCCGCGAAGCCATGGATCGGCTGGGTCTCGAGAATCCCCGCGCCACCATTGCGACCACCATGGAAGAATGCATGGGCGCCTTGGAAGAGATCGGCCTGCCGGCCATCATCCGCCCCGCCTTCACATTGGGCGGCACGGGCGGTGGTGTGGCCTATAACCGCGACGATTACGAATACTACTGCCGGACAGGCCTTGATGCCTCGCCCGTGAACCAGATCCTGATCGACGAGTCGCTGCTGGGCTGGAAGGAATACGAGATGGAGGTGGTGCGTGACACCGCCGACAATGCCATCATCGTCTGCTCGATCGAAAACGTGGACCCGATGGGCGTTCACACGGGCGACAGCATCACCGTGGCGCCCGCGCTGACGCTGACGGACAAGGAATACCAGATGATGCGCAGCGCCTCGATCGCTGTGCTGCGTGAGATTGGCGTCGAAACCGGCGGCTCGAACGTGCAATGGGCGGTGAACCCTGCCGATGGCCGCATGGTTGTCATCGAGATGAATCCGCGCGTCAGCCGCTCGTCGGCCTTGGCCTCGAAGGCCACGGGTTTCCCGATTGCAAAGATCGCCGCCAAGCTGGCGGTTGGCTTTACGCTGGATGAGCTCGACAATGACATCACCGGCGTCACGCCGGCCTCCTTCGAGCCGTCGATCGACTACGTGGTCACCAAGATCCCGCGCTTTGCTTTTGAGAAGTTCCCGGGCGCAGAGCCGGTTTTGTCCACTGCGATGAAATCCGTGGGCGAGGCGATGGCGATTGGCCGCTCTTTCCATGAAAGCGTGCAAAAGGCGTTGGCTTCCATGGAAACCGGCCTGACCGGTTTTGATGAGATCGATATCCCCGGGGCGCCTGACGAGGCGGCGATCCTGAAGGCGCTGTCAGACAAGACACCGGACCGGTTGCGCGTGATCGCGCAGGCCATGCGCCATGGCCTGTCGAATGAGCAAATCCGCGGTGTGACCGATTTTGATCCTTGGTTCCTTGCCCGCATTCGCGAAATCGTTGACGCGGAAACGCAGATCCGCCGGAACGGCTTGCCGGTCACGGAAACCGGCTTGCGCGCGGTCAAGATGATGGGCTTTACCGATGCTCGGCTCGCCACGCTGACTGGCCGTGACGAAGACAATGTGCGTCGTGCCCGCCTTAATCTGGGTGTAACAGCGGCTTTCAAGCGGATCGACACCTGCGCTGCTGAGTTTGAGGCGCAGACGCCCTACATGTATTCCACCTATGAAGCCCCGGCGATGGGCGATGTGGAATGCGAGGCGCGCCCCTCAGAGCGCAAGAAAGTTGTCATCCTTGGGGGTGGCCCCAACCGCATCGGCCAAGGCATCGAATTCGACTATTGCTGCTGTCATGCCTGTTTCTCGCTGACCGAGGACGGCTATGAGACAATCATGGTCAACTGCAACCCCGAGACCGTGTCGACCGACTATGACACGTCTGACCGCCTCTATTTTGAGCCGCTGACCTTTGAGCACGTGATGGAGATTCTGCGCGTCGAGCAGGAAAACGGCACGCTGGCCGGCGTCATCGTTCAGTTCGGCGGGCAGACCCCTCTGAAACTGGCCCGTGGGCTAGAGGCCGAGGGCATACCGATCCTTGGCACCTCGCCCGATGCGATCGACCTTGCCGAGGACCGGGAGCGTTTTCAGGATCTGGTCAACCGCCTCAAGCTCAAGCAACCGCGCAATGGCATTGCCCATTCTGATGCCGAGGCGCTGGGCATTGCCGAGCAGATCGGCTTTCCGCTGGTGATCCGCCCCTCCTACGTGTTGGGGGGGCGCGCCATGGAAATCGTGCGCGATATGGACGGGCTCAAGCGCTATATCCGCGACGCGGTTGTGGTGTCGGGCGACAGCCCGGTGCTGCTTGACAGCTACCTCGACGGCGCTGTCGAGATCGACGTAGATGCGCTGTGCGACGGTGAGGCGGTGCATGTTGCCGGTATCATGCAGCATATCGAAGAGGCGGGCGTGCATTCCGGCGACAGTGCCTGCTCGCTGCCACCCTATTCCCTGTCCAGCGACATCGTGGCGGAACTGCGCCGCCAGACAGAGGCCCTAGCCCATGGTCTGAATGTTGTGGGCCTGATGAATGTGCAGTTTGCCGTGAAAAATGGTGAGGTCTACCTGATAGAGGTGAACCCACGGGCCTCCCGCACTGTGCCCTTTGTGGCCAAGGCCGTTGGCAGCCCGATTGCAGCCATTGCGGCCCGGGTTATGGCCGGTCAGAAGTTGTCTTCCTTCGAACTGGTCGATCCCGATATCGACGGGTTTGCTGTGAAGGAGGCGGTCATGCCCTTCGCCCGTTTCCCCGGTGTCGATACGCTGCTTGGCCCCGAGATGCGCTCCACCGGCGAGGTGATGGGCTATGATGCCAGCTTTGCGCGGGCGTTTTTGAAGGCGCAGCTTGGCGCGGGCAATGATCTGCCGGTTGTCGAAGCTGACACGCCAGCGCCGAAGGTCTTCCTGTCGCTGAAAGAGGCAGACAAGGGCCCGATCTTGGCTGAAACCGCCGAGATCTTGCATGGGCTTGGCTTCCAGATCATCGCGACCAAGGGCACGGCGTCTTTCCTGGCGGCACAGGGCTTGCCCGTGGAGACGGTGTCGAAAGTCTATGAGGGTCGTCCGAATATCGTTGATATCATGAAAGACGGCGGTGTGCGGCTTGTGATGAACACCACCGAGGGTGCGCAGGCCGTCGAGGACAGCCGGTCGATGCGGAATGTGGCCCTGATGGACCGGATCCCCTATTTCACGACGCTCGCAGCCAGCCATGCGGCAGCGCAGGCCATGCAAGCGCGTGAGAGCGGCCCGCTGACTGTGACACGCCTGCAGGGCTGAACGGGACGGCTGAGCAGACGCTGAGCAGGGGCGAGACCAGCGCCAAAGCGCTCTGACGGCGCTGTTCCGCGCTATTGTCCGCCGCCACAGCCCAAGGGCGCTTGCCGCGGGGGCGTCCGTGTGGTCAAGGTTGGGGTGCAAGGCAAACGCCGTGATGGCACTTGAAACGGCCGTTCAATGGGAAGGCAGGAAAGCCACCTGCCCTTGACCGTAGGCCCCGGGGGCACGGCATCCGGGAAAGAGGCGCATAGCGGGAGATGAACATGTTCAAACCAGCAATCACAGGCAGTGGCGTCTTTACCCCAAGCCAAATCATTACCAACGATGAGCTGGTCGTGGCGTTCAATGCCTATGCCGACAAGCAGAATGCGCTCAACGCAGACGCGATTGCGGCTGGCGCGGCAGCGCCGGTGCCCTATTCCTCGTCCGAGTTCATTTTTAACGCGTCCGGGATCGAACAACGCCATGTGCTCGACAAGACGGGCGTGTTGGATCCGGAGATTATGCACCCGGTCTTGCGGGCCCGCAGCGACGATGAGCCCGGCCAGATGGCCGAGATGGCTGTCACGGCTGCCAGTGACGCCCTTGCGCAGGCCGGCGTGGCGGCTTCCGAGATCGACGCAGTGCTCTGCGCGGCTTCGAACCATGAGCGGGCTTACCCGGCGATTGCGATCGAGATTCAGCAATTGCTGGGCTGCGGTGGCTTTGCCTTTGACATGAATGTGGCCTGTTCTTCGGCAACCTTCGGCATTCAGGCCGCTGCGGACATGATCCGGGCGGGCTCGATCTCGAAGGCGCTTGTCGTCAATCCCGAGATCTGTTCGGCCCATTTGGAGTGGCGGGATCGCGATTGCCATTTCATTTTTGGGGATGTGTGCACGGCGGTTGTTCTTGAACGGGTCGAAGATGCCAAGGGGGCCCATTTCGACATCCGCTCCACCCGCTGCGCCACGCAGTTTTCAAACAACATTCGCAACAATAACGGTTTTCTGCGGCGGACCAGACCCGGCCAGATGGAAGACCGGCGTGACATGCAGTTCGTCCAGAACGGTCGCAAGGTGTTCAAGGAGGTGCTGCCGATGGTCTCGTCGCATATCCTTGGCCATCTGGCCGATGAGCAGATCGCGGCGGACAGCCTGAAGCGCCTGTGGCTGCACCAGGCCAACAAGACCATGAATGATTTCATTGGCAAAAAAGTGCTGGGGCGGGTGCCTGAACCGGCAGAGCAGCCCAATATCCTGCAGGATTACGCCAACACCTCCTCGGCGGGCTCGATTATCGCGTTCTCGAAATATTCCGACGATCTGGAACAGGGCGATCTGGGCGTGATCTGTTCCTTTGGAGCTGGCTATTCCGTCGGCTCTGTCATTCTCGAACGGGCCTAAGCGCAGCGGGTCAAAACTGGCTCGCTGCCTTTATGTGCCTAGGGCGATTTCGCGAATGGTTTGCCCACGGCTTCGCGCCAATGCCTGCGGCACAGCGAGACATAGGTTTCGTTACCACCGATCTGAACCTGGGCCCCTGCCGTGGCGACATTTCCTTCGCCGTCCATGCGCACCACCATCGTTGCCTTGCGGCCGCAATGGCAAATCGTGCGCACTTCGCGCATCTCGTCGGCGAGTGCCAGCAAGCTGGCCGAGCCGGGAAAAAGCTTGCCCTGAAAATCGACCCGAAGCCCGTAGCACATGATCGGCACGTTCAACGCATCGACCGCGTCGGCCAACTCCCAGACCTGCTCTTCGGTCAGGAACTGGGCCTCATCGACAAAGACGCATGCGCAGGGCCCTTCCTTCAGGCGGGCCTCGATCTTGGCAAACATGTTGTCGCCTGCCCCGAACGTGTCAGCATCCGCTCCGATCCCGATGCGCGAGCCGATCCGCCCGGTGCCGGCCCTGTCATCGAAGCGGGCGGTCAGCAGGTAAGTTTGCATGCCGCGCTCGATGTAATTGTGGGACGCCTGCAGCAAAATCGTCGATTTGCCGGCATTCATTGTCGAGTAGTGAAAATACAGCTTGGCCATGGATGTCTTTAAACCGGGTTGGGCAGGGGCATGCCGGCAAAATGCGCGGCAAGGTTGCTGAGGGCCATGTCGCCCATCGATTGGCGCACCTCAAGGGCAGAGGTGCCAAGGTGGGGCAGCAGAACCACATTTTCGAGCGCTTTCAACGCGTCGGGGACATGGGGTTCGAACTCGTAAACATCGAGGCCCGCCCCGGCGATCTGGCCCGTTTTCAAGGCCGCGATCAAGGCTGCCTCATCTACGATGTCGCCGCGTGCAATATTCACGAAATGCGCGTGGGGCTGCATGGCCGCGAGGGCGCTGGCATCGATCATGTGGTGGGTTTGCGGGGTGGCTGGCACAGCGGTCACGACCACATCTGCCGCGGCCATGACCTCATGCAACGTCTCCAATTGCTGGGCGGGCACGCCCGGCTCAGCAACCTGAGAGCGGTTTTGAAAGACGATCTGCATGCCAAAGCCGTGATGCGCGCGCCGCGCGATGGCTTTGCCGATCCGGCCCATGCCGATAATGCCCAGTGTTTTGCCCGTCATGTGCAGACCCAGCATTTGGGTGGGCTGCCATCCGGGCCAGGCATCGGCCCGCAGCATGCGCTCGCCCTCACCTGCGCGGCGGCAACTCATCAACATCAAAGTCAGGGCAATATCCGCGGTTGCATCCGTCACCGCGCCGGGCGTGTTGGTGACGGCAACGCCGGCGGCCTGGGCGGCGGCCACATCGATATGGTTGTAGCCGACGCCAAAATTCGCCAACAGTTTACAGCGGTGCGGGCCGCCCTCGAACGCGGCGGTACCAAACCCGTCACCGAGCGTGGGCAGAATCGCGTCATACTGGCCAAGCGCATGGTTGGCCTCCTCCACACTCAGCGGCGTTTCACGATCATTCAGCGTGACATGATAGGCCGCATGGGCCGCAGCGAGATTGCTGTCAGGCAGCCGCCGGGTGATCAAGACACTGGGTTTGTCTGCCATCAGTACATCCTCCCGCCGATTGGCACGTCCTTGTCTGGTGTCAGCAGCACAACTTCACCATCCGCATCGGGCACCCCCAGCACCAGCACCTCGGACATGAATTTGCCGATCTGGCGTCGAGGGAAATTGACCACCGCAAGCACCTGTCGGCCCGGCAGTGTCTCTGGCGAATAGTGCCGCGTGATTTGGGCCGAACTTTTCTTCTCGCCCAGTTCCGGGCCGAAATCGACCCAGAGCTTGATCGCGGGTTTGCGGGCCTCCGGGTAGGGCTCTGCCCGGGTGATCACCCCGCAGCGGATATCGACCTTCAGGAAGTCATCAAACCCGATCGTCATTTGCCAAGCTCACGGCTGCGGGCGGTCGCGGCGGAAACGGTGCGCTGCACAAGGGGGGGCAACCCGTCCGCCGTGTCCATCAACTGCGCCAGCCCCGCCGCTGTTGTGCCATTGGGCGATGTGACGTTTATCCGCAACTGGGCCGCACTTTCCTCAGCGGTACTCGCCAGTGCGCCGGCGCCAGCCACGGTCGCGATTGCAAGCTGCATGGCCAGATCGGCTGACAGACCTTCCTTCACCCCGGCCTCGGCCATGCATTCAATCAGGTGAAACACATAGGCGGGGCCGGACCCCGACACCCCCGTGACCGCATCCATCTGGTCTTCACTGTCCAGCCTGACAACCTGCCCGACGGCCTTCAGCAGGGTTTCGGCCAAGGTAAGATGCGCCTGCGAGGCGGCCCCGTTGCCGATGATCGCCGTGATCCCCTGCGCAATGGCGGCAGGCGTGTTTGGCATGGCGCGCACAATCGGCGTCTGGGCCCCCAAAATTGCCTCATAAACGGATATCGGAGTGCCCGCTGCCACGGTGACAAAGAGCGTGTTGCCACCGCCCAGCCGGGCGATGTCCGGCAATGCGGATGTCATCACTTGCGGCTTAACAGCTATCAGCGCGAGGGCAGGGCTTTCAGGCAGGTCTGCATTCAGCCGCAGCCCCTCGATCCCCTGCAGCCATGCTGAGGGGGCCGGATCGCGGACCGTAACGGAGGTGGCCGGCAGGCCCCCGTCGAGCCAACCTTTCAGCATGGCGGATCCCATCTTGCCGCAGCCAAGCAGCACCATGCCGCGCTCTGTCAGTTCTGCCATGTCCATGGATCTCTCTCCCGTCACGCCGACACCCTGTCGCAGTCGGGATAAAGGAAACGCGGGCGGAGGGAAACCGCCCGCGCCCCTGCTGCACGCGCTGTCGGGGAGAGGACTGTACCGCGCGTGACCAAACCTGTCTTACGCCCGTTTCACCGGCTGTTGCGTTTTTTGGGCGGGCACCGTTCGGTGCGTTGCCAGCAGTTCGCGGACCGCCAGGACCGGTCTGAGAACCTGCCCTGGCGCCGCTGCCTGTTGCGCGGCGGTACATAGCCGCTCACGCTCCTGCCGTCTTTGTGGCGGTACATAGCCGCCAATTGTTCGTCGGGCGCGCATCTGACGCCCCATAAAAAAAGGCGCGCTTTCAAGCGCGCCCATAGGCCTCCGCGATGGCCACCTGCAAGGCGGCTTCCGGGTCCTTGTCGCCCCAGACCACAAGCTGGAAGGCCGGGTAATATCTTTCGCAGGCCAGAACGGCCGCTGTGATCATCCTGTCGATCTGTTCGGCGCCGGCGCTTTGGCCTTCGCCCAGCAACAGCCCGTAGCGATAGACCATCAACTGCTGCTCGACCCAGTAGGTGAACGCCCCAGCCCAGCAGTTGTCATTGATGTGATTGAGCGCATCGAGCAGATTCGGCATTTTCTCGGCGGGCGGTTCCATCTCGAAGGTGCAGATCAGGCGCAGGGTCTGGTCATAGGCGGACCATGCCAGTGTGATCGAATAGGTACGCCATTGGGCTTCGACAGCCATGGCAATCTGATCGTCACCAATGCGATCAAACTCCCACTCGTGGTGCTCAGCCAATGTTTCGACGATATCGATTGGGTGGAGGTCTTCCATATCCATGTAGGATTCAGTGTACGACATGCCCGGCCTCATCTTTTTTGCGCGCCTATGGTTTAGGGCCACAAGCGCTTGGTGCCTGCTCTAGGGGGTGCGGGGTTAGCAGCATCCCCTACGAGATATGGTGGGCATCAAGACACGATCTGTAAAGGAAAAAGATGTTAATAAAACCTTGCAGATCGCAAGATGTTGTGGGCAACCCTAGCATTTTGTGTGGGTAAGTTAGGCGTGCCTGTGGATCATAGCAGGACCTGCACGGAGGCTTGTCAGCTCCGTGAGAAGGGCCTCTGGGCCGCTGTTCTGCGGCCCAGGGACAACAAGGTTTTCGTATTCATGCGTGGGCTGTAGAGCCAGGCGGGATCAGTCTTCTGCCGCCTTGGCTTCCAACGCATCCAGGCGTGCCTTGAGCGCTTCATTTTCCTCGCGGGCCTTTTGCGCCATGGCGCGGGCGGCATCGAATTCTTCCCGGGTGACGAAATCGCGATCCGCCAGCCAGCGGTCAATCATGGATTTCATGGCCGTCTCGGCCTCTTCGCGTGCGCCCTGGGCCACGCCCATCGCATTTGTCATCAGTTGAGACATGTCATCGAGGAACTTGTTCCGGCTCTGCATGGCTGCCCCTTTCACGTTACAATCGATCCCTATATGGGATGCATTGCGCCCGGTCTCAAGCTTGACGCGTGTCGCAGGCCCGGGCAAGGAGCGCAGATGATCCAGACCATGCTGACATTTCCTGCCATTGACCCAGAAATCTTTTCGGTTTCCCTGCTGGGGATCGAACTGGCCCTGCGCTGGTATGCATTGGCGTATATCGTGGGCATTCTGATCGGTTGGTTCATCGTGGTGCGCGCGGTGTCGACGCCGGCCCTGTGGGCAGACAATCGTCCGCCACTGACCCGAGAGCAGGTTGAAGATCTGGTTTTCTGGATCATCCTGGGCATCATTTTGGGGGGGCGGCTTGGGTTCGTGCTGTTTTATCAGCCCGGCTATTTCTTCTCTGATCCGACGCGAATCCTGCAGGTGTGGCAGGGGGGCATGGCCTTCCACGGGGGCTTCCTTGGCGTTGTGATTGCCGTGACCCTGTTTGCCCGTCGCCACAAGGCGCCGCTTCTCAGTGTGGCTGACTTGCTGGCCGTGGCGACACCGATGGGTATTTTGCTTGGTCGGCTGGCCAATTTCATCAATGCAGAGCTGTGGGGCCGTCCTACGGATGCAGCGTGGGGGGTCACCTTCCCAACCATGTGCGTCAATCCAGCCACTCAGGGCTGCCCGCAGGAGGGGGCGTGGTTCTTCACTGGCTTTGAGCTGCCCAGACATCCGTCCCAACTTTATGAAGCAGGACTCGAAGGACTGCTTCTTGGGGCCGTGTTGATATGGCTGGTGTGGCGGCGGGATGCATTGCACCGTCCGGGGCTGGTCACCGGCGTGTTCTTTGCTGGCTATGGCTTGGCGCGCATGTTTGTCGAATTGTTCCGCTCGGCTGACGCGCAATTCGTGACGCCCGACAATCCGCTGGGCCATGTTATATCGCTTGGGCCGCTGGGCCTGACTATGGGGCAGTTGCTTTCCCTGCCGATGGTTGTGCTGGGCGCGGGCCTGATCCAATTTGCCCTGCGCCGCGCCAAGAGCCCGGGATGAGCGGCGCGCTGGCGCAAAGGATCGCGGAGCGGATTGCTGCCACGGGCCCGATCACCATCGCGGATTACATGGCCGAGTGCCTGCTTGACCCCACTGATGGCTATTACACCCGACGCGATCCTTTGGGCAGTGCGGGGGATTTTACAACTGCGCCAGAAGTGTCGCAGATGTTTGGCGAACTGGTCGGCCTCGCGCTGGCGCAAAGCTGGATGGATCAGGGTGCACCCGCCGCCTTTGATCTTGTCGAGCTCGGCCCGGGGCGGGGCACTTTGATGGCCGACATCCTGCGCGCCACAGCGCGCGTGCCCGGATTTCACGCAGCAGCACGGCTGACCTTTGTCGAGGCCAGCCCGGTGTTGCGCGCCGCGCAGGAACAGGCCCTTCCTGCGGGGCGCGCCGCGACATGGCAGGAGACCGTGCACGCCATTGCGCACACGGGCCCGCTGTTTCTGGTGGCCAATGAGTTCTTCGACGCCCTGCCGATCCGCCAGTTCCAAAAGGAAGGGGATCTGTGGCGCGAGCGTTTGATCGGCTTGCAGGACGGCCGTCTTGGCATGGGGCTGTCGGGGCCCGTTCAAATGCCTGCACTGGAGGCGCGCATCGATGCGCGCAGTGGCGATATCGTCGAACTCTGCCCTTCTGCAGCGCCAATCATGGAATGGATCGGGCAGCGCCTATCAACGCAAGGCGGGGCGGCGTTGATCATCGATTACGGGGATGTCGGCGGCGTGGGCGACACGTGGCAAGCCGTGGCAAAACACACCCATGTGGACCCGCTGGCCACCCCGGGCGCGGCGGATCTTACGGCCCATGTGCAGTTCGATGCCCTCGCACGTGCCGCGCGTCCGGCGGTCAGTTCGGCGGTGACGGGACAGGGCGTGTTTCTCGAGCGTCTCGGCATTACGGCACGGGCCGAAGCACTGGCTCGCACGGCCTCTGGAGCGGCGCTGGAACAAGTGATCGCCGCACATCGACGCTTGACCCACCCCGATGAAATGGGAACGCTGTTTAAGGTGATGGCGCTGGTGGCAACTGGCGCGCCTCTGCCCCCCGGACTGGATCAACAGGACACCGCACCCCGATGACCCTCGAAATTCTCACATCGGACCTTCTCGCCCCGCTGAAGCACGGGTTTTTCACCCGTCGCGGGGGCGCGTCTTCTGGGGTGTTCGCGGGGTTGAATTGCGGGCAGGGGTCCTCGGATTTGGCTGAGATCGTGGCAATCAACCGCTCACGGGTTGCTGAGGCCATGGAAGTTGCGCCGGAAAACCTTGTCGGGGTGCACCAAATTCATTCGGCGGATGTTGTCGCGGTTGACGGCCCCATGATCACACGCCCCAAGGCAGATGGCCTTGTGACGCGCGTGCCGGGCCTCGCGTTGGCCGTGCTGACGGCGGATTGCCAGCCCGTTCTGTTTGCCGACCCACAGGGCGGTGTGATCGGTGCAACCCATGCCGGCTGGGGCGGTGCGCGCACTGGTGTGTTGGAGGCAACAGTGGATGCCATGGTGGCGCTGGGCGCTTCGCGCGATAGGATCGTCGCTGTCATCGGGCCCTGCATCAGCCAAGAGGCCTATGAGGTCGGCCCGGAATTTCTGCAGCGTTTCTTGGAGGATGACCCGTCCAACAGCCGGTTCTTCGAAGCCGGGCAGGGGGACAGGCAGCAATTTGATCTGCCTGCCTATGGGATGCACAGGCTGGAGCAGGCGGGCATCGGCGCAGCCCAATGGACGGGCCATTGCACCTTCTCGGACCCGGACCGTTTCTATTCCTATCGGCGCTCGGTGCATAACAAGGAAGCGGATTACGGCCGCCTGATTTCAACAATCCGCCTCTAAGGATTTGGGTCGTGCACATGCAATTTGCGCCCACCCACATGGATGTGCGCGCCCGAAAAGCGGCACGGAATTGCACTTTGGGTGCCGCTGTCCTGCCGCATTTCCCATTCATTTCTTGGTAACCAGTATACAGCCAAGAGGATTAGCGTGATGGCCGTACTTAGCCTTGTATCTCAACAGCAATTCGTTGTGACTGCGCGCAGAATGCGCCAGGTGAAGCCGCGCCGCTGGCGCGATAACGTTCTCGAGGCCAGCCTGAAGGCCGCGCAGGTGCCGCTGCCTTTCCAGAGGATGCACCGCCCCGTCCGTGCAGCCCAGAAGAACCAAAGCTGAACTGATTCGGCGCGAAATGAGGCGTTTTTATGGCGCTGTTTTCAGATCCATGAACAATCGCCTCGTGTATTGAGGATCGGCGCTCAGAAGCCGTTGATTTGCGGCAACTTTTTGACACTTGATGGGCTGACATGCCATACACGTCACGTGTCCAGCGATAGGGGCCGCTACTGGCGGTGTCATCGCCCGAGGGGCGACCTGCCCGCGCATTCCTCAAGCGCATGAAACGGTAGGTCGCCCTCCTCCACCTCACCTACTAGCGATGCTTCAAACTTTTTTAATCTGTGTTTTGATGCAGTGGAGACCGCACGCGGCGCTATTCTGCAGGGCTGTGGCCAAGGGCAGCAGAAAGACGGGATGCGGCTTCTGCGACAGCAGTGCCAAGGTCTGCAACGGTTTGCGGGGTCACACGGCTGACTGGCCCTGATACGGATAGTCCGGCGACGGCCTCCCCGGTTGCATCAAACACCGGGGCCGCGATGCAGCGCATGCCAACCGTGCGTTCCTCATCATCGAAGGCCCATCCGCGATCGCGGGTGGCGGCAAGATCATCGAGCAGCGCAGCCGATGTTGTGATGGTCTGTGCGGTGAAATGTTCCAAACCCTCTGCGGGCACGTATCCGTCTTGCCGTGCGGCCAACAACGCCTTGCCAATCCCAGAGGCATGCAGCGGCGACATGGTGCCGGGCGGAAAGAAGGCACGGATTGAAGCATGTGTTTCAACTTGGCTCAGAAACAGGACTTGATCGCCCCGCGCCACGCCCAAATTTGCCGTCTCGCCGGTGTCTTCCATCAAGCGGCGCATGAAGGGGCGGGCCCGTTCCACAAGTGACGTGCGGCGCAGAAAGCGCGAACCAATCAGGAAGGCCTGCGCTCCGACCATCCAATTCTGGCTGGCCGGGTCCAATTCTACGATGCCACGCTTTTCCAAGGTCACCAGCACCCGGTAGGCCGTTGCAGGGGATTGATCGAGGCGATTGGCCAGATCGCTCAGGCCGATCCCTTCGTGGCGGGAAACCTCTTCGAGGATCATTATCGCGCGGTCCAGCGACTGGATGACATTTTGTGCTGATGCATCGTGAAACGCCCTTGGCCGGCCACGTGTGCGACGCTCTGGTTGGGGGGTGTCTGCCATGTCAGGGTCCAATTTTTTTGACAGGTGATTTATTAATTCGCGATTTGAAAAATATAACGCATTGAAACAAAACAAATATCAATCTTTTTTCGCGATTTGAAAAATAAAATCAAAAAAATTGCAGGTTGGGGAGGGCCATCCTAGGAATGCCACAGCATCAGGAGAACATCCAATGAGCCAGCAAAATCCCGTTTTCATTCCGGGCCCGACCAACATCCCGGAGGCCCTGCGCAAAGCCTGCGATATGCCGACGATGGACCACCGATCCTCTGCCTTCAAAGATATCCTCCACCCTGCCAGAGACGTGGTCGCGCAGGTGTTGCGGTCTGCCACCGCAGAGGTGTTCATTTTCCCCGCGACAGGCACGGGCGGCTGGGAAGCGGCGATTGCCAACACTCTGAGCGCGGGCGATGCGGTGCTGGCCGGGCGCAATGGCATGTTCAGCCATCGCTGGATCGACATGTGCACCAGGCACGGCCTTGACGTGCAGGTGCTTGAGCATCGCTGGGGTCAAGGCTTGGATGCGTCCGCTTATGAGGCTGCTCTGCGGGCAGACACGGATCATCGGATCAAGGCTGTGCTGGCCACGCACAACGAAACAGCAACCGGCGTTGTTTCTGACATCGCTGCGATCCGCCGTGCCATGGATGCCGTTGGCCACCCGGCGCTGCTCATGGTGGATGGCGTCTCGTCGATCGGGTCGATGGATTTCCGGATGCAGGAATGGGGTGTTGATATTGCGGTCACGGGCTCCCAGAAGGGGTTCATGATGCCGGCTGGACTTGCGATTGTTGGCGTCTCCCCAAAGGCAATGGCGCATATCGACGGGGCCGGTCTGGCCCGCTGCTTTTTCGATTTTCGCGACATGCAGGCGGGCTACGCCGCGAATGCCTACCCCTACACGCCTGCGGTCGGCTTGCTGAACGGCCTCAAGGTCGCGGGCGAGATGCTTCTTGAGGAGGGCCTCGAAACCGTGATTGCCCGCCACCATTACATGGCGGAGGGCGTTCGCACGGCCGTGCGCGGATGGGGCTTGGAACTTTGCGCCGAAACGCCCGATGTCTATTCAGACACGGTCAGCGCGATCCTTGTGCCCGAGGGGCATGATGCCTCTGCCATCGTTTCACGCGCTGCCGACGTGTACGGCACCGCTTTTGGCGCAGGCCTCGGTGAGGTGTCCGGCAAAGTGTTTCGGATCGGCCATCTGGGCATGATCACCGAGGGCATGTTGTTGCAAGGCATCGCCACGGCTGAGATGGTCATGGCTGACATTGGTGTGCCCATTGCAATGGGATCAGGCGTGGCTGCTGCGCAGGAATATTATCGCGCTGCAAAGTCCCATGCCTTTGACCTCGCCGCCGAATGACCAATATCTAACCTTACGTAAAGAGGTTCCTATGAAAGATCTGGCACAGGCCCTGCCTACCTATGAGGACGTGATCGCCGCCCATGCGCGCATCGCGCCGCACATTCACCGCACGCCTGTGCTGACGTCGGAATACTTCAATGAGCTGACGGGCGCAGAGCTGTTTTTCAAATGCGAGAACTTCCAGAAAGCGGGCGCGTTCAAGGTGCGCGGTGCCTGCAATGCCGTCTTTGGCCTTTCTGATGAGATGGCAGAGCGCGGTGTGGCCACGCACAGTTCAGGCAACCATGCCCTGTCTTTGTCCTACGCGGCTGGGCGGCGCGGCATCCCTTGCAATGTCGTGATGCCGCGCACGGCGCCAGAGGCCAAGAAGTCCGCCGTGCGGGGCTATGGTGGCATCATCACGGAATGCGAGCCGTCGACCACGTCGCGCGAGGCTGTGTTCGCCGAGGTGCAGGAGGCAACTGGCGCCGAGTTTGTCCATCCCTACAATGATCCCCGCGTGATCGCAGGCCAGGGCACCTGTTCCCGTGAGATGATGGAGCAGGTGGACGGGCTGGATGCCGTGATCGCTCCGATTGGTGGCGGTGGCATGATCTCTGGCTGTTGCCTCACCCTGTCGAACATTGCCCCCGAGGTGGAAATCTATGCGGCCGAGCCGGAGCAGGCCGACGATGCCTATCGCAGCTTCAAAGCTGGCCACATCATCGCCGACGATGCGCCTGTCACAATCGCGGACGGCCTCAAGGTGCCGCTGAAGGAAAACACGTGGCATTTCGTGTCGAGCCACGTGACCGACATCCTCACCGCCTCTGAACAAGAGATCATCGACGCCATGAAGCTGACGTGGCAGCGCATGAAGCTTGTGATGGAGCCCAGCTGCGCCGTGCCCCTCGCGACCATCCTGCGCAATCCCGACGTGTTCCGCGGCAAGCGCGTGGGTGTTGTTGTCACGGGCGGCAATGTCGATTTGGCCAAGCTGCCCTGGATGGCGGACTGACCTTCGTTGCGGGTCGGGGCTGTGGCCCCACCCACCCGGCGCGGGCTGTTCTGCGCGCCAGATATTTCAAACAGGGCGCTGCCAGCGCCAACCCCATTCCTCACCGCTGCTTGGAGAGCGACAATGAAAGACCTGACCCCCGAATTCGACGATCTTGAAGTTGGCTATGACGTGCCAGCCCTGCCTGGCATGGACGAAGCGGACATCCAGACCCCCTGCCTTGTGCTGGACCTCGACGCGCTTGAGCGCAACGTCAAGAAAATGGGCGATTACGCAAAAGCCCACGGCATGCGGCACCGGGTGCATGGAAAGATGCACAAATCTGTCGACGTGGCGAAGCTGCAGGTTGAACTGGGTGGCGCTGTGGGCGTGTGCTGTCAGAAAGTCTCTGAGGCGGAAGTGTTTGCCCGTGGCGGCATCACCGATGTTCTGGTGTCAAATCAGGTGCGCGGTGAGGCCAAGATCGATCGTCTTGCACGGCTGCCGAAACTCGGCGCCCGCGCGATCTGCTGCGTTGATGATATCGAGAATGTTGCCGAACTGTCTGCGGGCGCCACGGCCCATGGCACTCAGATCGAATGTCTTGTGGAGATCGATTGCGGTGCCGGGCGCTGCGGTGTGACAACCACCCCGGAGGTGGTCGAAATTGCCAAGGCGATTGACGCGGCCGACGGCCTCAAATTTGCGGGCATCCAAGCCTATCAAGGCGCCATGCAGCACATGGACAGCTATGCGGATCGCAAATCCAAGGTCGAGGTCGCGATCGCCATGGTGAAAGACGCCGTAGATGCGCTGAAGGCCGAAGGGCTTGACTGCGATATCGTGGGCGGTGGCGGCACGGGCTCGTACTATTTCGAGTCCAACTCGGGTGTCTACAATGAGCTTCAATGCGGCTCATATGCCTTTATGGATGCCGATTATGGCCGGATCCTCGACAAGGACGGCAAGCGGATCGACCGGGGAGAATGGGAAAACGCCCTGTTCATTCTGTGCTCTGTCATGTCGCACGCAAAAACAGAGAAGGCGATCGTGGATGCGGGCTTGAAAGCCCAGTCTGTCGATAGCGGCTTGCCCGTGATCTTTGACCGCGAAGGCGTGGAATACGTGAAGTGCTCAGACGAGCACGGGGTGGTGGCAGATCCGGATCAGTTGTTGAAGGTCGGCGATAAGCTGAAGCTGGTGCCCGGGCACTGTGACCCAACCTGTAATGTGCATGACTGGTATGTCGGCGTGCGCAACGGAAAGGTTGAAACGCTCTGGCCCGTCTCAGCGCGCGGAAAGGCCTACTGATGGCTCGCGACAGCGTTGACAGCCATGAAATCGTGATTGTCCCCGAGGCCGAGATTGCCGGCCTTGTGGATGCCAATGCCAGCTTTGAGGCCGTCGAGGCGATCTTTGCGGCGATGGCGCGGCGTGATGCCTATAACTTCCCGGTTATCCGCGAGGCAATCGGACACGCCGAGGCGCTGTATGGGTTCAAGTCCGGCTTTGACAGGGCAGGGCTTGCGCTGGGGCTGAAATCCGGTGGCTACTGGCCGGGCAACATGGAGCGGGGGCTGACCAATCACCAATCAACCGTGGTGCTTTTTGACGCCGATACAGGCCGGCCAAAGGCGCTTGTGGGCGGCAACCTGCTGACGGCCTTGCGCACGGCGGCAGCCTCTGCAGTGTCGATCAAACATCTTGCCCGCAAAGACAGCCGCGTTCTGGGTATGCTGGGGGCGGGCCACCAATCCGCCTTCCAGATGCGGGCGGCTGCGGCGCAGCGCGACTTCCAGAAGGTTGTCGGGTGGAACTATCATCCCGAGATGTTGCCCCGCCTGGCCGATACGGCTGCGGAACTGGGCTTGCCTTTCGAGGCCGTCAGCCTTGAGGAGTTGGGCGCGCAATCGGATGTGATCATCACGATTACCTCGAGCTTTGAGCCCCAGTTGATGGACAGCTTTGTTACCCCTGGCACGCATATCGCCTGCATGGGAACCGATACGATCGGCAAACAGGAGGTAGAGCCCGCCCTCGTGGCGCGGGCGAGCGTCTTCACGGATGAGGTGGCCCAATCTGTTACGCTGGGCGAAGCGCAGCACGCTGTTGGCGCCGGGCTGAAGGCAGAGGCCGACATCGTGGAGATTGGAGCCGTTATCAACGGCGATGATCCGGGCCGAACGTCTGAACAGGAGGTGACGCTGTTTGATGGCACAGGCGTCGGGCTGCAGGATCTTGCTGTGGCGGAAAAAGCCGTGTCCCTCGCGCTTGAGCGCGGTGTTGCCACCCGTGTGCCGTTCTAACAAATTCCTCTCTCTCTCAGGGCTGCTGATCTAGAAGCAGCCCTGAACCTGATCGCGCCGCATGCGGTCTGGGTGGGTAGTCCGTGACGTTTGGCGCGGGCCATGTCTGCCAGATCGGTACGCGGGCCCATCTTCTCTAACGTGTCACGATTTGGCCCCAAAAGCCCTTTATACCTGTGCCCAACACAAAGGGCGGAGGCACAGAATGGACGATCCATCGCAGGGGCAAAAAGCGACCTTAGGATTGCTCGGGTTTATGCTCGGGGTGCTTAGCCTTGTCGCCATTCTCATCTCTCTTTCGTCTGTTTTTCAGCCAGAGGAAAAAAGTGCGGGCGCTGTCATTGGCGAACTTGCTGCGGACATAAAGCTGTCTGCACAACGGGCTTTGTCGGGCGCGCCCGCCCCAGAGCCGGTGCCCGAACCCCAAGACATGAGCAGTGTGGTGGTCACGGCTGCCCTGTGTGTGGCAGGCCTTGCGGTGGTGCTCGGAGGGGTGGGCTTGTATCAGGGAGAGCCGCACCGGCTGCCCTATCTCGCGATTGGCATCGGGCTTTCAGCAATCGTTTTGCAATATGTCTTCTGGCTGGCCGTTCTCATATGTGGCGTTGCTTTGCTGATCTCACTGCTGGAAAACTTCGACAGTGTATTTGAGTAGCAAGACGCAGCTCCGGCCACGCTGAATGGCCTGCAAGATTGTGCGACCTTAGGGATTGCCCCAGGGCTGCCACCACGCCGCTTTAACCCCTGCCGAAAGGCGTCCACCCACCTAAAACGCAAAGAACCGGCAATGCAGAGGTGGCTGTCGCGCGAAAGCCCTTTCTTTGGGCCATCCCACGAGGCGATCGGTGGGTCTGACACTGTCGTCTAAGCGCCCTCTCTGTGCCCCGTCCTGACTGTTCGCTCAAAGCAAACGGCGTTTCTCGCAGGAGGCATCCAGTTGCCAAGAAAATGGGACGCCGCAGCGCCCCTATGTCAATTTTGCAGATTGCTCAGCGCATTTTACGCTTGCGTGCTGCCACGTAGCCCAAACCGCCAAGGCCGGCAGCAAGAAGCGGCAGGGATGTGGGCACTGGCACAGGGGCGGGGGCAGCAGCAGCCCCGCGGTAGAGAAGCCATGAAACAGGAGTGCCATAGGTATTTGAAGGGGTGACGATTTCGTCAAGATTAGCGATCGTATCTATATCATTGATTTTTTCTATTCGAGAGTTGCTTGCTTGCGTGATCGCAATGACGGTCCCAGCTCGGGAGGGTATTCCGTTGGCTGCGTTAGGCGCAATGAACAAACCGTAATTGTCGGTGCGGTTGGCAACGCCAAGCAGGGCGGGCAAGTCCCGCAGACCGTTTGCGCAGATCGCATAAGTTTGCGACGCCGTGCAGCCATTGTTCAGGCCGTCCAGCAGCGCGTCTGTAAACGCCTGTGCTTTATCCAGGTCGGCAATCGCCCAACCTTCGCCTGCACGCGCGCCTGTGGTGATCAAGTCACGCGTTTGATCGTAGGTCAGATCGGCATCCTGGTCCCAACGCAGCCATTCAAGATTGTTCAGCGCTGTGTGATAATGTCCGTGCGGCCATCATCGTCACTGGAGAGGGCTCCAAATGAGACTGGGGAAGCCTGTGCTGCTCCTGCCAGGCCAATCGCACATAGTGCGGCCAGTATTGTACGTTTCATGAGTCTCTCCAATCTTGAGAATAATAGTTGACCGATCAACCTATTTATGTTGATCGGTCAACTATTTTGCCCTCCCGCCTTTGTCAAGACCTTTGTGCAACCGTTCGGTTTGCCTGCCACATCTGCCAGTTTATTTGTGCAGGCTTTGAAAGCAGCCGGTCATTTGCCGCTGGCAGACTGGGTGATCTTTCGGATGGATCACATTGCATGCGCGCCGCGAACTGATAGAGCGCTATTTGAGGGCAACAGACGGCTGCTTTAAACCGTCGCAATGTCGGGGTGTTCTGCGCCCCATTCCCGAAAGAGGCGCAAGCGCTTTCAGCGAAAGGATGCCGCAATGACATTGAAAATTGCGATCAATGGATTCGGACGGATTGGCCGGTCGGTCCTGCGTCTTGTTCTGGATCGGACAGATATGGATGTCGTTTGCATCAATGACATCGCTGAGCTTGAAACGCTCGCCTATCTCTTTGCCTATGACAGTGTGTTCGGGCCTTATCCCGGTGCCGTTTCGCACCGCACGGGTCATCTGGTGGTCAATGGGCACAGCATTCCGGTCCACCGGCAAGGGGATGTTGCTGGCCTTGATCTAGGCGGCGTTGATATCCTGATGGAATGCACTGGACGGGCCAATACGCGCCCGGTGGCGGAGGCGGGTTTGCGTGCAGGGGCACAACGCGTGCTGATATCAGGCCCCTCAGAGGCGGCAGATGTCACAGCGGTGGTCGGCGCGAATGACGCCAGCGCAGCGGGCGCCCAGATCGTGTCGAACGCGTCCTGTACCACAAACGCCCTCGCGCCTCTGTTAAAGCTTTTGGACAGCGCCTTCGGCGTCGAAACCGGGCATATGACCACCATCCATTGCTACACGGGCAGCCAGCCCATGGTGGATGCCCCGCGTGGCGGGTTGGAACGCTCGCGTGCAGGGGCACTCTCCATGGTGCCCACCTCCACTTCGGCGGGCCGCTTGGTGGATATGGTGCTGCCTGAGTTGGCGGGCCGCGTCACGGCCCGGGCAGTGCGGGTGCCAACGGCATCGGTGTCTGCCCTCGATCTGATGGTGACCTTGCGCAAAGCCCCAAAGCTGGACGAAATCTCGCACTGGCTGAAAAGCGTGGCCGGCGGCCCCTTGATCGGCTGGACGGATCAGCCGCTGGTTTCGGCTGATCTGCGCATGCGCCCGGAAAGTGTCGTGATCCAAAGCTCGGAAACCTCGGTCGCAAAAGGGGGGCTGACCCGGATATTCGGCTGGTATGACAATGAATGGGGCTTTTCCAACCGGATGCTCGACATGGCGCAGGTGATGGTGGGGGCAAGGCCCGCAAGCCCCTGATGACCCGCCGCCACATCCTGCGAGGCCCGACTGCGTCTTTGTCTGAAAAATACTCCCGCCGAAGGCGCGGCCTGCCTGCACATCTGCCCAAGCGCCCCTTGCTCAGATTTCCATCGACTGGAGCCGCAGTTCCGCGATGCGCTCAACCTGCCGGCATGCCTCCCGGAATTCCTGATCGCGGCTGTTTTGCAAGCGCTGATTAAACAGCTGTAGGATCTGCGCTTTGTCATAGTCCCGCACGGCAACGATGAAGGGAAAGCCAAACTTCCCCATGTATTGTTCATTGAGGTCCATGAAGGCCCGCTTTTCTTCCGCCGTGAGCAGATCCAATCCGGCAGAAGCCTGCTCTGAGGTGCTCTCGGCGGTCAGTTCCCGCGCTTGGGCGATCTTGCCTGCCAGATCGGGATGGGCGCGCAGCACGCCCAGTCTTTCCTCTTCGGTGGCGCGCCGGAAGGCCCGACACATCAGGGCATGGAGCCCTGCAGGGGTATCGTGGGCTGGGCCCATCTCAAGAGCATGGGCGCGCTCAGCCACCCAGGGGCTGTGCTCGAAGATGCCGCCGAACCGATCGGCGAAAGCCGCGTGTTCCATGCGTGAGGGTCGAATGCGCTGGGCTTGTGGCGGGTGATGGCGGGTCCAGTGTTGCGCGATGTCGATGCGGCGGGCCCACCAGACGTGATCATGGCTTTGTGCGTAATCCAGAAAGCGCTTGATGGCCATCATCCGCCCTGGGCGGCCCGCAAGCCTGCAATGCAGCCCGATGGACAGCATCTTGGGCCGCCCGGCAGCCCCTTCTGCATAGAGCACGTCGAAACTGTCCTTGAGATACTGGTAGAAATGCTCGCCCGTGTTAAAGCCCTGCGGGGTGGCAAACCGCATATCATTGGCATCCAGCGTATAGGGCACGATCAATTGCGTGTGTCCGCCGTCGCGCCACCAGTAGGGCAGATCATCGGCGTAGCTGTCGGCGCAATAGGTAAACCCGCCCTCCTCGGCCACCAGTCGAACGGTGTTTTCAGAGCAGCGCCCGGTATACCAGCCCATCGGACGGCTGCCGGTGACTTCTTCATGCAGCCGGATCGCTTGCATCATGTGGTCGCGCTCTTCCTCCGGGTAGAAATCTTTGTAGTCGATCCATTTCAAGCCGTGGCTCGCAATTTCCCAATCCGCTTCCTTCATGGCGGCCACCTGTTCGGGGCTGCGGGCCAACGCTGTCGCCACCCCATAAACCGTCAGCGGAATCTTCATGTAGGTGAACAGCCTGTGCAGCCGCCAGAAACCCGCCCGGGCCCCGTACTCATAGATCGATTCCATGTTCCAGTGCCGCTGGTTGGGCCAAGCCTGCGCACCGACGATCTCAGACAGAAATGCTTCGGACGCGTCATCCCCATGCAGGATGCAATTCTCGCCCCCTTCCTCATAGTTCAGCACCACTTGAACCGCGATTTTGGCGCCTCCGGGCCAGTCTGCTTTCGGCGGGATGCGCCCATACCCGTGCATGTCTCTTAGGTATCTGGCCATGGGATCCTCCTGAAAATGCGCAACAGCCGCAGCCCGCACGCATACGGGCTTGCCTTCAGCCGACATTTCCCGATCTGTTGCGTGTGAGCAAGACCAACGGAAGGATGCACGATGGCGGGATTCCTGACCACACATGTATTGGACACAGCCAAAGGCTGCCCGGCAGAAGGGCTTGTCATCCGGCTCTACAGGCTGGCGGCAAGCGGGCGTGAGGAGATTGTCGAACTGGTGACGAATGCGGATGGCCGGACGGATACGCCCATCCTCCCCCAATCGGATTTTGTGAAAGGCACCTACGAGTTGGTGTTCCACGCAGGGGACTATCTGCGCGCCTCCGGGCAAGCCGCGGCTGAGCCGCTGTTCCTCGATGTGGTGCCGATCCGGTTTGGCATGTCAGAAGATGATCACTACCATGTGCCGCTGTTGCTTTCGCCCCACGGCTACTCGACCTATCGCGGCAGCTGATAAAAATAGGGGCAAAGCCGGATTTGGCGCGCTCTAGGGCCCTGCGCGCCCTTGCCTTCCCGGGTCGCATGGGGGCAGTGTATGGCCAGCTAAAAATGGAGAGTCTTAATGGCCGCTGATGGCTCCGACGCACCGCTGATCAATATCGAGAACCTGCGGGTTGAGTTCGACACCTCCAGTGGGGTGGTCGTCGGTGTGGAAGATGTCTCCTTCTCGATCGACTCGGGTGAGACGGTTTGCGTTGTCGGTGAAAGCGGCTCTGGTAAGTCGATCACCTCGCTGTCGCTTATGCGGCTTGTGGAGTTTGGCGGTGGCCGTGTTGCCAACGGATCGCTGACCATCCAGCGCGAGGATGGCCCCTTGGATGTTGCCGAGGCCGATGACAACCTGATGCGCACGATCCGCGGCAATGAGATCGCGATGATCTTTCAGGAGCCGATGAGCGCCCTGAACCCGGTTTTCACGATCGAGCGCCAGCTCACCGAAGGGCTGCGGGTACATAAAGGGCTCAGCAAGAAAGAGGCCGCAGAGCGGGCCCTTGAATTGCTCAAGCGTGTCCGCATCCCGGAGCCGGAGCGCCGCCTGAAGCAGTATCCGCACGAACTCTCAGGCGGGATGCGCCAGCGCGTGGTGATCGCTATGGCGCTGGCCTGTGAGCCGCGTTTGCTGATCGCGGACGAGCCCACCACGGCGCTCGATGTGACGATTCAGGCCGAGATTCTGGCCTTGATCGACAGGCTCAAGCGCGAAACTGGCACAGCGGTTTTGTTTATCACCCATGACATGGCTGTGGTGGCACAGGTGGCCGATCGCGTGGTCGTCATGTATCGCGGCAACAAGGTGGAAGAAGGGCCCGTTGCCCAGATCTTTGAAAGCCCGTCGCATCCCTACACACAAGCGCTGCTATCTGCTGTTCCCAAACTTGGTGAAATGACCGGCAAGGACAGGCCTGAGCCGCTCAAGATCATGGGCCAGCCCACCCCGGAAACGCCCCCGGCGCCCGAGGCGGAACCCGAAGTGCTTCTGGATGTACGCAATCTCACGACGCGCTTCCCGGTATCGGGGGGGCTGCTGCGTCGGACCGTGGCGATGGTGCACGCGGTCGAGGATGTCTCCTTCAAACTGCGGGCCGGCGAAACCCTGTCGCTCGTGGGCGAATCCGGTTGTGGCAAGTCCACCACGGGCCGGTCGATCCTGCGCCTTGTCGATCCCGCGGGCGGCGAGGTTATTCTGGGCGACAAGAATGTGCTCGAAATGAACACGTCCGAGCTGTGGCAGGCCCGCCGTGACATGCAGATGATCTTTCAGGATCCGTTTGCATCCCTGAACCCGCAGATGCGTCTGATGGATCAGGTGGCGGAGCCATTGCTGAACTATGGTCTGGCCAGTGGCTCAGAGCTGCAGGACCGCGTGGCAAGCCTGTTTGACCGTGTGGAGCTGCCGCGCAGCTTCCTGCAGCGTTTCCCCCATGAGATGTCAGGCGGGCAGCGCCAGCGTGTGGCCATCGCCCGCGCTCTGGCCCTGAACCCCAAGCTGATTATCGCAGATGAAGCCGTCTCGGCGCTGGATGTGTCGATCCAGGCGCAGGTGCTGAACCTTCTCATCGAATTGCAGGCCGAACTTGGCATTAGTCTGCTCTTCATCAGCCATGACATGGCTGTGGTGGAACGTGTCAGCCATCAAGTGGGCGTAATGTATCTGGGCCGGATCGTCGAGCTTGGCCCGCGCGCAGCGATCTTCGAAGATCCGCAGCATTCCTATACCCGCGATCTGCTCTCGGCGGTGCCGGTGGCGGATCCGCGTCAGCGCAAATCCGAATCCGAGCTGAATTTCAAGCCGATCCCCAGCCCTGTGTTCCCCGTGGGCCATGAGCCGGGCCCGTCGGTATATGACGAGGTGAGCCCGGGCCATTTCGTGCTGCGCGAAACCTGACGGCGCCCCCGTCCCGCGCAGGGCCAGACGACGCAGCCAAGGCCGCCATCACGGGCAAAACAAAAAAGGCCGGACATTGTGTCCGGCCTTTTCAATGTCTCGCAGAGAACTGTGATTAGTTCTGCGCGTAGTATTCGATGACGAGGTTCGGTTCCATCTGCACGGGGTAGGGCACATCGCCCAGGCCGGGTGCGCGCACGAAGGTGGCCGTCATCTTGGAATGATCGGCTTCGATGTAGTCCGGAACATCACGCTCGGGCAGTGCGACGGCTTCCAGAAGGATCGTCAGCTGGCGAGACTTCTCACGCACCGAGATCACATCGCCTTCCTTAACGCGGTAGGAGGGGATGTTGACGCGCTTGCCATTTACTTCCACGTGGCCGTGGTTCACGAACTGGCGGGCTGCGAAAACGGTCGGAACGAACTTGGCGCGGTAAACAACTGCGTCGAGGCGGCGCTCCAGCAGACCGATCAAGTTTTCACCGGTGTCGCCCTTCACACGCTCGGCTTCGGCGTAGATGCGGCGGAACTGCTTCTCGGTCGGGGCGCCATAGTAGCCCTTCAGCTTCTGCTTGGCGCGCAGCTGCAGACCGAAGTCGGACATCTTGCCCTTGCGGCGCTGGCCGTGCTGGCCGGGGCCATATTCGCGACGGTTGACGGGGGATTTGGGGCGTCCCCAAATGTTTTCGCCCATGCGGCGATCGATTTTGTACTTGGCAGACGTGCGTTTGGTCACGGCTGATCTCCTCTTTCAGGTTCAAGAGGGCGTTGTCCTCTCTCTGGATTTGGCCAGAGCGACAGGGATCCCCTTGCGGGGGCCTCCAACACCAATGAGCGCTGCGTTTGCCTCGATGTGGGCGAGATGTCAAGCTGAGTCGGCGTGGCGCGCGCCCAAGCCTGCAAAAAAGGCTGGGCGCGGCGCGATTATTGGAGCCTGTGGCCCAAAATGGCCGCCTCGGATGTTTTGAGCACCCGGCGCGCCGGGGGGCCAAGGGCGGCGTTGTCACTGCGCAATGCAGGAAACTCTTCGAACAGGCGGGCCCTGTCTTCGCCTGCCAGCGCACGCAGGTCTGCACTCGCGGGATCAAAGCTTTCTACCGGCAGTCCGGCAGCATCGAGGATCTGGTGGCCGTCAAGCGCGAGGTGAACATAGGTCACATCGCGGTCAGCGGGGGTGCGGCGCACGCCCGGCGCATCTTGGAGGTCACCGGCCCGGATCAGAACGTCGCGCACGCCAAACAGGGCTGCTGCCGCCGGACCGGACACCATGACACGGTGATCGGGTGACAGCAGCAATTGGCTCTCCGGGCGATCAAGGCCAAGCGCGCCGGCCTCGATGCGGATGGGCCGAAGATGTGGAAGAGCGATCAGGCGCGCGGCAGACAGACGCTGCTGCCCGCGCCAGCGGATCGGCATGGGGCCGTTGTCACGCGTCAGGACAAGATCGCCCTCGCGCAGGGTTTCCACGGGTGCGCGCCCGTTCGGTGTTGCGATCTGGGTGCCCGCTGCAAAGCAGACGACAGCCGGATGCGCGCCAGGGGAAGCAACCTGTTCCGTTTCGGGCATCTGCGGCCCGTCGAGCCGTACGATCCACAATGTGTCGCCAGGGGCAGGGGAACGGCCATGGAACACAAGCAACAAGTGCTCTGCCTGAAGCAGCGTGCAGTGATAGCTGGTGTGCCCATCGGTCAGGAGCATGCCCCCTGTCAGTAAGGTATCATCCGGATCGGGTAGGGCGGGCTGCGATAGCCCTTCCGCGCGTGAGATGACCCGGGCAATGCGCGCCGCGCGGGCATGCAATTCTGCCACCCCGACGCCGCCGCGCAAAAGCAACTGCCCACCGGGGCCATCCAGCCGCTGCGACCACTCCGTTAAGGTAACTTCCTGTCCAACGCCAAGTTCTGACGGTGGGTAGCCGGGGACGTCGTCCACCAGCACATCGATCCAAGAAAGGGCGAATGTGCCCGCCGAGCGCAACGATGCGCTCGTGGTTATGCCTGTCATTTTCTGCCTCGCGATTTATTTTTTTGGCATCGCTTTGGCGCACGCTAGCACGACATCCTCGGATGTCGGAAAGAGTTTTCCACAGCCCGAATCAGTGCCGTTGCCAAATGGGCACGCTTTCAGCGCGGGTTGTGGATTTACTGGGCGAGCAGACGCAGCCCCTGGGTGACATCCGAGCGTACAGCCAAGCGCAGCCCAGGCTCGTCCCCTGCTTTGAGCGCCGCGAGGATCAATCTGTGATTGTGCGGCGGTTCGGTCCGCCCGAGGCGGCCGTAAAGGGCCCGCATCGTTGGCCCGAGCTGGAGCCAGACGGTCTCAGCCATGGCCAGCATCGCAGGTGCCTGGGCGCGCAGATACAACGTGCGATGAAAATCCAGATTGGCGCGGATATAGGCCACCGCATCGCGGCGCAGGGTAGCCTCGCCGACCATCGAATTGATGCTTTGAAGCCGGTCAATCAGGGCCATGTGCGCGCGGGGCAGCGCGCGCGACGCAAGCTCAGTCTCGATCAGGGCGCGCAGGGCGGCCAGTTCCTCGATCCGCTCGGATGTCAGTTCCGGTGTGGAAAATCTGCCTGTCGGAGAAAGCTTCAGCGCCCCTTCGGCCACAAGCCTGCGCAGGGCTTCCCGAGCAGGTGTCATGGAAACATCGTGCTGCCGGGCGAGGCCCCGCAATGTCAACGGCGCACCAGGAGCGATTTCGCCGTGCATGATCTGGGCGCGCAAGGCGCGGTAAACCCTGTCATGGGCAGATGTGCTGGCAGGTTCGTTTGGGCGGCTCTGGATCAACATGCGCTAGTTTGCTCTGGCAATTGGCTTGGGGTCAATCGGAGTTGTGGCGGTGGTCCAGATTGGGGCCTTCGTGCTCTGGTGCCGTGAAGCGATAGCGGTGCAGCGTTGCCCCCTGTTGGCGCAGCCAGAGCCGCTGGGCAGTGTAGCCCGGATAAAGCTGCTCAACGGTCGCCCAGAATTTTGGGCCGTGGTTCATATGTGCCAGATGCGCCACCTCATGGGCCACGACATAATTGCGCACAGCTTTGGGTGCCATGATCAGGCGCCATGAAAACATCAGCCGCCCGTTGCTTGAGCAGGAACCCCAGCGCCCATGGGTATCGCGCAAATCAAGGCGCGTGTAATCGCGCCCAAGCTTTTGCGCATAACTGTCGCAAGCATCGGCAAGCTGCGCGCGCGCAAGCGTTTTGAGAAAGCCGGCCACTTTTGCCGGGATGCGTTGGGCAGGGCCCGGCACATGCAGCTTGCTCTCGAATAGACGTGGGCTGCGGCCTGTGCCCGACACGATCTCCACGGGGTGGCCCTCGATGGGAATCGATGCGCCCGGCACCGCATAAAGAATGTCAGGCTGTTTATGGATCTGTCGCAGCAACCAGTCGCGTCGGCTTTGTGCGAACTGTAGCCCCTCTTCGAGGGCAGCGCGTCCCGGTACGGTGAGCACCGCATCCCCCCCCGTGGCAGGGACTCGCAAGGCGTAGCGCCGCGCACGTGCGGAACGGCGCAACTTGAGTCGGATCGGTGGATCGCCGGGCAAAAGAACGTCTGTCACGCGGGTCTTTCAACGGTTGGGGCGCAATTCGGCGCACTTCTTGTTTGACAACAGGGTCATGCCTGTGGCATCGGCGCGGTTCAATTCCATGAAACCCAATCGGCAGGAGGCTGTCCATGCCCAAGGAAGAATGGGGCGTCAAGCGGCTATGCCCCACCACCGGCAAACGGTTTTACGATATGAACCGCGATCCTATCGTCAGCCCCTATACGGGCGAGACTGTCACGATCGACACCGGCAACAAATCGCGTCTTCTGGTCAAGGAAGAGAAGGCGAAAGATAAAGTCGAGAAAGATGATGATCTTCTCGATGACGACGCTGTGCTCGAAGAAGATGATGCGGCTGATGTCGATCTCGACGACGATGTGCTTGACGACGATGACGACGACAACGTGTCGCTCGACGAAATCGCGGATGTTGCATCCGATGATGACGACAGTTGATCTGTCGTCTTCCGCCTGAACCGGCGGAACGTAAAGCAAGGGGTGCAGGTGTTTTTTCGCTTGCATCCCAAAAACCAGCGGCATAGACACCGCGTCACGGTTTGGGGCCTTAGCTCAGTTGGGAGAGCGCTTGCATGGCATGCAAGAGGTCAGGGGTTCGACTCCCCTAGGCTCCACCAAAACCCCAACTCCATTTGCGTAAAAAGGCGCCTGCCGGCTGTGGTAACCTGTGCCGTTATCCTTTTGTAATAACAGAGATTTCCAATCTCTTATGCTGACGGATTTGAGCCTCTGCGCGTCTTGATAGGATTGCACTTGCAGGAAAGGCTCGCTTGAAATGTGCACTTTCCAAACAAGCTTCGTTAAGAGTTGAGAAGAGAGGCCCGTTCGCGTGACGCGTTGGCTATTGAACAATGAATTCGGCATGCAAAGCGCCCGCCGCCTTTATTGTTTTGAGAATGTCTATCATGTCGCGAGGGGCAACTCCCAAAGCATTGAGACCAGACACCACCTCAGAGAGTGAAGTCCCGGCGGGAATTTCCGCAAGACCAACCCCGGGCTCATCCTCGATTCGGGCATCTGTGCGCGGGACCGTCACTGACTGGCCCGGGGCAAAGGGGTTTGGTTGTACGACAACGGGTGTCTCGTCTATCCTGAGCGTGAGATTTCCCTGACTTACCGCCACTCTTGAAATGCGAACGTCATCGCCGAGGACAATCGTGCCCGAGGCTTGATCAATGACAACGCGCGCCCGCGCTTCAGGAGCAACCGTAAGGTTCTCGATACGGCTTATGAGATGGGCGGGGGAAGCGACCCTGCCGCTACTGGCAACGGATATTTCAACGGTTCCGGCATCTAGCATCCGGGCCGCGCCGCGCCCAAGCCCTGCGTTAATCACCTCTTCGATACGTCTTGCCGTCGTGAAGTCTGGACTGCGCAGAGCCAAACGTATCTCTGTCATGGATCCAAAGTTGAATTCGACCTCTCGTTCTACGCGCGCCCCAGCTGGGATGACCCCTGCTGTTGGAACACCTTGCACAACGCGACCAGCCTCTCCCTCAGCTGAAACGCCGCCTGCTATGATCGTGCCTTGAGCGACTGCGTAGATGTCACCATCAGCCGCTGCGAGGGGGGTCATCACAAGGGTGCCGCCGAGCAGGCTTTTCGCGTCACCGATCGCAGAAACAGTCACATCAATTTGGCCGCCCGCGCGTGCAAAGGGGGGCAGGCTCGCAGTGACAAAGACAGCAGCGACATTCTTTGGACGAAACTGCTCGCCTGTAACATTGACGCCGAGTCTTTCCAGCATCGAGGTGAGGATTTCTTCTGTGAACGGCGCGTTTCGCAATCCGTCACCCGTGCCGTTCAGCCCTACCACGAGGCCATAACCAATCAGGTCATTGCCGCGCACACCGTCAAATTCGACCAGATCTTTAATCCGGATGGGCGCTGTATTTGCTGAGTTCGCTGTGAAAATCAGGACGAATAATAGCAACCACCTCACCAACTGAGTGATCATCGCATGTAATCCACAAGTGACATCCGCCCGAGGCGGGCCGTGATTGCATAAAGGGACTCGAGCTGAATTTGGACAGCTTCAAGCCGCGTTGCGCTTTCATAGGGATCGACAGATATGATTTCATATCGTGACATTTCCAACGCAAATCTGCTGGCAGAGTTTGTTTGTTCCGCGCGCTCCAGAGCGGCTTGCTTGGCGCCAAGGTCTGCTCGCATGGAAGTAAGCCCCGCTTGTGCGGAAATCGCGCGCTCTCCGGCGATTGAGACCAGTTCCACCTGCTCCGCTGGATCGCCGCTCAACACCCCTTCCGCTACCAGCGCTCCCAGTGCTGCGGCTGCCAGGACGTCTCTGATCCCTGCGTCGTTCGCCGTGAAATCAAGTGCAACTTCTGCATTTGCGCCGACAGCGACTGCAGAAAGTTTGGTGGATGAGCCTGTATACGCAAGTGTGTCGTAATCGCCGCCCGGCGCAAACCACGCGTCGACTGCATCTGCCACATCGGCGGCAGTTGTCGCCATGCTGGCCGCGCTTTCGACGGCAGACAAGATAACTTGGGCCTCTTCAAGCGCGGGCTGATCGGTTGCAACCCCCGACAAAAGACTGCGCCCGGCAACTTGCGTTCCGAGCGTTGCCACCATTGCCTCAAAGCTTTCGCGTGCATTCATGCTGGCGGATTTGACGATTGTCGGATTGTACGTGTTGCCCGCGAGCAGCAGGGCATTGGAGAGTTCCTGGCTTTCTTCCTGCACGCGCTCGAGTGTGTTTTGCAACGTATCCGCGAGAAGACTTGTTTCTGAAACCGCGGTCTCATAGCCATCCAGTTGCTTCAAATCGTGTTCGATGCCAGCTATCGGGGCTAGGTTTGCCCGCACTGCGCCTGCAAGATCGCCTGTGCGGCCTGTCGACAATTCTTGCGTGATATCAGCTATTTCTCGCTTCAGAAGAGCATTCTGACCGCGCAGTTGATAACTTTGGGCCAAATCGCCCAGTTGCATATTCGTCATGCTCAGATCCTCAGCAGAGATTGAAGAAGCTCATCGATTGTTTGTACGACGCGGGCGTTAGCCGCATAGGCTTGTTCAACAAGGATCAGTTTTTGCATTTCCTGATCTGTATCTACGCCGCCCTCCAATTCCTCAATCGTGAGAGTTTCAGCACGTGCGCCCTCGTAGGTTGCGCTGGATTCGGCGGTCTGCCTGTCAGCAGAAATGAAAGAGACCAGATCACCCACTAGGCCAGAAGCAGACCGTTCGACCCCCGCGAGGGCGAGGGGACCGGATACCAGTTCGGTGGCATTTTCCAGCGCTTCGGACATCGCATTAAGCGTTGCATTGTTGCCTACTGGACCTTGGAGAATTGCTCCAACCCCATCGCGTATTCGCCAGATGCGACCGTTCGGATCGTCTGGGTTGACGAGGGAATTCACGCTAATACTGCCAGCGATACCAACTTCGGGGGGTACGCCTATTGGTGGTTGGGCAGCGATGAAAAGCCCCCCGGTTGGAGCCGGGTTTAATGCAGTGTCTTCGAACCGTTCGATGATATCGTAGGCAACCGCATCAACTGCCGCTTGGGCTTCAGGTGCGATCTCATCTCGGATTTCGAAAAGTGCGGCAAGTCTTCCTCCAGCGATTTGGCTATAGGGTGACCCCGTTACGACAGGAGTCTCATTGAATGTCAGACCGTGCAAAGATGTCATAAATGGTTCGATTAGGCCTGTTGGTTTAAATCCCAGCTTGCCTGCAGGCCCATCGATAAGAACCCCACCCGTTGGGGTGAATAGAGCGACTCGACCCCTATCTCTGGCTACTTCCTTAACGGGGATCAGTTCTGCAATGCTGTCGATAATGCGTTGCCGATTATCTTCCAGCGTGCTTGTGTCCCTGTTCAAGACGTTCAGTCTGACGATCTGGCTGTTAAGTTCTTCTACCTGTTCCAGGCTGCTGTTGATTTGTTCAACGGCGACATTGATTGCCTGGTCTGCCATCAAACGTTCATTTTGAATCTTGTCTGAAATAGCGTTGAAGCTGGTTGTTACGTTCTCGGCTGCACGCAGAACGCCCTCCAGACGTGACTGTACGCTCGGTTGGCTGGCCGCTTCGATCAAACTTAGGTCAAAAGCGGCAAGTGCAGCTGGGAGGCTGCCTGGTTCGCCGGGCAGCCCGATTTGTTTTTCGATCCGTAGAAGCGAGTCTGCTTTTGTTTGGGCATTTGCAACCCCAGCCTCAGCAAGGCGTCGATCCCCGCGCAATGAGGCGTCTGTAATGCGATCGATACCAACAACCTTAACGCCACCAAATGTGGAGGTTAGGACGACTTCACGTCGCCCGTAGCCCTCCGTCATAACATTCGCCACATTCGCAGAAACTGTTTCAGCAGTTTTCGCCGCGGCAGTGAGCCCAGAGAGGGCATTTGCCATGGATAGTGACATACTCATTGGATCACTCCCGCTTCGATAATGCCTCAGCGTTTAATGTTGGTCGTTTCCTGGAGCATTTCATCAACGGTCTGGATGACCTTTGCATTCGATGAATATGCCCGCTGCGTCTGTATCAGATCGGTTAATTCGCCAGCCACATCGGTTGTACTTTCCTCGAGCGAGTAGCCGATAATGTCTCCCGTTGGCCCATCACCCGCATCCCAGAGGAAGAATGCACCGGATTTATTCGACACGGCAAAGGTTTGGTTGTCGAGCGGGGTCAATCCATTGGGATTGGGAAGATCTACAAGCGGTATCTGATAGATTCTTCGTGTAATACCGATGTCGAAATTGGCATAGACATAGCCGTTGGAGTCAACGTCAACGCCCACCATGTTGCCAACCGCAGAGCCGTCCTTAAGGATCGAGGTGGGGGCGAAGGTATCAGCCAGTTGGGAAATACCCGTTCCAACAGAATTGCCCAGCGCCCCTATCGTTATTTCGATGTCATTGTTGTCAACAGGAATCTTAAATTTTCCGGTGATGTCATCATAAAGCAAATCCCCGGTGGCCGTGTCGGTTAATGAGGCAAAGGTGGTATCGGGACCCGTCCATAGGGGGGTGGCGGCGGGGTCTAAAGACTTGACGGCCTTTAAGGTCCCTCCGTCCAAGGCATCGTCGCTGAACTGAAGCGCATAGTGGCCAACAACTGTTCCCCTTGGGTCACCAGAAACGGGTTGTGCATTATCATAAATTGTCATTGCCCATGTGTTTGAGCGCAGCGTGGTGGAAGCCGATGAAGGAACAGGTGTATACTCTACTGTCAGCTGACGTGAGGTTCCTAGATTGTCGAAATATTCAATTGATGTTTGCGGGTTGGCAATACTCGTGTCGTAGCCAAAGACTGTCGACGTTGCGGGCAAATTTACCCCAAGAGTGACTTTAGTCGTTGGCTCGCCAGCAAATTGGTTCACATTGATCTGAATTGGCTCCAGTCCATCGACCGTATCTCGCGGGAAAAGGGGAACCGAGCCGTCTGCGTCTGCTGGCCAGCCAAGAAGTACCAGGCCTGTGTCCGAAACGAGGTACCCCTCAGAGTCGGTTTTGAAGGAGCCCGTCGTGGTAAGGGCCATCGGTATTGTTGATGTTGTTTTTGACTCCAGCGCGCTTTCATTTGTTACTGGAATGAATCCACGACCCCGCACTGCAAGGTCAGTTGCATTCGATGTCGACAGAAGTGCGCCCGGTTGATCGATCTCGCGGAATGTGGTGACGCGCACACCACCCGCTGAATAGGTGCCGGCGCCGGAATCAAGCACCATTGAGTGAAAAGTTGAATCCGCGCGCTTATAACCGTAGGTGGCGGAGTTCGCGATATTGTCCGAAATGGTGGCGAGACGCGTTGCGTTGGCTGTGAGCCCTGCGACACCCGCGTTGAGCGAGGAGGAAATAGTCATCTAGAGCGCCTTTCTGCTGCTTCGGCCTTTGACTTTGCGTTCAGCATGGAGAGGCGTGCTTAAAGACTGACTAACAAATCAAATTTGCTGAATTTCAACTTGATCGGATTATTATGGGGCCGTCTCGGGTCTGATTTTTAACCGCTGAGCCTAGTTCGGATCGTTCAAGTCCGACCGCAGAAGTGTGACTTCTATGCGATTATTCCGCACATCCATGGTGTTTGACACAACGGGCTGACGATCCGCATGGCCGGTGATGCGTTGAACGCGGCTTTCAGAAAGCCCATCTCGCGAAAGCATCTCGCGAAAGGCCTGCGCTCTCGAGGAGGATAAATCCCAAACCGGATTGTTGGCGACGACGAGGGCGCGCGCGCGGGTGTGCCCTGCGACGGCCACATCGTTTTCCGTAAGTGAAAAGACCCTTGCGATCAAGGCGCTGATCTCTTGAAGGATTGGGCTAGGAACGTCGGAGTTGGGCTTGAACAAGGGGGCGCCTTCGAGATCAAAAATCTCGACAACTAGGCCTTCATCAGTAAGACGGGTGGCGATGTGGCGCATCGTATCTGTTGCCTCCATCGCATCACCGCCCGTGCCCAGAAGGATGTCGGCGATATCCGACATTGGGTCTGTGCTGCTTTCGGCTTGCTGTGTGTCCTCGAGGCCCGTCATCGCACCCCGAGCTTGCTGATGTGCCGTTGGTTTGTTGGCCGATGCACCCGTCCCGTTTTGTGCAAGGCTTTCCTCCGTGAACACACTGTCACCACCGAAGGTCGATGCGCCCCCTCCGGAGACACGGTTGACTGCAATGGTGGGGCTGAAATAGTCGGCGATGCCCTTGCGCTGTTTTTCCGTTGTGGCGTTGAGCAACCACATCAGAAGGAAGAACGCCATCATTGCTGTCACAAAATCTGCGTAGGCCACTTTCCAGGCACCGCCATGATGCCCGTCGCCGCCGACGACTTTCTTGCGTTTGATGATGATTGGCGCGGCGTTGCCAGACATTTGGCTGCCCCTTCATTGCACATGACCCATCTATTGACGTAGCAAAGGGGCGTGAACGGGCGCTTAATGATTAAAATCTGCGTTTTATTCAGTGCTATAACGCGCCAGCCACAGGCTGAGGGCGCCGTTGATCACCCGGTCGATCTCTTGTTGAGTGAAGCTCGATTGCACCCCCATCAACATGCGGGGGAAAAGATCTGCCTTGCACAGCTCAGCAAACTGATCAGCCGCCAGCGGCAAATCATCAATCTTCAGTTCGCCGCGCGCGATCGCAGCTTTGAAATAGCACACGAGGTTCTGCCGCACCAATGCCGGACCGTGATTGTAAAACTCCTGGCCCAGTTCTGGAAAGCGGTCGCTCTCTGCGACGCAGATTCGGAACACACCGCGCCCAAGTTCTGACAAGACAAACCCCAAAAGGCGGGTTGCTGCCGTACGCATCACAATCTCTGGCGGCTGGCTGAAATCGATCTCGGCAAGCGCACTGTGAGACTGACGCTGGCATTCGCCCTTTGCGACTTCCATGAACAGCAGGCGTTTATCAGGGAAATAGGCATAAAGCGTCGCCTTAGACACCCCCGCAACCCGCGCAATCACATCCACGGAAGCGCCTTCAAACCCGTCCTGAAGAAAGACGCTGCGCGCCCCTTCTAGAACTTGGTCGAACTTGCGTCCGCGCTTTGCTTCGGGCGTGCCTGCCTGTGTGTTCATTCTTTGCCTCCGACGGAGCCTCCGATTGTAGACCGTTCGGTTCATTTCGAGCAAGAGCCGTTTGAAAAAAGGGGTCGCTGAGAAAACTTGGGTGACGTCGCACCCACAAGTAGGCGGTGGCAATTCCGGTATTGGTCCGCGGCGGCGATGCTGTGCACCTTTCGCACTTGCAGGGATTGGGCCACAGGACAGCCAAATTTTGCTGCGTTGCACTGGGATCGCTGGAGGCTGTGTGTTGCGCGTGCTAGGTCGCAAAAACATGTTGGCGATCTTTCTGAAAACACTGCCGTTCTTTGGGCTGATCGGGCTTGGCTATTGGGCTGGGCGTACACGGTTTTTCACCGAAGAGGCCACCGCCTATCTGACCAAGTTCGTGTTTTACTTCGCGCTTTCGGCGATGATCTTCCAATTCTCTGCAAACCTCGATGCGCGCGAGGTCTTCTCGTGGCCGTTCATCTTTGCCTATCTGTGGGCAACCGCATTGGTGTACGCGATTGTAACCTTCGTCGCCTTGTGGCGCGGCCTGACTGTGGCGGAAACAGCCGTGGAGGCACAGGTGGGCGTGATCGGAAATGTGGGCTTCCTTGGCCTGCCGATGTTGGCGGTGCTGATGGGCGAAGCCGCCGTGGGCCCCGTTGTTTTGGTCTTGGCGGTTGATCTGCTTGTTTTTGGCTCGCTGATCGTCATCCTAATCACAGGCTCACGGGAGGGGCGGATGTCATTGGGCATCTTGGCGACCGTGGGCAAGGGCCTTGTCAAAAACCCGATGATCATGTCGATGACGGCGGGCTTCTTGTGCTCAAGCCTGTCCATTTCAATTCCGGGGCCGGTGAATGAGTTTCTGTTGATCCTCGGGGCCGCGGCAACGCCGGGGGCCCTCTTCGCCATCGGCGCATCGCTTGCCTCCAAATCTGCGGAACGTCTTTCGGTGGCCGTCTGGCTCAGTACGTCAAAGCTTGTGCTGCATCCCTTGGCCGTCGCGGTTGCCGCGCTGGTGATCTTTCCGGTTGAACCCTATGCCGCCTCTGTGATGATCGCAGCAGCCGCCTTGCCGGTGGCGGGCAATGTCTACATCATTGCGCAGCATTACGGGGTCGCACCGCAACGGGTGTCCGCCGCAATCCTTGTATCGACGGCTGTCAGCATCGTGACGGTCTCCCTCGTCATCGGGTGGGTCAGCCTGCCACAATAAGCCTTGGATGCGCCAACCGGAGAAAGACAATGGACACGATTTCCGAGAACAAATGTTTTGAAGGCACCCAAGGTGTTTACCGCCATGAAAGTGCCGCCTGCGGCTGTGACATGACCTTTGGGCTGTTCCTGCCCAAAGAAGCACGGCAGGGCCCTGTCCCAGTTTTGTGGTATCTTTCAGGCCTGACCTGCACCCACGAAAACGCAATGGTAAAGGCCGGTGCGCAGGCATTTGCGGCGGAAAACGGGATCGCGCTGATCTTTCCGGACACGTCACCAAGGGGCCAGCATGTTGCGGATGATGCAGCCTATGATCTGGGCCAGGGGGCGGGGTTCTATGTGAATGCCACCCAAGCGCCCTGGGCCCCCCATTTCCGGATGTGGGATTATGTGGCAACCGAGTTGCCCGAGGTGGTTTTTGATGCCTTTGCCCTCGATCCTGACAGACAGGCCATCACTGGCCATTCCATGGGCGGGCATGGTGCGCTGACACTGGCCATGGCGCATCCCGGGCGCTACCGCTCCGTATCTGCCTTTGCTCCGATCGCGCATCCCACGGCCTCGGACTGGGGGCGCATGCAACTGGGCGCCTATCTCGGGGCGGATGAAGCCGAATGGGCAGCCCATGATGCCACCCTGCAGATGCAGGAGGTGGGGCTTGATGTGCCGCTGTTGGTAGATCAGGGCGGGGCGGACCAGTTCCTTGATCTTCTGATGCCCGAGGCGCTGTCCCACGCCATGGCTGCGCGCCGTCAGGATGGCGCCTTCCGGATCCAGAGAGGCTATGACCACAGCTATTTCTTCGTGGCGAGCTTCATCCCTGATCACGTGTCTTTCCACGCCGATGCGCTGTTTGGCTGAGAGGGGCCTGCGATGACGGTCTGGGTGGATGGGGATGCCTGTCCGGTAAAAGCTGAGATTGAGGCCGTGGCCACCCGCCACAAACGCCCGGTGAAGATCGTGTGCAATGGCGGGCTGCGCCCGTCTGCCAACCCGTTGGTTGAAATCATCTACGTGTCCGAAGGGCTGGATGTGGCCGACAGGTATATCTCTGAGCACGCAACGTCTGGCGACGTGGTCGTAACCGCAGACATCCCTCTGGCGGCGGACTGCATCGCGGCGGGGGCGCTGGTACTGCAGCCGGATGGCAGTCGCCTTACCGAGCGCAACATCGCGCAGGTGCTGGCCTCGCGCAATCTGATGACAGAGCTCCGGGCAGCCCAGCCCCTATCGCAGGGCGGCGGTGGCCGCCCCTTTGGCAAGGCGGAACGCTCCCGGTTCCGTCAGGCGCTGGAGCAAGGACTGCGGGAAACCAACCGTTAGGATGCGCACAGTATCGATCGGCATCTGTGGCGCGCAGGACCGGCCTGCCCCGACGGCTTGAACCCTATGCGATGATCGGCAATCGTACGCCAGATAGAAGGAACGCGCGCCATGACCTCTCCCCCCGTTACAGCCGTCATTTTCGATATCGGCAATGTCTTGATCGAATGGCAGCCAGAGCGGTTTTATGACGCCGTTATTGGCGAGGCGCGCCGCAAACGCATGTTCGCAGATGTTGATTTGCACGCCATGAATGATCGCGTAGACAGGGGCGGCCCGTTCCGGGAGACGATCTATGAAATGGCCGAAGCAACGCCGCAATGGCGTGATGAAATCCGCCTCTGGCACGACCGCTGGATCGAGATGGCAAGCCCCGTGATCGAGCGCTCTGTGCGGCTACAACGGGCGCTGCGCGCAAAGCATGTTCCAGTGTTTTGCCTGACGAATTTCGGGGTCGAAAGCTTTGCCTATGCCCGCACGCACTATGATTTCCTGTCCGAATGGGATCAGGAATATGTCTCGGGGCATATGCGCCGCATCAAGCCGGAGCCGGAGATCTATGAGATGGTTGAGGCCCAATGCGGGCACGCGCCTGAGGGCCTGCTTTTCACGGATGACCGGCAAGACAATATCGACATGGCGCAGACAAGGGGCTGGCAAACCCATCTGTTTGAAGGCCCCGCAGGTTGGGCGGAACGGCTGGTGCAGGCGGGCTTGCTGACCCGCGAGGAAGCGCGATGACCCGGATCATTGATTTCGCCGAGGCGGACAGCCGTCTGGATTGGTTGGCACTGGTGGAGGCGCTGGCCGCTGGTCATGATCTGCCCAAGGCTGACATCGGGGACACCTTCCTGAACCGCAGCCCTGATACGCTGCTGTCTCGCGCGGCCTGGATTGACGGGCTTGGGGCTTTGGTCAAGACGGCAACCATTTTCCCCGGCAATGCGAAGCATGGGGTGGTGGGGATCAATGGCGGGGTGTGTCTATATTCTGACCGGACCGGGCAATTGGAAGCGCTGCTTGATTTCCACCTTGTGACAAAATGGAAAACGGCCGGTGATAGCCTTTTGTCGGCCCTTCGCTTGGCGCCAAAGAACCCATCCCGGATCCTGATCATTGGGGCAGGTACGGTCGCGGGCAGCATGATTGATGCCTATGCCGCAGGCTTTCCCGGTGTTCCTGTCTCGATCTGGAATCGAACCGAAGCAACCGCCCAAACGCTGTGCGCCGGCTATCCGGGCACAAGCGTTGCCACCGATCTGCCTGCCGCCGTTGCCGAGGCAGACATCATCTGCTGCGCGACCATGTCAACTGCGCCCGTTTTACGCGGAGAGTGGGTGCAGCCCGGCACGCATGTTGATCTGATCGGCGCCTACAAGTCCGATATGCGCGAGGCCGATGATGCCCTGTTGCGCAAGGCCCGGCTGTTTCTTGACAGCACGGACACGGTCATCGGCCATATTGGGGAATACACCACTCCGCTGCAGGAGGGGGTGATCTCCCGCGAAGACATCATCGCGGATTACTACGATCTGCCGCTTTTTGCGCGCCACTCTGAGGATGAGATCACCGTCAGCAAGAATGGCGGGGGCGCCCATCTGGACTTGATGACGGCACGCTACATTCTGGATCAGGTGGCTGCATGAGCCTGCTAGGCGGGACGCTTGCCACACTGGCTCTTGTCGGGGGTGCCGCCCCGTTGAGCGAGGCGCTGCGTCCCCGTGTTGGCACCGCTTTGCGTCGGACCCAATCTGGGCGCGCGCACAGGCTATCCTCTGGCACAACCTGGCGTCATCATGCCATTGGCCCGCAAAATGGTCCGGTTGCCCTGTGCATCCATGGATTGACCACCCCGTCGGCCGTGTTCGATCGCCTTGCCCCGCGGCTTGCGGCAGGGGGCTGGCGGGTGCTCAGCTATGATCTGTACGGGCGCGGACTCTCTGACAGCCCCGCACGCCGCCACGGTCGGGGTCTGTTCTTGGAGCAGATCACAGAGCTTTTGCAAGCAGAGGAGGTTGACCAACCGGTGCTTGCGATCGGCTATTCCATGGGGGGCGCGATCGCCACTGCTTTTGCAGAGGCGCATCCCTTGAAAGTGCGGGGCCTGTGTCTGTTGGCGCCCGGTGGCCTGGAGTATACGCCCGATCGGTTCACGCGCTTTGTGCGCGACACGCCTGTGCTCGGCAATTGGGCGATGCATGTGCTCGGCCCGCATGTCCTGCGCAAAGGTGCAATGGAGCTGCGCAACCGAGCGCCTGAATGCAGCGATATCGCCGCTGTGATGGCGCAGGAAACCCGCCGCAAGGGCTATTTTCCGGCGGTCACATCCAGCCTGCGGAACACGCTGGCCGAAGATCAAACGCGGACTCATGCCAAGCTTGCAAAGAGGGGGCTGCCCGTTGCCGCAATCTGGGGCGGGCAAGACAGTGTCATTCCCCTGCGGGCCAAGGACATTCTCGCCACGGCAAACCCCTCGGCGCGCCAGATCGTGTTTAAACGGGCAGACCATGGCTTGCCCTTCACCCATGCTGAAGGGGTGAGTGATGCTATCCTAAGCAGCTTTGCGCCCGGGCAAGGAACTCAGGACTAGTCTTCGGCCAGTCGGCGGCGAAACGCGCGTTTCAGAAGATCCAGCTCGGCCCGCATCAAAGCCAGCTCGGCCCGCATATCCTGTGACAGTGCCGTGCCGGATGCGATCACATGGCTGTGGAGAAGGTCCGTGCCCTGATCCTTAACAAGCAGAAGCGTATGCACCCCATCGCTCAGGAGGTTGGGCGGAATGGGAACCTCTAGGCGCCATTTATCATCCGAAAGATGCACCAAATGTGTGTCAGGCAGGTCTTCACCTAAGTATTGCAAGGCAAGATCAGGGGGGGCATCCGCAGGGATCCCGGGCAGACTGAGATGCGCTGTGTACAGGCCATTGTGCAGGCTGACTTCAGTGGAAGCTGCGCTCATCTCGGGTTCCTCTTTGTGGCGGGCTGGGTCACCTTTACAACTCTGCCCTTTTATTCCGGATGACTGTCATATCAGAGAGCGTAATGAGATTGGCTGGCAAGGCTTCATAAATCACGTCAATCCAAGCCCCGCTGATGCGCTCTTGATTGAACCGGGTGTAGGCCAGATCAAAGGACGCCAATTGAATCTCATCGGAAAAGTCCTGTTGTATGTTGATCTGCGCCACGTTTGGCCCGTTTCGGATATTGAGGCGCACGAAGCATTCTCCCCCTAGCTCCGACTGAAAGATACCGCGCAGGGAGATCACGCTTTTGGGGCAAAGAGCCTTGGCTGCATCTTGGGGCAGCTTGATCACTGTCGAGATGTAGCTTCCCGTAAAGCCTGTCCAATCAAGCGTTACGGCCCATTTGCCATCGCGTGCCTTTTGGCGCAGCGTGACCTCCTTTAAGGGGCAATCATGGTAGGCGACCACGCTCTCTCCGAATGGGGTGCCACTGTCAAAGCCTGCAATGCCGCGCGGGTGCACACGTCCCTTCCAGGGCCCGGGCTGCCATGTCCATTCCGTGTTCGGCGGCAATTGCTCCGGAGCGATGCTTGTGTTGAGTATTTGCCCGGACTTCGCCTCAGCAACATCGGCGACCCGATCGAGAATGGGCTGCAGCTTGGCGGCTTGGCGCGCAGTGTTCATCAAGACATCCGTGTCCTGTGTCTCTGCCGTCTCAGCGAACCGTCGCCAGAGACGCAGGGTTCTGCGCCAGGCGGCCAAATCGATATAGCTGGAGAAAGGATCACGAGGCATTGGTCTGGCGGTGTCTAGTCCTGAAGTGCGGAGATTGCGCGGGCGACAGGCGCGGTTTCGGCTGTTTCAGCTGTTTCTGGAGGCGCACTGGCTTGGCGGATGGCGGCCACCATTTGTGTGAGCATGCTTTGGGCCCCATCTGATGAAAGGGGCGCGCCGCGTGGGCTGCGCAGCGAGGCAGCCACAAGATGGCCCTCGACCGTGAAAAAGGCGCGCCAGGAGCGCGTGTCGACAAGGCCGTTTTTGTCAGGCGCCACGCTATCGGTGACTGTCACCCTGAAAGAGCCGTCCGATGCCGCACCCATCGACTCGACATCGACACCTTCTGGGTTGCCGTTGTGGGAGAGGGCGCTCAACCCCTCCCGTTCAGAGAAGAAGCGCTTATAGCCGCTGGCAGTCGGGCCCGATCCTTCGGTAACTGTGGCCGTCACGAGGGCACGCGGACGAAACAGAATTCCTGCAACGCCGCGGCGAAACCTCTCGCAAGGTGCCATAAGGACAAAGGCCGTTTGCCCGCCTACACGCGAGGCCGATTTATCCACGCAGTAGCCCTCCGGGCCTGTCACGGTGACCGCACCACCCAAAACTGGCGCTTGTCGCGCGGGGGTTCCAAGGCCTCCGCCGAAGCGGGATTGCCCCGGACTGCCGGGCCCCGTGACACAGCCGCCCAGCACCGCGAGCAGGCCAAGGGCCACAAGACCTTTAGAGATCCATATATTCATGACGCTCCTGCTTGCCGCCCGGGTGGGTCACCGCGCCATCTTTTGCGCCGCCGACCAGCTGCGCGTATTTCCACAGCGCGCCGGAGGCGTAGATGGTTTCCTTCGGACCTTTCCAGTTGGCTTTGCGTTCTGCCAGTTGCTCGTCGCTCAGGTCTACAGAGATGGTGCCTTCGATCGCGTTAATGGTGATCATGTCGCCATGCTCCAGCAGGCCGATAGGGCCGCAATGGGCGGCTTCCGGGCCCACGTGGCCCACGCAGAAGCCGCGGGTTGCGCCAGAGAAACGGCCATCGGTGATCAGCGCCACTTTCTTGCCCATGCCTTGGCCGGACAGGGCGGCTGTGGTGGCCAGCATCTCGCGCATGCCCGGCCCACCCGAGGGGCCTTCGTTGCGGATGACAAGCACTTCGCCTTCCTTGTACTGACGCGCCTTGACGGCCTCAAATGCCTCTTCCTCGCATTCGAAAACACGGGCGGGCCCGGTGAAGACCTGCTCTTCTTCGGACATGCCGGCAACCTTCACAATCGCGCCTTCAGGGGCGAGGTTGCCGATCAGGCCGACAACGCCACCTGTGGCGGTCAGCGGTGTCTCGACCGGATGGATCACCTTGCCATCGGGGGCAATGTCGATCTCGTCCAGCACTTCGCCCATGGTTTTGCCAGTGGCGGTCATGCAGTCTTCGTGGATGAGGCCAGCCTTTTGAAGCTGTTTCATGACGGCGGGCACACCCCCGGCCTCATACATGTCCTTGGCGACATATTTGCCACCCGGCTTGAGATCCACGAAATAGGGCGTGTCCTTGAAGATGTCGCAGACGTCCTGGAGGTTGAAGTCGATGCCGGCTTCATGGGCAATCGCGGGCAGGTGCAGGCCCGCATTGGTTGAGCCGCCGGTGCAGGCTACGATCCGCGCAGCATTCTCGAGGCTCTTGCGTGTCACAACATCGCGGGCGCGAATGTTTTTCTCAATCAAGGCCATGACTGCTTCGCCTGATGCGGAGGCATAGGCATCGCGGCTCTCATAGGGGGCGGGCGCGCCGGCCGAGTTTGGCAGAGCAAGGCCGATCGCCTCGGAGACACAGGCCATGGTGTTGGCGGTGAATTGGCCACCACAGGCTCCGGCAGAGGGGCAGGCCACCTTTTCAAGCTCACGCAGTTCCTCGTCGGAATTCTGCCCCGCCTGATGGCGGCCAACCGCCTCGAACACATCCTGCACGGTTACGTCACGGCCCTGGAAACGGCCTGGCATGATCGATCCGCCATAGATGAACACTGACGGCACATTCAGGCGCACCATTGCCATCATCATGCCGGGCAGCGATTTATCGCAGCCCGCAAGACCGACGATCGCATCGTAGCAATGCCCGCGCATCGTCAACTCCACGGTGTCGGCAATTGCCTCGCGCGATGCCAGGGAGGAGCGCATGCCCTCGTGGCCCATTGCGATGCCGTCGGTCACGGTGATGGTGGTGAATTCCCGCGGTGTGCCATGGGCCGCCTTGACGCCGAGCTTGACCGCCTGGGCCTGTCGGTTGAGGGCAATGTTGCACGGTGCCGCCTCGTTCCAGCATGTGGCCACACCCACGAAAGGCTGCGCGATTTCTTCCTCTGTCAGCCCCATCGCGTAATAGTATGAACGGTGCGGCGCCCGGGCAGGGCCGACCGTCACATGGCGGCTGGGCAGATTGCTTTTGTCGTATGGTTTCTTAAGCATGACTTTAAGCTCCTCCTGGCGGCGCGGGCGCGCGGGGTTTGATTTGGAATAATCGGCAGACAAGCGGCATACAAGGCCCAAGAGGGATTGCCGCAGAGATGCCGGTTTCAGTGGTTGACGCCAGAGCCCGCCTTGCTAGCGTTAACCTTTCAAATCACATGTGAGCCTTCATGCGACATCCTGAATTCGAAGCCGCGCTTTCGCAAGCGCGACGCACGCCCGAATTGTGGCGTTTGCTGCTGGGTATGCTGCTGTGCCTCTTCGTGTATCTGACAACCGCGATTTCGGTGTTTGCGGTTGCCACGGGGATTGTCGCCGCTCAGGAAGGGCCGTTTGCTGTTATGCCTTTTGTACAAGGCATTGCGCAGCCGGACACGCCTGGAAAAGTGATGGTTCTTTTGCTGACATTCACCGGTATGGCGCTGGGCCCGTTGCTGGCTGCCGGGGCGCTGCACGGGCGCGGGCCAGTATCCTTGCTGGGCCCATCAAGGCTGTGGGTGCGGGGCTTTGTTGCGGCGCTGGCAGCCGTGCTTGTGATCTATCTGCCCCTGACCTTGCTTGGGCTCAGACTCGCCCCGCCTGAGCCGGGCCTGCCACTGATGCACTGGTTGAGCTTGCTTCCGCTCATGGTCCCGATGTTGTTTTTGCAGATTTTCGCCGAAGAGGTGCTGTTTCGCGGATATCTGCAGCAGCAACTCGCCGCCCGCTTCGTGGCGCGCTGGATCTGGTTTGGTATCCCCTCGGTGCTGTTTGCCTTGCTGCATATTTCGCCCATAGCCGGGGCCAACCTTCCCATCGTTTTGTTGGGGGTGCTGACTTTCGCATTTCTGGCCGCGGATCTTGCAGAGCGCACGGGCAGTCTGGGGGCCTCAATGGGGCTGCATTTCGGAAATAACTTCTTTGGGCTTTTCATATTGGCCACCAAAGGGACCATCACCGGTGCAGCGCTTTTTGTCAGCCAATCGCCGCAGGATCGCGTTGGGTGGGAAAGCCTAGCTGTAGCGGCTGCGATCCCGGTGCTGCTGGCAGCCTGGTGGCTGACCCGTAGGCTCTTGCGTGTCTAGTGGACACACCAGCGGGCTAGGGCCTCAGGCAGGCTGAGCGGGCAGGGGTTTTTCCCGGATTGGCAAATGCACGATTGCGGAAAACAGCCCCACAGCGACCCCGATCCACCAAACCAGCGTGTAATCGCCGGTTTGGTCATACAGCGCGCCGCCCAGCCAGATGCCAAGGAAGCTGCCCAGTTGGTGGCTGAAAAACACGATTCCATAGAGCGTGCCCATATAGCGCAGCCCGTAGATATGGGCGACCAGCCCGGATGTGAGCGGCACGGTCGCAAGCCAAAGCGCCCCCATGGCCGCCGAAAACAGCACCACGGTTTCCGGGGTGATCGGCGTGAGGATGAATGCAGCGCCAACCAGCGTCCGCCCCATGTAAATCGCGGCAAGCAGGTTCTTCTTTTGGAAGCGGCTGCCGGCCCACCCCGCGGCCAGCGTGCCGGCAATATTCGTCAGACCAATCATGGACAGCGACAGGGCCCCAAGCGCGGATGTGGTCGAAATGCCAAGCCCATCAAGCACAGAGCCCGGCTGGATGGGGCCGCACATCTCTGTAACCATTGCGGGAAAATGCGATGTCAGGAAACCCAACTGGTAGCCGCAGGAAAAGAAGCCCACGAAAATCAGGATGTAGGATGGGTCGCGGAAGGCACGCCTGAGCACGGGGGCCATCGCTTCTTCCAGTTGGGCCTTGCTGGCCGTTTGTGGTGTGCGCAGTAGCGGCAGGACCAGAAGCATCATCAGGATCAGCCCGGAAAAGACCAGGAAAACCCCTTGCCAGCTCATGACCTGCAGCAATGCTTCGGCCGCTGGCGGGCCAATGATTAGGCCCACAGACCCTGTCGCCGAGGCAATCGCCAGCGACATTGACCGGTTCTCGTCGCTGGACGCGCGGCCGATGATCGCCAGGATAACGCCGAAGCCCGTGCCTGCGACGCCCATGCCCACGGCAAATTGCAGGAACTGGTGCTCGAGGGGCGTGGTGGCCAGCGTTGAAAGCACCATGCCGCCCACATAGAGCGCGATCCCCATCACAATGGCTTTGCGATCGCCAATTTTCTCGGCAATGGCCCCAAAGATTGGCTGCCCGATGCCCCAGGCGAGGTTTTGAATGGCCAAGGCAAGGCTAAATTCGGAGCGCGCCCAGCCGAAATCCTCTGCAATGGGGATCTGGAAGACACCCATGGCGCCGCGCACTCCGAAGCTGATCAGCAGGATGAAGCAGCCACCGATAAGAACGGGGGTAAAGAGAGGGGTTTTCGCCATGGATGAAATGTGTCGCGCGGGGGCCCATTCGTCAAACGGGTTCTGCGCAGATCGCGCGCACAGGCGCCGCACAGATGCGCGCGCGCAAGCTCCGCTTCCCTCTGACGCCCGTGCCCGCTAACAACACCCTATGGTTTCGATTTCTGATGCATATGACAGCCGGGTGGCAGGGGGGGCTTTGCAGGAAGACGCCGTCCAGCGTGCCGCTTTGCCTCAATTGCAGCGCATGCTGGATGATCTGTCTGCGCCGGCCCCAAAACGCGGCTTTTTCAGCCGGGCCAAGGCCCCTGCGCCGATCAGGGGTCTCTACCTGTGGGGCGGCGTCGGACGCGGCAAGTCCATGCTGATGGATCTGTTTCACGAACTGGCCCCTGTGGCGCGCAAACGGCGGGTGCATTTTCACGCCTTCATGCAGGAAGTGCAGGATGCCCTGCATCACCACCGCCAGACGGCTGTGAAAGACCCGATTGTGCCCGTGGCAAAGGCCATCATCGCTGAGGTGCAACTGCTGTCCTTCGATGAGATGCAGATCACTGACATTGCCGATGCGATGATCGTTGGACGTCTGTTTGAGCAGCTTTTCGCGGCTGGTGTGGCTGTGGTGACCACCTCGAACCGGGTTCCGGATGATCTTTATAAGGATGGTTTGAACCGGCAGCTTTTCCTGCCGTTCATTGAACAGCTCAAGACGCATATGGCGATTTGGGAGCTGGCCTCCGATATGGATTATCGCCAGGGGCGGCTTGGCGGGGAGCAAGTGTATTTTTACCCCCACACGCCCGAAGTGCAGGTGCAACTGGAAGAGATTTTTGCCGATCTGACAGGTGGCAAGGCAGAGCCTCTGGAGATCCGCATAAAGGGGCGCACGATCACCCTTCCGGCCTTTCGCAATGGGGTGGCAAAATCCGGGTTTCACAGCCTCTGCCATCAGCCGCTCGGCCCGGGTGACTACCTTGAGATCGCCCGGCAGACCCGAGTTTTGGTGCTGGAAGATATCCCGCGCCTGTCCCGGCGAAACTTCAATGAGGCCAAGCGGTTCGTGACGTTGATCGACGCGCTCTATGAGGCGAAGGTGCGCCTGATCTGCTCGGCAGCGGCCCGCCCGGACATGCTCTATGTCGAAGGGGAAGGCAGCTTTGAATTTGAGCGGACGGCTTCGCGCCTCATGGAAATGCAAGACGCGGATTGGGGCCGCGACGCCTGACGCCCGACGGGCTCAGGCGTGGCCCCGCTCGGCTTTGAGAACATCCCCGGCAAGATAGAGCGAGCCGCAGACCAACACGCGCGCTTCGGGGGCCTCCTTTGCCAAGTGCGCCAAGGCTGCGTGGACATCTGGCGCAGTGCCCGCCTGACATCCCATTTCTTGTGCGCGTTTCGCCAGCGCCTTTGGGTCTGCGGCGCCGCCCCGTGCTGCGGGAACGGGCACGGCTGTCAGGCTGCTGGCGATGTCGAGCAGCGGCGCAAGATAGCCGTCCACGTCCTTCTGGCCCTGCAGGCCTACAATCAGGTGCACAGGGCGTGGCGGCAGGCTGCGCAGAGTGTCGGCCAAGGCTTGCGCCGCGGCCGGATTGTGCCCGCCATCGAGCCAGAGCTCGCCCTGCGCAAAGCCGCCTGACAGGGCCCCTCCGCGCAGGCGCTCCATACGCGCGGGCCACGTGGCCGTTTGCATGGCGGCCGTGCAGACATCTTCCTGCATGCCAAGGCTGCGCAGGGCCGCGAGGGCCATACCGGCGTTTTCGATCTGGTGGCGTCCGGGCAGGCGGGGCAGGGGCAGATCCAGCAGCCCTGTTTCATCCTGAAACACCAGTCGGTCATGTTCTTGCCAGGCATGCCAATGTTGCCCCAACACATGCAAAGGCGCCCCAAGTCTTTCGGCGCGGCGTTCGATCACGTCGAGCGCTGCATCCTGCTGTCGGCCCACGATACAGGGCACCCCGGCCTTCAGAATGCCGGCCTTCTCAGCTGCGATCTGGTTCAGGGTATCACCGAGGAAATCCTGGTGATCCATATCGATGGGCGTGATCACGCAAAGCCGCGGCTTGGCGATGACATTGGTGGCGTCCAACCGGCCGCCCAACCCGACTTCGAGAATGACATCATCGGGTGTGGCTTCTGCAAAGGCCAGAAAGGCGGCGGCTGTCGTGGCCTCGAAATAGGTGATAGGGTGCGGGCCGTTTGCAATCAAAGTCCGCTCTAGCACATCACAAAGAACAGGCTCTTGGATGGGCCCGTCAGGCAGCTCAATACGCTCGTGAAACCGGACCAGATGTGGCGATGTATAGGCGGCGACAGACCTGCCAGAGGCGCGCAAGCCTGCTTTCAGGTAGGCTTGGGTGGATCCTTTGCCGTTGGTGCCCGCGATATGCAGAACGTTTTTCAGACGTTCATGGGGTGCCCCCATGGCTTGCAAAAGCCGGTGCATCCGATCCAACGACAGGTCGATCTCCGTCGGGTGCAGCGCCAGCATTTGTGCCAGCAGCCCCTCGGAGCGGGCACAGTCCTGCTCGGTCATGGGGTTGGGCCCGGATCAGGAGGTGCCGGGCACACGGCCCATGGGAACACGGCCGTCCTTTTCAGGTTCGGGCGCGCTGGGCTCGTCCGTCTCGGCCATGTCAGCACGGGGGGCCTGCTGCGCGCTGTCTGGCGCGGGCAGGGCATTCAACCGGTCGGGCTGACCTGGGGCAGGCAAATCACCTTTCACCGCGGCCTTCATGCCCATCAACATCCGGGTGATCGTAATCAGCTCTTCGCGCAGATCGCTGCGTTGGGTGACGCGATCCAGCATGCCGTGTTCCAGCAGATACTCGGCGCGTTGGAAGCCTTCGGGCAGTTTCTCACGGATCGTCTGTTCGATCACGCGGGGGCCGGCAAAACAGATCAGAGCGTTCGGCTCCGCGATATGGACGTCGCCGAGCATCGCGTAGGACGCGGTCACACCACCGGTCGTGGGGTGCGTGAGCACAACGATATAGGGCAGGCCTGCTTCCTTGAGCATTTCCACCGCGACTGTTGTCCGCGGCATTTGCATCAGGCTGAGGATGCCTTCCTGCATCCGCGCGCCGCCAGCGGCAGAAAACAGGATCAGGGGGCGTTTGCGCGCGACAGCACGGGTGGCAGCCGCAATGATGGCATTGCCGACATACATGCCCATGGAGCCACCCATGAAGCTGAAATCCTGGGCTGCCGCGATGATCGGCGTGCGTCCCATTTCGCCCTCACCAACCAGCATTGCTTCTGCTTCTCCGGTTGTTTTCTGCGCGGTCTTCATGCGGTCGGGGTAGCGCTTCTGATCGCGGAATTGCAGCGGATCGAGCACGGGTTCCGGCACCTCGACTTCGGTGTAGATCCCGCCATCGAACAGGCTGGCAAACCGAGCGCGGGGACTGATCGGCATATGATGATTGCACGATGTGCAGACATTCAGACTGTCGCGCAGTTCGCGATGGAACAGCATGGTTCCGCATTGCGGGCACTTGGTCCACAGATTCTCAGGCACTTCCCGGCGGGAGAAGAGCGAGTTGATCTTTGGCCGGACGTAATTTGAAATCCAGTTCATCGGTGTTCCCTCGTGGCAATTCCCGACATACGCAGCGCTTTGTCGATTTGCAACGTTGCTATGCTTTTAAGCGGGGCAACAGCTGCGTCGCGCGCGCCGTGCCCGTTACAGCGTGATTACTTGCCCAGGCCCATGGTGATTTCGCGCAGCCAAGCCACAAAGCCGCGGGGGTTTGAGGCCCAGGCTTCGATTTCTTCGCGCTCAATCAAGTTTCCGATGATTGGTGACTGAGGCTTGTTCAGCGCATGCACTACCTCATGCAGCAAAAGGCCTTGGCGGAAGGATGCTGAAATTTGATTGGCGATTTGGTACCAGCGCGAATTTGCGCCTGGGAAGTAGATCGGCACCACTTTGGCTCCAGAGCGTTGGATCATCTTCGCGGTAAACGGGTTCCAGTCCGGCTCGACCGACGGGCCAAACATGGTGTTGGAAGATGCCACGACACCAGACGGAAAGAGCGCGATGCACCCGCCATTCTTGAGATGGTCCATTGACCGCTTGCGCATCTCGAGGCTCTGTTCCAGCGAATTTTCTTCGTGGGGGAACGGCACGGGTATCAAGAACTCTTCAATCTCGCCCACGCCGGTGAGGAGTGACCGGGTCAGAATTTTGTAGTCGGTGCGCCGGCGTCCGATCAATTCCGCCAAAATCATGCCGTCGACCAGCCCGTGGGGGTGGTTGGCGACAATAACCAGCGGCCCTTCTTTCGGAATATTCTCGAATTGCGCTTCGGGCGTAATCAGGTCGATTCCCATCAACCCGAGCGCCTGGTCCCAAAACGCCTGCCCCTGGGGCACGCCCATGGCCTCAAACTTGCGGATCAGACGCAGCAAGCGCAGTTTTCCGGTCAGGAATTCAAGCGTCTGAATCGTCAGCCGCTGGGCCGGGTGGGGAAACGTTGCGGCATAGGACAGACGGCGGCGGTCATAGGGCTGTTCGGACAGGTTTGTCCCATCCCCCTGCCGGCCAAGCATTTGCCGCGTCATAACGGGTTGCCGTGAAGGTTGCGTGCTGTGGACCAAACGCGTTGGCTCCTTTGTTGGCCGAACGACGGGGGCCTGCGCCGCCCGCCCGGCAGGACCGGCCAAGTGGCCGTGCCGTGATATCCTAGACCGGTTCTCCGAAACGGTCGGCAACCAGACGCTCCAAAGCCTCGGCGAGCTCTGCTGCCTCGTCACCATGAATTTGGACTTCAATAGTGGTTCCCTTTGAGGCTGCCAACATCAAAAGCCCCATAATACTGTCGCCTGCGGCATCCAATCCATCTTTAGAGACAGTGCAGCGCGCATCGAAGCCCTCCACGGTTTCCACAAACTTTGCGGAGGCGCGGGCATGCAATCCCTTCTCATTGACGATTTGAAGTGTTCGGGAAAGGGTCACGGTGGGGTCACCTTGTTCAATGGGATCGCAGGACGGTCATGCGCCGTCAAAGCTGTTGATATACTTGCGCCCGGCATCCAACGCAGAGGCAGCGGCGCTTTCGACCGACTTGTCCCGGCATTTGGCCAGCTTGATCAACATGGGCAGATTGGCCCCGTAGAGGATCTTGCGGTTTGCGGGGCTGCAGGCTTTGAGCGACAGGTTAGACGGGCTGCCACCGAACATGTCCGTGACAACGACAACCCCGTCGCCACAATCTACAGCATCAGCGGCATCGCAGATTTCAGATTGCTTTGCAGTTCTGTCGTGGTCTGGGCCGATTGAGATTGCCAACATGCCGGATTGCCGGCCGACAACATGTTCGACGGCGGACAGGTATTCCTGCGCCAGCCCCCCATGTGCGACGATCACAATTCCGATCACCGACTACCCCCCGGTGCGTTCTGGGCGCCCTCAGGCGCGGTTGCGGCTGCACCACCCCTGGGCAACTCTCTGTGGCGAATAGACACCTGCCATCCGTTTTCGGCAAGTGTCGATGCAAGCGCTTGCGTAACACAGACCGAGCGATGCTTGCCACCCGTACATCCAAACCCGATGGACAGATGGCTTTTGCCTTCTTCCACATGGGCTGGCAAGACCAAGTCCATAAGGCTGTTAACTCTTTCAAAGAACGGGGCGTATCGGGCGTCTTCGGCGATGTAGGCCGCCACGTCCGGATCGCGACCATCGCGGGGGCGCAGCAGGTCATCCCAATAGGGATTGCGCAGAAAACGGCAATCAAAAACGAAGTCGAGGCCGCGCGGCAGGCCGCGCTTGTAGGAGAATGACTGGACGCTGACTGCAAGGCGGCTTTCGCGCGCCCCTCCGAACAGCCGGTCAATCTCGGCGCGCAGATCGTGCAGGGACATATCCGATGTATCGATCAGGAAATCGGCGCGATCACGAACGGGTGCGAGTAAGTCAGTCTCGCGCGCGATGCCGATTGCCGGGCCTTCGGCGGGCGCGGCAGGATGGCGTCTGCGCGTCTCGGAGTAGCGCCGATGCAGAACACCCGGTCGGCAATCGAGATAGACCAATTCCATGCGCTGCGCGCTTAGCGGGCCTTCGATGAGATCCAGCAGAGCATCTGCTGAAAAACCACGTGTTGCTGCCGAGATTCCCAGCGCGATCCGATGCTCAAGCGGGGGCCCTTCCATCAGTCTTGGCATCAGGCCGAGCGGCAAGTTCTCGATGGTTTCAAACCCGAGATCTTCCAAAGCATTCGTAGCAGTTGAGCGCCCTGCGCCAGACAGCCCTGTCACCAGCACAATGCTTGGTTGGTCTCGTGGCGTGGAGGCGGTCTGAGGTGCTGTCGTCATTCAATCTGGTCTTTTGGCGGTATGCCACTGCGCAAGCAGAGCATAAGGGCTGACCCCAAGTGTGGGGCAAGAGATGTTGTAAACAAGTGAGTCGGCGCCCCAAAGAGATCAATTTCTTGCGCAGAGGGCAGCCGTTCTCCGCGCATTTCGGGCGGGAGCAGCCAAATTGCGAAATGCAGGGGTACGTCTTCTACAAACGGCAAGGCAAGCAAACCGAGGCCACGGGCCTCGATATGCCCAGCGATCCGCGGCGCGGGGCTGAGCAAAGGGGCCGGGAGCATTGGTGTCACCTGTGTGATGTCATCTGAGATCAAATCTGCCCCGAGCGCGAGCATTTGCAGCGCCAGCGAAGATTTTCCCGCCCCCGATTGCCCACCAATCAAGATGCCTTTCCCGGCAACGGCAACCGATGTGGCATGCACCACCCCCCTCCTGGCCGATGACAGGTCAGGGAAAGGCGTATCGGGTGCAGCAGGCATCAGAACGCTGCCCTAGACGGGCAAGCCGACAACAAATCGTGCGCCAAGCGGCTCCGAGACAGGGTCAGCCGATGTTGGACGGATGTTTTCCGCCCAGATCACGCCGCCATGGGCCTCGACAATTTGTTTTGAGATCGCAAGGCCAAGGCCAGAGTGATCGCCAAATTGGCCGATGGGGCGCTCTGAGTAGAAGCGGTTGAAGATTTTTGTCAGGGCTTGGTCGGGTATGCCGGGGCCTGTGTCTTCGACAACCACCAAAACGCGGTCGCTGCGCTTGCGGACCCAAACCCGCACCGCATCACCGGGTTCACAGAAAGACACCGCGTTGGTGATCAGATTGACAAACACCTGTGCCAGACGGGCCTCAAGTCCAAGAATTCTGATTGGCTCTGACGGCAGATCCGAGATGAAATCAACGCCTTGTTTGGCGGCATCCTCACTCAGGAACATGGACAGGTTTTCAATCATCTTGAGAAGATCAAACGCGGTTTCTTCTTCCTTGACCAATTCGCTGTCGAGACGGGAAGCGTTCGAGATATCGCTGACCAGCCTGTCAAGCCGGCGTACGTCATGCTCGATAACGTCGAGCAGCTTCTCCCGTTGATCCTCCCGCTTGGCAATGCGCATCGTCCCTACGGCCGAGCGCAAGGATGCGAGCGGGTTCTTGATCTCGTGTGAGACATCAGCTGCAAACTGTTCGTTGGCATCAATCCTGTCGTAGAGCGCTGCGACCATGCCACGTAAGGCCCCGGAGAGCCGTCCGATTTCATCGGGGCGGCCAGAGAGGTCGGGAATGCGCACCCGCCCGGGCACAACGTTGCGCACATTGCGGTCGCGCCCGATTTCGGCAGCCGTGGCGAGGTCGGACAGAGGGTTGGCAATCGTTGAAGCCAACACAAGTGACAAGCCGATCGACACCAAGATTGCAATCACGAACATCTGCAAAACCTGTTCGCGTTCCGTCCTTACGAGTGCGTCAATCTCACCGGCGGCGGATGCAACGGCGACGACCCCAAGAAAATCTCCATCAACCTCAATCGGTGTTGCAACGGTGAAGAGCGTATCGCCCGACGCATCGCGCCCCGCGCGGCTGACTGTCTGGCCTTGCAGGGATGCACTGATAAGGGATTGCGCAAGGGCCTCCCCGTCCGGCGCTGTCACGTCCTGAGACCCTGGTGACAGCAGGTAGGTCATACGCTCCCACATGTTGTTGAGCAGGTCGGTTATGATTGTATTCCTGGCGATGTCCGCATCAATGAGCGCTGGTGAGTTTGTCCGGGCAACCCGTGTGGCTGTTTCGTCGAAAATATAGACATCTACGCCATCGGATAGGGAAAGCTGCGCAAGGGTTTCAGCAGGATCCGCGCCATCGGACAGTGTTGTTGCGCCCGGCTCCACCTGCAAAGCCAGAACATCGGCAATCAGTTGCGCTTCAGATTGCAATGCGGCGGTGCGCTGCGCGGCCAGACTGTCACGAAACGGGTTAAGATAGAACACGCCCGCAATCAGGATGAGCAGGCCGATCAGATTAAACGTGATAATCTTGCGGGCCAAAGGCGAACGATTGAGGGTCAGGTAGCCGCGCCGGGCGCGGTTTGCGCGTATCTCACGATCCGTCGCATCGGGGGAGACCCAGTCTTCCCCGAGAACGACGTCACCATCAAAAATGGGCCGGGTATCGCGCACGTCCGCTCCTGCCTATTCTACCAATCGCCAGCCGTCTGAGCGACTACTCTTCATTGTAGCGATAACCGATCCCATACAGCGTCTCGATCGCCGAAAACTCTTCGTCGACGCTGCGCATTTTTTTGCGAAGCCGCTTGATATGGCTGTCGATGGTGCGGTCATCCACATAGACTTGGTCATCATAGGCCACATCCATTAGCTGATCGCGCGACTTCACAAACCCAGGGCGCTGTGCCAGCGCCTGTAGAAGCAGAAATTCTGTCACGGTTAGGGTCACATCCTGCCCTTTCCATGACACTGCATGTCGCAAGGGATCCATTTTTAGCGGACCCCTTTCCATGATCTGCGCCACCTCAGGTTCGCCGTCTTCATCAGCGATGATGGCTTCGTGGCGGCGCAGCAGCGCTCTGATACGTTCTACGAGTAGCCGTTGGGAAAATGGCTTTTTGACGTAGTCATCGGCACCCATCCGCAGGCCGAGCACCTCGTCAATTTCATCATCCTTGGATGTTAGAAAGATGACAGGCATTGTCGTTTTCTGACGCAGTCTTTGTAACAGGTCCATGCCGTCCATGCGGGGCATCTTGATGTCCAGCACAGCCATGTCCGGCAGTTTGCGATTGAACGCATCCAAAGCCGTTTGCCCATCATTGTAAGTTTCCACCTCAAACCCTTCCGCCTCAAGGGTCATTGATACAGAGGTGAGAATGTTACGATCGTCGTCCACCAGCGCGATCCGAGACATTTGGTTTTCCTTTTCACTGCTCATGGGCTTCATTGAGCCCTGTGTTCTTTTTGTCCCAGTGTCCAACTTTGACCGCTTGGAATCAATGTTGATGTGCGAATCGGGGCAGCGTGGCCCCCTACATCACCCCTTTTTGCGGAAAGAATGGTTAATTTGCATCACTCTGGGGGGGTGGGCGTAAGATGATTGCGCTAAACTTCGATTGGTCGCGCTAACATTGCGTAACCCCCCTAGCGATGCCGAAAAACGACATGGTATGGACTGCAAGCGCACCGAAGGTGCCGATCGGCCTTTGCCGACCCTTTAACGCAGACCCATCATGCAGGCGCGGTCCTGCCACAAAACAGTGACCGCAACGCGAGGAGCACTCGGATGACAATTGGACGTGTAAACCCCGACCAAACCCTTGAAGCACAAGGTATCTCGGGGCTCGGCCAAGTATATTATAATCTGCTGGAGCCAGCGATCATCGAAGAGGCCCTGCGCCGGGATGAAGGGGAGCTTGGCAAGGGGGGAGCCTTCCTGTGCGAGACAGGCGAATTCACCGGCCGGTCCCCAAAGGACAAGTTTACGGTGAAGACCGCGACAACGGCTGACACGATCTGGTGGGAAAACACCAACGAGATGTCTGAGGCCCATTTCGATGTGCTGCATGCGGACATGCTCGCACACATGAAGGGCCGCGATTACTTCGTGCAGGATGTGTTTTGTGGCGCAGATCCCAGCCACCGGCTTGACGTGCGTCTGTGCACGGAACTGGCATGGCACAACCTGTTCATCCGCCACATGTTCCGCCGCCCAGACCGGGCTGAACTCGACACTTTCGTGCCGGAGTTCACGGTCATCAACTGCCCCAGCTTCAAGGCTGATCCGGCGCGCCATGGCTGTCGCTCTGAAACCGTCATCGCGATGAATATCGACAAGAAGATGATCTTGATCGCCAACACGCAGTATGCGGGTGAGAACAAGAAGGGCATCTTCGGGTTGATGAACTATCTGCTGCCTGAAAAGGGCGTGATGCCGATGCATTGCTCGGCTAACCACGTGACGGGCAACCCGGTGGATTCTGCTGTATTCTTTGGTTTGTCCGGTACGGGCAAGACCACCCTCTCAGCGGACTCCGAGCGCACCTTGATTGGGGACGATGAGCATGGCTGGTCGGACCGGGGCACGTTCAACTTCGAAGGCGGCTGCTACGCAAAGACCATTTCCCTTTCGCGTGAGGCGGAGCCCGAGATTTATGCCACAACAGAGATGTTCGGCACGGTCATCGAAAACATGGTCTATGACCAAGAGACCAAGGAACTGGACTTCGAGGACGACAGCCTGACAGCCAACATGCGCTGTGCCTACCCGATGCATTACATCCCCAACGCTTCTGAAAGCGGCCTTGGCGGGCATCCAAAGAACGTGGTCATGCTGACCTGTGATGCCTTTGGTGTCCTGCCCCCGATCGCGCGGCTGACACCTGCGCAGGCGATGTATCACATGCTGTCTGGCTTTACCTCCAAGGTGGCGGGGACCGAGCGCGGCGTAACCGAGCCCGAGCCGACCTTCTCTACCTGTTTTGGTGCACCCTTCATGCCGCGCCGGCCCGAGGTTTATGGCAACCTGCTGCGTGAGAAGATCGCCGCGCACGGGGCCACTTGCTGGTTGGTCAACACGGGCTGGACAGGCGGTGCTTACGGCACGGGCTCCCGGATGCCGATCAAAGCAACGCGCACGCTGTTGCACGCAGCACTTGATGGCTCTCTGAACGATGGGCAATTCCGCAAGGATCCCCATTTTGGCTTCGAGGTGCCTGTCCATGTGACAGGTGTCGAAGACCGCCTTCTCGATCCTCGGGCCACTTGGGAAGACAAGGCCGCCTACGACGCACAGGCGCAGAAGCTGGTGGAGATGTTCGCAGAGAACTTCACCCAGTACGTGGCCTATATCGACGAAGACGTGAAAGCGGTTGCGATCGGCTAAACCGCGCACGCATCCGGCTAGGATTCTGGGGCGTCCTCCGCGTGGGGCGCCCCTATTCGTTTGTAGCGCGCGTTTCGCGTGACAGCCGCGCCACTAGCCTGTCGCGCGCGGCTGGAAGCGGTTTGCTGCCCTGGGCAGCGGCCAGATGGTGATGCAAGAAATGGCCCGTGGTCCGTAATGCCTCCAGCAATTCTGCGCGATCCGCAGGGCGCTGCCCCGTGAGGCAAGGGGGCAGGGGCAGCAGCCTGTCCGCCCAAGCGCCCGCCCCTTCGGCGCTGACCGCCCGCCCGGTGCGTGGCGATACATAAATCAGATGCTCGGTCTGGCCCGTCACGGCGCATTGGCTCAGATCAAGCCCATAGCCCGTATGCTCGAGCACGGCCTGCTCCCAGCGCAAATAGGCAAAAGGCCAAAGCTCTGATGTTCCCAGCATGTCCAGCAACAACTCGCTGCCATCATGCAGTTCTGGAAAGGGCTGCCGTTCGGGCAGAGCAAAGGCCAAGATTGAGGTGATAGCAGACAGGGCGGCAAGGGCATCTCCGTCCTGCATAACATCGGCCATGCGCGATTTCACGGGATCCAGCGTGAAGGTCCCCAGATGTTCCTCAAGCCGGGCCCGCCATGTGGCCTGCATCCGGGCTCCGGGTTGGAAAAGGGGGGCCAGCTTGCGCGAACTGCCGCCGCGGACGAGGCCGGATTGCAGGCCCCGCGCACGTGTCAAAAGCTGAACGATCGCGGCGCCTTCCCCATGGGGGCGGATGGTGAGCAGAGTGCCGTCCTCTTGCCAGTCCAACAGGTGCCTCCGTTTGCAAGCCAAGGTCTCGGGCGGGCTGGTTCCCGCCGCTTGAAGCTAGTGCCAAGCCAAAGGTCTTGAAAGGCCAAACGGGGGAAGCTGCGCTGCAAGGGGCACAGGGGGAGCAACTGCGGCGCGCGGTTGGGCGGGTGACACCCGCGCAACAGAGCCCGCGCGCTTGCGCAGGTGTCAGCCGTCGAGGCCCGGCGCGTCGAGCATATGGCGGCCGTGCCGATCCTCGATTTCGATCACCCAGAGATCAGGATCGAAGCTGCGCTGTTTGCGGACGGTTTCGTCCATGTCCCGCTCTGCCCCGGAGGCAAGAAGTTCCCATTTCCGGGTGCCCGTCATCGGATCGGTCACCCGTTGGTGCAGATCAGCCGTGCCGTCCATCCGGGCCAGCTTGACCAACACGGCCCCGGCCGTCGCATCGCCCTTGGCAAGAATGAATGCAGGGATGCCCTCAAGCGTGAGCCGGTGCAGGTAGGCATCCACCCAAAGCCCGGAAGCCAGGCGGGCCATGGCTCAGGCGTCTCCGTCGCGGAACTCGAGCCCCATTTCGCCGTAGCGCTCCTTTTCCTCAAGCCAGTTCGGGCGCACCTTCACCTGAAGGAACAGGTGCACATTGCGGCCAAGAAACTCTTTGAGTTCCTCGCGTGAAGCCTTTGAGACCGCCTTGATGGTTTCGCCGCGATGGCCCAGCAAGATGCCCTTGTGCCCGTCGCGGGCCACATAGATTACCTGGTCGATCTTGGCAGAGCCGTCCTTGCGTTCCTCCCAGGCCTCGGTTTCCACCGTCAACTGGTAGGGCAGTTCCTGATGCAGGCGTAGGGTCAGCTTCTCGCGTGTCATTTCAGCGGCCAGCATCCGCAAGGGCAAATCGGCGATCTGATCCTCGGGGTAGAGCCACGGGCCGGCGGGCAAAGCCGCGGCCAGATAGGTGCGCAGGTCGTCGATGCCATAGCCACGTTCTGCGGAAATCATGAAGGTTTCGGCGAAGGGGAAGGCCTCGTTCAGCTTGCGTGTCAGCGCAAGAAGTTCGGAGGCTTCGACCCGATCGATCTTGTTGATGGCCAGAACGGTCCGGGCTGGATCAGCACCGCGCTCTGTCAATGTGTCGATGATGGCCTGCGCGCCCTCTGTCAGGCCCCGATGCGCTTCGATCATCAGCACGGTGACATCGGCATCGGCCGCGCCCGTCCAGGCCGCGGCAACCATGGCCCGATCAAGCCGTCGGCGCGGGCGGAACAATCCGGGCGTATCCACGAAGACAAGCTGCGTTTCGCCCTCGATCGCCACGCCGCGAATCCGTGCCCGGGTGGTTTGCACCTTGTGGGTCACGATCGAGACTTTCGCGCCGACCATGCGGTTCAGCAATGTGGACTTGCCGGCGTTCGGCTCGCCAATCAGGGCGACAAAGCCGCACCGGGTTTCGGGGGTCTGGGCGTGCTCACTCATTGCGGGCCTCCATGCGGGCCAGCAGCGTCTTGGCTGCGGCCTGCTCTGCGCTGCGTTTGGATTTCCCCTGCGCTTGGGCGGTCTCACCATTGGGCAAGACGGCTTCCACCGTGAACACCGCATCATGGGGGGGCCTTCGGTGCGCAGCAGGTTGTAATCAGGTGGTTGCATTCCACGGGCCTGTGCCCATTCCTGTAATGCAGATTTCACATTTGTCGGCGCGCTGTCGACTTGCGCAATGCGCGCGCCCCACAGGGCTTTCACGCGGTCGCGCGCCACGTCAAAGCCGGCATCCAGATACACAGCGGCGATCACGGCTTCCATCGCATCCCCCAGACCGGCATCCCGCTTGCGCCCGCCTTTGAGCATTTCACCCCGCCCGACCCGCAGCACATCGCCCAAGCCGATAGCGCGGGCAACATCTGCGCAGGTTTCCTTGCGAACGAGCGCATTGTAGCGCGGTGCAAGATCCCCTTCATTGGCCTGTGGGAACGTTTCGAAAAGGGCCTCTGCGATGGCGAGGTTCAGCACCCGGTCGCCCAAGAACTCCAGCCGCTGGTTCGAAGGCCGTGACTCTGCGGACAAAGAGGGATGCGTCAACGCCTCGAGGAGCAGACGCACATCGGAGAAGCTGTGGCCGAGGCGCGCTTCGAAGGCGCGTGTTTCTTTGGACACTTTCATGCCGAAGCCTCGCACCAGAGGCGGTCCCCCAAATTGTGCGCGCGCGCCAGCCTCACTCGATCGCCTTGAACAGGCGGTCGCCGCGCCATGTCCAGAAGAAGAACAGCGATGAGCCGGCCGAAGAGAACATCACCCGGTCTGCCCGCCCGATCAGGTTGGCCGCGGGAACATAGCCCACCCCGCCAGCCAGTTGCGAGACGCGGCTGTCCGTGGAGTTGTCGCGGTTGTCACCGATGAAGAAGAAATGCCCCTCGGGAACCGTGTAGACCGGTGTTTCATCCTGACGGCGGTTCGGGTTGTAGGCCGTGTCCAGCACGGAATAGCTGCGGCCTTCCGGAGTGGTCTCGATGTATTTGTCTTTCAGGCAGACGGCACCATCGCCAACCGGAGCATTGCTGCATTGTGGGCGCAGACCGGCGCTGCCCTGGGGCTCCATGATTTCCTCGAAGCTGCCATTTCGCTCGAAGGGCAGGGCGGTGCCATTGATGTGCAGACGGCCTTCTTTCATCTGCACCGTGTCACCGGGCAGGCCAACCACGCGCTTGATGAAGTCCGATCCATTCACCGGATGCCGGAACACCACCACATCGCCGCGCTCAGGGTCTTCGCCAAACCAACGGTCCTCGATGAAGGGGCAGGCGGCGAACGGGCAGGAGTACTGGCTATAGCCATAGGCCATCTTGTTCACGAACAGAAAGTCGCCGATCAGCAAGGTGTCCTTCATGGAACCGGAGGGGATCCAGTAGGGCTGGAAGAACAGCGTGCGGAACACCCCGGCAATCAACAGCGCGTAAACCACCGTTTTCACAGTTTCGGTGATGCTGTCCGTGATTGTTTCGCCTGAAGCCATTGCTACTCATTCCCTGCTGTGTTGGGCGGGTATGTCGGTGTTAGAAGGGCCGGTGTCAAGCCGCGTGCGCATGGCGTTTGGGTGTTGAGGGGCTTTGGGGGCCTATTGGGTCAGCCTGAAGGGCTCGTTGGCAATGCGCCTTTCTGTCTTGGTGCCTGCGCTGTGTTGGCTTTGCTTGGAGCAGGCCGAAGACCAAGCGCTGGTGCGCGATCCGCAGGATCGCGCCGGGCCCAACAAGGCTGTGGGCCCATCTGTGATGGGCGCATGCCTGGCGGGAGGCCGCCCCCCTACGCGTTGGCCGCGGGATCGGGCAGGGCTTCGATCACCACAAAGGCCTGCGCCCAGGGGTGGTCATCGGTCAGGGTGACATGGATGACAGCGCGGTGGCCCGGCGGCGTCATCTCCCGCAGGCGTTCGGCGGCCCAGCCTCTCACTTCCATGATTGGCTGCCCGGTTTCGAGGTTCGAGACTGACATGTCCTTCCAAGCGATCCCCATGCGCAGGCCAGTGCCAAGCGCTTTCGAGCAGGCCTCCTTGGCGGCCCAGCGTTTGGCATAGGTTCCGGGCGTATCGGCCCGGCGTTCAGCTTTGCGTTGTTCGGTCTCTGTGAAAACGCGGTTGCGGAAACGGTCGCCAAACCGTTCCAATGTGCCCGCGATCCGCTCGATATTGGCCAGATCGGTGCCGATGCCCAGGATCATGTGTGCGCTCAGTCTGCTGTGAACCGCTTGCGCAGTTCGAATTTCTGGATCTTGCCGGTGGAGGTCTTGGGAAGTTCCTCGAAATACACCGCCTTTGGGGTTTTGAACCCGGCGAGGCGGGATCGGGCATGGGCGATGAGATCTTGCTCACTTAGATCCATGCCCGGTGTGCGCTCGACAAAGGCGCAGGGCACCTCGCCCCATTTCTCGTCGGGCTTTGCCACCACCGCGCAGAGCAAAACCGCCGGATGATCCATCAGCACCCCTTCTACCTCCACCGATGAGACATTCTCGCCTCCGGAAATAATGATGTCTTTCGCACGATCAGAGATCTTCATGTAGCCATCGGGATGTTGGAACGCGATATCGCCAGAGTGGAACCAACCGCCTTTGAAGGCCTCCTGCGTGGCCTCAGGGTTTTTGTAGTAACCCTTCATGACGCCATTGCCCCGGAACATGATCTCACCTTGTGTGGCCCCATCCATCGGCACTTGTTGTAATGTTTCGGGGTGGAGCACGGTATTGCCTTCGATCATCGGCATACGGACACCGGTGCGCGCCTTGTACTCATAGCGGCTGGCCTCTGGAAGGGCGTCCCAATCTTGCTGCCACAATGTTTCGGAGGCGGGCCCATAGGTTTCGGTCAGCCCGTAGACCTGTGTGATGTTAAAGCCCAAGGGCTCGATTGCCTTGAGCGTCGCCGCGGCGGGGGGGGCGCCTGCGGTGAACACTTCGACCGTGTGGGAAAACGGGCTCCGGTCTGCCGCATCCGCGTGGATCAATGTGTTGAGCACGATTGGGGCGCCGCCGAAATGGGTTACGCCCTCGGTTGCAATCGCATCGTAGATGGCCTTTGCAGTGATATCGCGACAACACACGACGGTGCCACCCAGAAGGGGCATCATCCATGTGTGGCACCAGCCGTTGCAATGAAACAATGGCACGATGGTCAGGTAGACCGGGTAGAGTGCCAAACGCCAGGAAATGACCTGACCATAGGTGTTCATCGTGGCGCCACGGTGGTGGTAAACCACCCCTTTCGGCTTGCCCGTGGTGCCTGAGGTGTAATTCAGCGACAGTGACTCCCATTCGTCCTCAGGCCATATCCAGGCAAAATCCGGGTCGCCTTCCGCAAGCATGTCCTCATAGGCAGGGTAGCGCCCGCTTGCTGCCAAACCGGCAATCGGGTCGGGCACTTCGATGATTTCGGGGGGCGGGCCGGTCATCTCTGCGATGGCCTCTTCGGCCAGGCCGAGAAAGGCCGTGTCGCACAGCAGGATCTTTGCGCCGCCGTGCTCGACGATATAGCGCACCGTCGCCGGATCGAGGCGCGTGTTGATCGTGTTGAGCACGGCACCACAGGCTGGCACGCCCCAATGGGCTTCTACCTGCGCGGGTAGGTTCGGCAGGATCGTGGCGACCACATCGCCGGGCTTGATCCCCCGGGCGGCCAGCGCTGCGGCCAACTGGGTGCAGCGCGCGTGATACTCTGCGTAGGTCCGGCGGATTGGCCCGTAAACAAGCGCCGTGCGCTGGGGGTAAAGGGCCAAAGCCCGATCCAAATGCGAAAGAGGTGTGAGAGGAAGGTGGTTTGCGGGCTGCTTGTCCAACCCGGTTTCATCTGCGAGCCATCCCATGGTCTCACCTCTTTCATTTCGTGCCGTCTGCCCCACTATTTACGTCACGGGGCGCAAGAGGGAAGGGCAAGACAGCCTGACCTGCTGCATGAAGGCTTTCAGGGGCACCTGCCCCTTTGCGGATTGGAGTATCCCATGGCACCAGAACAGACCCCGGGGATCGGGCGAAAGAGCGGGGCACAGGCGCCGTTTCTTGTCATGGCGGCGATGGCGATCATGGGCGGTGTGGATGCGTTGGTGCCCCGCATTGCTGAGCAATCGGGGCTGTTTCAGTTCCATCTTCTGCGTGCGGCTATGGTGCTGCCGATGATTGGCATCCTGGCTTGGAAGATGCGCATATCACTGCTGCCGCGCAGCAACGGAGCGGTTTTCGCCCGCAGCTGCGCGATCGGGCTCTCGATGATGATTTATTTCGGGGCGCTGGCAGTCTTTCCGGTGAGCGAGGTGGTTGCCGGTCTGTTTACAGCGCCGATCTTCGTGCTTTTGCTCACTTGGGTACTGCCGGGAGAGCGTGTGGGCCCGGGCGCCTTTGTGGGCATCGCATTGGGGTTTGTTGGGCTGCTTATCGTTCTGCAGCCCGGGGCCGCTGACCGCAGCCCCTGGGTGGTTGTGCCGGTCGCGGCAGGCGCTGCCTATGCTGTGGGCGCCCTGCTTACCCGGCGGGTCTGTGCGCAGGAGCATGTCTTAACGCTGGTATTTTGGTTCTTCGGTTTGATGTTTGTATCCTCTGCTGTCGGTCTTGTTCTGCTAGAGGTTGTGCCGGGCCTGTCAGCAGAGACGTTCGCCCTGCGTCCCTGGAATCCGGCCCCAGAACCGGTGTTCTACCTCTATTGCACCTTGCAGGCCGTGGGATCGCTGGCTGGCGTCGGCTTGTTGACGCAGGCCTACAAGGTTGGGTCAACGCCCGTGGTGGCGGGGTTCGAATACAGCTTTATGATTTTTGCGGCGGTCTGGGCATGGCTGTTGTTGGGACAGATCCCGGCCCCCCACGCGCTGGCTGGGATGGCATTGATCCTAGTGTCGGGCATCGTGATTCTGCGCTTCGGGACTGCCGATGTCGGCAAGTCTTTGCTGGACCCCAATCGGCCCTGAACAATTGTGCCAATTACGGATGATTGGTTCCAAAAATCGAGTTAATCCGCCAGACCCTCGCCACAATCATGTCCAAAAGTGGCCTTGGCTGACCAATGTTAATCGCTAACAAGAGGTTAACGCCTCGCTGTCGGAACCTGGGTGGAGAACCGTCATGTTTTTGGATCGAGCAAGGAACGTTTTTCGCGCACCTGTGGCGTCTCCGGTTCCCGGGGCGCGCTTGTCAGATCCGGGCGGCTTTGTGTCGGGGACATTGGTTGCCACGCCGGGTGGATGGCGCCCCGTAGAGGCGCTGGCCGTCGGGGACGCGCTTTTGACATTCGATGGCGGCGCCCAGACGCTGACAGGCGTTGGCCGGTCTCTGCTGTGGACCCCGATCGAGCAATGCCCGCCAGAGCTTTGGCCCATCGTCGTACCTGCCGGTGCCGTGGGCAATCGGTGCAGAATGCGCGCCTTGCCCGGTACGCGATTTCTCGTGGAAAGCGACCTTGCCGAACAGATCACAGGCGATCCCTTTTGCGTCATCCCGGCGGCCAGCCTGATCGATGCCGGGATTGCAACGCAGGAACCGCCCACGAGTTTCGTGGAGATCATGACGCTGACCTTTGACAGCGAACAGCTGGTGTATTCAGATGGTGGCGCACTGATTATGTCAGGATCTGCCATGCCCGGCGAACCGCTTGATGTAGACGGGCTTTTGCAGGACCCGGTTGGGCGTGCGTATTCTAAACTGGATACGGAGACGGAAGCGCAGATTGCGAGAGACGCGATCGATCTGTCCCGGATCGGATTGACGGCTGCTTGAGCGCCAACGGGCTGATTTTTTCACGCTTGCAGCAACGCCGGGGGCCGTTTAGGCCTATTCCATGCCTTGGATTTATCTCATCGCCGCGATTGCGCTGGAAGTGGTTGGAACAACGGCTCTGAAGCTGTCTGACGGGTTTTCGAAGCTCGGCTGGGGTGCTTTCAGCTTGGCGCTGTATACGGCCTCATTGCTTTTGCTGTCGCTTGTGTTGAAAACCATGCCTGTGGGCATTGCCTATGCGGTGTGGTCTGGGCTTGGGATTGCCCTTGTGGCTCTGATCGGGACCGTCGCGTTTGGCCAGCGGCTGGATGGGCCGGCCTGGGTGGGGATGGGGCTGATCGTGGCGGGCGTTCTGGTTCTGAATTTGGTCTCAAAATCCGGATAGCAGATCGCAAGACGCGGTATTCTCTGTGACTGGTCCAGCCGTGCAGCTTTGATTTGATCCCGCAAAAGGGGCTCTGCCCCCGGGCGCCAGAGCGCCCTCCCCCGAAGTATTTTCACCAAGATGATTGCAAAAGCGGGCTGGCGGGCTTGAGGAGGGTATCGTCTGGGCCACCCTTACGGTGGCCCAGCATGTGATTGGGTTCAGGCTGCTTTGTCTTTGCCGGTACCGAAGCGTTCGTAGAAGGACTCTCCGGATTCAGCCATTTGAGCCAGCAGCGCCGGTGTTTCGAACCGTGCACCATGGGTTTCGGCCATCGTAGCGGTGACTTCAGCTGCCCACGGGGCGCCGACCATGTCGAGCCAGCTGAACGGACCACCGGACCAAGGTGCAAAGCCCCAACCGAGGATCGCGCCCACGTCGCCTTCGCGGATATCTGTCAGCACGCCCTCTTCGAGTGCGCGCACCGCTTCCAGCACTTGGGCAAAGAGCAAGCGATGCTGGACTTCGGCCAGATCCGGCTGGGTGTCGCTGACCGGGTATTGTGCGGCCAAGCCTTCCCAAACGCCCTGCCGCTTGCCTTTGTCATCATAGCTGTAGAAGCCTGAATTGGACTTTCGGCCCATGCGGCCTTGATCGGCCATCCAGAACAGGACGTCATCAACGGCGCCATCGGGATAATCGTCGCCCATGGCGGCGCGGGTGGCTTTCGCGATCTTGACGCCCAGATCGATCGACGTCTCATCCACCAGTTGCAGTGGCCCAAGGGGCATACCGACGAGTTTGGCGGCATTTTCGATCAGGACTGGGCTCACGCCCTCGCCGACCATCCGGATACCTTCGTTGATGTAGGGGATGATGCACCGGTTGGCGTAGAAGAACCGGGCATCGTTCACAACGATTGGCGTCTTGCGGATCTGACGGACGAAATCGAGCGCCTTGGCAACGGCGCGGTCGCCCGTTTCCTTGCCCTTGATGATCTCAACCAGAAGCATCTTTTCAACGGGTGAGAAGAAGTGGATGCCGATGAATTGCTCTGGGCGTACGGAGGCCTTGGCAAGCTGCGAGATCGGCAGGGTAGAGGTGTTTGTGGCGAAGATGCAGTTGTCGGAGACCACCGCTTCAACGGCCTTTGTGACCTCTGCCTTGACACTGACATCCTCGAACACGGCTTCCACGATCAGGTCACACTCTGCCAAGTCTGCGTAATCGGAGGTTGCGGTGATGCGTGAGAGCAGCGCCTCTTTCTTTTCAGGCGTGGTCTTGCCGCGCTTGATGCCTTTGTCAGCAAAGTTTGCCGTATAGGCCTTGCCGCGTTCGGCAGCTTCCTTGTTCTGGTCCAGCAGAACAACGTCGATGCCCGCCTGTGCGGAGACAAGCGCAATGCCTGCCCCCATCATGCCAGCGCCGAGGATGCCGACTTTTGCGACTTTCTGATCCTCAACGGCAGGGCGGTTGGCCCCTTTCTCGAGCGCTTCCTTGTTGATGAACAGGGAGCGGATCATCGAGGAAGAGGACGGGTTCAGCAGCACAGAAGTAAACCAGCGTGCCTCGATCTTGAGCGCGGTGTCAAAGGGCACCAGCGCGCCTTCGTATACGGCGGAAAGCAGCGCCTTCGCAGCCGGGTAGACACCTTTTGTCTTGCCGTTGACCATGGCGGAGGCGCCGACGAATGTCATGAAACCAGCGGGGTGATAGGGCGCGCCGCCGGGCATCTTGTAGCCCTTTGCATCCCAAGGCTTTACCAGATCTGCATCGGTTGCGTTCAGCACCCATTCCCGGGCCGCTGCCATGGGATCGGCGGAGACTTCGTCAATTATGCCGGCGGCCTTGGCCTTAGCAGGCGCGAGCGACTTTCCTTCCAGCAGGAATGGGGACGCACTCATGGCGCCAAGCTTGCGCACGAGGCGTGTCGTGCCGCCTGCGCCCGGGAAGATGCCGACCATGATCTCTGGCAGGCCAATTTTGGCCTTCGGATTGTCGGCGGCGAAGATCCGGTGGCAGGACAGGGGGATTTCAAGGCCAATGCCGAGCGCCGTGCCCGGCAGAACGCAGGCAATCGGCTTGCCGCCCTTGAGGGTCTTGGGGTCCATGCCGGCGCGTTCGATCTTGCGCAGGGTGGCATGGATTTTCATGATGCCGGCAAAAATCGAGGCTGCCGGGTCATCGCCGCCATCCTCTTTCATTTTGGCAAGAACGTTCAGGTCCATCCCAGCGGCAAAGCTGTCCTTGCCGGAGGTCAGGATGATGCCTTTGATGGCGTCATCTGCCAGTGCTGTGTCGATCAGGCCGTCGAGTTCGATAAAGCCTTCTTCGCTCATAACGTTCATGGACTTGGCCTTTACGTCCCACGTGATTGTGGCGATGCCGTCAGGGCCGGTCTCAAGCGTGAAATCGGTCATTTTCTGTCCTCGTGATCATTCGATGTGGTGTGGGTGGATGCGCTTTGGGTCAGCAGATCGTTGGTCTGCCGGTTTGCGCTGAATTCTGTGAGAGTGAGCGCGTCTGCGACAGATGCCTCAGTTGCAGCATAGGCGCTGTCTGCGACCATCCAGCGGCCGCCGATCAGCCAGAGATTTGCGTGGTTTGGCCACGGATCTTTCAAAAGCTCGTTGTCGCGCATCAAGTAGCTCATATGCGTGGACTGGACCTTTGAGGGGCTCACGAAGCGCGCGGAGACACAGACGCGGATAAGGTCGGTGGCGCCCAGCCGGGCGAACACATCGCGCATCATGTCGTATTGCGCGCGTAGGTCTTCGATTGTCTCTATCCGCACAGTTCCGTCAAAAGTCGAGGTTGTGCGGGGCAGATGAAATCGAGATAGAAACCGCTCTGGATCATTGTCGAAATAGCCGCGGCGCGTTTCTTCCAGCACGAACTCTGCAATGTGCGTGGCTGTGGCGAATTCGGGATCGGGCCCGCTTTGCCCGCCACTGCGTGCCACCCGTCCGTCCGTGTTGTGCGCGACGGCAGCGATATTGGGGATGTTTGCGACAGGCATCAGGACTTCCTCCGGTCACTGATGCTGTTGATGCTGATCAGACTTTCTGTGACGTGAGGCGCTTCATAGGGGAGGCCGTCATTTGAAATCGCATTTGTGATGGATCGCACATACCAGTCTGCGCCAACCCTCTGCAGGATCGTGCGGCTTTTGACCGGACCAAAAACGATCTCGTCCCCGCGATACATGATGGCCTCATGGTACCCGCAGATCTGGTTTCCCGACAGAAACGCGGCGCGAGAAGGCACGCGTTCTAAGCGGTCACACTGGCCATCGTTCAGCATATTGTCGATCATCTGGAAGAAGCTGCGATGGCCGTCTGGCGTTTTGATGACTTGATCGGACGCATCCGTGTGGAATGTATGCGGATACAAGTGCATGGATGACCAGGCTTCAAAATCCCGGTTCATTTGGCAGGCCGTGAAAGTTTTCATGAAGCGGCTATAGACGACCAGCGGGTCGGTCTCGACAATACGGGCATCGTCATGGGCGACCTTTCTCGGGTCAAAGCCACTCATTTTTCCAGGAGCAAGTTTTGGTGGTTCGAACGGCCAGCTGGTATTCTCCAGCTGGATGTCCACCTCATCGATCAAATAGTTTTCGCCGTCGAAGCGCACCATGACCCGCGCATGGTAAGGCTCCATGAGGGGCTGTGAGTTTTTTAACGCATGGGTCACATGAAAGGCTTCGATGTAGTTCGGGCTGACCCAGCGCGCCATCTTCGCAAGCCAAAAGAAGTGGGTTGCCCCGCTGGCGTGCAGGCTTGCGCCCAGTTGGCGATAGCCGTTCCGCAGTTCCGTGTCCGTTTCGATGGTGATCGTGGACGCGAGCGTGTTGATCCGTGTCGGCAGGCTGAAACAGCCAGACACAGTATCAAGATCGCCCGCGAGCACGGCCGTCGACAGCCTGTCGAGGAGCTCCTGGTACAACCGGAGCGCCTCTTCGTTGCTGTTTGGTGTCGAAACGTTCACGTTCATGCTTCCTTGCGCGCGGCGCCTTAGACCCGCTCCAGAACCGTTGCTGCACCCATGCCCGACGCAACACACAGCGTGGCCAGACCGGTTTCTTTGTCCGAGCGTTCCATCTCGTCCAGAAGGGTGCCGACGATCATCGCACCGGTGGCGCCCAGTGGGTGGCCCATTGCGATCGAACCGCCATTCACGTTGACCTTGTCATGGTCCACGTCGAAGGCCTGCATGAAGCGCAGAACAACTGACGAGAACGCCTCGTTGACTTCAAAAAGGTCGATGTCGGAAATGGCCATACCGGTTTCGGCCAGCACCTTCTCTGTCACCGGAACAGGGCCGGTCAGCATGATGGTTGGGTCAGTGCCGATCTTGGCGGTGTGCTTGATGCGAGCGCGTGGTTTCAGGCCATTTGCTTCGCCGAATTCTTTCGTGCCGATCAGAAGGGCGGCTGCGCCGTCGACGATGCCCGAGGAGTTGCCCGCGTGGTGGACGTGGTTGATCTTCTCGAGATGGGGGTACTTCATCAAAGCAACGGCGTCGAAGCCCGGCATGACTTCACCCATGGCCTGGAACGCAGGGTTCAGGCCGCCGAGGCTCTGCATATCCGTGCTTGGGCGCATGTATTCATCATGATCGAGAATGGGCAGGCCGTTTTGATCCTTGATCGCAATGATCGAGTTCTTGAACCGGCCATCATCCCATGCAGCCTTGGCGCGCTGTTGGCTGGCAACGGCCAGCATATCGCAATCATCGCGGCTAAAGCCGTATTCTGTGGCGATGATGTCTGCAGAGATGCCCTGAGGCACGAAATAGGTGTTCATGGCCACGGAAGGATCCACTGCGATGGCGGCGCCGTCTGCGCCCATTGCCACGCGGCCCATCATCTCCACCCCGCCTGCGATGTAGGCTTGGCCAGCGCCACCGCGTGTCTGATTGGCAGCGATGTTGACAGCTTCGAGGCCGGAGGCGCAGAAGCGGTTGATCGACAGGCCTGGAATGGCCTGATCAAGGTCAGACGCCAGAACCGCAGTGCGCGCCAGACAGCCGCCCTGCTCCATAACCTGGGTGACATTGCCCCAGATGACGTCCTCAACGGCATGGCCCTCCAGCCCATTGCGGTCTTTCAGGGCATTCAATATCTGAGCGGACAGACGCATGGCTGTCACTTCATGCAGTGCCCCGTCTTTGCGGCCTTTGCCGCGCGGGGAACGAATGGCGTCGTAGATATAAGCTTCGGTCATGGGGTGTCCTTTGTCATTGCCCGGAGGGCTTGGCCATGCTGCAACATCCCGACGGGGATACGGCGCAGAGGGCCTTCGTTTCGCATTTCTTGGTGAGCAGGCGCGGCGTCATCGATCAACTCCGCTCCGAAGGATTGCCTGGCATCAGGTCATAGGGGTGTTTCCAGCCCGGTTGGTCGGACAGCCGCGACAGCCAAGCGTCAATATTTGGCCAATCTGCGCGATCAAATCCGAAGGGCTCTGGGTAGTAGAGGTAGCTGCAGCAAGAAAGATCTGCATTGGTGAGGGTGTCGCCCACGATCCAATCGCGCCCATCCAGATGGGCGTCCAACACGGCGTAGGCCGCTTTCAAACGCCCCTGCATGAAGTCGATCACCTGTTGAGGGCGCTTTTCTTCCGGCAGAAAGTTCATCAGGAAGCGCGTCACCCCGGCCTGAGAGCTGAGCTTGTGATTGTCGAAAAGCACCCAGCGCAGCACTTCGCGGCGCTCTTGGTCGGTTTGGCCCGCAAACTTGCCTGACAGATGCGAGATGTAGTCCTGTATCGCGCCGGATTGCGTGATGGAATACCCCGTCTCCGTATCGACCAGAACGGGCACTTCACCCATTTCATTGACGTTTGCTTTGTAGGCTTCGCTGCGGGCCTCACCTGCGAAAAAGTCAACAAAAACGGGCTGCCATGGCAGGCCTGACAGTTCTAGCGCGAGCGCAGCCTTGTAGGCGTTTCCAGATTCTCCGAAGCAATAGAGTTTGAGCATGATGTTACCTGTTGCAACACGGGGGTTTCACACCCCCGCACCCCCGTGGAGTATTTTCAAGACAAAGAGTGGCTCGGCTAGGGAAGCATTAACCATCTGATCCGAATATGGAACCGCGGAACAGGCTGGAGAGCCGATGGCCGCAGACGAAGACGCTCTGGCCTTTGGGGAGTAAGCACCCGATCTACTGGGCCGACCCCGGGCCAGAGTGCACCGTGTGCCTGATCCACCCAAGTGCGGAAAAATGCTCTGGCGTGTCTTTGTCTTTAAAATACTCACGGCTCTCCCCTCGCCGAATGTACTGTTCTCACCGCCAGGAGTGCCCGGCGGCGATTTTCTCTGTGTGCTTTCCAGCCCGCGGGTTCGGGCTGGAAGCTGCTTGTCTTGCCTGTCGCCTCAGAAGGCTTCAGCGGCCAAATCCATGACGGGCGCTGCGCCGCTTTGAATCCGGGCGAGATGCATCTTTGTGGCAGGCAATTGGCGGGCCATGTAATAGCGGCCGGTTACCAACTTGGACTGGTAGAACTCTGTATCGGACGCGCCTTCCGCAAGTGCTGCCAAGCTGGCTTTGCCCATCTTGGCCCACATCAGGCCGAGGCACACCTGACCGAACAGGTGCATGAAATCATAGCTTCCGGACAGAGCGTTATTTGGATTCTTCATGCCTTCGGCCACAAAGTACATACCAGCAGTCTGAAGGTCTTTGCTTGCCGCCTTCAGCGGGTCAAGGAAGCCTTCTTTGAGTTCGGCATTGTCTTCGTTCTCTTTGATGAATGTCTTCACCATTTCAAAGAAGCCCATCAACGTCTTGCCGCCGTTGAGGCCGAGCTTGCGGCCGACAAGGTCAAGCGACTGCACACCGTTGGTGCCTTCGTAGATCATGGTGATCCGAGCATCACGGACAAACTGTTCCAGACCCCACTCCTGTGTGAAGCCGGAGCCACCCAGGGTTTGCTGGGCCTGAACCGTGGTCTCGAAGCCTTTATCCGTGAGGAAGCCCTTGATGACAGGGGTCAGCAACGAGATCAGCGCTTCGGCATCGTCATCCTGCGAGCGATGTGCCTGGTCGTTGAGCATTGCGCCCCAAAGTGTGAGGGCGCGGGCGCCTTCGACGAAGCTCTTCTGATCCATCAGGTTGCGGCGCACATCGGGGTGTACAATGATCGGATCGGCCGGGCCTTCGGGGTTCTTCGTGCCGGTCACGTCACGCCCCTGCAACCTGTCACGGGCAAATGCGAGCGCGTTCTGATAGGCGACTTCGCCCTGCGCGTAGCCCTGCAAGCCAACGCCGATCCGCGCCTCGTTCATCATCGTGAACATGGCACGCATGCCCTTGTGCAGGTCGCCGATCAGGTAGCCGGTGGCCCCATCGTAGTTCATCACACAGGTCGCGTTGCCGTGGATGCCCATCTTGCTTTCCAGCCCGCCGCATGACAGCGCATTGCGTTCACCCAGAGAGCCATCCTCGTTGACGAGGAATTTGGGTACGATGAAGAGCGAGATGCCCTTCACGCCTTCGGGCCCGCCGGGGATCTTGGCCAGCACCAGATGAACGATGTTGTCGACCATGTCGTGCTCACCGGCAGAGATCCAAATCTTCTGACCGGAGATCTTGTAGGTGCCGTCTTCCTGGGGCTCTGCTTTGGTGCGCATGAGGCCAAGGTCGGTGCCGCAGTGGGGTTCGGTGAGGTTCATGGTGCCGCCCCACTGGCCCGCGATCATCGGGGGCAGGTAGGTCTGCTTTTGTTGCTCGGTGCCATGGGCAACGATGGCGGACATCGCGCCATGCGCGAGGCCTTGATACATGTTGAACGCCATGTTGGCGGATGACAGCATTTCACCCACAGCCGTTTGCACGACATAGGGCATGCCCTGGCCGCCGTACTCTTCCGGCATGTCGAGGCCCATCCAGCCACCTTCGGCGACCGTGGCAAAGGCTTCCTTAAAGCCCTTCGGCGTGCGCACAACGCCATTCTCGAGGACGCAGCCTTCCTCATCGCCCACCTTGTTGAGGGGGGCTGTGACGTTCTCTGCAATCTTTGCAGCTTCGTCGAGGATTGCGGAGAAGGTGTCCTGGTCCAGGTCGGAGTATCCCTCGATCGGGGAGTCTGCGACGCGCAGGACATCGTTGAGGACGAAGTTCAGGTCTTTGGTGGGTGCGGTATAGCTTGGCATCTGTCTATCCCTGTGGGTTGGCCGTGTCGTTGCCTGGTCTTGAGTGTGTTTATGCGGAGTGTCCGGGCCGGCGCGGCTGCCCGAGGACAGCCACACCCGCGACCGGGCGTTGTCTTAAGCGGCGTCTTCTTCGCCCTTGAGGCGTTCAAGGGTTTGCAAGCCCCAGCTCAATTGCTCTTCGAAATCAGCGATGGCTTCGTCGAGTTCTTCGCGCTGGCGCTTCATATTCTCGAGATGGCTCTGGCCGATTTTATAGGTCTGGCTCAGCTGGGTGTACTGCTGGTCGTCCAGTTCATAGAGATCGAGCAATTGCCGAATTTCTTCGAGCGCAAAGCCAAAGCGCTTACCGCGCAGGATCAGCTTGAGCCGGGCGCGGTCGCGCCGGGTGAAAAGCCGGCGCGTGCCTTGGCGGATCGGCGCCAGCAATTCCTTGGCCTCATAGAAACGCAGTGTCCGTGGCGTCACACAGTAGCGGTCGCACATTTCGCGGATCGTCAGCGTTTCATCTTCGCCCAGTTCGGGGCGGCTATCGGTATCAGTCGTAGGTCTGTCAGTCATTGGTGCCTCCAATCGAAAAGGCATGTCTATTTCTGTCATGACTGAGACTTGGCAATTGGAAACGAGTCTCGCAAGATCGCTTGACGTTGACGTAAGCGGAACGCTGCGTCACAAGCGTTATTGTGGGCCTTTAAAGGGCACGTTTTCCCTTATTACCAAGGGTCAACGCAGATCGTCGATCAATCCTTGGGTTTCACTCCGCAGCTTCTCGAGTTCGGCCACGGTCTCGCGCAACTCATCCTGTTGCCGTCGCAATTCGGCCAGCTGGCGGTCGGCCATTTCGACAAATGCATTGAACTGTTCCACGGTGCCTTTCGCATCGTACAACTCCAGCCATTGTCGGATTTCTTCTAGGCTGAAGCCAAACCGCCGACCCCGCAGGATCAACACCATGCGCGCCGTTTCACGCGGGCTGTAGAACCGTGAACGCCCCTCGCGGTCCGGCTGCAACAGCTCAATGTATTCGTAATATCGCAATGTCCGGGGTGTGACGTCGAATTTCGCGCACATTTCCTTGAACGTCAGACGATTTTCTTCCATCGAAACTGTCCCAAACCTTCCCAGTTGACCTACACGTTAGGACGCGATGCGACGGGGTGCAACGGGGCGCTGCTCTTGCGGTTGGTCCCTATTCGACGCTACCTCGTTGCGGGGGGAACCTGCACAGCGTCAATAAGGACAAATACCATGGCACCACCTCATGACTCAGACAGGGTCAAGCGCGCCAAACAATTCATCGAAGCGATCCCCTACAGCCGCGCGTTGGGCATGCAGGTGGAAGAAATCGGCGATGGGCGCGCGGTGATCTCCATGCCCTACTCGGAGCAATTGGTGGGCGATCCGCGCACGGGCGTGCTCCATGGTGGGGTTGTCAGCGCGCTTATGGATACCTGCGGGGGCGGTGCGGTTGTGTGCCATCCGCGTTCCGGCGCACCAACTGCCACGATTGACCTGCGCATTGACTACATGCGCCCCGCCCGTCCGGGCGAACGGCTGACAGCGGAGGCCATCTGCTACCATGTGACCCGCTCGGTTGCTTTTGTGCGGGCCACTGCTTGGGATGCTGACAAAGACCGGCCTGTTGCCGCTGTGACAGGGGCGTTCACCTTTGAGATGAGCAACTCTGAGGAGGGCGTGCAATGACAGGCCCATCTAAACGTCGCGGACGTCCCGAACCGATGCAGGTGGTCAAGGGCCGCCGGGACAGGGCGCTCAGGGCGCTCGTCGATGGCGTGCCATGGATTGCCTTTCTGGGCATTCGCTTTGAGCGCCACGGGGATGAATTGACGGCCGTGATGCCCTACCAGGAAAAGCTGATTGGCAATCCAATGTTGCCTGCCCTGCATGGGGGGGCAACGGCTGGCTTTCTGGAGACGGCGGCCATTATCGAACTGTCCTGGTCGACCCTTTGGGAAGATGTGGAAAGCGGTGCGATTGATCTGAACGATCCCGCGGTGCTCGAGGGGCTGAAATTTCCCAAGACGATCGACTTCACGGTGGATTATCTGCGCACCGGTCTGCCCCGTGATGCCTATGCGCGGGCGCGGGTCACGCGCTCCGGGCGGCGCTACGCATCGGTGCATGTGGAGGCTTGGCAAGACAATCGCGCGCGCCCCTTTGCGCAGGCGACAGGTCATTTCCTGATGCCCAGCACCTGACGGTGACGGGCCGGCCAGCGCCTCGGCGCAGTGTGGACAGGTCTAGGTGCGTTATAGGCTGGCCGTTTGCGGCAGGCGTTTGGGGCAGGTGGCCAGCGCTGCGGGCGGCGCCTATGCCCGGGTCAGGTAAAGATCTGCGATTTCTGCGCGGCTTAAGCCTTCCATATGCGCCTGCTCCTGCCGTTTGGTGCGCACCAGATTGTCGATCAACAGGGGATCAAAGATGTTCTGCATCAAGCGCCCTTCCGCGAAGGCTGCAATGGCATCCTTCCAGTCGGTGGGGATCGAGGGCAGCTCCTGTGTGTAGGCGTTGCCTGTCAGCGGGGCGGGCGCCTCGATTTGCCCCTCGATGCCATAGAGCATGGCGCCCAGCAGGGCCGCGAACAGCAGATACGGATTGCTGTCTGCACCGGCAACGCGATGCTCGATCCTGCGCGCGGCAGGGGGGCTGAGCGGGATGCGCAGGGCGGTCGTGCGATTGTCATAGCCCCAACTGATGCCGGTGGGCGCATGGGCGCCCGGGACAAATCGATCATAGCTGCCGGCATGGGGCGCAAAGATCAGCGTGCTTTCCGCCAGCCCGGCCAAACAGCCTGCCACCGCGTGGCGCAATGCGTCTGAGCCTGCCTCTGTGCCATCGTCAAACAGGTTGCGCCCGTCTGCCTGCATCATCGAGCAGTGCACATGCATCCCGTTGCCTGCATCCTCGGGGTCGGGCTTGGCCAGGAAGGTGGCTGTCATGCCATGTTTGCGGGCCATGCCCTTGACCAGCATCTTGAACAGCCAGGCGTCATCGGCAGCGCGCAGGGCATCGCGATGGGCGAGGTCTACTTCAAACTGCCCGACGCCCGCCTCCGAGAGCGCGGATTGGGCCGGAATGCCCATGGCCTCGGCCCCGTCATAGAGATCATCGAAAAAGGCAGAGAAGCGATCGAGTGTGTCGAGGCTGCAAATGTCGGCGTGCCGCTGTGGCCGCCCGGAGACAGGATCGCGGGCCGCTGACCGATGCGCAGCCCCGTCCGTGTCGCCATCGAGCAGGGTGAATTCCATCTCGGTGGCGCAGTGGGGGGCGAGGCCATGTGTGGCCAGCCTGTCCAGCACGGCCACCAGAGCGGCGCGCGCATCGCCGGCGAAGGGCGCTCCGTTTTGCATCATCATGACCGGGTAGAGCGGCTCCGGGCGGGGCAGCCAGGGCATGGGTACAGGGCCCCGGCCGGTGGGCTGCAAGGTTCCGTCCGCATCGCCGCTGTCAAACACCAGCGGGCTGTTCTCGATGTCCCGTCCGAAGATATCCAGATTGCAGGCCGAAAGGGGCATCCGCGCCTCCCCCTTCTCGACCTTCGGGAGCGCCGCGACGGGCAATCGTTTGCCGCGGGCGGCGCCGTTCAGGTCGGGGCAGGCGATGCGAAGCGTGTCCATCAGGGCTCTCCGGTCTGGGGCTAGGGCGGGTTAGCGCATCAAAGGCACGCGCATCTTGGTGCGACGCTTCTGGCCTGGCATATGCCTGTTGAGATGCTGGTTCACGCGGCCGAACCCCCAGATGATGAACAGTGAAATCAGGATGAAATACACGGCGACGATCGGGTAGGGCACGAAGGGATTGAACGTCTTGTCGGCGAAGTAGTTGGCATAATAGAGCGCATCCCCGCGCTGCTGCCAGGCGGGAAAGCCCGAGAAGAACACCAGCGTGGTGGCATGGGTCAGAAAGATCGCCTCATTGGTATAGGCGGGCCAGGCCAGCCGCAGCATTGTGGGCCAGGTAATCCGACGGAATTTGGCCCAACCGGTAAAGCCATAGGCATCCGCGGCTTCCAGATCTCCCTTGGGGATCGCGCGCAGTGCTCCATAGAAAATCTCGGCGGCATAGGCCGAGGTGTTGAGAAACAGCACGATCGTGGCCCCGGCCCACGCTTTTGTCAGCCAACGTGTCTGTGCTGTCAGCTCGACGAACCCAAGGTTGATGTCGATGCCGTTGCGGGGAAGCTGGACGAACAACTCATAGGCGAAAAAGAACTGGATAAAGAGCGGCGAGCCTCGGAACAGGTAGATGAACCATTCCGAAGGCTTGCGCAGAAAGGCGTTGGGTGATGCTTTGCCAAGGGCCAGTGCTGTGGCCAGAAAAAAGCCCAGCAGCAGCGCCACAATGGCAAAGTAGATGTTCCAAATCGTGCCCGAACCGATCAGCACCACCTGCTGACACAGGGTGAAATCAGAACGCGGCAACAAACGCTCGCCGATGCCGATCGAACGCAGCCCGTAATCCATGAGGGTGTCCCAGCAACTCATGCGACCACCTCCAGGCGCTGCGACTCTCCGGCGGCTGTGGCCTGACCATGGGACAGGCGACGCTGCAGCCGCGCCAGCACGCGTTCAGACACGGAGGTCAGGCCCAGGTAGAACACAAGCAGCGCCGTAAAGTACCAGATCCGCCAGTCCGGATGGGGATAGGCAAAGACCGATCCTTTGGTGCCCCCCAACTCTCGGGCCCAGTAGACGATGTCTTCGACCCCAAGCAGGAACAACAGCGGTGTTGCCTTCACAAGGATCATCCACAAGTTGGACAGGCCAGGCAGTGCATAGACCCACATCTGGGGCACAAGGATGCGGCGGAAGGTTTGGCGGGGTGTCATGCCATAAGCGGATGCGGTTTCCAACTGCGCTTGGGGCACGGCTGCCATCGCCCCGAACAGGACATTGGACGCAAAGGCGCCAAAGACGATGGCAAATGTCAGCACGGCTAAGAAAAACCCGTAAAGCTCATGCACCCATTGGGGCGCGCTTGATTGGGGCAGCTTCGCCTCTGGGCAGACGATGAAATCATTTCCCTGCCGGATCGGGTCGGTCCAGTCCGGGCAGAGGGCCTGATGCCGCAGCCATTCGAAGCCTTGGTCGAGGGCGATCACGAAAAACAGGAAAAATACGATGTCGGGAACACCGCGCACGATCGATGTGTAGCCTTTGCCGAACCACCGCAGCGGCCCAAAGGACGAGCGTGCCGCCACCGCGCCGCCAAACCCGAACAGCAACGCCGTGGGCGCTGTGATCGCAAGCAGGGCCATGACCGTCCCGAAAGACAGGTAGGCTGTGAGGTGTTTGCCGTTCGTCAGGTAACAGGCGAACCAGCGCCAGCCGTCCAGAACCGAGGGATCAGAGCAGAATGAAAACATGCGCGCACGTTATGCGAGGCCAAGTGTGGGCAAAAGCGAAAAAGCGCCCTGAAAAGCACCACGAGTGACGCACCCGGGCCTGTTTTGGCGACCTGAGGCTCAAAGCGGAGGAATGCCTTTGCGTAAAGATGAAAGAGGCAGGATGTGAAGCGGTTTGAGTTGCCTTGACGCTGCTGGGCGCAGCGGGATCAGGCGGCGCTGCGACGGCCCCAAAGTGGAGGGCAGGCAAAGGACTTCCCGGGCGCTGCAAGCGCGCCCGGGACGCCTTAAATCACCACTGAGAAGACACTTCCCAGGTTGCGATCAGTTCGTTGAGCGAGCCGTCATCCTTCATGGACTGGATGGCCGCGTCAAACTTGGCTTTCAGGTCCCCATCGGATTCGCGGATGCCCATGCCGACACCGCCGCCCAGACTGACCGGGTCACCGACAACCATCAGATCGCCATTGGCTTCGATGGCGGTGCGGATGAAGCTGTCATCGGCCAGAACAGCGTCAGCTTCGCCATTGACCACGGCAGCGATGGTTTCGTCCGGCGTTGCGAACTCGACCAGCGTTGCGCCGCTCTCGGCGATGTAGCCGGCCTGAATCGTGCCCGTCTGGGCCGCGATGACGCCACCGGACAGGTCTACGCCGTCAGACATAGCTGCATAGGTGGACGGATCTGGGGGCGTGTAGGCCTGCGTGAAGTCGATGACTTCGTCGCGCTCCGCCGTGATCGACATGCCCGCGATGATCGCGTCGTAGTTGCCGGATACGAGGTTGGGGATGATCGAATCCCACTCGTTGGTGACCCATTCACAGGTCAGCTCGGCACGGGCACACAACTCGTCACCAAGCGCCCGCTCGAAGCCATCGACTTCGCCATTGTCATTGATGAAATTCCACGGAGGGTACGCACCTTCAGTACCCATACGAACAGTGCTGTGGCCATCTGCAAATGCAACGCTTGCGGTCAGGGCCAGAGCAACGGTGCCAAGAAGCATAGACTTCATTGGGAAGCTCCCTTGTCATTTTTCTGAGCGGCGGCGGCAAGCCCCCGGCGCCAGCCAAAAAAGAAGCATGTTTGAGCCACAGCGTCCAGCAAAAGCCGGCCCTCATCGCCAACTTGTGCCCCTTAACGCAAGGGAAGGCTCTGGCAGCCTGCCTGATCAGGCGACCTTTGCGCAGCTGCACTCATGCGGTGCGGGTGTTTTTACACAGAGCTGGTGTTGGACAAGAAGCTGCGCAGCCGCTCCGTCTGCGGATTGCCAAACAGGGTTTCGGGCGGGCCTTCTTCGCCCACAAGTCCTTGGTGCAGGAACACCACATGGGAGGACACATCGCGGGCAAGGCGCATGTCATGGGTAACCAGCAGCATGGTGCGCCCTTCGGCGGCCAGTTGCTTGATCACTTTGACGACCTCCTGTTCCAGTTCCGGATCGAGGGCGGAGGTTGGCTCGTCAAAAAGCAGCGCCTGAGGTTCCATTGCAAGCGCGCGGGCAATGGCGGCACGCTGTTGCTGCCCGCCCGACAGCTGCGCGGGCCACGCATCGCATTTGTCGCCGATCCCTACCTTGTCGAGCAGGCTGCGTGCCAACTCTTCCACCTCGGTCGGGTTCCGTTTGAGAACGGTTACCGGGGCCTCCATGACATTTTGCAGGATCGTCATGTGGGACCACAGGTTGAATTGCTGGAACACCATGGAAAGCTGTGTGCGGATACGCAAAACTTGCGCGGCATCTGCAGGTTTGCGGGCACTGCCCTGTCCCTTCCAGCGCACCGGTTCGCCAGCAAAGAGGATGTCCCCTTGGTGGCTGTCTTCCAGCAGGTTGGCGCAGCGCAGCAAGGTTGATTTGCCCGATCCCGACGATCCAATCAGCGAAACAACCTGTCCTTTGTAGGCGGTCATGTCGATGCCCTTGAGCACCTCCAATGATCCGTAGGACTTGTGCAGGCCCTTGATCGAGATGATCGGTGTGTCCGTATCTGAAGCCATTATGTCTCGTCCGCTGAGTTGGATGTCCGCGCGCAGACAAGACCGGCGATCCCCGGCACTGTCGCACTCCCCCCTGTGCCAAACCGTGCGGCGGGTTTCAATATCTGATGCAGACCTTGCCTATGCCGCCAGGTACTCTTTGACGTCAAATTGTACGAGGCTGCGGATGCCAAGCGCATCGCGATCCTGCGCTGCCAGCCCATCGAGACCTGTTTGAAGGCAGGCTCTGATGAGGTCAGGATCGCGCTTGGTGGCCGTGATGAGGGGCAGCCCCGGCCTGGGCTCGGTGTTATCGATCACCCGCAGGCCGTCGGGCCAAAGCCCGCTTTTCTGCAACAGAATGCACGTGTGGGCATCAATGGCTGCGATGTCTGCCGCCCCTTTGGCCACGGCATTGGCAGAGGCTTCGTGGCTGCCCGTCTTACGGGTTGGACGCAGGATGATGCCAGAACGCATGGCCCAATCCCGGAGCGCCTGCCAGCCCGACATGCTGTCTTCGCCGTTATAGGCTAGCTTGCTGCCATGGAATTCCCGGGGATGGCTGCGGGGATCATCTGCGCGCACCACGATGTGCGAGCGGTAATAACCGGGCGGACAGCCCTGTAATCCATAGTCCGGGGTGGCCACGAGGTGCGTCTGCAGGTGCAAAATCCCACTGAACGGCAAGGCACAGGTTTGGGCCAGGACGAGATCGGGATCGCGCCAGACCGCCCAATAATCGTCAGATCGGGATAAGGTGGCCGGCGCGGCACAGCCTTCGGCAAGAAGTGCAGCGCGCGTGCCAGCCCAAAGATTTTCATTCGCCGCACGGACATGCGGCTGATCGTACATGCGCAGCCAGGCGGTCACGTCGACCTGGATGCGACGCGCTGACGCGCAAGGGCGCTGTCGCGGTCATTGATGCCAAGGAAGTTCGCGACCATGCGGATCAGCGCATCTTCTTCCTCGTCACGCTCGCCATCTGCGAGGGCCAGCTCCCAAAGCGCCTCGATCACGGAGGCCCGATCTTCGAATGCCACTGCATCCTTGATGGCGCGGGTAAAGCGCACGGTATCGGGCGCTTCGCTCTCCAGCGCTTCTGCTTTGCCGCGCAGGGCCGCGGCCTCCGCAGGGGACAGCCCATAGCGATGCGCCGAGACCCGGTCTATCCGGGCCACTTCGCTGTCGAGATAACTGCCATCTGCCCGCGCGATCCGCACGAGAAGGGCCGTCAGGGCCAGTCGTGCGTCATCATCAGGCAAAGGATCGGGGTCGGGGGCGGTCAGCCGTTTCAAAAAATCTGCAAACATGATGCGACTCTATGATTTGCGTGCGGACCTGCCAAGAGGCGGTGTTGCCGCGTTACTCGTCGTAGCCTTCAATGATGATCAGGTTGCCGTCTGAAATCGGCGCCCGGATTGCCTTGGCGGCCTGATAATCCGGATCATCGTAGCAGGCCTTGGCCGCAGCATAGCTGGGGAATTCGATCACGACTGTCCGGGGGAACACGGTGCCTTCCCGCGTCTCTTGGGTGCCGGCACGCACCAGAAACCGCGCTCCGTGACGCGCGAAGGGCGCGGCGTTGGCTGCTTTGTAGCGCTCATAGGTTTCCGCATCGTGGACGATGGCGTTTGCGATCCAGTATCCCTTGGGCATTGGGGCTCTCCGACGTTGTGTTATGCGGGGACACAAAGCCTTAAATCCAACGGCTTTCAAGGGCTCGCAGGCGGGTTGTCGTCATAGTTGCGTTGGCAGCGGTGCCCCTACCGCAACGTCATCCGATGATCTTACCCTGAAAGCGGCTTGGGCGCGTCGAGCTCCTAGGCCCGAACACGCCCCGAAGCAGGGTGTCAGACCAGTCGGCTGACATCCTTGGCGGCGCGCACGAAGTCACGGAACAGGGGATGTGGGGCGAAGGGCTTTGATTTCAGTTCCGGATGAAACTGTACGCCAATGAACCAAGGGTGGTCTTTGACCTCGACAATCTCTGGCAGGCGCCCATCGGGGCTCATACCGGAAAAGATCACGCCTTTTTCTTCCAGTTTCTCGCGGTAGCTCAGGTCAACCTCATAGCGGTGGCGGTGACGTTCTTCGATGGCGAGCGATCCATACACCTGCGCAACACGGCTGCCTTCGCTCAGGGTCGCATCATAGGACCCAAGGCGCATTGTGCCCCCCTTCGCGTCGGTCTTGGTGCGTGCGACGGTCTGGTTGCCCTGTATCCATTCCTTAAGGTGGTAGACCACGGGCGTGAACCGCTTCTGGCCCGCTTCGAGATCAAATTCCTCGGACCCGGCATCGGTGACGCCCCCAAGGTGACGGGCCGCCTCAATCACAGCCATTTGCATCCCAAGGCAGATCCCCAGATAGGGCACGTTGCGTTCCCGCGCGAATTGCGCCGCCCGGATCTTGCCCTCTGTGCCCCGTTCGCCAAAGCCGCCGGGCACGAGGATCGCATGGAAGCCTTCCAGATGTGGTGCGGGATCCTCGCGTTCGAAGATTTCCGCATCGATCCACTCCGCCTGCACTTTCACGCGGTTTGCCATGCCGCCATGTGTCAGCGCCTCGGCGATAGACTTGTAGGCGTCTTCAAGCTGCGTGTACTTGCCAACAATCGCAACGCGCACCAAGCCTTCAGGATTATAAATCCGGTCAGCAACGTCTTCCCAGATGGACAGATCGGGCTTGGGCGCTGGGCTGATCGCAAAGGCGTCCAGAACGGCCTGGTCCATGCCTTCGCGATGATAGGCGAGGGGCGCCTCATAGATCGATTTGAGATCCTGTGCCGCGATCACCGCATCCGGCCGCACATTGCAGAAGAGCGCCAGCTTTTCGCGCTCCTTCTGAGGGATAGGGCCTTCGGATCGGCAGACCAGAATATCGGGCGCAATGCCGATCGAGCGCAGCTCCTTCACTGAGTGTTGGGTGGGTTTCGTCTTCAACTCGCCCGAGGCCGCGATATAGGGCAGCAGCGTGAGATGCATGAACAGGCACTGTCCACGGGGCTTGTCATTGGCGAACTGGCGGATCGCCTCAAAGAAGGGCAGACCTTCGATATCCCCCACTGTGCCGCCGATTTCGCACAGCATGAAATCCACCTCGTCTTCGCCGATCGAGATGAAATCCTTGATCTCGTTTGTGACATGCGGAATCACCTGAATGGTTTTGCCCAGATAGTCGCCTCGGCGCTCTTTTTCGAGCACGTTGGAATAGATGCGCCCAGAGGACACGCTGTCGGTGGCGCGTGCGTGCACACCAGTGAAGCGTTCGTAGTGGCCCAGGTCGAGGTCGGTCTCGGCGCCATCATCGGTGACGAACACCTCCCCATGCTCAAACGGCGACATGGTGCCTGGATCTACGTTCAGATACGGGTCCAGCTTGCGCAGGCGCACGGTGTAGCCACGTGCCTGAAGCAATGCGCCCAGTGCAGCGGAGGCAAGGCCTTTGCCCAATGACGACACAACGCCGCCCGTTATGAAGATGAAGCGCGCCATTTTCTGGCCTCCCCGTGATGCGTGCGGAATTCATTTCCGCCGCGGCGTCCTCGACCGGATTTCACTCGAAATCCCGCCGTCCCAGCACCCCCTTAAGCACCGGATCACGGGATTCCTGTATAGGCGAGTCGCATGAAATTGGCAATGGAAGCCGCAACATGATGTTGCGACTTGTCGTCATGCCCCCAACAGGTTGATCTGCTTGGGGCTTTAGTCGGCAGCTTGTGGCAGCAAAGGCGCGTCGTCCGCGCTCGGCGGCAGGAGCGTGTCGCCCGAGGGCAAGGTCGGCGTCTCGAGAATGGGGGCCGGAGCATCGGTGATCCTGTCGAGCACCGAACCGCTTTCAGACTTGGCCGCCGCAAGAATTGTGAGCGTCAGCGACGTGCAGATAAAGGCAATCGCGAACCCCCATGTCAGCTTGCCAAGCGCTGTTGCCGCGGCCCGGCCAGAAACCACGCCGCCGCCGCCACCGCCGCTGCCCATGCCAAGACCGCCGCCCTCAGAGCGCTGCAAGAGAACTACACCAATCAGGCACAGGGCCAGGATCAGGTGAACGATGAGGATGACATTTTCCATAGGGCAGCCTTCGGCGATCTCGAATGGCGGGTATCTATGGCATGTCTGCTGCCCTCGCAACCCCGCGTAAGCAAGCTGTGTATGGATGTCGCGACGAAAACGCGAATTTGTGGGGCAGGGCGCATCACAGTGGGCGCAGCCGATGTCCTATGCGTTGCTTCTGATCTGTCCGGATGGACTGCTCCGGATGGTGGACCCATTCCGCCCAATCCAAAGAATCAGCGAAGGGGCCAGAAGCCTCGGCCCTTTCGCCAAGTAAGGGCTGCCCAACCGCAGAGGGCCATTGTCGATGACAGAAGCCGGATCCTGCTTGCACTAGAAGGCCGAAACCTCGCAGGAATACCCGGCCCGCCTGTCGCCCTGATACAGCAGTGCGCACGCGAAACACCGTTGGATCGGGATTGCCGCTGCCGTATCCAACGGGGCACCCATGGACCGGCCTTCCGCGCAATTTTCCAAGCGCGGCCCCATGTCCGGTACACTTGGGGTTTCCTCGCGGGCGGGCGTCCTGTAGGACGGCGCGGGTTTGGGGTATCATCCGGACACGCAGTACAATCCGCGGAGAGAAGAGCATGGCAAACGTTGTCGTCGTTGGCGCCCAGTGGGGCGATGAGGGCAAAGGCAAGATCGTCGACTGGCTGAGCGAGCGCGCCGATGCGATTGCCCGCTTCCAAGGGGGGCACAATGCTGGCCATACCCTTGTGATCGATGGCAAGGTCTACAAGCTGCATGCGCTGCCCTCCGGTGTTGTGCGCGGTGGCAAGCTTTCTGTTATCGGCAACGGTGTTGTGCTCGATCCGTGGCACCTTGTGGACGAGATCGAAACCGTGCGGGCGCAGGGCGTTGTGATCAGCCCCGAAACCCTCATGATCGCCGAGAACACACCGCTGATCCTGCCAATCCACGGTGAACTTGATCGCGCGCGTGAGGCGGCTGCCAATCCGGGCACCAAGATTGGCACCACGGGCCGTGGCATCGGCCCCTGCTATGAGGACAAGGTGGGCCGCCGCGTTGTCCGTGTGGCCGATCTGGCGGACCCGGTCACCCTTGAAGCGCGGGTGGACCGGGCCCTTACCCACCATGACGCCCTGCGCCGTGGCCTGGGCCTTGAGCCTGTGGATCGCGATGCGCTGCTGGCCAGCCTGCGCGAGATCGCACCCAAGATCCTGCCCTATGCCGGCCCGGTCTGGAAAGAACTCAACACCCGGGCCCGCGCGGGCCAGCGCATTCTGTTTGAGGGGGCTCAGGGCGCTTTGCTGGATATCGATTTCGGCACGTATCCCTTCGTGACATCTTCGAATGTGATTGCTGGTCAGGCAGCGGCAGGCACTGGCATTGGGCCGGGACAGATCAATTTTGTCCTCGGCATCGTGAAAGCCTACACGACCCGTGTTGGCGAAGGCCCTTTCCCGACGGAACTGCATGATGATGACGGCCAGCGCCTTGGGGAGCGCGGACATGAGTTTGGCACCACCACCGGACGCAAACGCCGCTGCGGCTGGTTTGACGCTGCCCTCGTACGGCAGACCTGCGCAACGTCCGGTGTGTCGGGCATTGCCCTGACAAAGCTGGATGTTCTGGACGGGTTTGAGACGTTGAAAATCTGCGTGGGCTACGAATTGGATGGCGCGCGGATCGATTATCTGCCCATGGCCGCCGACCAGCAGGCCCGCTGCGTGCCCATCTACGAAGAGATGGACGGCTGGAGCGAGTCCACTGAGGGGGCACGTTCCTGGGCGGATCTGCCGGGCAATGCCGTCAAGTATGTGCGCCGGGTCGAAGAGTTGATCCAGTGCCCTGTCGCCCTACTCTCCACCTCGCCGGAACGCGAAGATACGATCCTCGTCACAGACCCGTTCGCGGACTGATCCGGGCCGTCACGCGCGCAGACACGGGGGAGCACTCCATGGCACTCAGCTATAAGGCACGCAAGCGTTGGTCCTTGGTGATCTTGCTGCTTGGTCTGCCACTATACGTGATCACAGCGGTGGGCATCATGACCTTCTTCTGGGAAGAGCCTGACCGCCCGCCTGTGCTTGTAGAATTGGCGATTTACGTGGCGCTGGGCATCTTGTGGGCCGTGCCCTTCAAAAAGATTTTCATGGGCATTGGGCAGGCGGATCCAGACGCCAAACCAGACGATATCGACGACAGCTGACCGGACCAAGGTGCGCCGGGCCACACGGGCCCGCGCCTCAGGGGCGGGCTGTCAGCAGGTGTCCTCAAACCGCCACTCTGTGACTTGCTCAAAGGGCGTATCCGGCGTGATCCGGATGGATGGAAAGCCGGGGTTGTTGGCCGCATCGGGCCAGTGCTGCGCTTCCAAGGCCAAGCCTGCACGGGCGGCGTAGGGCACACCGCCGTGGCCCGGATATGTGCCCTCGATGCTTTTGCCGTCATAGACCTGCAAACCCGGCGCGGTGGAGGCCATCTCCATGCGCAGGCCCGAACGTCCTTGCAGCCAGGCGACAGGGCGCAGCGCCTTGGGCGCATTGGCAGTGCACAGGTTGATGTCTAGCTGGTCGGCTTGCGTCAGTGTCCGCGGGGCACGAAAATCGAAATCAGTGCCGGATACGGGCGCAAGCGCCCCTGTGGCCACAAGCGCCGCATCGAGCACAGTATATTCCTCGGCCGCAACCTGGAGTTTCTGGCCTTCAAAGCCGGGTGTCGGATCGAGGCTCCAATAGGAATGATTGGCCAGACTCGCCAGCGAGGGCCTGTCTGTTTCCATCCTTATCTCAAGGCGCAGGCATGTTGCCGCGATGCTGTAGCGTGCCGTCAGGTGCCGCACGCCCGGCAAGCCATCTTCCATGTGATCAAGCCGCAGCCCCAGCAACACCGATTGCGCCGTCTGGTTTTCCACCTGCCAGACCCGCGACTGCACGCCTGGGCCTGAATGCAGCAGGTGCCCGCCGGCGATATTGGCGGGCCATGACAGCATTGCACCATCCAGCGGTGCTTGGGCATTGCGCACCCGGTTAACCAGCGGGCCCATCACCGTGCCAAAGGATAGGAATGGCCCTTCATAGGCCGCGATGTCGGGGCTGCCCAACGTTAGCGGGTGGTCCTTCCCGGCAAAGCGCACATCCTGCAAGGCGGCACCGAATGTCAGGATCCGCGCAAAAAGGCCCGGTGAGGAAATCTCGACCGCATCAACCTGCGCTCCGGCGGACGTGGTGCCGAAACCCGTCACGATTTGGTCTGCCAGACAGCGTCGATCGGGGGCACGGTGATCCCGTCGATTTCGTGGCTCTGCTGGCTGTAATTGATCCAGACCCTGTGCGTTGGTGTTTCGCGCACGCGCAGCCCGTCCGGCATCGGCAGGCTGTCGAGGCCCGCCGTATCAAGCAAGCGGCGCAAAATCCGGGACAAGGCCTCGGTGTCGGGCCAGCCGGCCAAATAATGCAGGTTGCCCGAGCAGACCAGCGCCGGTTGGCCGCTTTCGGTTGTCTCAAGCGTGTCTGCCGGACCCTCGAGATGTTCAAACCAACGGATCATGGCGCCACCCTCCTGCAAAGGCATGGGCGCATCAGGCGGCAGGCTTTCTGTCAGGGCGATGGTGGTTTCGAGGCCGGGCACTTGCGGGGGCAGGGGTGCCGGGATTTCGAATGTCTCTGTGCGTGTTCCCGTGCGCGGGCCCAAAAGCACTGGGCCGGTGCGACTTGCCAGCTGCGTCTTAAGAGTTTCGCCGATGTTGAATGTGCCTGGGCACAGCACCAAGGCATAGGAGGACAGGTCTGCGTCGGGGGCTACAAAATCGACCGATTGCCCAAGGGTGCGCAAACCGCGGTACAAGTCGAAGACGAGGGCGAACCAGTCAAAATCTGCGCCTTGGGGCTGCGTTTCCCAGGCCCATTGCGAAGGATAGTCATAGACAATGGCCACCGGCGAGCGGCCCGCATCGGCCGGGCCCATCATGGCCAGTTCGGAGGCCACCTGCGTGCATTCCGCAAGGCCGGGGGCGGGGCTGCTATCCGGCCGCAGCAGGCCTGCATGCATCTGCTCTTGTGCGAAGGGGGCCTGTCGCCACCGGAAATAGGCCACCACTTCGGCCCCGTGGGCATAGGCTTCATGGGCCCACAGACGCGCCATGCCGGGCAGGGGGGCCGGATTGTAGGGCGCCCAGTTCACCGGGCCTGGCTGCTGTTCCATCACCCACCAGCGCGGTGCGTCTGCGCCCGCCGGAGCGCGCCTTGCAACCGCCCGGTAAAGATCGTGGTGGAAGGCCTGAAAATCCGGATCGCCCTGGCGCAAATAGGTGCGTTTGTGTTCCGCCGGGGCGTCAATCCTGTCGGACAGGAACCCGATCGGATAGCTGTCCCATGTGGCGATATCGAGATCTGCACCCATGGCGAAGTGATCAAACTCAAGGATTCGGCCCATGTAATTGTGCAACAAGGGCGCATCCGTGAGGGTGCGCAGCGCGTCCACCTTAGCCCGGTTGAAGGCGACCACCTGGTCCGAACAGAACCTGCGGAAATCCATGACATGGGCCGGGGCGGGTTCTGTCACTGTCAGGTTGGGCAGGTCGACCGCGTCGAAGCTGTCGTAATCGCGCGACCAGAACACCGTAGCCCAGGCCCGGTTGAGCGCATCGGGGCTTTGGTAGCGCTGCGCCAGCCAGTTTCGAAAGGCTGCGCGGGCGGCGGGCGAGTAGCTGATCACCGTGTCGTGGCAGCCGTATTCATTGTCGGTCTGCCAGGCCTGCACATGGGGATTGCGCCCGTAGCGCGCGCCCATCAGCTGGGTAATCCGCACGGCCTCCGCGCGATAGCCAGCGTGGCTGAAGCAATAGTGTCTGCGTGAACCAAAGCCCCGGGGGCGGCCTTCGGCATCGACTGCCAGCATGTCGGGGTGCCGGTCCAGCATCCAGCGGGGCGGGGTGGCAGTGGGTGTGCCCATGATCACCTTGAGGCCGGCCGCCCCCAACGTGTCGACAGCGCGGTCGAGCCAGTCCCATGTCAGCTTGCCCGGAACAGCTTCGAGGCGCGACCAGGCAAATTCCCCGATCCGGACCCAGCTGATCCCGGCCGCAACCATGCGGGCGGCATCCTGTTCCCAGATTTCTTCGGGCCAATGCTCCGGGTAGTAGCAGGTGCCCAAGGCGCGCGTGTGGCTCATAGGATGACCTTGTGTTCAGCCTGCCCGCAGGCAGCTGCAGATGTTGCGAGGAAGGTTTTTCCGCTGTGCGGGGCGGCGTCCAACTGGGCGCTGCTCAGCCCCTCGGCTGCGGATGTGCAGAAAATGGTTTTCAGATCGGGGCCGCCGAAGGCAGGGCATGTCGTCTGCGCAGCGGGTAGGGGCAGGGCATGCAAGAGGTGGCCTTGCGGATCATAGACTGCGATGCGGCCCGAACCCCATTGCGCATTCCAAAAGGTTCCATCCGCGGCCACCACTGCGCCGTCTGGCAGCAGCTTTTCAGCCCGTGTGTCGAGGAAAATCTCTGGTGTGCCGCGCGGCCAGCCCTGCGCATCCAGCGCCACACGCCAGACGGTTTGCTGGTGCGTGTCCGCGAAATAGGCGTGCCCCCCATCGGGCGTAAAGCAAATCGCATTGGGAATGGTGATCGGCGCATAGAGCTGGCGCAGCTCGCCCCGGTAATACCGGTAAATGGCGCCGGTTTCAGGCTCCAGCTTGCGGCCCATCGTGCCGATCCAGAAGCCGCCCTGGGGGTCTGCGCGCCCGTCATTGGAGCGGGTCGTTGGCATATCCGCCTCGAGGGGCGCGACTGTCTCGCGGGTGCCCGTCTCAAGATCGAGCAGTTCAAGAGCTGTGGCCGTCGCAACCATTAACTGCGTTTTGCTGACCCAACCCGCGGCCGAGCATGGCATGTCCCATGACCAGCTGCGTTCGTGGCCGTTTTCCTGCGTGAGCAGGCGCTGGCCGATGATATCAAACCAGAAAAGCTGTTGGCGTTCCGGGTGCCAGAGCGGCCCCTCACCTAGGGTGCAGATGCGGGCATCGTGTATGCTGGCGGACATCGCAGTCTCCGTCATGTCAGCACACCTACATGGGCCGTGTCGAAGGCCTCCACGATCTGTTTGGCCCGAGCCGCAACATCGGCAACTGACATACCGGGCTTGTAAAGCGCCGAGCCGATCCCGTAGCCATCTGCCCCGGCAGCGTGCCAGGCGGCAAAGCTGTCCGGGCCTGCTCCGCCCACGGCGTAAACGGATGTCTGTGGGGGCAGCACGGCCCGCATTGCTTTCAGGCCTGCAGGACCAACCGCATCGCCGGGAAAGAGCTTCAGGCCGGTTGCCCCGGCCGCCAGCGCGGCGAAGGCTTCGGTGGGTGTAAAGACACCGGGCCAGCTTTGCAGCCCCATCGCGGCGGTCATGGCAATCACGTCCCTGTCCATATTGGGTGAGACGATCAGACCGCCGCCCGCCTGGGCCACATCGGATACCTGCGCGCGTGTCAGCACGGTGCCAGCGCCGATCAAGGCCTCATGCCCGTGAGCTTTTGCCATGATCTCAATGCTGTGCAGCGGATCAGGCGAATTCAGAGGCACCTCGATGCGTGTGATCCCTGCAGCGATCAGACATTCGGCCATCGGGCTGGCCTCTGCTGGGGTCAGGCCGCGCAGGATAGCGATCAAAGGGCGGCTGCCCTCGGGCGGTTGAACGGATGGCTTTACGGGGGTCAATGCTTTGTCTCCGTCACGAGGGCTCTGGCCCGGGCGAGGCCCTTGAGCACCATGGCGTCATTATCTGTCTGAATGGCGGATAGGCCCTGTAAGCCGAGCGCCGTAACATAGGGCGCAGCAACAGCGTCAGAGCCGATCACCGCCACATCGCGGCCCAGCCAGTAGGGGCGGGCAGCGGCCAACTCAGCCCCGATGAGCAGGCCCGAGAGCCGGGCGCGCGCCTGTGCTGGCCCCAAATCGTTCAACAGGGCTTCCGCGCGGATGCCAAACAGGGCCGAGGCCATCCGTTCGGGCCGAGACAGTGTTTCTGAGACCGCCTCTGCGAAGCTGGGTGCATCCCATCCTTCGCCGTCAAGTGAATGGCGCAGGACCGTATGCCGACAGAGCGCCGCGAACATCTCGCCGGTCATGAAGGTCCGAAAGCTGACAATTTCCCCAGCGCTGATCTCGGCCCATTTCGAATGGCTGCCGGGCAGGCAGACAATGCCGTCAAAGCCCGGGTTCAGAGCAAGAAAGCCCGCGATCTGTGTTTCCTCGCCGCGCATCACATCGGCGGGGCTGTTTTGCTTGACGCCCCCGGCAATGTGAACGGTCAGACGGGGGTCATCGGTCTGTGCTTTGGTCAGGCCAGCAGCAAGGGGTACGCAGGGCACTGCCGCGTAGCCGGCCTCGGCCCAGCCTTGGCGCGCGCCAACCATGCCGCACGCGATGACAGGGGTCGGGCCTTGCAGACGCGTGCCCAGGGCGCGCAGCAGTGCAGGCTCGAAACCCGCCCGGTCCAAGCCGCCCATGCCATCGGCCGATTGCGCCTGCCAGAGTGGCTGGTCACCGGACATGCCCCACAACCGAAGGTGCGAGGTGCCCCAGTCGACCGCGATCCAATCCAGTTCTTTCATTCGCCTTCCTCTCTCCCGGCTGCTGTTTCCGGCAGTTGGGTGAAATTGCTTTAGCCCGTTACGACAACGCCGCCATCGATCACCAGCGCCTGGCCGGTCATCATCTTTGAGGCATCTGATGCCAGGAACAGAACCCCGCCGCAGATGTCTTCCGGCTTGAGGTGATCCTTGAGGCAGGCCCGCTCGAGATGGGCTTCCAAGCCTTCCGGCTCGGCCCAAAGGCGCATCTGCTTATCGGTCAGTACCCAGCCGGGCATCAACGCATTGCAGCGGATTCTGTCAGGGCCGAACTCCCGGGCCAGAGACCGTGTCATCCCAGTGATGCCAGCGTTTGATGTGGTGTAAATCGGGTAGCCCGCATTCCCCATCATGTAGCTGATCGACGAGAAATTGATGATCGCGCCACCGCCCATCTGCTGCATCCCCGGCACCACGGCCTTGCAGGCAAAGAAATAGGCCTTGAGGTTGATATCGATCATCCAGTCCCAAAATTCTTCATCGACGTCCAGCGTCGGGTGGCGCTTGTCGTTGGCAGCATTGTTGACAAGCACCTTGATCGGCCCGTGTGCCTCTGCGGCCTTGGCGATCGCGCCCTCCAGCATGGACAGATCCGTGATGTCGCATGGGATAAACAGCGGTCGGTTTCCTGTTTCCGCCTCCATCTCATCGCAAAAGGGGCTGGCATCTGAGCGCTGCACAAAGGCGACCCGCGCCCCTTGGCGCAGGAAGGCCTCGGTGAGCGCTGCGCCAATGCCAGAGCCACCGCCGGTGATGAATACCGAAGCGCCAGAGAGATCGGGATGGGTGGGCAAATGCTCCATCGCAGGGTCCTATTCGTCGATGCGGGTGCCTTCCAGCACCCAGATTGTAGCGGGAAATGACCAGGGCAGGTTGACGCCGTGTTCCATGAGCCAGGCCCCGGACAGGACAAGGGGGCCTGTCTTGATGGCCTGGGTGCCGCGCGAAAGCGTGGGGGCCTCTGCCCGGTTCACGAGCGTGATCCGGTAGCGCGCCTGCGGGTCGAGGCCTGTCAGCGGCAGCGGGCGCGGTGCGATCTGCTCCGAGGCTGCGTGGCGGCCCGCAAACACGACAAAGCGATGTCCATCTGCGGCGATCTGCTGTTCGGCAATCACAGCGGCATCACCGCTTTCCAGGCGCAGGATATCGGCGCCAGCGCGCCAATCGCGGTTGGACTTCCACCACTGCGTGACCTGCTTGAGAACGTCCGCCTCATCCTCGGTCAGTTCGCGCGGGTCCATCTCAAAGCCCATGTGCCGCTGGGCGGCCACCCAAGCGCGCGTCGACATGTCGAGCACCCGCCCAGAGGTGTGGCAGCGGCGCGGCCCCACATGAGAGCCGGTGACTTCCCATGGCAGGAATTGTGCCGCGTCGCGCTGGATACGCATCCGTTCCAGCGCGTCATTGCTGTCAGACAGCCAAACCCGGCCAGCAACGGTGAACATCTGCAGGTCAATGCGCCCGCCCCCCGAGGCACAGCTTTCGAATTCGACCTCGGGATGGCGTGTCGTCAGGTCATGCCAAAGCTGGTAGGCGCCCTCTGCCTGGGCTGCGCTGGGCCAGGGCAGCAAGCGGTTATGATCCCATTTGACATATTCGATCGGCGCCGAAGCCAGCACTTTTGATATCTCTTCGACCAGATAGGCCCGGACATCCGCGCGGCTGACATCCAACACATATTGCTGTCGGCCCGCGGGCAGTTCAGCAGGGCCCAGCAGCCAGTCTGGATGGGCCCGGTAGAGCGCGCTGTCTTTGTTGACCATCTCCGGCTCAAACCAGAGGCCAAACCCCATGCCAAGGCTGTTCACATAATCGGCAAAAGGGCGCAATCCATCGGGCCATTTTCGCGGATCGATCTGCCAATCGCCAAGCGATGTGGTGTCGTCATCGCGCAGGCCGAACCAGCCATCATCCAGCACAAACCGTTCTGCCCCCAAAGCCGCAGCGCGCTCTGCGATATCCCGCAAGCTTTGCGCGTCATGATCAAAATAGATGGCCTCCCAGCAATTGTAATGCACCGGGCGGGGCTGGCGCATGGATTGAGGGCCGGGCTGGTTGCGAATGTAGCTCTGGAACTGGCAGGCGATCCCATTGCGCCCTTCTTGGCTGCAAAACATGTGCAGGGGGGGCGTTTTGACATTGGCCTCAGGCCGGTCTTGCGCGCCGAGGGCACTGCCAAACATCAACAAATGACGCCCATCGGGCAGTTCCTCGGCAATCATCCGATGCCCGCCACAATGGTGCAGGGCAAATCCGTAGGTCGTGCCCTGATCCCAGCTGGCGCCATGGGTTGTGACAAGGGCAAAGGGCGGGTGCTCATGGCCTGACCGTCCCTGTCGGGCCTCTCGCAGCAGGGCGCCGGGCCGCCAGGCATGGCGCTGCTCTTGAAATTCACCGATCCAGCGGCCCGTATAGTCGATCACTGCGTCCGACCCCGTGGGCATTGGCACCACCGGAGCTGCGAGCCAAGTTACCACATAGGGCGCCTTGTCGAATGACAGGAAGGCCTGAGCCAAAAGCTGGCCCGCACGCAGTTGAAACTGGGCGCGGTAAGTGATGCCATGATCCGCGTCGATGCCGATCATCTCCAGCCCTCTGGCGTCGCTGCTTTGGGCGACCTCTTGCCTGATCTCACCGGAAAAGACGGGATAGACAGGGCGGCCAGCGTCGTCGTGCAGGACCATGCCCGGCTGCCCCGGCCAACCGCGCGCGACCTCGGGACATACTGACAAAGGCGCAATCTCATCCATCATGCCGCCGGTGACATCCATTGCAGTCCCGTCAAGAAGGGCCGTCAGATCCTCGTCTTGTGGCAGAGCTGCGCCCCAGTACAAAACGCACCCAAGGCCCTTGGGGGGCTGATGGGCCACCAAGGTCTGCCCGTCGGCATCCAACCGGTAGAGCATTACTTGACAGCGCCCAGTGTGAGGCCAGCGATGAAATGCTTCTGCATGGCAAAGAACATCGCAACCGGCGGAAGGGCCGCAACGATCGAACCGGCGCTCATCATGTGATAGGCGGCGCGGAATTGGGCGTTAAAGCTGGTGATCCCGGCCGTTACCGGCTGGCTTTCAGGGCCCTGAGTCAGCACGACAGCCCAGAAATAATCATTCCAGATGAAGGTGAAGATCAGCACGGAAAGGGCGGCAATCGCGGGCTTCATCAGCGGAAGAACCACGTACCAGAAGATGCGCCATTCCGCGACACCTTCAACACGGGCCGCTTCGATCAGTGCAAAAGGCAGTGCGCGAATGAAGTTGCGCATGAACAAGGTACAGAAACCGGTCTGGAATGCGATGTGGAACAGTACCAGACCAGTCTTTGTGTTGTAGAGCCCAAGATCGAGCGTCAGATCCCGGACGGGCACCATCAGGATCTGGAATGGCACGAAATTTCCAGCCACGAACATGAAGAAAATCACAAGGTTTGCTCGAAACTTATAGATGCCAAGCGCAAACCCGGCCATGCAAGACAGAGCCACTGCACCGATCACCGTAGGCACGGTGATCAGGACCGAATTCAACAGATATCGTGGCATGTCCGAGTCAAAAAAGACCTGGCCGTAATTGGTTAACCCCTCAAACGAGGACGGCATGCCCCAATAGTTCCCCTGCGTGAAATCTACCGCCGGTTTGACTGAGAAAATCGCCACGGCAATCAGCGGCAAGAGCCACAGGGTCAACGCAATGGGCAACACTGCGGAATAGGTCAGCTGGGCCGCGCGTGGCTGGGTCTGAATGGGTCTGGGAAACATGATCTACCCTCCACACTTCACTGGGTCTGCTGGGGCCACTCCCGCCCCCGTTCGGTCGGCGAAACGCCGTCCTGCCGGTGTTGGGCACAGCACGCTCGGCCGCGCCCCTGCGGGCCGCGGGTCTCGCGTGATCACCGCCCAATCCAAGGGCACACATGCCCTCATCATCTTGGCAAAAATACTCTCGCCGAAGGCGGCGGGTGCCGTAGCGCGATACACTGTGCCAGCCATCACCGACCCTCCTTTTCTTCGCGCCACATCGAAAACAGGAAGTAGGCGATAAAGCAGAGCATGATCAGGAACAGAACAACAGCAATCGCGGCCCCATAGCCCATGCGGAATCCGTATTCCGACAGCGCCTTCTCAAACATGTAAAAGCTCAGCACACGGGTTTGCCCAAACGGCCCCCCATTGGTCATGATGGAGATCAGATCGAAGGAGCGCAGCGCGCCAATGATCGTCACCACAAAGGCGATGAAAGTGGCCGGCTTGAGCTGCGGGATGATAACATACCAGAGCATCTTCCAGCCCTTCGCACCATCCAGCCGTGCGGCCTCTACCTGTTCGGGATCAACCGCGTTCAGACCCGTCAAATAGAGGATCATGCAATAGGCCGTCTGCGGCCAAAGGCCTGCAATGATGATCCCGTAGGTGGCCAGTGCTGGATCGCCCAGCACATTGATCGGATCAAAGCCAAAGAAGGTGACGATGTTGTTCAACAGCCCCTCATTGGGCAGGTAGAACCAGGAGAACACCAAGCCCACAACCACCTGGCTGATCACGAATGGAAAGAAAAAAAGCGATTTGTACATGCGAATCCCGGCAACCGTCTGGTTCAGGAAAAGCGCAATGAACAAGCCTGCCGGAATGGCCAGCAGATATAGCAACAGCCATTTCAGATTGTTCCAAAGCGAGACTTCGAACGCACTGTCGTCAAACAGTTCGACGTAGTTTTCAAGCCCGACATAGCGTGCCTCTCCAAGCCCGTCCCAATTGTAGAGCGAGATTGAAAAAGACTGGTAGATCGGCACCAGCACGTAGACGAGGAAAAACAGAATTGCAGGTGCCAGAAACAGCCATGGCGTGACGGCAATCTCATTGCGCTTGTACCAACTGCGTGCGGGCGGGGATGTGTCAGTGACAGCCATCGCGCTCTCCTCGTCAGGTCTCAGGGATGAAGCAGGACCTGAAAGCACCTGCTTGGGCGGCCTGTAAGGCCAGATCACCGCGGCGCGTGCACAACTGCGGGGCGCATGTGCACAACAGCGGAGCAGCCAGGGCAGGCGTGGCACCCGCCCGGGCCTTGTGTCAGCTACGCAGAACTTGGCGAAGCGATGCCGCGTGGCGCCGCTTCACCATTTATCCGCGTTTACTGATAGACGCGCGCGCGCACCTTCTCGAGACGGTTCAGAATGTCATCGAGGTTGTCCGGGAACACCATGAACTCCTGGAAGCCCTGCATGGCTTCTGCGGCCATCTCTGCGGGGAAGTCGCGGTCAAAGAACTGCGCCACGCCGCCGGGGCTGTTGGAGGACAGCATCGCAAAGCCCTGATCAAGGAACTTGTCGTCGTCGATCGAAGCAGATGCGTTGATCGGCAGCTGACCCAGGTTAGAGCCATTGTTGATCTCGGTCTGCTCATTGCTGGACACCACAAAGCGCAGGAACTCGCGTGCGGCTTCCTTGTTGGCAGCATTCGCTGGGATGTGGAACGTGTCGGTGGGCGCGTCTTCGGCCAGCGGCACATCCGGGTTGATGACCGGGAACTGGTAGAAGTCCAGCTGGTCATCGGACAGACCGGCTTCGCGCAGCGGCGCCACAGCGAAGTTGCCCATCAGGTAGGCAGCGGCTTCGCCGTTGACCATGAAGGGCAGCGCTTCCTGCCAGCTGTAGGTCTGGTGGTTGGCCACGAAGCCGCCCATGTCGATCAACTGACGCCAGTTGGCGAAAGTGGCCTTCACGCGGTCATCGGTCCAGGCAACGTTGCCGGCTGCCATATCCATGTGGAAATCGTAGCCGTTGGTGCGCAGGTTGATGTAGTCAAACCAGCCGCCCGCAGTCCAAAGGAACTTGGAGCCGATGGTGTAGCAGGCCCGACCGGACGCGACGATCTTTTCGCAGTTCGCCAGCTCATCTTCCCAGGTGGCCGGCTCGGAAAGGCCAAGCTCACCGAAGATGTCTTTCCGGTAGTAGACGCCCCACTGATAGTAAGTATAGGGCACGCCCCACTGCTTGCCGTCGATGGTCATCGCGCCTTTGGTGGAGCCCAAGTTGTCGGCGATCGCAGGCTCCATCCAGAGATCGGAGACGTCTTCGAACAGACCGGCTTCCACGTAGGGACGCATCCGGTTTGCAGCGTACCAGGTGGCAACATCGGGCGCATCAGCGGTCAGGAAGTTGCGGATCTGGGTTTTGTAGGCCTCACGGTCAATCACCGTGGTTTCGATGTTCAGATCAGGATGCTCGGCCTGGAAACGTCCGATCATTGCCTCCATGGTGGCGCGTGGCGCCGGGTTGGAGGTGTCGAGGAAGATTTTAAGATCGCCGGTCAGTTCGGCAGAGGCGTTGGAGCCTGCCATGGTGGCAGCTGCGGCCAGCGCTGCAAAAGACGCTTTGAAGGTGGTTTTCATGTTGTCCTCCCAGTTGGATGCCGGTGTGGGCCGGCTGTCATTGCGGGACATCCCGCTTTGCATTTAGTTTCATTTATTGAAACTTGGTTTTGCATATTGAAAATACAAACGCGAATCGATTAGGCTTGTCAACAACGACACGCAAGTTCGGCAAAAAGATCGGGCAAAAGCGCGACCACGGGATTTAAATTCTGTGCAATCTTTGGGAGGACACGCGGCATGACCGCCACAGACGGAACCGTTGGCAAGGCATTGGATGTGCTTGAGAAGGTCGCTGAGCGCGACCGGCCGGTCCGGTTTTCCGATCTGCTGGCGGAATCCGAATTGCCCAAGGCAACCCTGTACCGCCTGCTACAGACCCTGACGAATCAGGGCATGCTGCGCCACGATGCTGAGACGGGGGCCTATTCCCTTGGGGTGCGTTTGGTTCGATTGGCGCACCGGGCATGGTCTACGGCGTCCCTGGCACCGCTTGCGCGCCCGCATCTGGATGCGCTCGCCCGACAAACCGGCCAAACCATTCATCTTGCGCAGCTGGACACGGCGCAGGTGCTGTATGTGGACAAACGCTCTGCCGAGACCCCCGTCGAAATGTTCAGCCAGGCCGGCAAGATTGGGCCCGCCTATTGCACCGGCGTCGGTAAGACAATGCTGGCCTTCTTGCCGGTTGACCAACAGGACAGGCTGATCCAGCAGCAAAGCTTTCACGCCTTCACAGACCAGACCCTGCACACGCCGGAGCGCCTGCGTGCCGAACTGGTGGCAATTGCGGCTCGTGGCCACGGGTATGACCGCGAAGAACATGAACCGGGGATCATCTGCGTGGCGGTGCCCATTCTCAGCGCCGGTGGGCGTGTGCTGGGTGGATTGTCCGTGACCGGTCATAAAGATCACGTGGCGCTGGCCACGCTCGAGGGGCACTTGCCCGCATTGAAAACCACAGCAAGGGCCATCGCCGAGGACGCGGCGGATTGGGCCTTTCCCGAACGGGGAGGGGAGGCTGTGATGACCCGAAGAGAGGAAGACACATGTCGGGAGTCGGGCTGAAGCGCGTCATCAAGCGCTACGGGGAAACACAGGTGATCCACGGGGTGGACCTCCAGATCGAAGACGGAGAGTTCTGCGTCTTTGTCGGGCCGTCTGGCTGTGGCAAGTCGACCTTGCTGCGCATGGTGGCTGGCCTTGAGGAAACCACAGACGGTGAGATCACCATCGGGACGCGCGATGTCACCCGGCTCGATCCCTCTGACCGCGGGGTGGCGATGGTGTTTCAGACCTATGCGCTGTACCCGCACATGACTGTGGCGGAAAACATGGGGTTTGGTCTGAAAATGACCGGACACCCCAAATCTGAGATCGAGGCCAAAGTGGCCGAGGCGTCCAAAGTTTTGAAGCTTGATCCGTTGCTGTCCCGCAAACCAAAGGCGCTGTCCGGCGGCCAGCGTCAGCGGGTTGCGATCGGGCGCGCCATTGTGCGTGGGCCGGAAGTGTTTCTGTTCGATGAACCGCTGTCAAACCTCGATGCGGAACTGCGTGTGGAGATGCGTGTTGAGATCGCGCGTCTGCACCAGGAAATCGGTGCGACGATGATCTATGTCACCCATGATCAGGTCGAAGCGATGACATTGGCGGACAAGATCGTTGTGCTGCGGGCAGGCCACATCGAGCAGGTTGGCGCGCCGATGGAACTGTATCGGGATCCCGACAACCGCTTTGTGGCGGGGTTCATAGGCTCACCTGCGATGAATTTCATGGCTGGAACAGGCGATGGAACCCGCGTCACCTGCCCGGGGCTTGGGGCGGACCTTGCGCGCCCCGTCGAGGGGGAAGTGGAAGTTGGCACACGCCCTGAGCACATGGTGCTGACGGCGGGCGACACCCATCGCGTGGACCTGACCGAAGCCCTTGGTGGCGTTTCTTATGCCCACCTCGTGGCACCAACCGGTGAAAAAATCGTGGTGGAAGAACGCGGAGAAACCCGGGCACGGGAAGGCGATATGGTTGGCGTCGGCTTCGATGCGGAAAAGGCGATGTTGTTTGACGCGGCAAGCGGGCAGCGTCTTCGGTGAGGGGATATCGGGCCCTCGCGGGCCCGGGCCGCCTCCGGCGGGAGTATTTTCAAGACAAAGAGGGGCCGTGTCGGCTTTGGTGTAGGCAAAGCACGCTTGCCTAGCGCGTTGCGATCCCGGTGGTGCGGGCAAGGATGTCGACCCCTTGGGTGCACCAGAAGTGCAGCAGATCTATGAAGACCCAATTTTCTGCCAGTTTGTCCCCCTCTCGGCGGTAGATATCGATCACTCTGAACTCGCCAATTTTGTCAGAGCTGGGCATGCCCATGAAGCCACCGGTGTGGCGCGCGGTGAAGTTTGGCCAGCCGAAAAAGCCCGCGTAGGCGCCTTCCGCCAGTCGGGCGATGTGATTAGTTGGGCTGCGGTCGGTGAAGGCCGCTCGGAAAGGCCCTGAGTGTTGCTCTGCGTAGCGCGGGATGGTGTAGCTTGCCCCGATCCCCGTTGGCCCCCACCAGATCATGTCTTCTGCCCATGTTCTGCGCAGTTCGTCTTGCAGGGGAAGCGTGCTTTGCCAAGTGCCCAGATCGGTGCACATGGCATTGACCAGTTTCAGAGTTTTGGTGGTTTCGTCAGCTGGCTGGGGGGAGTGCAACAGCCCGTCATGTGTCACCGGGCCGGGCTGTACCAACTGGGCGCCCGTTTGAACGGGGAAGGGAGTTAAGCCCGCCTGAACCATCACTTGGGGGATGTCGAAATACAGGGTGGTTTCGTGGATGCGCCCGCCCTCCACCCGGTAGAAAGCGCAGTACCGCAGGAACGCCATTTTACCTGTGGGCGGGATGCCAAGCCACGGTGCGTCGAACAAGCCCATAAGGTGGCCCATCGAGACGACCCATTGGCTTGCGTAACCATCGATTTCATTGTCGCCAGCAAAGAACACGTCCTCACGTATTTGCAGAGATGTGAAGCTGTCGCGCAGGGGGGCCCAGAATCGTTGTGCGGCAGTGTCTGCGTCCAGAAGTCCGAAAGGGTGATAGCCGCGCCAAATCATGTCTGACGTGCAAAACCGGGCCATCGTTTCCTCGGGTTGGAGCGAATCCGCTGCGATAGACGTCTGGAAACGCTGCACAACTTCTTTTGCCGCTTGTAGGTTTGTCATCTGTACTCCTTCATATTTCGCGGCTGTTGGTCGATATTTCGGCATCAATGCATACGCTTGCAAAAAGAGCTTGCCAAGTTGTGGACGCTAAGTCCAATATCTTTGGCATGGCGCAGAGCATCTGACCCTGCAGGGAGAGCACATGGCTGAGATCCGATTGAGCAACGTCTCCAAGCGGTGGGGAAGTTTCGTTGGTGTGGACGATTTCAACCTGACGATTGCGGATCGTGAGTTCCTTGTGCTGTTGGGGCCATCGGGCTGCGGCAAGACCACCACGATGCGCATGATCGCAGGCCTTGAGGATGTGACCGACGGCGCGATCGAGATTGATGGCAAGGTGGTCAATGACCTTGAGCCGAAGGACAGGGACATCGCCATGGTGTTCCAGTCCTACGGGCTCTACCCGAATATGAATGTCTACGAGAACATTCGGTTTCCCCTGAAAGTTCGCAAGGTTGACCCAGCCACGCATGATGAGCGGGTTATGCGGGCGGCTGGCATGGTTGAGCTTGAGCCCTTCTTGCACCGCAAGCCGGCTGAACTGTCGGGTGGGCAGCGGCAGCGGGTTGCGTTGGCCCGTGCGATTGTACGCGAGCCCAACGTTTTCCTTATGGATGAGCCGCTCTCAAACCTCGATGCGAAGCTGCGCGTATCGACCCGCGCCCAGATCAAGAACCTGAGCCATGAGTTGCAGGTCACCACGATCTACGTGACCCATGACCAGATTGAAGCGATGACCCTCGCTGACCGGGTGGTTGTCATGCAGGCCGGCGTTGTGCAGCAGGTGGGCAGCCCGACAGAAATCTATGACACGCCCGCCAACACCTTTGTGGCAGGGTTCATCGGATCGCCGGCCATGAACCTCGTGGACGGCACGCTTCAGGATGGCACCTTCACGACCGAAGGCATGTCGATCCCGGGCTTGTCTGGGTCTGGGTCTGGGCCTGTAACGCTTGGGTTTCGGGCAGAGGATGCGCAGGTGGTGGAGTCGGGCGGGCAGATCAACGCGCCGGTCTATTCCATGGAGCTATTGGGCGACGCCACAATGGTGACGATCCGCATGGGAGGCGCTTTGGTATCCGTGAAGGCGCACAAGGATTTCCGGGCTGAGATTGACGACCCGGTGTCGATCTCGGTTCCGGCTGCGATCTGTCACCTCTTTGATGCAGATACGGGGGCGCGACGAGACGGGTAAACGCAAAGGTAATTCCTCCAAGGGAGAAATCTGATCGGCAAAAGCCGACATGAACTGGTCGGCACATGCCGACATCAACAAAACAGGGAGAACGTCATGTATATGAAGAAACTAGCACTTGCGGGTGCTGCGGCCCTGCTGGGCTCGGCTGCTTTTGCCGGTGGCCATGGTGCTGCATGCCCCACCGCGGGCAAAGTGTCGGTCGTGGGCAATGAGTTCCCAGCCATCCAGACAGTTGGTGCGGGGGCAATGTCTTGTGCGGGCGGCGATGTGGAGGTCTCGACCAACCTCACGGCCGATCACCAGAAGATCAACCTTGCAGGCATGCAGGGTGATCCGGCTGAATACACCTCTGCGATCATCGCGAACTCTTCCATCGTGGCGTTGATGAACGAGGATGTGATCCGCCCGCTGGATGATCTGGTTGCCAAGCATGGCGATGGGCTCAAGCCAAACCAGTTGGTGACGATCAATGGCAATGTGATGGCCGTGGCCTTCATGGCCAATGCACAGCATCTGGTCTATCGCGCCGATGTTCTCGAAGAAATCGGTGTCGCGCCCCCGACAACCTATGAGGAAATGCTCGCTGCTGCGGAAATGATCCGCGACAAGGGCATCATGCAAAATCCGGTGGGCGGCGCCTATGCGGCCGGTTGGAACCTCGCCCAGGAGTTCAACAACATGTTCCTTGGCTATGGCGGCCAGCACTTCAAGCCCGCCACCGCCGAGCCCAGCGTGAACAGCCCTGCCGGTGTCGAGGCCCTCACCATGATGAAGGCCTTGTCGGAGTATATGAACCCCGACTTCCTGACACATGACTCCAACGCGACGAATGCCGAGTATCGTGCCGGCAACGTGGCCCTCATGAACATGTGGGGATCGCGCGCAGCAACGCTGGTGACAGCCGAGGGCGTGCCGCAGGAAGTTGTCGATGGGTTCGCTATTGCTGGCCCGATGACCGTGGGCGGCGGCAGCATCCCGGCCTCCACGCTGTGGTGGGATGGTTGGACCGTTGCCAAGAATGTGTCTGACGCGGATGCCGAAGCCACGTTCCTCGCGATGAAGAAGGCCATTGATCCCTCCATCCTGGCCGATGGCGATGTTGCAACGCAGGCTGTGTGGCTGATTGATGGCTACGAGCCCACCCCAGCGGCCGTCGGTGTTTTTGCAGCTGCCAATGCCGGCACCATTCCCTACCCGATGCTGCCCTACATGGGCCTGATGCACACGGCGTTGGGCAATGAACTGGCAGACTTCATGCAGGGCAAGGAAAGTGCCGAGCAAGCGCTGGCCGATGTCGAGGCTGCCTATATCGCGGCCGCAAAGGAAAAAGGCTTCCTGAAGTAAGGATACCCTAACTCCCGCTCCGGGGGCGCTGCGGTGCCCTCGGGTCTCTTATAATTTGGCGGGGCGTCAGAAAGGCCTCACATCCCGGCACATCCCACTTGGCGCGTTTGCCTGCCACACCTCGGACCCTGCCTGCCATGAAGCACAAGACGTTTTTCTGGTTTTTTCTGCCAACCGCCCTGGCGATGCTGATTTTTATCGCCGCGCCGATTGTTTCAGTTGTGATGCAGTCGTTGTTTACGCCGCATGAGGCGGTTCTGGTAGAGACAAAGAACTGTGGCCCTTTCGGGTGCACCACCGCCACAACCATTGACCAGGAAGCCACCGCCGCCTTGCGCGATGCCGAGCCCATGGGCCGGTTCGTCGGCTTTGATATCTACAAAGACCGCGGTCACTTGGCGACGGCGGAGGTTGCTGAGGCCTGGCACAGCCGTGACAGCCTGAGTGGGTTTTTCGGCGACATCTATGACCTCCCTTTCTACCGGGCGCTCACCTTCACGCTGACTTACACTTTCGTTGTCACGCCGCTGCTAATCATTCTCGGTTTCGTCATCGCCATTTCTGTCAATTCACTGCACCGCAAGCTCAAGGGGCTGGTGATCTTTTTCTCACTGCTGCCCATGATCGTGACACCGCTTGTGGGATCATTGATCCTGTTCTGGATGATTGACAGCCGTGGCATCCTTGGAAACTTCATCTCCTATCTGGCCAATGATCCGGACATCTCTCTAAAGGCGTCAACGCCGCTCATGTGGATGTCTCTCATTGTGTATGGGATCTGGTCGTCTGCCCCGTTTGCCTTCGTTGTTTTCTATGCCGGCCTTCAAACCGTGCCGCGCGATACGATCGAAAGCGCAATGATTGATGGGGCCACACGCTGGCAGCAAACGCGCTACGTGGTCATCCCGCACCTGATGCCGCTGGTCACCTTCGTGGCCCTGATCCAGTTGATGGACAATTTCCGCGTGTTTGAACCGGTTGTTGGTTTCCAAGCCCAGGCCCACGCCACCACCCTTTCATGGATCATCTTCAATGACCTTGGCGGCGAAACCCGCCAACTGTCCGCGGCCGCGACAACCTCTGTGCTGACCATCCTCGGGGTGGCCATCCTCTTGTCGCCGGTGCTGATACGAACATGGCGCGACTTCAGAGGGAGGGCCTGACATGGCTGCCGCAGCGGATCGAAAGTCTCTCGGGCTCAGAACCATGACGGTCACGTTTGTCGTGATCTGGCTGATCTGCGCTGCTTTCCCCTTCCTCTGGACTTTCTGGGGCTCTTTCAAAGTCGAGCTTGATTTCTTTTCGATCAATAACTGGTCGGACGCGCTGACCGGGCCGCGCACACAGGAAACCTATGGCAGCCCCTTTACGGGCGCCGGATATGAGGGCGCCTGGATCCAGGAAGCCTTCTGGCGCAATGCCATAAACACCGCAATCGTGTGCTTCTTTGTGGTTGCCACATCCCTGACGATCGGCACACTCGGCGCCTATGCCTTGTCGCGGTCCGGGCGCAACTATGTGTTCTGGCTGCTCATTGCTGCGCTGATTTTCCGGGCCATGCCCCCGATCACCTTGGTCTCTGGATACTTGCCGCCGTTTTTCCAGTACAATGTCTGGGGCTATCTCCCGACCGCGATCATCGTGCTCGTCGCTATTAATCAGCCCTTCACCCTATGGATGCTGCACAGCTTCTTTGAGTCCATCCCGAAAGAGCTGGATGAAAGTGCCAAAGTGGATGGTTGCACCCAGTTCCAGGCCTTCTGGAACGTCATCATTCCGGTCATGTGGCCGGGAGTAATTACCACTGGATTGTTCAGCTTCCTGCTGGCCTATAATGACTTTGCCGTAACGACGATGGTGCTCAGCGAATCCAATCGCACCATGATCCCGGCCATTGCCGCCTTCCTTGGAACCACACAGACCGAGGGGAATGTGATGTTTGCCGTGGCGGCGGTTGTCTCGGCCACAGCACCGCTCTTCCTGCTGGTGATGCTCTTCCAGCGCCAAATCGTCAGCGGCCTGACAGCTGGCGCCGTCAAGGGCTAGCAGGCGCAAGAGACTTTCATACAAGGCCATATCTCTGGAATCCTCTGGTTCTGTTTGACAGGCGCTCGGCGCCGCCTCCAATCCGTCCCGACAGGCCCGTTGTGTCTTCGCCTTGGTGAAAATACTCCGGGGGGTGGGCCTGAAAGGCCCGGGGGGCAGAGCCCCCGTCGCGCGCCGATTGCCTCTTCCCCATCCCGTAGGCTTCTGGCACCAAGCGCCATGGCAGATTCCAACTCAATGACGGACAAACCTTTGCTCGGCATGGCCCTCATGATGGGGTTCTGCCTGATCGCCCCTCTGGCAGACGGGCTGGCAAAACTGGTTGGAGATCAGATCCCGCTGCTGCAACTGATTGCAGCCCGCTTTGCGCTGCAAGCGGTCTGTCTGGTGCCTTTTTGTCTGGCCACAGGGCGCAGCCTGCGAATGGCCCGGCGCGAAACTCTGCTGACAGGGCTGCGCACGGCGCTCCATATTCTGGGCATCGGCATGATGTTCCTGTCGCTGCGCTATCTCGAACTGGCAGATGCCATCGCCATTGCGTTCGTCATGCCGTTCATAATGCTGCTTCTTGGCCGCTTCGTGTTGAATGAGCAGGTCGGCCCGTGGCGGTTGGGCGGATGCGCCGTAGGCTTTGTCGGCACGCTCATGGTGGTCCAGCCCAGCTTTGCCGAAGTGGGAGCGCCTGCGTTGCTGCCCGTGGGTGTTGCACTGGTCTTTGCCCTGTTCATGCTGGTCACGCGGCTGATCGCCAAAGCACTCGATCCAATAGCCATGCAAGCGGTCTCCGGCACGATGGCGTTGGGCGTTCTGCTGCCGTTGATGGCCCTTTCGCTTGGCACTGGATGGGCAGAGCTTGAGCCGCGCCCAATGTCCACCAGCCTTTGGACGGTCGTAATCGTGATGGGGGTGCTCGGCATGATCGGACATCTGATGATGAGTTGGGCGTTACGCTACGCGCCTGCCGCCACGCTTGCTCCGATGCAATATCTCGAGATCCCGTTCGCAGCGCTTGTCGGCTGGGTCATGTTCCACGACTTTCCCGACGGGTTGGCCCTCGCGGGGATCGGTGTTGTTCTTGCGGCGGGGCTGTTCAATGTGTGGCGCGAACAGCAGGTTCAGGCAGCCCAGCGTTCCAACGCGACACCCACCGTCTAGACAGACACATCTATCGCGGCTTACCGGTTCCGCCTCTTGCCAAGAGGCGCTGCAAAGCTGTCCCAGACGGCCGAGAATGCGTCCCGTGACAGCATGACAAGCATTCCGGGGCCATCCATCTCGAGGATGACCGGCCCATCCCCCGTGGCCTTGTTCGACGTTCCAATCCGGCTATCCGGTGCGAACGGCACCCCATCAATGGGCCAATGCAGTCCGCTGGAGCGCCCCTGCACCTCTCGCATGGGAAACAGGGACACCCGGCTGCCTGCTGGGAGATCAAGTGTCACGGTGGCATTGAGATGAAACACCACATCCCACGAGCCCAGTAGGATTGTTGGGGGCGCGGGTTTGCTCACAAGCGAGGAGAGAACGGCGAGGGAGTGATCAAGACGGCGCCCCAGAAAGCCCACGCCGAGAATCAGCGGAGCCTCAACAGAGCGGCGCAACTTATCGAAATCTGTCGAATCCTGTTCAGCCAGGTGGTGCACTGTTTCTGGATCAAGCTGCGCGCGGACGGACGGCTCAAGACTGTCCAGATCACCAATCACAGCCTCTGGCGCATGGCCTGCGGCCAAGGCTGCACGGGCCCCTCCATCTGCTGCAACAAGGCATGGGGCGAGGCTAAGTGCTTGTTCCAGCACTTCGAAATCCACATCACCGCCTCCGATAGCGGTGATAGGATCATGGCTGTGGATGACGGTATTCATGAAGGTCCTGTGTGGTTCCGAATCCAAGGGCATGGCCTGCCTGATCAAACTTTTGCCACAAAATGATACATTTTTTTCCTCTGTTCTGATCGGTTCCGTGACCCCAAGCGTGGTAAACCAAATATGGTTAGTATGTTTCCAGACGCACGAAAGGCGGCACCTGTGGTAGGATCGAAAAAAGTTTTGACTGTGTCTTACGGCACGTTCTCCTGCACCCTCGAAGGGTTTGAGGACAACTTCGATACCATGCGCGCAATTGCGGAATATTTCCGCGATCTTGCGGCGGATGACCGCTACTTTGGTGCCGAACCCCCCACGCCTGACGCTGAAATGCTGCAGCGCATTGCAGAGCGGGAAATCCAGCGCCGGGTGCAAGCCCGCGTTGCGGGCGATGAGGTTCACCTACGGGCGGATAAGTCCGGTGCCCAAGAGGCGTCCGACGCAGCAGAGGCATCTGCTGAGGCAGCCCCGGCCCCAGAAACAACACCGGTCGCCGCAAGTTCTGCCCTTGGCGGCGCTGCTGTCGCGGGGGCTGCTGTTGCCGTAACCATCTCCGAGCCTCCCTCTGTTGAACAGCCTGCCGAAGCCGCGGAGGCGGACGCGCCAGAGATCACAGAAGAGGCTGCGCCGGAGGAGACGCAACAAGAAGAGCAGGGCGCGGATGAAGCTGTCGCCCCTGAAGTTGAAGTCGCAGACACGCCTGATGCGGAAAACCCTCAGGAGGAGACAGACCTCGAGGTTGTTGCGGAGGACGACCTTTCAGAGCCTAAAGAGGTGACTCACGAGGCAGACGCTCTCGCATCTCAATCAGACGAAGCGGCGTCTGACGTGGCTGAGGCGGATAATGCCAACGCGGACGCGGAAAGCGATCAAGATCAACACGGTGTCATCGTGGATGACGCGGCTGCGCGCGATAGCCAAGATGCCGAAGAGGAGAGCGCGGACATCGAATTGGCTGCAAAGCTGGCGCGTATCAAGGAAGCGGTGGCAGTTGAAGAGTCAGCCACAACCGCTGCAGAGACGGAAGATGCACCCTTGGACAGCGTAGCGGATGTGTCCAATGCGGTGGCCCAGATGGCCGAGGAGTCGGACACGGCTCCTGTGGAAGAGTCTGCATCCGAGCAGCAAGCAACATCTGATGCAGGACCGTCTGATACCAACGCAGAAGATGCGCCTGAATTGCGCGACCGCGTTGTGAATGTGCGACGTGAACAAGCGTTCGAAAAGCTGGCGGCTGCCGTGGCTGGCACCGGGGCTGTTGCCGCGGTGGCGGCAACTACAAAAGATTTGGCTGGCGAAGCGTCTGAGGATGCAGGCGTTGATTCAGCCGCTGCAGAAAACGATACCACGGAAGACGCCGCTGAGGCCGCCCCGTTGCAATCTGAAGATGCAGCCGAGCCTGAGATCGAGACGACCTCTGAAATTGACCCTCTTGAAGAAGAGTTGATGGCGGAGCTTGCTGCGGTTGAGCGGGAATTGGGGCTCGAGCCGATTTCCGGTGCCTCTCCCAGCGTGTCCGATGAAACTGTCGACGAAGCAGTTGAAATGGCTCCCCAAGCAGCGGAACAAAGCAGTGCCGCCGTTGAGTCCGATCCCGCCAAAGAGATTGAAGATGCCGTAGAAGTAACGATCGACACAGAAGCGGAAGACGCAGCAGAAGCTGCAAAAAGCCCGTTCCGTGATGGTGAAACGGAAGACGCCCGCATTGACCGCCTTGTTGATCAAACCAACACAGAGATGGAAGGTGCAGAGAATCAGCGGCGGCGCGCTGCGATCCAGCATCTGCGCGCCGCCGTCCGCGCGAAAGAAGCCGATGCTCCGGGCGAAACGGAAGAAGCGCGCACGGAAGTACGCCAAGAAGCTTACCGCAAGGATTTGTCTCAGCTGGTGCCGTCCCGCCCCACAGCGCAGGGCAAGACGCAACGCCCGATGGCTATGCCCACCAACCTGAGCCAACCGCGCAAAGAAGCTTCACATGATGGCCCGCCTGTACGTCCGAGCCGTCCTGCGGGCTCCACGGGCAAAACCCAGCGCCCTGTGTCCATCAAGGAAGGGCTTGTCGCGCCGCTGGTGCTGGTCTCCGAAGATCGCGTCGAAACGGATGATCTGAACACCGCCGATAGTCCTGATATGCCCAAAGTGCAGCGGCGGGCAGATGAGCCGGTCGAAGGACGCGCAGTTGATCTGACGGCCCCAGGTGTTCCGACACGCTCTGCCTTGGCGAATGCCATTCGCTCAACGCTCAAGCGCCACCGTGCACTCCTTGGTGGGAAGTCCTCCGACACCGAAGATCAGCCAGATCTTGACCAAATCCGGGCGTCTTCTGCCGATTTCCAGGAGTTTGCAGCCCGCATGGGTGCAAACAGCTTGGCAGAATTGCTAGAATGTGCGGCTGCCTACACAACGGGTGTTGAAGGAAAGGCGGTTTTTTCTCAGTCTGACGTGATCAGCCGGGTCGTTGATCCCGATGATCCTGATGGCGTGACCCGCGAAGCCGGGCTGCGGACATTCGGGAAATTGCTGCGTCAGGGCCGCATACAGAAACTGAAACGCGGTCAGTTCACGATTTCACAATCCTCGCCGTATATGCCTGAAAGCCGCAGTGCGTAACATCCGCTCTGCTCTGTTTGGGTGAAGAGTGTGGGCGGGGGCCAATCGGTTCCCGCCATTTTCTTTGTGTGAACGCCCGCCCGTGTGGGCGAATGTCGCGACGTAGGTTCTTGCACCTGCTGCGCAGCAAAGCGACACTACAGCGACGTTCTGAACTCCAGGAGCACGCCCCCGTGTATGATTTGGCCGTTACTGGCGCATGGATCGAATTCGCCGTGCGTTGGCTGCATGTGATCACTGCCATCGCGTGGATTGGCAGTTCTTTCTACTTCATCGCGCTCGATCTTGGGCTGCGCCGCGACCCACCGCCGCCTTCGGGCGCGGATGGTCAGGAATGGCAGGTCCATGGGGGCGGGTTCTATCATATTCAAAAATATCTCGTGGCACCCGACAACCTGCCCGATCACCTGATCTGGTTTAAGTGGGAAAGCTATGCCACTTGGCTGTCTGGCTTTGCGCTGATGGCGCTGATCTACTACCTTGGCGCTGAGTTCTACCTGATTGACCCGGATGTCGCGGACCTGCGCCCCTGGCAGGCTGTCCTGATTTCCGTGCTATCGCTCGTGTTGGGCTGGCTTGTCTATGACATGCTGTGCAAATCCCGCTTCGGCGAGGACAACACGCGTTTGATGGTGCTTTTGTACTTCGTTCTGGTCGCAATGGCTTGGGGATATACGCAGGTGTTCACGGGGCGCGCGGCCTTGATCCACCTTGGCGCATTCACGGCGACGATCATGTCGGCAAACGTGTTCATGATCATTATTCCCAACCAGAAGATCGTTGTTGCCGATCTCAAGGCAGGCCGCACGCCTGATGCGAAATACGGCAAGATCGCCAAACAACGGTCCACCCACAACAACTACCTCACCCTGCCTGTCATCTTCCTGATGCTCAGCAATCATTATCCCCTTGCCTTTGCCAGCGAGGCGAACTGGGCCATAGCGTCGCTTGTGTTCCTGATGGGCGTCACGATCCGCCACTACTTCAACTCGATGCATGCGGGTAAGGGCAAGCCCACTTGGACATGGCTGGCCACGACTTTGATCTTCATCCTGATCATGTGGCTGTCCACTGCGCCGATGTTCCGCCCAGATGCGGATACAACAGCGCTTTCACCGAGCGCAGAGCGCTTTGCAGAGGCCCCCGGATTTACAGAGGCAACAGACATCGTTTTGGGCCGATGCTCGATGTGTCATGCCGCAGAGCCCAACTGGGCCGGCCTGCATTGGCCGCCGAAGGGCGTCATCTTGGAAACCCCGCAACAAGTCGCCCATAACGCCCATGCAATCTATCTGCAGTCCGGGATCAGCCATGCCATGCCGCCCGCCAATCTCAGCTACATGGAGGAGGAAGAGCGTGCTGCGCTGGTCGCTTGGTTCAACGCAGGCCGTGCGGGCCTGAAGGCTGAAAACTAGTCCTCAGGGCCGACGCTACCGACAGCGGTTCCATTGATACATCGCATCGGGCATGCGCTCCTCATTTGAAGCCCCATCGGTTTCCGTGATCTTCCGAAACCCGTGTCGCACGTAAAAGCGGATCGCAGGCAGGTTTTTCTGAAAAACCCACAGCTTCAGTGTGTGGTGTCGGTCTTTTGCCATGCCCAGAAGCTGCGTGCCGATCGATCTGCCAACATGGCTTGGCCGCAGGTAAAGATGCGCGAGCCAATCCTCCTTGGCAGCGCAAAACCCGACAATCTGGCCCTCCTCTTCGGCAACCCAAACCTCACATTCCGAAAAAACGCTGTTGCGGAAGCGTGCCTTGTCCTCTTCCGGGGTGTGTAACTGCGGCAGATAGGGCAGGAAATGCGCGCGCGAGGTGCGGCTCAGCGCGGCAATCTCTTCAGCCTCTTCCAGCTTGGCTGGGCGGATCAAAGGCGCAGCGGCTGTCATCGGAGCATTCTATGCTCTGGCGTTTGGTGACGCGCGATGATCACAGCACGGGGCCGAGACTTGCCGAAACAGATCGGGCGGTCACTTTCCAACGTTGCGCAGAGCGTCCTGCACTTCTTCCATGGCTGGATCGACCCGGTTTTTCCGGAAACGGCGCAAACGTGCCCAGATCGCCCAAACAACCATGCCGAACAGGGTCAGGAACACGATGTTAAACCATGGGATGATCCGTTCATCGGGGCTGGGAACCTCCCAGAGGTCAAGCGCGTTGGGATGGATAGACAGCCAGTTTAGGCGCCAGCCGTAATGGCGCATCGCCACCCATCGCGGCGCATCGGAGGAGGAAATCAGATCAGCTGCTTCGGTCTGCAGATCGCGGGTGTCGAACTTGAAATAGGGCGGCCAGCCCCAGCCCGTATCCTCATTGCGGTAGACAATCGTGCGGTCATCCGGGCGGCGGGTCGATATGAAAAACACATCGCGGCTGACGTCATTGACGCCGCCGCCCGCATCCACATTCGAATAAAACATGCGGTTTATCCCGAAATCGACCCGGGTCTCGTTGGTGTCAACGATCCGGACGATATCCGTCTGAGGCAGGGTGTAATGCAGGAATAGGGCCGTGATCGTCCAAAAGAGGGTCCAGAATGTCCACTTCACATAATACATGGCGCTGTCTTCCCAGTTTTCATCAGTCAGCCGGTGTATAAACGATTGCCGCGATCAGCAACAACGGCAGTAGGTAAATCAATATCACCAAACGGCGCCGCAAGCTGCGCGAATAGGCTTTGACGCTGGCTTCGATGTCATCGGTGCCCGCTATAGCGGCGCGCCCGCTGGCTTTGCGACTGTTCCATTTAGCTTCGAGCTCTGACCTTTTGCCTGCGCGCAAATACGCGTCAACACAAACAAAAACGATCGTCAAAACGACAGCAGACAGGACAAGCAATCGGATAATATGGGCCATAGAGGCTCTCCATGTTGGGGCGGTTGCAAGGTGCCTTGCGCGGCAAGTGGTGTTTGGGCCGGATTGCCCTGAAGCCCTGTTGAGCCTAGCGTAGTAGCATGAGTGATCCCAAACGACATGATGCCCTTGCTGCGGAAATGGCGAAACGCGCGGATGAACTGACCCATCTGACGCAGGATCTTATCCGTATTCCGACGCTAAACCCTCCCGGCCAGTATTACCACGACATCTGCAACATGCTTGCCGAGCGTCTTGCGCGCACGGGCTGGCAGGTGGAGTTGCTGCGGGCCGAGGGGGCGCTTGCGGACAGTGAAACATACCCGCGCTGGAACGTGGTGGCCCGCCTTGAAGGGACCCGGCCCGGGGAATGTGTGCATTTTAACGGCCATCATGATGTGGTCGAGGCTGGCCACGGGTGGACCGTTGATCCCTTCGCAGGCACGGTGCGCGACGGCAAGGTGTTTGGGCGCGGTGCCTGTGACATGAAGGGGGGCATTGCCACCTCAATCATCGCGGCGGAGGCTTTCGTAGCCCAGCGCCCCGATTTTGCAGGCGCGATCGAAATTTCAGCCACTGCCGATGAAGAATCCGGGGGCTTTGGCGGGGTGGCATGGATGTCAGAACGCGGCTGGTTTGCGCCAGAGCGCGTGCAGCATGTGATCATTCCGGAGCCCCTGAACAAAGACAGGATTTGCCTCGGCCACCGGGGTGTGTGGTGGGCTGAGATCGAAACCCACGGCCGTATAGCCCATGGCTCCATGCCGTTTCTCGGAGATTGTGCCGTCCGCCACATGGGGGCGGTGCTTGAGGAGATGGAGGAAAAGCTTTTCCCGTTGCTAGCGGAGAAACACACGGCCATGCCCGTTGTGCCCGAAGGGGCGCGTCAGTCCACGATGAACATCAATGCGATCCACGGGGGCGCGCCGGAACAGCCCGAGGAGTATACCGGTCTGCCAGCCCCTTGTGTGCCGGACCGCTGTCGGATCACGATCGACCGTCGGTTCCTGATCGAAGAGGACATCGGCGACGTCAAAGCAGAGATTTCTGCGTTGCTCGAGCGGGTAAAGGCGCGCCGGCCCAGCTTTGAATATGAGGTGCGCGATCTCTTTGAGGTGCAGCCCACAATGACAGATCGGGATGCACCCGTGGTGCGGTCAACCGCGCAGGCAATCGAGAAAGTGCTAAAACGGGCGCCTGACTATGTCGTCAGCCCGGGCACCTATGACCAAAAGCACATTGACCGGATTGGCCGATTGAAGAATTGCATTGCCTACGGACCGGGCATTCTTGATCTGGCCCACCAGCCCGACGAATGGATCGGCATCCAGGATATGGTCGATGCTGGCACCGTTATGGCCCTCGTGCTTGACGAGTTGCTCTGAGGGCATCTCAGGCCTGTGTCTGGTTGGCCGCAATGTCGCTCCCCCGAGAAACTGCCGGGGGGCGACGCTGCAGGCAGAGGGGCTTAGCCCCGCGATGCGGCAGCCAAGGCCGCACTTGCGGCTTCCAGCGCGCCAGACCCGTGGGGTATGTCTAGCGCCTTGAGGCCGGTGTCGATGGCACCAAGGCAGCCCATCACCATCTGCACGTTCACGTGGCCCATATGGCCAATTCGGAAAAAACCCGTGCAGTCGGGATCTTCTTCAGTTTCCATGCCCAACCCGATGCCAAGAGTAACACCGGCATTGGCGCTGACCCAATCCTGCAGGCGTTTGCCGTCGGGTGCCCCAAGGCGCACGGCGGTCACCGCGTGGCTGCGCATGGCGGGATCGGCAATGTTCAACTCCATCGCGCCGCCTGAACCCCAAGCGTCAACCGCTGCCCACACGGCGGATGCCAGCCCGGCATGGCGCGCCCAAACCGCCTCGATCCCCTCTTCATGGATCATGTCGAGTGCGGTGCGCAATCCGTGCAGGTGATGGGTTGGGGCTGTGCCAAAGAAATATTGGTAGAATACCTGCGCATGGCTGCGCGGGCGCCAATCCCAGTAGGGCGTGACAAGATTTGCGGTTTCGCGCGCCGCATCAGCCTTTGGCGAATAGTACACAAAGGCCATTCCCGGCGGCACCATCAGCCCCTTCTGGCTGCCGGTGATCATGACATCTACGCCCCAATCATCCATTTCAAAGGCATCGCAGCCCAGGCATGCGATATTGTCGCTCATCAAAAGGGCAGGGTGGCTGGCGGCATCCATTGCAGCGCGCAGGCCGGCAATGTCATTGCGGACGGAGGTTGCCGTATCGACCTGCACCACAAGCACGGCCTTGATCGCATGGGCATCATCCTGGGCGAGGCGCGCCTGAACCGCGGCCAGATCGACCGGGGCACGACGCCCAAAGTCCATCATCTCAACCTCGATGCCCAGATTCGCGGCCAAAGCCCCCCAGCCTTCACCGAAACGGCCCGTTGCCAGGCACAAAACCTTATCTCCGCGCGACAGTGTGTTGGTCACAGCCGCTTCCCATACACCATGGCCATTGGCGATATACATGGCCACCTCATGGCGTGTGCGGGCCACGCGCTTGAGATCCGGAATGATGGTATCCACCATGTCATGGAGAGCGCCTGTGTAGATGTTGGGCGCCGTACGGTGCATGGAACGCAACACCTCCTCCGGAGAGACCGAAGGACCTGGTATGGCAAGATAATGCGTTCCGTTGGACAAGCTCATGATGTTCTCCGCGCTCACTGTGCTGCTACGCACTTATGCCGGTCGCGTTGTGTCGTCAATCGTCATGCGCGCACCATTTCTGCTGCGACCGCACGCAGCTGAACAAGGGGCTTCCGAATGGCTGGTTTTGGAGCGATCAGGTTGGATTGGATTGAGGGGGCGTTCTGCCCAAGCCTTGCCCCACACCCTGTTTCTGGGGTAGGCGGGCGCGTCTCGGTCTTGAGCATCGTCACCTCAGGCCCCAAGTTGACCCGAAAGCTTTCGCCAACATGAGCCTCTCCGTGTCCAAGCGCTTTAAGAAATTCAAAGATCACCTGCGCGCGTCGATGGAGGGCGATCTGTCAACACCGGAGGCACGTCGGCGGGCTTGGTGGCATTTCCAGCTTTTTGATCACGCATTCCTGCGTTCGTGGTGGACCAATTTTGACAAAGTGGCGGAAGGCGTGTTTCGCTCCAACCACCCAAATCCAAAGCGGCTGGCCGCCTACAAGAAAAGAGGAATTGTTGCCGTGTTGAACTTGCGCGGTGACGATGGCCACTCGCCGTGGCTCTTTGAAAAGGAGGCCTGCGACGCGCTTGGCTTGGATTTGCGGGTCGCCACGATCTACCCGCGCCGCCCCGCTTCGGCCGATGAACTTTTGAACCTGATTGACGTCATGCGTGCGATGCCAAAGCCTTTTGTGATGCATTGCAAATCTGGCGCCGATCGGGCTGGTCTCGCCTCTGTGCTCTACAAATTGGCCATCGAAGGCAGCCCGATCGAGGAAGCGCGGCCCCATCTTGGCTTGCGCTATCTCCACCTCAAATCCACGGCGACCGGCGTGCTGGATTTTATCATCGATCGCTGGATACGCCGAAATCGTGAAACCGGCATAGGCATAGAAGAGTGGCTGCGCAGGGAGTATGATCCCGCAGCTATTTTTACAGATTTCAAAGCAGGAAGCCCCGCATGACAATGGAGAACGCGCAGTCTCAGCGGGCTCGGCCCGTTGTCGATGCCAAGCAGGAAGTCGAAACTGCGCAGGCACGTAAAGGTTTGATGAAGTGGCTTTGGCGCAATTATCTGTCAAAGCTCGCGCCGCTGTTGATCATCGCGAGCATCTTCATGATGATCGAGGGGTCCATGATGGGCCTGCTCTCCTACATGATGAAACCGATGTTCGATCAGATCTTCATCGAAGGGGACACGGCTGCCATCTACTGGGTTGGTAGCGTGATATTTGGCATCTTTATGCTTCGGGCGGTGTCGTCGGTTACGCAAAAAACCCTGCTGACAAGGGTAGGCGCCAAGGTTGTGATCGCAGTGCAGTCTCATGCGCTGAGTCACCTGATGCGGTTGGATACACAGTTCCATCAGCGCAACCCTCCGGGCTCTCTTATCGAAAGGTTGAATGGGGATGCAGGGATCGCTGGCAACATCTCGGCGGTCATCCTGTCCGGATTTGGCCGTGACGGTATTGCGTTGGTCTCCTTGCTGGCCGTTGTCATCTCGATCGATTGGCGTTGGACGATCGCTGCGATGATCGGCGTGCCGGTACTGGTGCTACCAACAGTGCTTGCGCAGGCCTATGTGCGCCGCACATCTCATCGGTCGCGGATTTTGGCCGGGCGCATGACAACCCGTCTCGACGAAATTTTCCATGGTATCGTGCCCATTAAATTGAACGCTTTGGAGCGCTATCAGAGCAATCGATTTGAGGCTTTAGCGGATGCGCGTGTGTCGGCCTCCACCAGGGCCGCACTGGGTCAAGCACTGATCCCAGGCCTCGTCGATGTCATGACAGGCATCGGTTTTTTCGCCGTTTTGCTCTATGGCGGCTCAGAGATCATTGCAGGCACAAAAACGGTTGGAGAATTCATGGCGTTCTTCACTGCTATGGCCCTGGCATTTGAGCCTCTGCGCAGGGTTGGAAGCCTTTGGGGGCAGTGGCAACAGGCGACCGTTTCTTTGGGGCGTCTGCAGGAGCTGTTTGAAACCCAGCCCAGCCTGACGCGCCCTGAAACGCCCGCTGTCATACCAAGTGCAGTGGGGGATCTGACCTTCCGCGATGTCACTTTGAACTACGGGGATTCGCCTGTGTTGCAGGGGGTATCTTTCACTGCCAAGGCGGGCCAGACCACTGCACTTGTCGGCGCGTCTGGCGCCGGCAAAACCACAATATTCAACGTACTCACCCGGTTGGCGGAGTATGATGCCGGCAGCGTGCTTATGGGTGGCGTCGAGATCACTGATCTCGATCCAGACGCATTGCGGAGCCAATTCTCGATGGTCACTCAGGACCCCAGCCTGTTTGACGAGACGCTGCGCGACAACGTTCTGCTCGGGCGTGAAGACGTCTCTCCCGAGGCGCTGAATGCAGCGTTGGAGGCAGCGCAGGTCAATCGCTTTGTGCCCAAGCTGGCCAATGGGCTGGATACGCCTGTTGGGCCGCGCGGTTCGGCTCTGTCAGGGGGGCAGCGCCAGCGGGTGGCCATCGCGCGGGCATTGCTGCGCGACAGCCCCATCCTCTTGCTGGATGAAGCAACGAGCGCGCTTGATGCAGAAAGCGAAGTCGCTGTGCAGCGGGCCATCGATGCCTTGGCGAAAGGGCGGACATCGCTGGTGATTGCCCACCGGCTGGCAACGGTGCGCAACGCTGACAAAATCGTTGTGATGGATGCAGGCCGTGTTGTCGAAGAAGGCACCCATGAAACGCTGGTCGACGCAGGTGGGGCCTATGCCCATCTGCACGCTCTGCAGTTTTCCTCTGGCAAAGCGCTCTAGGCCAGCCCATAACCTTTGCATGACACGCACAATTTTCGAAATCTCTGGGGCAGACCGCGCGAGCTTTCTGCAAGGCCTGGTCAGCAATGATGTGGCGCGGCTGGATGTGGGCGGTTTGGTTTATGCGGCTCTGTTAAGCCCTCAGGGCAAATATCTGGCAGATTTCTTTCTTGTGCCCCTGGGGGACAAGATTGGGGTCGATGTGGATAGTGAACAGGCTGCAAACCTTGCGCGCCGGCTGAGCATGTACAAGCTGCGCGCGGATGTGGGGATTGCGCAAAGCGAACTGCAGGTGGGCCGTGGGCTTGGCGACATGCCGGAAGGGGCTTTTGCCGATCCGCGTGATCCGGCCTTGGGCTGGCGCCGCTATGCAATGGATGCCTCTGATGATGCGTCCATTGATTGGGAAGCCTTGAGTGTCGCGCATCTGGTGCCCCAATCCGGCACGGATCTGGTGCCGGATGACAGCTACATTCTGGAGAATCGCTTTGAAGCCCTGTCGGGCGTTGATTTCCGCAAAGGCTGCTATGTCGGTCAGGAAGTCACCGCCCGCATGAAGCACAAGACCACTTTAAAAAAGGGTCTGGCGCGCGTGCGGCTTGAGGGGGCGGCCCAAACCGGTGCCGAGATCGTAACGGAGGCTGGCAAGCCCGCGGGGCGTTTGGGCACTGTGTCTGGCAACCAAGCCCTTGCCTACTTGCGTTTTGACCGTGCAACGGGGCCGCTTTTTGCAGAGGGCACGGCCCTGTTTGCGGAAGGCCTGCCTGCATCTGAGTGACGGCGCAGCACGGTTTGCGGCGGTAAGGCGCCTCCCCTCTTGCTCCTTGGGCGCGATTGAGGCACACCGCTGCGACGACAGCTGAGAGGGCCGCGCCATGAAAACCCGGATCGACGCAAAGTTCGAGCAACTCAAGGCCGAGGGCCGGAAGGCTTTCGTATCCTATACGATGGCCGGTGATCCTGACGCGGCAACCAGCCTTGAGGTGATCAAGGGCCTGCCAGCCGCCGGTGTTGACATCATCGAGCTTGGCCTGCCCTTCACCGATCCCATGGCAGACGGTCCCACTATCCAGTTGGCCGGTCAGCGTGCGCTTGAGGGCGGCATGACATTGCAAGGCGTGCTGGACATGGTACGGGCTTTCCGGGAGCAGGATGACAGCACCCCTATTGTGCTGATGGGCTATTACAACCCGATCTATAGCCGTGGCGTTGAGCGGTTTCTGGCAGATGCCAAGGATGCCGGTATCGATGGCCTGATCGTGGTGGATCTGCCGCCCGAAGAAGATGACGAATTGTGTGTGCCGGCCCAGGCTGCGGGGCTGAACTTTATCCGGCTCGCCACACCGACCACCGATGACAAGCGTTTGCCAACGGTTCTGCAGAACACGTCGGGCTTTGTGTATTACGTGTCGATCACCGGGATCACCGGGGCGGCCGCAGCCGAAGCCGGCGATGTGGGCCCCGAAGTGGCGCGGATCAAGGCGGCAACCGATCTGCCCGTGATTGTGGGTTTTGGAATCCGCACGCCAGAGCGCGCCGCAGAAATTGCGCGCGTGGCTGATGGTGCTGTTGTCGGCACGGCGATTGTTGGAGAGATTGCAGCGGGCAAACCGGTGGACGAGGTGCTGTCTTTCGTGGCCTCGCTGGCAGACGGCGCGCACTCCGTTTAGCGGCGTTTGGGCGTAAGGGCTGGCTCCTTTTTGCGCGCCAAAGCACTCTGAAATGGGCAAAAGACGGCTAGTCCAGAGTTTTGGACAGGGCCGTGCGCGTTGCGGATCTGTGTCTGAATGTGTATTTAAATCAATACGTTGAATGCTCTTGGTCGGAAACTCCAAGGGGCTTGCGCCTAGTGTGCCAAGCGGCTGGCAGGACACGAATCTTGCCCGAACGCGCTCTGTCGCGGAATACTGTCTGTGAACGTCCGGGCCCAGACCCGGCGCCCGCAAACAGGAGGTCATGGAAATGTTTACCAGGAATCTGCCCGCCGCCGCGCTTCTTGCGCTGCTCTCAACGCCAGCGCTTGCGGCACAGGACAGCATCACGCTTGGCATGGCGCTTGAGCCTCCTAACCTCGATCCCACGGGGGGGGCCGCCGCTGCCATCGATGAGGTTGTCTACGCCAATATCTTCGAAGGTCTGACCCGCTTTGCCCCCGATGGCTCCATCGTGCCGGGCCTCGCCGAAAGCTGGACGGTGTCAGAGGACGGCACGGTTTATACCTTCAAGCTGAGAGAGAACGTGCGCTTCCACGATGGGTCGGCGATGGATGCACAGGACGTCATCTTTTCGCTCGATCGCGCCCGTGCCGAAGACAGCACAAATGCGCAGAAAGCACTGTTTGCGGGGATCACTGCGGTTGAAGCGCTCGACCCGCTGACCGTGCAAATCACGCTTTCCAATGCCGATGGTGCGTTTCCGTTCAAGATGGCTTGGGGGGATGCCGTGATTGTGGCACCTGAAAGCATCGATCAGGCCGCAACGGCACCGGTGGGTACCGGGCCCTTCCTGTTTGGGGAATGGGTTCAGGGCGACCGTGTCGAAATCACCCGCAACCCGGATTACTGGGGCGAGGCGCCCGCGCTGGCAAGCGCGACCTTCAAGTTCATCTCTGATCCAAACGCAGCCTTTGCGGCGCTCATGGCAGGGGATGTAGATGCTTTCCCGAATTTCCCCGCTCCAGAGACCCTGTCCGCCTTCGATGCAAACCCGATGTTCAGCGTCATCGTGGGCAGCACCGAAGGGGAAACCATCCTTTCGACAAACAACAAATCGGGCGCTCTGTCCGATGTGCGGGTGCGCAAGGCGATCGCCCATGCCATCGATCGGCAGGCCATTATCGACGGTGCCATGAATGGATATGGCACGCCGATTGGCACCCACTTCGCGCCCCACAACCCTGATTACGTCGATCTCACTGGGATGAGCCCGCATGATCCCGATATGGCGCGGTCGCTGTTGGCTGAGGCCGGACAGTCTGATCTGAGCCTGCGGTTGATGCTGCCGCCCCCGGCATATGCCCGCCGTGGCGGGGAGATCGTGGCGGCGCAGTTGCGCGATGTCGGCATTGATGTGGAGGTGTCAAACCTGGAATGGGCGCAGTGGCTTGAACAAGTCTTTCGCGGCAAGGATTTCGATCTGACGATCGTGAGCCATACGGAGCCAGCAGATATCAATATCTACGCGCGCCCTGATTACTACTTCCAATATGACGATGCTGACTTCCAAGCGATGATGGCGGATCTGGCCGTGACCAGCGATGCGGATGCACGCTCGGGTATTCTGAAGGCGGCGCAGGCAAAGATCGCTGAGGATTATGTAAACGGCTATCTCTTCCAATTGGCGAAAACAGGGGTCGCGAACGCAAAGATCGAAGGTTTGTGGGAGAATGCGCCCACCCAAGCCAATGACCTAACCGCCGTGCGTTGGCGCGACTGAGCGATTGCTCGAACCTGGGCGCGGCGCATCTGGCCCGCCGCGCCCCTGTTGGACCATTTTGCACGCAGTGCGTCGGGCAAAATGCAAAGAGCGGCTCAAGCTGGCTTTAGGCCAGCCTTCGCCGCTCTTTTGGCACCTTTCAGGTGCCAGTTCTCAGCCGACGATGTTGAAATCAGGCCCGTAGGGGTAGCCGGTGATGTTTTCGTTGCCGTCATCCGTGATCACCAGGATATCATGTTCGCGGTACCCCCCTGCGCCCGGTTGACCATCGGGGATTGTGAGCATCGGCTCCATCGAAATGACCATCCCGGGTTCGAGCACAGTGTCGATGTCTTCCCGGAGTTCCAAGCCAGCCTCGCGCCCATAGTAATGGCTCAGGACCCCAAAGCTGTGGCCGTAGCCAAAGCTACGGTATTGCAGTAAATCCCGCTCGGCAAAGAAGGCATTGATCGCGTGGGTTACGTCTGCACAAGACACGCCAGGCTTGAGAAGGCTCATGCCGTATTCATGTGCCGCGACATTGGCTTTCCAGATGTCCATTGAGGCAGGGTCGACCTGTTCGACGAACAAAGTCCTCTCCAGCGCAGTGTAGTAGCCGGAGATCATCGGAAATGTGTTCAATGACAGGATGTCGCCTGTCTCCAACACGCGGCCAGTGACCGGGTTATGAGCGCCATCTGTGTTCAGCCCCGATTGGAACCAGACCCAAGTGTCGCGGTACTCTGCATCGGGAAAAGCCTTCGCGATTTCCATCTCCATGGCGTCGCGTCCGGCCATGGCAATGTCAATTTCGCGTGTGCCTGCGCGGATTGCGTCCCGGATGGCATATCCCCCGACATCGGCCACTCTGGCCCCTTCCCGGATCAGGGCAATTTCCGCATCTGATTTCATCATGCGCTGACGCATGCTTTGCAGCGCTATGTCTTCAAGGCGGGAAGGTGCGAGAAAGGCGGCGAGCTTGTCGCGCTGCGCTAGGGTGAGGTGATCTGTCTCTATGCCAACGGCTTTTCCGCTTCCGGCGATATGGGCCACGGCGCGCCAGAAGTTGTCACGCTCCCAATCCGTGTAAGTGAGGGCATCGCCATAACAGCGGCGCCAAGGCTGACCGGCATCGATCCCGGCGCCGATCGTCACCATGTTGTCGGCTGTCACAACCACGCCGTAAGGGCGGCCAAAACTGCAATACAGGAAGCCCGAGTAATAGGCGACGCAGTGCATGGAGGTCAGAACGATTGTATCGAGGTCCTTTGCCAGCATGATCTGGCGTAACCCTGCAAGCCGGGCTTCGTACTCATCTGGCGCAAAGGGCAGAGACGCCTTTTCACCGTTATGGAAGGGATGGAATTGTGGCCGGTCGGTACGCATTGCCGGTCCTCTCCTTTTACGAGACGTGTCCCGGCGTTCAGGACCGACAAAGCCTGTTTGCGCAAGGACGCCATCCTTGTAAGGCTGCAAAAACATGGCTTGGTGCGCTTTTGAATTCAAGCTTCTTTTGGGGCCAGCCCCCGCAGGCTTTGCCTGCTCCCCCGGAGTATTTCAAAGACAAAGACGGCAGAGCGTTCCCTATCTTTCTTTGTCTTGAAAATACTCTCGCCGCAGGCGCTTGGATGGCTGCCGCTGCGCTGCGATCAGGGCTTGAGCGCACGCCAACCTATATCCCGGCGCATTGTACCGCCAGGCCATTCTACAGCGTCGGCAAGATCATAGGCACGATCGCGCGCGTCTTTCAGGCTGGGTCCGCGGGCCGTTGCGTTGAGAACGCGCCCGCCACTGGATACGAACTCACCCTCATGTTTCGCAGTCCCTGCGTGGAACATCATTTGCGAACTGGTTTCGGGTAGACCGTTTAGGCCGCCGATTTTTTGGCCCTTGGCATAGCTGCCCGGATAGCCATCTGCCGCCAGCACAACCGTCATAGCATGATCATCCGCCCAGTTAATCTGTGCTTCGGTAAGTCGTCCCTCGGCGCAGGCTTGGAGCGCATCGAGGATTTGTCCGCCCAAACGCATCATCAGGACCTGACACTCGGGATCACCGAAGCGCACATTGTATTCGACCAGTCTCGGCCTGCCGTTCTCAATCATCAGCCCAACATAGAGAACGCCCTGATAGGGCGTCCCGCGACGGGCCATTTCCGCGAGAGTGGGCTTCACGATCTGTTCGAGCGCGGCGTCTGTCGTCTCCGCAGTCATGATCGGTGCGGGCGAATAGGCTCCCATTCCGCCGGTATTCGGGCCGGTATCGCCTTCGCCGATGCGTTTGTGGTCCTGTGCGGTGCCTATGGGCAATGCATTCTCGCCATCGCACAATACGAAGAAGGAGGCCTCTTCGCCTGTCATAAATTCCTCGATGACAACCTCAGCCCCAGCGCTTCCGAAAGCACCTGAGAACATGTCGTCAATTGCTGCAATGGCCTGCTCTTCGGTTTCAGCCACGGTGACGCCCTTGCCCGCCGCCAAACCATCGGCCTTGACCACAATCGGCGCGCCTTGGGCGCGGACATAGGCTTTGGCGCTGTTGGCATCGGTGAAATGTGCGTAGGCGGCTGTTGGAGCGCCGCAGGCGTCGCAGATTTCCTTGGTGAAAGCTTTGGATGCCTCAAGCTGGGCAGCCTGTGCAGAGGGGCCGAAAACTGCGATGCCCGTCGCACGCAGCCGATCTGCGACCCCGGCTGCAAGGGGCGCCTCAGGCCCGATGATGACAAGGTCAATCGCGTTCTCAGCGGCAAATTCAGCCACGGCGCCGGGCGCTTCAATGTCGAGCGCGGCGCAATCCGCGAGCAGGGCAATGCCGGCGTTGCCTGGCGCGACAATCAGTTTGTCGCATTTCGGGTTCTGGCTGACCGCCCATGCCAGCGCATGTTCCCGCCCGCCGCTGCCAAGGATCAGGATATTCATGATCGGTGCCCTTCCGCTTGTCCCGCTTGCCCCCGCCTTCTAGGATCAGCGCAGTTCCAGCACAACGGGGCAAGATGGACCTTCTTGAAGATGACGGCCCGGCGGGCGGCGGAAACAACACACCAGAATTTTCGGTTGCCGAGCTTTCAGGCGCCGTAAAGCGCACGCTCGAGGCCACGTTTGGCCGTGTCCGGGTGCGGGGCGAGATAGGGCGTGTGATGCATGCACGCTCCGGGCATCTTTATTACACGCTCAAAGATGACAGGAATGCGCTCGACTGTACCACCTGGAAAGGACAGGTGCGCGGCCTGGGCGTGATGCCCGAAGAAGGGCTGGAAGTGATCGTGACCGGCAAGCTGTCGGGCTATGGACCGCAGTCAAAATACAACATGAATGTGGACAGCATGGAGGTTGCGGGCGAGGGCGCGCTCATGGCCATGCTGGAAAAACGCCGCAAAGCCTTGGCGGCTGAAGGCTTGTTCGATGCGGAGCGCAAGCAGACGCTGCCTTTCCTGCCTGAGGTGATTGGCGTGGTCACCAGCCCGCAAGGCGCCGTTATCCGCGATATTTTGCATCGGTTGCGCGACCGGTTTCCGCGCAAGGTGCTGGTTTGGCCGGTGCCGGTTCAGGGGCCTGACTGCGCGCCCAAAGTGGCTGCTGCAATCCATGGATTCAACGCCTTCACACAGGGCGGCGCGCTACCACGGCCTGACCTGCTGATCGTGGCCCGAGGGGGCGGATCGGTTGAAGATCTATGGGGCTTCAACGAGGAAGCCGTGGTGCGGGCCGCAGCCGAAAGCGCAATCCCGCTGATTTCTGCCGTGGGCCATGAAACTGACACCACCTTGATCGATCACGCCTCCGATCGACGTGCCCCCACACCGACAGCGGCGGCTGAGATGGCCGTGCCGGTGCGGGCCGACCTGTTGGCCCATATCGAAACATTGGGGGCGCGAGCCAGTCGGGCGCTGGGCGCGGCTCAAAACCAGCGCGGGCAGCGCTTGCGCGACCTTTCCCGCGGCTTACCACGCGCTGAAAGCTTGCTGGATATTCCCGCGCAGCGGCTCGATGCGTTGGACCGGCGTCTGCCAGCGGCACTGTCTGCCAGGGTGGCCAGGGATCAGGTACGTCTTGGACAAGCCGCAGGCGCGTTGCGCCCTTCGGCGCTGGAACGGGCCACGCAGGGACAAGCCGAGCAATTGCGCACCCGCTCGGAGCGGGCACAGCGCGCAGCAGGCCGGCTTGTGCGGCTTGCGGCAACGCAATTTCAACAGCTGAGCGCGCGTTTGTCACCCACACCGCTGGATCGGCAAGTCCAGATGCAGCGCCAGGCGCTTGATCAGGTGGCTGGGCGGCTCGAGACAGTTCAGCGGCAACATTTGCGCGATGCGACCGCGCGCCTCGCTGCGCTGGGGCGCATGGTCGACACGCTGTCTTATACAGCCACATTGGCACGCGGCTTTGCAGTGGTGCGGGGGGCGGATGGCATTTTGACATCAGCATCTGCAGCCCGCGCGGCAGGCACATTCGAGATCGAATTTGCGGGTCGGGAAACGGTGCCAGCGCAAAGCTTGAGTGCTGCGCCACGCCCGCGTGCCCGGCCAAAGCGGTCTGAGCCGGATCGGGATGACGGGCAAGGCAGCTTGCTTTAGCCCTTCAGTATGCCCTCCACCCATTCGGGCACAATGCGGGTGGCGGGCCCGTATCGCCCTTCATCAAACAGGGCCCCAGAGGGCTCTAGGTTCAACTCCAATGTGCGCGTGCCCTGCGCTCTTGCCTGCGCGACAAAGCCTGCGGCGGGATAGACCTCGCCGCTGGTGCCGATCGATACGAACAGATCACAGGCCTCCAAGGCCGCGCCAATTTCATCCATGTGGTAGGGGATTTCCCCAAACCAGACCACGTCCGGCCGGGTTTCTGGCTGGGCGCAAGCGGGGCAGGCGTGCTCCGGCTGCATTGCATCAGGTGCGGGCCACCGGGTGCCGCAGGCCGCGCACAAGGCCTGCATTAAACTGCCATGCATATGCAAAACCCCGCTTGCGCCCGCCCGTTCGTGCAGGTCATCCACATTCTGGGTCACCAATGTCACGTCATCCCGCGCCTGCAGCAGCCGGGCCAAAGCGTAATGGGCTGCGTTGGGCTTCGCATCCCGCGCATTGGAGCGGCGCGCATTGTAAAAATCATGCACGAGAGTTGGATTTCGGGCGAACCCCTCGGGCGTGGCAACTTCGCTCAGATCATATTGAGTCCAGAGCCCGTCTGTGTCGCGGAAGGTGCCGAGCCCGCTTTCAGCCGAAACTCCAGCCCCCGTCAGGATTACGATGTTCATCCCGGTTGTCCCTTTGCTGCCGCTTGCGCAGGCCAGGGCCCCCGCTTCCCGCACGCTGACACAGCTTGCGTCGCAACAAAACCCGCACAGTCGGTGCGGCGCGGTTTGAAATTCTGCTGCGCTGGGGCATGGTGGTGATGGATCGAGCCAACCGGAGAGCCCGCTGATGCGCATCCTTGTCGTCTGCCTTGGAAATATCTGCCGTTCTCCGACTGCGGAGGCGGTGCTGCGCAAGCTCGGCCCGGAGGATCTAGAGGTCGACAGTGCTGGAACCGGGGCCTGGCATGTGGGCAACCCGCCCGATCCACGCATGCAGGATGCTGCCGCAAAGCGCGGTTATGATCTTGCGCCTCTGCGCGCGCGCCAAGTGCGGCGGGAAGATTTTCACCGCTTTGATCTGATTCTCGCCATGGATCGGGAAAACCTCGCCGATCTTGCCCGGATGGCCCCGGATGATGGCTCCGGCGCGGGCTTGCACCTCTATTTGGAGGGGGGCAACCCCGACGAGATGCCGGATCCCTATTTTACCGGGGGATTCGATGGCGTGATTGACCTTGTGGAGCGTGGTGCAGCGCGCTGGCTGAAAAGCCCCTGAAACCAAGACGTCGCACCTTGCGCGATTTGCACCGTTTCGCGTGGGGCGATTCTTCTCGCCAGAGTTGCAAGTGCCTGTCTTGGCGAGAAACTTATGGCTGCGGCACGCTGTGTCCAAGATGCGGCCAATCGCCCAACTGCGGCGGTTTGTGCGTTGCTTCCGCTGCGGCTGACCTTTAACCAGAGCCTTGGGAACCGGGGCGGCCTCGTCGCCCTCAAAAATCATGTCAGGAGGGACCTCCATGGCGGACGCAGCCATTCACGGCCACGAACACGAGGACGAGCGCAGCTTTTTCGTCCGTTGGTTTATGTCGACCAACCATAAAGATATCGGCATTCTCTATCTGATCACGGCGGCCATCGCCGGCTTCATCTCGGTTGCCTTCACCATCTACATGCGGATGGAATTGATGGAACCGGGCGTGCAATACATGTGCCTCGAAGGCGCGCGTATGCTGCCCTCCGCAGCCGAATGTACGCCGAACGGCCACCTTTGGAATGTGTTGATCACCGGCCACGGCATCTTGATGATGTTCTTCGTTGTGATCCCAGCCCTCTTTGGCGGTTTTGGTAACTATTTCATGCCCTTGCAGATTGGTGCGCCGGATATGGCGTTCCCGCGCATGAACAACCTCAGCTACTGGCTGTACGTTGCGGGTACGTCTCTGGCGGTGCTGTCCGTCGTCAGCCCCGGCGGCAACGGCCAGCTTGGCTCTGGTGTGGGCTGGGTGCTCTACCCGCCACTTTCGACCACTGAACAGGGCTGGTCGATGGATCTGGCGATCTTTGCCGTACACGTCTCCGGTGCCTCGTCGATCCTTGGCGCGATCAACATGATCACCACCTTCCTGAACATGCGTGCCCCCGGCATGACGCTGCACAAGGTGCCGCTGTTCTCATGGTCGATCTTCGTGACGTCGTGGCTGATCCTGCTGGCTCTGCCTGTTCTGGCTGGTGCCATCACCATGCTGCTGACCGACCGGAACTTCGGCACGACATTCTTCGACCCTGCCGGCGGTGGTGATCCGATTCTCTATCAGCACATCCTGTGGTTCTTTGGACACCCGGAAGTGTACATCGTGATCCTGCCCGGATTTGGCATCATCTCTCACGTGATCGCGACCTTCTCGCGTAAGCCGATCTTTGGCTACTTGCCGATGGTCTATGCGTTGGTGGCGATTGGCGTGCTGGGCTTTGTCGTGTGGGCACACCACATGTACACCGTGGGCATGTCGCTGACCCAGCAGAGCTACTTCATGCTGGCCACCATGGTGATCGCGGTGCCGACAGGCGTGAAGATCTTCTCGTGGATCGCAACGATGTGGGGCGGCTCGATCGAGTTCAAAACGCCGATGCTGTTCGCCGTGGGCTTCGTGTTCATGTTCACCGTTGGTGGTGTGACGGGCATCGTCCTGTCGCAGGCCGGCATCGACCGCGCCTACCATGACACCTACTACGTTGTGGCGCATTTCCACTACGTGATGGCGATCGCTGCGGCCTTCGCAATCTTTGCCGGGTGCTACTTCTACTTCCCGAAGATGACGGGCCGGATGTACAATGAGACGCTCGGCAAGATCCACTTCTGGATGTTCTTCATCGGCACGAACATTACGTTCTTCCCGCAGCACTTCCTGGGCCGTCAGGGCATGCCGCGCCGGTACATCGACTATCCAGAGGCATTCGCCACATATAACTGGTGGTCGTCGATCGGTGCGTTCATCTCCTTCGCCTCGTTCCTGCTGTTCTTCTACCTGATGATCTATGCAGCACGCGCAGGCGTTCGTGATGCGCGTCCGAACCCCTGGAACCCCTATGCGGACACGCTTGAGTGGACGCTGCCTTCCCCGCCGCCGGAGCATACTTTCGAGATCCTCCCGAAGCAGGAAGACTGGGACAAGGGCCCGGCCCACTGATCAAGGGCTGAACCTGATAGGCAAAACGGCCCGGAGGAAACTCCGGGCCGTTTTCATTCCACCCCAGCATATGCCTTGTGCCGGGGACGTCGTGTCATCAAACCACCACCGTCGCGGAGGCGGCAGCACATGCCCTATGAATGGTCAACATCGCGAGATCCCCAGGTGCTTTCGCTTTGGCCCTACCGGTCCATGCCAAAGCGGGGGTTCTTTGCAATCATGTGCATGGCAATGGGCTTTATCGCGATCCCCCTGATGGCTGTGCTTGGATCGATCGTGCTCTGGGGCATTTTGCCCTTTGCCATTTTTGCAATCGGAGGTCTCTACCTTGCGATCATGCGCAACTATCGGGACGGTGAATTGCTGGAAGAGTTGTCGATCTGGCCGGACAGAGTGGCGCTTGTCCGGCACAATCCACGCGGTGAGCGTCAGGATTGGGAGGCCAACCCCCACTGGGTCAAGGTGCGCCTCCATCCGGAAGGCGGGCCGGTTGAGAACTATGTCACGCTGACCGGGGGTGGCCGTGAAGTGGAGATCGGCGCGTTTCTGTCCGAAGAGGAACGCTTGTCGCTGTTCGAGGATCTGTCAGAGAAGTTGACATCCGCCGGGCGCGCCTAGCCCCGTTTATGTGCAGGCTGTGCCCGACTAGCTGAAGGCTGCGAGGGCAAGGTAGAAAGCCAGTGTTGGCCCCAACGCCATTCCCAGCGGAAATTTTGCACTGGTCCAGCTGTCCCAATCAGGCGTGGCGGCCCGCACTGGCGGCATCGCTCGCAGCGCCCGGTGCGTGACGAAAGCTGCAAGTGTGGCGAGCGCAAGGATCATCATGAAGGCGCCCGCATCTGCCCAGGCCACGTAAGGTGCCATGGCGGCCATGTATTTTGCGTCTCCGGCGCCCAACGCGCCTGCGCTTGAAACGAAAAAACCAAAAACCAGAACCACCAGGAGCGCCACGAGCCGCCATCCAATTTCAGGCAAGGGCAGCACAAACGGCGCAATCACGACAAAGCAGAGGGCCAATGCCAGAACAGCCCGGTTCGGGATCTTCATGCTGCGCATATCCGACCATGCCACCCAAAGGCCGATGATCGCCGCGGCCGGCAGAAGCGCCAGGGCTGCGTCAGACGGCATCGTCAGATCAGCTGCGAACATGACGGATCAGTTCGTTACGTTATTCTCGAGCGCCCGAAGCGAGCGTACCGCCGCCTCAAAATGCTGTGGGTGCGTGTCGATGGCTTCTTGCAGCAAGCCTTTGCCGAGGGTGACATCGCCCTGCTTGACCGCAGACAGACCTGCCGTATGCAGCAATTGCGCGCGCTCTACCTGCGTCATATCAATGACGGGCATCTGATAGTTGCGTTGGGCGGCGCGGGCCAGCACGAGGTTGTTCTTAGCTGTAAATAGTGTGGGATCCCGGCGGATCGCGCTGACAAACAGTTGCTCAGCTTCACTAAAGTCGCCGCGGGTCAGCTTAGAAAAGCCCCAGTTGTTCAGCACGCCAGAGGGTTTCGCAGTCATTCCCGAAGCCGTCTCATAGAAGGCATCGGCCCTGTCCCATTCGCGATTGCTGTCTGCCACCATCGCCTCAAGACGATAGCGCTTATAGCTTTCGAAGGTGGGGGGTACGGTGTCGAGAATGGCCTCCGCTTCATCCCAGCGGCCAACCCTGATCAGGGCATCTGCATAGTCCACGCTGTCATCGCTGGTTGCCTCCGGATGGCCTGTCACGGTTTCCCAAACCGGCAGGGCCTCGCGCGGCTGCTTTGCTCGTATCAACGAGCGCGCAAGGTTGCGTTGCATATCGATGCGGTCGGGCTGCTCACTGACGGATCGGCTGAAATAGGCGACAGCCTCCTGAGGATCAGCAACGGTCAGCATGATGTCTGACATGTTGCTTTCGTCGATGGCATTGACCTCTTGGATGGCGCGATTGACGTCGCTTTCACTGTCTTTCTGGCACGCAGAAAGGCTGACAATGATGGCGAGAAGAGCTGTCGTGCTTAGGACAGATTTACTGCGGCGCATGGTCTGCGTCCCCTGCTCGAACGGGCTTTGGCTGTTGCCTGCGTCACCGCCGAGCCGCGCGTTTTTGCGCAGTTTTCAACGGTGTGCCCGGTTATTTCATCCTTGGGGAGCGCCTGATCCAGCTGACAGTCTGTATGTTCCGCCGCCTTGCCGAATGAGGACGTATTCCCCAGCCTCTTCGGCAGTATACGCAGAATTTTCTGATCTTGCGATAGCCAGTTGTAAATTCGAGCGGATCTCGTCCGATCTGCCACTATCCAACGCAAAAGCTTGACTTAAATAGCCGCGCGCTTCGCCGGGTTTGTCCCGTTCCAGCAGCAAAACGCCCAAGTTGTTAAGGGCTGCGATGTTTTCGCTGTCCCGCTCGAGGGCAATGCGAAACTGCTCTTCGGCTTGGCCCAGCCGTCCCAAGGCCAGGTTTGAGGAGCCAAGCCCAATGAGAATCTCTGCCGTTGTGCCATTTTCGGCAGCGGCCCGCAGATAGGCCCTTAAGGCCAGTTCATGTTCGCCAGACGCCGCCAAGCGCTGCGCCACCACCAACTGATCAACGCTTTCACCTGAAACGCGCTCGCCCGACGGCCCAATCAGGCCACTTCCGGGGTTGCATGCAGGTAAAAGCAGACACAGCAGAAACACGTAGATGGGTGGGCAGTGATGCATGAGCGCAGTCTTGCCCTGCAGGACGCAGCGGTGCAACCCCGCCCCTTGGTCAGCAACCTCTAGAAGTTGGCGCCGTTAAGCTGGGTGTAGATTGAATACACCGAAGGTCCGATGAGGATGATCATGAGCGGCGGCACGGTGAACATCATTGTTCCAAGCGTCAGCTTTGTCGGCAGCACGTTTGCTTTTTCTTCTGCTCGCATCACACGCTTGTCTCGCATCTCGGCGGCATAGACCCGTAATGCATCTGCGATCGAGGTGCCAAAACTCGCCGATTGGATCAGCACGGTGACAAAGCTTGAAACATCGGTAACGCCTGCGCGTTCCCCAAAGTCTTTAAGAACTGTCACCTTGTCTTTGCCAGCCTTGAGCTCGAAGCTGACCAGTTCCAGCTCTTCGGCAAGGGCCGGGTAGCCCGCTTGCAATTCTTTGGATACACGTAAGATGGCCTGCTCTAAGGACTGGCCAGCTTCAACGCAGACAAGCAGCATGTCGAGGCTGTCGGGAAAGCCTTCGGTAATCTGGACTTCTCTTTCTTGTACCCGTCGATTGACCCAGTATTTCGGCAAATAGTAACCAACTCCGCCTGGAATTATGATCGAGAGGATCATTTTCTGAGTGCCGATTTCCCCTGTTGCGGAATTGATGACTGCAAAAACCACCCCCGCCGTGAGAAAAATTAAACCAAGGGCAAATTGCGCAAAGTGATAGGTTCGAACGGCAGACTTCGTCCTGTAGCCCGCCCGCAAAAGTGTCATGCGGGACGCGGAGAACTCCTCCTCATCTTGAGGCTCAAGAAAGTTGGCAAACTTGTCGAGCTTCTTGCTGCCGCTTGCGTGACGCAGGCGCTGCTTGTCTTCGCTCTCCTGATCTGTAGCCGCTTTTGATGCTTGGCGCTTTAGCCGGTCCAACGGATCTTCGGGCCGGGCCAGAAAGCTCGGCAATGTTAGCAAGATCAGTACGAGCCCGAGAAATCCAATCCCGTAAAGTGGGCCGAGAGTGCCGAATGTATCGACCAGCCAGTCGTTAACAGGCCCAAGAAAAGAAAACATCTGTTCCATAGAAGGCCCCCTCAGACCTTAATATTCACCATTATTTTCATGTAGATCACGTTGGTGAAGAGAAAGACTCCCACAGCCAGGCAGGCCGGTATGAACACGGCTGTCTCCTTCACGGTGTCATAGTAGTCAGGCTTGATCGTTATGATGGCGATAAGTGCCACGATCGGAAATGCCGACAGGAACATTCCCGACCATTTCGCTTCGGCCGTGATTGCCTTAACCCTGCGGAACAGTTTGAACCGCGCTCGGATCACTTTTGACAACCCGTCAAGAATCTCAGCGAGGTTGCCGCCCGACTGCTGTTGGATCGTCACGGCCACAGCAAGGAAGCGCAAATCCTGCATGTCCATGCGCTCGGCCAAGTCCTTCAGACTTTCTGACACCTCTCGGCCGTACGCACTTTCATCGGAAATCATGCCAAATTCGCTGCCCAAAGGATCAGGTACTTCGCGCGCCACGATATTTACGGCGGATGAAAACGGATGGCCAACACGCAAGCTGCGTACCATCAGTTCCACAGCATCTGGCAATTGTTCTTCGATCATGGCGAGGCGTTTCTTCGCCTTGTTGTTGATCCACATGTAGACCCCGCCAAATCCCATGGCCAAGGCCACCACGATACGCACGGGCATGGCTGCAGCCGTTCCGATCGTCAGTCCGAAATACGCCATGATAGACAAGGCGCACATTACGCCAATCAATTGCGTTGGCGTGAAAGCAATATTTGCCTTCTGGGCCTTTTCAGACAGCAACGAATAGAGCGGGAACTTGGCGCCGTTTATGTGCTGGTTCATCTCCTTGCGGAGCTGTTCGAGAACTTCTTCTCGGTTGCCGCCCTTCTCGAGCATCTCGAGGCGTCGGTTCACCTTGGAATTCAGGCTGATCGATTTGCCGAAAACGGTGAGGTATATCCCCTCCACCATGACAAGAACTGCCACGAAGATAAGGCCATAGATGATCGGTTCTGCGCTGATCTGCATGGGTCTAGTCCAAGATGGGTTCGTAAATGGAGGCGGGCAGGTCGTAACCCCATTGCTTGAATCGGGTCGAGTAATGGCTGCGGACACCGGTTGCATTGAAGCGACCGATGATCTTGCCATTTGGCTCCAGGCCAAGCCGTTCGTAGCGGAAAATTTCCTGCATCGAGATCACTTCGCCTTCCATGCCGGTGATCTCGGTGATCGATGTCATCCGGCGTGAGCCGTCTTGCAGGCGCGAGGCCTGAACGAACAGGTTCACAGCCGAAGAGATCTGGGATCTGATCGCCTTCAGCGGCATCTCGATACCAGCCATTGCGACCATGTTTTCAAGGCGGCTGACGGCGTCACGGGCTGAGTTGGCGTGGATTGTGGTCATGGATCCATCGTGGCCAGTGTTCATGGCCTGAAGCATGTCGATCACTTCTTCGCCGCGCGTCTCGCCGACGATAATCCTGTCCGGGCGCATCCGCAGGGCGTTTTTCAAACAGTCCCGCTGGGTAACGGCGCCGCGGCCCTCCACATTCGGCGGACGGCTTTCCATCCGGCCGACATGGGTCTGTTGAAGTTGCAATTCGGCGGTGTCCTCAATGGTGAGGATGCGCTCGCTGTCATCGATGAAGCTCGACAGGGCATTCAGGGTTGTCGTCTTACCTGATCCCGTTCCCCCAGACACGATCACATTGAGGCGACAGGCAACGGCGGCCTGCAGATAGGCGGCCATTTCATCGGAGAAAGCGCCAAAACGAACGAGATCATCAATACCCAGCTTGTCTTTCTTGAACTTTCGGATCGAAACGAGTGATCCATCCACTGCCACGGGCGGGACCATCGCATTGAATCGAGAGCCGTCGGCGAGGCGGGCGTCCACATAGGGATTGCTCTCGTCGACGCGCCTGCCCACGGCCGAGACGATCTTGTCGATGATACGCAGCAGATGTCGTTCATCCTTAAAGGTGACCGAGCTCAATTGCAGCTTGCCCGCGCGTTCCACAAACACTTGGTGGGGCCCATTGACGAGGATATCGTTGACCGCGTCATCGCGCAGCAATGTCTCAAGCGGGCCGAGACCGGTCACCTCGTCGAAAAGATCTTGGAAGAGGGTCGTGCGTTCTTCCTTGTTCAAAACGATCGACATCTCTGCCAGCGCTTCGTTTGAGATGTCAGCGATTTCTTGGCGCAGGTCGTCTGGTGATGCGCTGTCCAAGGCAGCCAAGTTGAGATTGTCCAGCAACCTCATGTGCAATTCCACTTTGATCTCGGACAGGCGCTCTTTGCGTTTCTTTTCCTTGTCGGCGGGATTCGGGCGTGCGGCAGCGGTGGCCGGGCGCACCGCTGCCAGCGTCGGCTTTGCTTTGCGTGCCTCTGCTGGCGCAATTTCCGCAGCCTTCGCCTGAACGGCGACCGGGGGAGATAAGTCCTGACCGTCGGTGTTGGTCGGGGCGCCGGATTTTTTGTATCGGGAGAACATCGTTATTTCTCTCTGATTTGCTCTATGCCAATGCGAGCCTTTCTGGCCCTTGTTTTTCTGCGCTCGCGCGCGTGTTCGGCCCCCGAAGAGGGCCTGACGTCATACCTTACTTTGCGCTCGCACTAACACTGTCGGCATCGGCCGCATGGGCGCGCAACTGTTCCGACAGCTTGAGGATCTCCTTGCGCAGCGGCAGCTTGGGAGAGTTTTCCCCCAAGGGCACGCCATGATCGCAGGCGTGTCCAACCTGTTTTTGACCATTGGGCAACAACACGTCGATATCGATGTCGAGGCTTTCTGCCATGCGCTTTACCCGTGCCTTGCCGCCAAGATCGGTAAACCCTGGGGCGCGGTTGAGCACATAGCGGAGTTTCTCGAACGGCAGCTCTTCGGCTTTCAGCGTGCGCAGCATGCGCAACGTGTTTTGCGCTGAACGCATGTCGAGTTCGAGCAACGCAAAATAGACATCCGCCGCGTTCAGCACGGTCTCTGTCCAGCCAACAACTGTTGTGGGCATGTCGATCACAATGAAATCGAACGAGCTGCTTGCCAGCTCCAGCAGCCGTGTCATGTCATCGGGTTCGATAATGTCGAGCGGCAGCATGTCGGCAGGTGCCGTAAGCACGTGCAGCCGGTCTTTATAGATTTCGAGACAGTTCATGAACGCATCCCGGTCAGCCGCGCTGACATCAGACAACAACTCGTAGACCGTGTCGCGTCTTGGCAAATCAAGATAGGTCGCGACTGAGCCGAATTGGAAATCCAGATCCATCAGCAAGACGCGTGGGGCAGGTTCCAGCTTTGCGCGCTTGCCGGTGGGGGGGCGCGAGAGTTCCCATGCCAGATTGACGGCTAGGGTTGTGGCCCCAACGCCACCCGCCAGCCCCTGCACAGGCAGGATGGCGGCTTCGTGGCCTGGTGGTGCTTCGCTGGGGGCAATTTTTTCCTCAGCAGGCGCTGGCGCCTGTGGGGGAGGCGCTGCTTTGAACCGCTCGACCGCTTCAGCAAGTGCGCCTTCCGGTAAAGGATAGGGAACGAAGTCGTCTGCGCCGGAGCGGAGCAACCGGTGCAGCACGGCCGGTGCGATCTGTTCAGCGATCACCACCACCTTGATCCCGCGTTCTTGGGCGCTCAGAAGAATATCGCTGACGACGAGGAGTTCCTCCTCAGTTTCGCTATCCAAAGCAATTGCGATAAATTCGAGTGTTTCGGCATCATTCTGGTCGAGATAGGCAAGGGCGTCTTCATAGGGCAGGTCACCCCAATCCTCGCCCATGATGGATTCCATATCCTCGATCAGCAGATCATAGCGCTGTACATCACGTGAAACCGTACAAGCCCTGATTGGGGCCGGTTCCATATGCACTGCTGCACTCGTCGACATGGTCTCATCCTCTTGCACCAACTCACTGACACGCGCCCTACGGCCGTTGCCTGGGGGGATGGCGCATACCTCTTTTGGCTGGTTCACCTATCCCCGAGCTCCTGAATGAAGGGGAAATCTGGCAGCAATGTGGTCAGGATTGTGACTTTGTTTGGTCTTAAGCACCTATCCTGACCCAGCAGGGTCTATTGTTCCCTGATTGAAAAGGGTTCCTCTAGGCTTTTGCCTAGGAGCGGTGTCTAGAGATGCTGACTTTCTTTGAAGTCGAGGCGCCAAATGGTCTTCCTTAGTCGCCTAGGCGCCGAAATGTCCGCTAATTTTACTCGGCGGCCGTGGCGCTGGCGAGTGTTCCTTCATAAACGACAAGCATATACTTGCCGTCATGGACCATCGGGTGACCCTGTTGGAAACCGGACACTTCTGTCACCGTACGTCGATTCCGCCGTTCTTCGCCCTCGGTCACGACAAGGGGCTGCGTTTCCCCAAAGGAGGCAACGGCCTCAAGTCGGTCACGTGAAATGCCCCGTCCAATCAGGTAGCGAACGGCCGCGATCGCGCGCCGCTCTCCAAGTCTGCGATTGTACGCCTCGGTTCCGACAGCATCTGTATGTCCATAAACCCGAAAGCGCACTCCGGGCACGCGCTTGATCCAAGCGGCTTGCTGATCTAAGGCCGCGCGGGCCTGCCCATCCAGCTGGGCGCTGTCGAAGGCAAAGTTGATCATCGAAGGCACTTCGGCGGCAAATCTGCGGGTCAGATCGACAGCACCAAGGCTTTGTCCACTCATGACAAGCTCGTTGTTCATGGTTGAGTTGCCGAAGTTGCCGTTATCGAGCTCCGCGCCAGCAACACTGTCAAAGCTGACGCGGGCCTCGTTCGAGCACCCCGTGATGAGCGCGGTACTGGCAGCAGCCAGAAACAGACGCGAGAGAAGGGATGATGTCATCTGATCACTCCATCACATAGCCGTAGGAGCCGTTGAAATCCTGGCGAGCCACTTCGGCAGCAGCGCCGGAACGTGGCCCAGCCTCAGCGGCCGTTTTGCCCAGCAGGAAAAGCTCGCGTTCCGTGGGGGGGCGGACCCGATCTGTGGGCAGAGCGAGAGCTTCGCCACGGGTCGGGCTCACGAGGTGGGCGGTGACGATGACGACCAATTCCGATTGTGCGCGCTGATAGTTTGAAGACCTGAACAGTGCACCAAGGATCGGAATATCACCTAGGAAGGGGACCTGGCTATTCGCTGACTGAAAGTCATCCTCCAGCAATCCGGCAATGGCAAAGCTTTCTCCATCACGGAGTTCAACAGTGGTCTGGGCCTTGCGAACTCTAAACCCATTAACGCTTACACTGCCGTTACTGACGCTGACGGTAGGATCGAGGCCCGAGACCTCTGCATTTAATTGAAGGTTGATATTTTTCCCGATCACCCGTGGTGTAAAGTTAAGCGAAATCCCAAATGGACGAAACTCGACTGAGATTGCTCCGTCACCTTGAGAGACAGGGATTGGATACTCTCCGCCAGCTCGAAATTCTGCTGCCTGACCGCTGAGAGCTGACAAATTCGGCTCAGCGAGTGTTCTGATAAAGCCTTTAGCCTCCAGCGCTTCCAGCAAAATGGCAAACTCCATGTTGCCAGCGCCGATCCCGATCGAAAAAGTGCCTGTGCTCTCGCCGCTGCGGACTATGCCTGTGGTATCGTCGCCGTCAAACAGGTTGGAGAGATTTCCGTTTGTGATCAGAGTGCCATTTCCTCCAAGAACGCCTAAATCACCATCGGTCGATACACCGTTCACAGCGATCGAAGAAGAAAGGCTTTTTCGGACAGATCTGTTCATCTCTGCGAAGCGCACCTTAAGCATAACCTGCTGAGAGCCCGCCACCGACATCAGATTTGAAATGCGCTCAGGTGCATAGCGACTTGCAAGGTCGATCGCCCGGTCGACTACCGCTGCCGAGGAAACAGTACCCGATAGGACAAGCCCGTCATTCGCAGGGCGCACATCAATGGGCTCGCCCGGCAACACTTCGCGCAGCCGTTCCTTCAATTCACTGACGTCCGGGGTGACCTGAACTTCGACATTCGTGATGAGTGAGCCATCCGGTGCAAGTAACGTCAGGGTTGTCCGGCCTGGCGTTTTTCCCAACACGTAGATGGAACGCTCCGACAAGGTCGAGATATCGGCAATGCCAGGGTTAGCGATCGACAGTTCTGAAAACGGTCTGTCGCTTTCAACAACCACGGCGCGGTTCATGGGCACTTTTAGGTCGGATGAGACACCCCCGTCCACAACGCGCAGTGTCTGCGCGATTGCGGCATTGGAAATCCCAAAGAAGAGTGCGGCGGCCATCAGGCCTGCCCGCAGGAGAGCTGCTCGAAACATCTGATCTGCCTCAAATGACCAGTTATGGGATGCGTCTTAAGACGCGTATTTTGTGGACACATTGTCAGACAGATGGAAACTGGGCAAGAATCAAAGGTCTGTAAGGCGAAATTCATGTGCTGCGCTCGCAACACAGGCAAGTTTCCGCCGGTCTGAAGAAGAAGCCGGACAACAGACAAGGGGTCTGCTGCCCGGCAATTTGGAATTAAAAGGTGTTGCGACCGAGCCGCTCAGTCGGAGCAGGGGATTTCTTGGAAGACCACCGCGCCGCCGCGCCGCATTTTCATTGTGCAGACCTTAGGTTTGGCAGCGGCTACAGGCGCAGGTGCTGCCGCCACAGGCTCATCTACGAGACCTAGAAGGAGCCGTTGGTCCACATCCTCAACCGACGCAACACTGTCATCTGCCGCGCCGACGAGGCTCAGCGTTAGGCGACCAGTTGTGCCAGCCTGTGCAAGTGCTGCAACCTGCTGTGGATTCACCTCTACAGTGACCGTCCGCGCAACCATGGGTGCGGAACGACCGGTATCGGAGACCTGATCTACGGCGATAATCTTGATGCTGGTTTCGATAAGTTTAGTAATCTCAGTGTCACGGGCTCGGCCCGTCCAGTATACATCGACGCGGTCGCTCGGGCGCAAGAAACCTGAAACGCCGGAGGCCACGTCCACTGAAATCGCAAAGGCTCGCATGCCTTTAGCCAGGCGATTGGTGATTCCGGCATCTTCACCTGGGTTTGTGACTTTCGCTGCCAAAATTGGCTCGAAAGCTTCCATGCGCCGCAAGACAACGCGTTCCTGTTTTTGTCCTTGAGGGAACAGGATGGCAGGATCGGAGAAGAAGCCCTGGGGAAGGCTGTCTTTCTGCCAAAGTATGCGTTTAACATGTTCCGGCGTAAGCGTGTCCCCGTAATTCTTGGCTTCCGTTACGGCAAAAATTTCAACTGTTGGTTTTACTTGGGCGCGCGCGGCCAGCAACATGTCGCGCTCGGCGGTCATCTGCTGAATAAACCCCTGTGCCATGAAGACGGCAAAGCCGGCAAGGCCCACACCAACCAGCAAAACCAGTGCGAAAACTACTCGCATAATTTCAACCCCTCTGAGATGGTGCCACAATCCCGTCCCCACGGCTTGGACCCACATTGTTTAGACCTGTCTGGGTATGCTCACCCCTGACGTTAAGACCCGGCAACCAATTCTCGTTTCTTGTTGGCATACCCGTCTCACTCGTAACCTCGCAAAGCATTACAATGCTCTGTCGCCACCTATTACTAGACGACTGTATGCGCTGATTAGGGCGAAATCATGGATCGAAAAAGGTTCGTTGGTGTTATCAATACAAAATGTGGTTTTGATGTACTTCGTATAAAGCTTCGGTTACCTCGGCAATTTTCTCAGCATTTTCGATAGTATGGTTCCGCGCACAAGATATCTGAAAGACAAAGGCGGACAGTGAACTGGCGCGTAACTCACCCTGAGCCAGATGCGTAGCAGAAGAATGCAGTTTTGGCTTCCTGCCAGACCCCAGCGTAGATATCGAGATGTGAAAATAATCAAAATCAAAAACGGCCGCGCTCACCGAGAGCGCGACCGTCTTTTCGACACAGTGATCGGCTATTACAGGCCGCCGTCTGCTGCCTGGGTGTTCCCATTGGTTCCGCCAATAGTGAACGTCGCATCGCCTTGGGTCACGAGGTTTTCTGAAATGCCGCCGCCGAGCGTTTCTACGCCATCGGCAACGGACGCCATAACAGCGATGCCCAAGCCTACGATGGCGGCGGTCAGAACGACCCAGTCAACGGTCACGGCGCCGGATTCGTCGTTGCGGAAGTTTTTGATCATGTTGAACAGTTTCATAGTGTGTCCCTCCAAAGGAATAATGTGTGTTCTTCGCCTCCTGGCTCAGGGCTATCCTCAAGTTCAGCCCGTTGCCCCCTCGGCATGGATGCATCTAGCCGTCGGAATAAGGCAGGAATTGGGCCACCTCCGGGCCATTTCATAGCGCGGGAAAGAATTCATTAATATTTTTTAAGGCATTGAAAAATATGTAGTAAAATAGGGGCTGCTCTTGTGCCGTCAGCGCAATGTGGCGCAATCAGGCACCAAGTGTTTCCCAATCGCACCTCACGCATGGCCCGAAGCGGCTTTTTTTGCCAAACTGGAAACAAGAGCCTTCTCAAGGAGGCCGCGCAAAATGAGGTTGAGCAATGATAGGTGGCATCTGCTTTCAGCAGCGGCATGGGTCGTGGCGTATCTTGGCCGTTGGGTTGGTCTGCGCAGCGATGTCGGCACAGGCGCAGGACACAGGACAGGCCCAGCAGGAGCCCGCGCCTTACCCTGAGTTCACATTCAAACGGATCACCGTCGCACCTTCGGGCACGGGTAAGCGTATCTCGGTGCAGATTGATCCAGACGAACAGGCCCGTATCTTGGCTGTTACGCCCAAGGCAGAGCCACGTGTTGCGGAGGAGACGGTTGATGCAGGGGAAGCGCCGCGCGCTTCCGGGGCGCTTGATTGGTTCTGGCAAACCGTGAGCCCTGCCGTTTCCGCGTCGCGTCCCGGACGGCTCGCTGAGGCGCTTGGAGCCTTAGATGGGGCGCCCCAGGGGGCAGGCGCTCCGACACCCAATCTGCAAATGCTGCGCGAGATTGTGGCTGAGCATGGCCCGCAGCTTCTTGTCTCATCCGTGGGCACGCAGGTATCGCCCGCACTTGCGCTTGCAGTGATGGCCGTTGAATCCGCTGGCAAGGTTGATGCTGTTAGCGCTGCGGGGGCCCAAGGCCTTATGCAGCTCATGCCGGACACAGCTGCCGCCTTTGACGTGGATGACAGCTTCGACCCTGCGCAGAATATCAAGGGTGGGATCGCGGTGTTAGACGAACTCATGCAGCAGTTCGAGCGCGATCCGATCCTTGTGCTTGCTGCTTACAATGCGGGCCCTGGTGCCGTGCGCGATCATGAGGGTGTGCCGCCATTTGCGGAAACGCGCGATTATGTTCCCAAGGTTCTGTCAGCCTGGCAGGTCACGCGTTTGATGTGTCAGACCCCGCCGGAATTGATTTCCGACGGCTGTGTCTTTGCACCGATCCCCTCAGGCTGACCGGGCCTTTTTGCGCTAGCCTGCCTGCCATCTTTGCAACCGCTTCATTGAAAACAACATGGGCGGAGGCAGGGCCGCGGTTCGGCCACGCTGCCGCGAATGCGGGGCGTGCCCCTATGGCGGTGCACATATCGGTGCAGCAATCATAAGGGTTGCGGTGTGGCGCCCTGCAAAATCTCTCGCATCCAGCCCGTGTCGATATTGCCGCCACACAGGATCACGGCCGCCTTGCGGCCCGCCATTCGGTCGCGCTCCTGCATCAGGGCGGCAAGCGGCGCAGCCCCAGCCCCCTCGGCCAGATTGTGCGTGTCTGTGAAATACACGCGAATGGCCTCTGCGATTTCTGCGTCACTGACGGTGACGAAGCGCGCGGCCCCATCTGCATAAATGTCATAGGCCGCTTGAACGGGCACGCGCACCGCCATCCCGTCCGCAAATGTGACAGCGGTTTCGGTTTCAACCAATCTACCCGCTTCAACAGACTGCCGCGCGCAATCGGCCCCTGCGGAGACAACGGCCACAATCTCGGCCTTGTGGTTCAGGGCATCGCGCGCAGCGATTGTGCCGCAGATGCCAGACCCGCAGCCGATCGGCACATAGATCGTATCGATGTCAGGGCAGGCGGAAAGCAGTTCATAGCCATATGTGGCAACGCCCCGCACCAGTTCCGGGTGAAAGGGCGGAACAATGGTCAGCCCCTCCAATGCGCCGATGCGAAAGGCTTCTTCCCGGGCCGTATCGAAATCGTCTCCGAATGTGATCAGCGTGCCGCCATAGGCCTCCATCGCTGCATTCTTTTCCACCGAGTTGCCGCGCGGGACATAGATCTTTGCCTGCAGACCAGCGGCCCGCGCCGCCCGTGCCTGACTTTGCCCGTGGTTGCCGCGCGTGGCGGTAACAATGCCCGGGCTCGACGGGTCGGTGCGGCGCAACCAGTCAATAAAGGTGATCCCGCCGCGCACTTTGAAAGCGCCGGTTGGGGCATGGTTTTCGTGTTTCACCCAAACATCCAAGCCCAATCGCTGGCTCAGAGTGGGCCAGAGATATTGGGGCGTTGCGGCCATTTGCGTGTGCACAAGGCGGCTGGCCTCATCAAGTTCCTGTCGGGTAAACATGGGCGTCTCCACAGGTGCAAGGATCGGGGGGCATCTCTTTATGAGCATGCCAAGCTCGCGAGAGCGCGGCAAGTCGCCCGAACGCCAGCAGCGGCGCTGTGGGCATGGGCAGAAGGATTTCTACTTGGGCGCGCAGATGATCCAGCGCCTGCAATCTGGACGCTTGCCCTGTTTTTGAGAGAAGCGCAGCGCTGCTTGGGCGTGCGCAGGGTTGTACGGTTGGCTTAGTCCGGGGGGCACATATCGGCGGAGAACGGGTCTTGCGGGTAACGCACACCGGTCAGGTAGAGACCGTGGGGCGGACAAACCGGGCCGCAAGCTGCGCGGCTGCGGGCTTCTAGCGCTTCAAGTACTCTGTCCGGGGCCCAGCTGCCCGCGCCCACCCGTTCGAGCGTGCCCACGAAGCTGCGCACCTGCGAATGCAAAAACGAACGCGCCCGCAGGCGAAACTGAAACTCTGTGCCATAGGGAATGTCATGGGCTGTAATGTCGAGTGTGTCGAGCGTGCGTACGGGACTGTCAGCCTGGCATTCCGTTGCACGGAATGTGGTAAAATCGTGCCGGCCCAACAGGTGTTGCGCGCCTGCCTGCATGGCGGCCAAATCCAAGGCGTGGCGGACCTGCCAAACTTGCCCGTCAAGATGTGTCATGGGGGCACGCCGCGAGACGAGCCGGAACAGGTAGTGCCTTTCATGGGCTGAAAAGCGCGCATGAAAGGCATCATCCACCTGCGCGGCTGTCAAAATCGCAATGGGGTGCGGCTGCAGATGGTAGTTGAGCGCAGCACAAAGGCGAAACGGATCCCAGATGCGTGCCAGATCCACATGGGCCACCTGGCCTGTGGCATGAACGCCCGTATCTGTCCGGCCAGCGGCGCCAATAGACGGCCTGTCCGCTTCCAATCGGGCGATAGCCGCTTCCACAGCGCCTTGCACCGAAGGCAATTCTTTTTGGCGTTGCCACCCCTTAAAGGGCCGACCGTCATATTCGATTTTCAGCGCATAGCGGGGCATGGGGCAGGAATCCATGGGTTGCGGTCGGGGCCACGTGATGCCTTAGCGCGCTGCGGCCCCGGGCGCAAATCGCTTGCCGCTGGGCCTGCTCACACAGGCTTTGCGCGGGCCAACAGAGCTGACAGGCATGGGCCTCTGCCCTAGGCAGCGGCATCGCGGCTTCCTATGTTGCGGGCACGGCGATGGAAAGGCAGCGACGTGGTTCTCGATAGATTAGCAGGCGGCGTAGGGCGCGGGATAGGCCAAGTGGCCGAACAAGTGACGGACGCTGCCTTGGCTCCGTTCTCCGATCCCGTCATTCGGCTGGGTGTGACCGGGCTGAGCCGCGCAGGCAAGACAGTGTTCATAACGGCGCTGGTTGCCAACCTGTTGGATCGCGGACGCATGCCCGGTCTGCGCGCAGCAGCCAATGGCAGTATTCAGACGGTTTATCTGGATCCGCAGCCTGACGACACGATGCCCCGCTTTGAATATGAAAGCCATTATGCGGCCTTCACCAGCCCGACCCCGTTTTGGCCCGACAGCACCCGAACGGTGTCGCAGTTGCGTCTTTCTTTGAAGGTGTCGCCACAGGGTCTGCTGGGGGCGCTTTCCGGGTCGCGCACTGTGCACCTCGACATTATCGACTATCCCGGCGAGTGGTTGCTTGACCTGACCTTGCTGGATCAATCCTTTGAGCAGTGGTCGGCTGCGCGTCTGGAACGGATGGCGGGCCGTGCTGGCTCTGATGCGTTCCTTGCGGCGCTTGCCGATGTGGACCCGGCTGCGCCCCATGATGAAACGACCGCCCGCACTTTGGCAGAGCTTTACACAACCGCACAACATGCCGCGCGGTCGGAGGGCTATTCTGATTGTGGGCCGGGGCGGTTCTTGTTGCCGGGCGAACTGGCAGGCTCGCCCGTTCTGACGTTCGCGCCCTTGCGGGGGGATGGTAAAACACCGCGCGGCAGCCTTGCACGCGAGATGGCCCGACGCTTTGAGGCGTATAAGGCGCGGGTTGTGCGCCCCTTCTTCCGGGATCATTTTTCCAAGATTGACCGGCAGGTTGTGCTGGCTGATGTGCTGGGTGCGATCCACGCGGGCCCGGCGGCGCTGGAAGATCTGCGCCGCACACTCGCTGAGATTTTGTCTGCGTTTCGGCCGGGACGGAATGCATGGCTGACCAATCTGCTGCGCGGGCGGCGTGTGGAACGTATCCTGTTTGCTGCCACCAAGGCCGATCACCTGCACCATTCCCAACATGGTGCGCTAACCAATATCGCCCAAGCCCTTTTGCGGGATGCCGAGGACAGGGCCCGCTTTGCTGGTGCACAAACCCGGGCCCTGTCGATTGCCGCGCTGCGGGCCACTGTGGAGGAGACCCGTCAGCATAACGGGCACGAGCTCGGCGTGGTGCGCGGCAGCTTGTTGGAGGATGGGCGCGCTGCCGCATTTTATCCCGGCGCACTGCCCGAAGACCCGGCCCGCCTGCTGGCCCCGGCCCGGGAAGGCGCCGCCAATTGGCTGGATGAAGATTACGCGGTAATGCGCTTTGCCCCGGCTGCGCTGCGCCTGAAGCCTGGGGATGGTCCACCCCATATCCGTCTGGACAGCGCAGCGGAATTTCTGATCGGAGATCGGTTGTCATGAACACATCTGATGAGAAAGGGCAGGGGCCCGTTCTGTTTGACCTGTCCGAAGATGTTCCGGCCAACCCGCGCCCAGAACAGACACCACCGGCCACCCCGCGGCCCGAACGCGCATATGATACCGCGAAAGCCCGCGCGCTGGGGCCAGAGATCACGCCTGCGGACGCGCCCCCTGTTCCAGATGCCGGGCCGGCCCTGCCTGACGGCGCGGCGATGCAGGCCGCCGCCCGGCTGGCGGCCCGGCGCGGCTCGGCGCTTGGGCGGCTTTTCTGGGGGGCTTTGGGTGCTTTGGTATCGGCCATGGTCGGTATCGCGTTTTGGGATTTCGCCACCGGGCTTCTGGCCCGCGCACCGGTGCTTGGGGCTATGGTGTCGGTGCTGACCGTGATCGTACTTCTGGTGGCCTGCATCTTTGTCGCGCGGGAACTGGGAGCGATGATGCGCTTGTCGCGTCTTGATGCGCTGCAACGCAGGGCAGCCCGCGTGCGCGCCGATGCCGATCTGGAGGGGGCGCGAAAGCTGGTGCAGCAGCTGTCGAATCTTTACGCCAGCCGGCCCGAACTGGCCGAACCCCGAGCGCGGCTCAGCCGGTTGGCCCCGGAAAGCTTTGAGGTTGATACGGTCCTCAGCCTGACCGAAGACACCTTGCTGGCCCCGCTCGACAAGGCCGCCCAAGAGGAGGTCGCTGCCGCGGCCCGACAGGTTGCCACCATCACGGCGATTGTCCCGTTGGCGGCAGCCGATGTTGTTGCGGCCCTCACCGCCAATTTGCGCATGATCCGCCGCATCGCTGAAATTTACGGCGGGCGCGGGGGCACATTTGGCAATTGGCGGCTGACGCGTACTGTGTTCCAGCATCTTGTGGCAACCGGTGCTGTGGCCGTTGGGGATGACCTGATCGGATCAATCGCGGGGGGCGGTGTTTTGTCAAAGTTGTCGCGGCGTTTCGGGGAGGGCCTCGTGAACGGGGCACTCACTGCCCGGGTGGGCGTTGCTGCCCTCGAGGTCTGCCGGCCCTTGCCCTTCAGCGCAGAACGGCGCCCGTCGACTACGGGCCTCACCCGCCGCGCCTTGACCGGCCTCTTTTCCAAGGGCACCGGGTCGCAAGGCGGCCAATAACTGCCGCGATCGCACTGGTACCTATGGGCAGGCTGTGCCAAGCAGGTTCCCATGAACACAGAAAGCCAAATCAGCCTTGCCCCGCGTGACCGCATTATGGTCCGGGATTATGTCCTGGACGTGGAGATTGGCGCGTTCCAGGCGGAGCGGGGCACCACCCAGCGCGTGCGCTTCAATGTCGAGGTGGAGGTCGCCGGGGCTGACGGGGCCGCTACGGACGACGTGGACGGGATCTTGTCCTACGACACGATCGTTGATGCGATCGGGCAAGCGCTGTCCGAGGAGCGGCTCAATCTGCTCGAGACTTTGGCCGAACGCATTGCAGCCCTTTTGCTGCCTGAGCCCCGTGCGGCCCGGGTCCATGTTCAGATCGAAAAGCTGGATCGCGGACCGTTTGATCTTGGCGTGAAAATTGTGCGGGACCGCAGAGCGCCGCCCAAAGTGGATCTGCAACTGGAGGACGGGCCAGCGCCGCGTTTTGTGCTGTTGAGCCGGGAGGCGGTGGCCGATCCGTTACTGCCTGGATTTCTGGACAGGCTTGCACAGGCCGGCCCCGCCGTCTTGTGCGTGACCGCGCCCGCAGAGCCTGCTCCGGATGCCGCGATTGCACCTGCGCGCCGTCGCATCGCTTTGCTGGCGTTGGAGCAACAGGCCTGGGTGCTGGCTGGGCGGGATTCGCGCTGCGTGGTCATGGATAGCCGCACCGAGATTGATTGGGCGCTGGGCAAAGGGCAGATGCTCGTCTGGGCGCCGTCCAAAACGGTTTTGGATTCTGTGGACAGCCCGGATCGCGGAGCTGTCGAGGGGCCGGAACTGGCTGCCTGGTTCGCGGAGCAACTGGGGGCTTGCGAGCTGGTTTGCATTGGTGTGCCTGTCCCGCAGACACCGGTGGCCACACGCATCCTCAAGCTGGATGCGAAAGACGCATTCTAGCAATTTGCCATACTGGTTTAGACACCTTTTGTCTGCGTAGGGACCAGCTGGATGCGGGCCAGAATTCAGGAAGATGAGGTTTGAAAGAGATGGCTGAACCAGGTGGTGTGTACTGGCGCCCGCTTCTGAGCAGTGGCCCGGAAATTGCGCCGGATGCGCACATACTTGCGGGCGGTTGGACGCACTTTTCCCAAGTGGAGCGCTTGGAGCGGGGGCAGAGTCCACAGGTTTTGTCTGCTCATGATGCACCGGCAGATGTGCTGGAGCAGCTGTGCGCGCCGCGCGACCCGATCTGCGGTTTGGCATGGGAGCGACCGCACTTGATGGGCATTCTCAATGTAACGCCGGACAGTTTCTCGGACGGGGGAAGGTTTGACGGGGCAGCGGCCGCGGCAAGCAGCGCCCGGGCAATGGCAGATGATGTGTCGATGATCGATATTGGCGGCGAAAGCACCCGCCCTGGCGCCACGCCTGTTTCGGTAGACGAAGAGATATCCCGGACGGTTCCGGTGCTGGAGGCTTTGACGGAACTCGACGTGGCAAAATCAATTGATACCCGCAATGCTGTGACTGCCCGGGCCGCGCTGGCGGCCGGGGCGGGGCTGGTCAATGATGTGTCCGCCATGACCCATGATCCGGGCATGGCGGCGGCCGTTGCGGAGAGTGGCGCACCTGTTTGCCTGATGCACGCCCAAGGGGATCCGCAGACCATGCAGGATGCGCCGCGCTATGAGGATGTTGTACTGGATGTGTATGACCAACTGGCTGCGCGGGTGCAGGCAGCGGCTGCAGCGGGCATTCCACGCGCGCGCATCCTGGTCGATCCAGGGATCGGTTTTGGCAAGACGTTGGCGCACAACCTCGCATTGCTGCGGCGGCTTTCGCTGTTTCACGGTCTGGGATGTGCGGTGCTGCTCGGCGCGTCCCGCAAACGGTTCATCGGCACAATTGGGCAGGCCCCAGAAGCCCAAGACAGAGCGCCTGGCTCGATCGCCGTGGCTCTACACGGTGTCACACAGGGGGTGCAGCTTCTCAGGGTTCATGATACCGCTGCAACGGCACAGGCACTGCGACTGGCTTGTGCGCTTTATACCTGATGCGCTCAGAGGATTTGTTAATGTCTCGCTCTTTGTTTGGTACCGACGGTGTGCGTGGCCGTGCCAATACCCATCCCATGACGGCCGAGATGGCCCTAAAACTTGGGGCCGCAGCCGGACGCTATTTCCGCACGGATGGGGCCAACCGGCATCGCGTTGTGATCGGCAAGGACACCCGCCTGTCGGGCTACATGTTTGAAACGGCGCTGACGGCAGGGCTGACCTCAACCGGTATGAATGTGCTGCTGCTTGGGCCGGTGCCCACGCCGGCGGTGGGCTATCTGACGCGGTCGATGCGGGCTGATCTCGGGATCATGATTTCGGCCTCGCACAATCCCGCAGAGGACAATGGCATCAAGTTCTTTGGGCCCGATGGGTACAAACTATCCGATGCGGCTGAGGCTGAAATAGAGGCTCTTGTAAACCGCGGTGTGGAGTTGGCGCAGGCCTCCAATATTGGCCGGGCCCGGCGCATCGACGATGGCTTGCACCGCTATGTTGAGCGCGCCAAATCCACGTTTCCGACGGAGCAACGGCTGAGTGGCCTGAAAGTTGTGGTCGACTGTGCCAACGGCGCAGCCTACCGGACGGCGCCGGATGTACTGTGGGAGTTGGGCGCTGATGTGGTGCCCTTGGGCACGAGCCCTAACGGCACCAACATCAACGAGGGCTGTGGTTCGACGCATGTGGACACGGCTGCTGCTGCGGTTGTGGCCCATGGCGCGGATCTTGGGATCTGCCTTGATGGTGATGCGGACCGGGTGATGATCCTCGATGAGACAGGGGCCGTTGCCGATGGCGATCAATTGATGGCGCTGATGGCTGCGCGCTGGGCTGCGGCTGGGCGTTTGCGGGGGGATACGTTGGTTGCCACGGTGATGTCCAACCTTGGTCTGGAGCGGTTTCTGACTGACAAGGGGTTGCGTCTGGAGCGCACCAATGTGGGGGACCGATATGTGGTGGAGCGGATGCGCGCGGGCGGCTTCAACCTCGGCGGCGAACAGTCCGGCCACATTGTGATGACCGATTATGCAACAACCGGTGACGGCCTGATTGCGGGTTTGCAGTTCTTGGCCGCAATGGCCGAGACAGGACAGCCCGCCTCCGCCTTGACCCAAAGCTTTGAGCCCGTGCCCCAATTGTTGGAGAATGTTCGCTTTGCGCCAGAGCAGGCTCCACTTGAAAATACGCATGTGCGCCAAGCCATCGAACATGCCGAAGCCAGCCTCGCTGGCAAAGGACGGTTGCTGATCCGAAAATCCGGCACAGAGCCGCTGATCCGCGTCATGGCGGAGGCAGACGATGCGGGCCTCATGCAGCGCGCTGTCGCTGATGTTGTTGCCGCTGTCGAAAAAGCGACAGAGGGCGCGGCGCCATTATCGGGCCATTAACGGCCCCGCATTATCCTGACATAGCACTGCTTGAATGCTGACCTGTCTGATCTGCTCAGAGGGTGCATTTGAGCGATGATCTCGCGTCGTTGCGGCCTGCTTTGGGGGGGCGCAGCCCTTTGCAATCCAGTTGGTTTGGCGCGGCAGACACGGGGATTGGCTGTATCAGGAAAGGCCGCCAGAATGAGACATTCCCCTTATGAAGGGCTTGATGCACGCGCTTATTGGCGCACGGGCGTGGCTCAGGCCCATATCGCGCAAGCGCCGGAGATGGATCTCTATCGGCCCAAATTCAAGATCCGGGCCAGTGACCGCGTGTTTGCCGCGGGCAGCTGCTTTGCACAGCATATCGCGCGAAACATGCGGAAATGGGGCATAAGCGTCATCGATCGGGAGCCAGCCCCGCTTGGTCTGCCGCCTGAGCGGCATAGTGACTATGGCTATGGGCTTTATTCAGCGCGGCACGGAAATATATACACAACCCGGCAGTTTCTGCAGCTGACGCAAGAAGCATGTGGACGGTTCGCGCCCAAGAACTGGATTTGGGAACGGGACGGGCGGTTTTTCGATGCGCTCAGGCCCTCGGTGGATCCCAACGGCCTTGAAAGCCCCGATTTGGTGAAGCGCTCGCGTCAGACGCATCTCAAAAAATTCCGCCAGGCGTTGGGAGAGGCATCGCTGGTTGTGTTCACGCTCGGGCTGACAGAAACTTGGGAGGATATCGAAAGCGGCACGGTGTTTCCAACGGCGCCGGGCACGATTGCGGGGCGCTACGACCCTGATCGCATCCGGTTCCTCAATCTGACCCACAAGGACGTGTTGCAGGATTTTCTCGAAACGCGGCGGCTGATTAAGCGCTTCAACCCGTCGGTGCGATTTCTGCTGACGGTCAGTCCAGTGCCGCTCACGGCAACTGCTTCGGGGCGCCATGTGATGGTTGCGTCCAACTATTCGAAATCAGTGCTGCGCGGGGTGGTAGGGCAGCTCAGCGACGCCTATCGCGATATCGACTATTTTCCCTCCTACGAAATTATCACCACCCCCTCTGCGCGCGGCTTCTTTTATGCTCCAAACATGCGTGATGTGTTGCCAGAAGCAGTTGAGACTGTCATGAAAACCTTCCTGGCGGCCCATGGTGATACGATCTTGGAGCCCGAGAACCGGGAATGTGCAGCAGAATCTGGCCAGACCTCGGATGACATTCGATGTGAGGAGCTTCTGCTGGAGGCGTTTGCCCAATGACGCGTGTTTGCATCGTCGGAAATTCTCATGTGGCGGCTTTGCGCAACGGGAGCGCCCGGATTGCGGCCGAGTTCCCCGACATCGAGGCCACGTTCTTTGGTGTGCCTGGCCGCTGGCTGCGCAGTGTAAAATTAGAGCAAGGGCACAACGGAACGCCCGGCAGCCTCGCGCCGGCAGACCCAGAGCATAGCGCGTTCTTCCGTAAAATGTCGGGCGGGCAGGATCGCATCAATGTCGCTGACTATGACTGCTTTATACTGGTCGGCCTCGAGTTGAGCATTTTTCGCTGGCTGTCATTCTACTACCAAATGCGGCATGAGCCCTTTTCTTTTGAGGTGGGGGCACCTCAGATCCTTGATGCAGACACTTTTGCGAATTGTCGTGGACGCATCTTTGAGGGCACCGCTGGCAGTACCGTTTTCAAAGGATTGCAAGAGGTGGGTGCGACATCCATCAGCCTGTGTCCGCAGCCAATGCCTGTCAGCTCTATCCTCGATGAACAAAAATCGTGGCAGATTTTGTTTCAGCATGAGGATGTCGACCTTGTGGAAAGCGCGTTTCGCGAAGACCTATTGCGCGGCTTTCCTGAGGCTGCGCGTGTGTTCTGGCAACCGGACCTGACGCGCTCTGGCCCTTTGCTGACCGGTCCGAGATACTCCAAATGGTACTGCGGCGAGGGGATGCCACAGACGGGCAGGCAGGGAGATCACCAGCATATGAATGCGGACTATGGTGCCGAAACCCTGCGCGCCATCTATTCAGAATTGGCAGGCTGTTCCGATCTGCTGACGCCGCGGTTAGATCCTCAGGAAAGCGTTCCCTCCCGGGGCGCGGTGCACATCTTACCCGCGGAGAGCGTGGCGTCTGCCTCGGTCACTGGTTGAACCGTGGTTCGTACTAAGACGTAAACGTCCGAGTCTTTGCGCAGCGCCAGGGAGCTGGGCGTTTGGGATATGCGCCATGGCCTCTGCGCCTGCGTGCCCAAAGAAAAGCTATAAGCGCTGCAAAAGGCCTGAGAACATGGTCTGGCGGCCTGCAGTAATTTCGATCCGCTTTTCAGGCCGGACGATAAACAATCTGAAGCTGCAAGCTGAGGCGAATGCGCATGCGATCGATGCGTTGAGGGCCAGTCTCAATCGGCAATCAACGGTCTCTTCCGTGATTTTAGGCTGCAGAGTGCTGGTTTTTGTGCGGATGCGGTTCAACGCGCTTGCCTTAATGAGAATAATTCTTAATTACACAGGTATTGCGAGTGATTTGCATTTGCAGATTCTGGGCGGTAGCTATTGGCGGAGAACTTGATGCTGACGAGACGTATTAAATTGGCTGCATGCGCGGGCGCGGTGATGCTGGCAGCGACAGCGGCGCAGGCGGATGACAAGCTCAAAGTTGTCACCACTTTCACGGTTCTTGCGGACATGGCGGCGAATGTCGCTGGCGATGCGGCTGAAGTTGTATCAATCACCAAACCGGGCGCGGAGATTCATGGCTATGAGCCCACCCCGCGCGATATCGTTCGGGCCGTTGATGCTGACTTAATCCTTTGGAACGGGATGAACCTTGAATTGTGGTTTGAACAGTTTCTGTCAAACCTCGGCGATGTTCCTTCTGCAACGCTGACCGATGGCATCGATCCGATCTCGATCGCCTCTGGGAACTACGAGGGCAAGCCAAATCCCCATGCCTGGATGGGGCTCGATAATGCGCTGGTATATATTGATAATATTGAAACCGCGCTTACCGAGGCAGATCCTGAAAATGCAGAAACCTACGCGGCAAACGCTGACAGCTACAAGCAGGCTTTGCGCGACACGATTGAGCCGTTGCGCGCAGCGGTGGCCGCGATCCCCGAAGATCGGCGTTGGCTGGTTACCTGTGAAGGCGCATTCAGCTACCTGGCGCGAGATTTCGGCATGAAAGAGCTTTATCTCTGGCCGATGAATGCGGATCAAAACGGAACGCCGCAGCAGGTGCGCGCCGTTATCGACGGGGTGCGTGCCAATGATATTCCCGTGGTTTTCTGTGAGAGCACAGTCGATACGGCCCCGGCACAACAGGTTGCACGGGAAACCGGCGTTGCCTACGGCGGGGCGCTTTATGTCGATAGCTTGAGCACCGCGGATGGCCCCGTGCCAACCTATTTGGATCTACTGAAAGTGACCGCCACCACTGTGGCAGACGGCCTTACGGCTGCAACAAACTGAGCGTCGATGGCGAGCGGTTCGTCGCTCAGCCGCCGCCCTGAAAATTTTCTGGCCACCCGCCGTGCTAGGATCGGCGGGTGCGCACCTTAAGAACTGGAGCAAGGCCCCATGCGCGACATGCTCAAAGTTGCCCCGACACGGCCTGACGTGGCTGGTTTGTCAGCCAAGGATGTCACGGTGCGGTATCGCAACGGCCACACGGCCTTGTATGATGCCAGCTTTGAAATTCCCTGCGGTACGGTGACGGCGCTTGTGGGGATAAATGGCGCTGGAAAATCGACGCTTTTCAAGGCTCTGATGAACTTCGTGCCCGTTGTGACGGGGGAGATTTCAATTATGGGCCTCACCGTGCGCGAAGCATTGGCGCGCAACATGGTGGCCTATGTGCCCCAAGCTGAGGAGGTCGACTGGTCATTCCCGGTGCTTGTTGAAGATGTCGTCATGATGGGCCGCTATGGGCATATGGGGTTTTTGCGCCGCCCAAGTGCTGCTGATCATGCAGCTGTAGAAGCGGCACTGGGCCGCGTGAACATGCAGGAGTTTCGGAAGCGCCAGATCGGGGAATTGTCAGGCGGCCAACGCAAACGCGTTTTTCTGGCGCGTGCGCTTGCGCAAGACGGACAGGTTATCCTGCTTGATGAGCCGTTCACGGGTGTGGACGTGAAGACAGAAGACCAGATTGTCGCTCTTTTGCGGGAATTGAGAGCGGAGGGGCGCGTTATGCTCGTCTCGACGCACAATCTGGGTTCGGTTCCCGAATTTTGTGACAGGACGGTTCTGATGAAAGGCACTGTGCTGAGCCACGGCCCGACGGAGACAACCTTCACCCGCGAGAATCTGGAGCAGGCCTTTGGCGGGGTGCTGCGTCATTTCACGTTGGGCGGCACCACGCTGCATGATGATGATGATGGGCGTCAGATTACCATTCTGACGGATGATGAGCGTCCCTTCGTGCAGTATGGCGAAAAGACACAGACTGTGGACGACCAGTCGTGATCGAGGTGCTTCTGGAACCCTTCAGCTATCGCTACATGCTCAATGCGATGTGGGTTTCTGCGCTGGTTGGTGGGGTTTGTGCTTTCCTGTCAGCGTATTTGATGCTGAAAGGCTGGTCCCTGATCGGAGATGCCCTGTCGCATTCGGTCGTACCTGGCGTGGCAGGGGCCTACATTCTGGGCCTTCCTTTTGCCCTGGGGGCTTTCCTGGCGGGCGGTTTGGCGGCCGGGGCGATGCTGTTTCTGTCTGAACGCTCTGGTCTTAAGGCAGATGTCATCATCGGTATGATCTTCACATCCTTTTTCGGGCTGGGGCTCTTTATGGTCTCGGTCAATCCAATGTCTGTGTCGATCCAAACGATTACCATGGGCAATATCCTGGCCATTACGCCGGAAGACACGCTGCAGTTGGCTTTGATCGGATTTGTGTCACTCGCGGTTCTGCTGGCAAAATGGAAAGATCTGATGGTCACCTTTTTCGATGAGAGCCATGCGCGTTCTATCGGATTGCGGCCCGGACTCCTGAAGCTGGTGTTTTTCACTTTGCTGTCTGCCTCTGTTGTCGCCGCCATGCAAACGGTGGGCGCCTTTCTCGTGATCGCCATGGTCGTGACACCTGGCGCAACGGCTTATCTGCTGTGCGATCGGTTTCCGCGCTTGATTGCTACCTCTGTGCTGATTGGCGCTGGGTGCAGCTTTGCGGGGGCGTATATCAGCTATTTTCTCGATGGCGCGACGGGGGGCGTGATCGTCGTTCTAATGACGCTTGTATTCCTGATTGCGTTCATTTGGGCCCCTAAGCATGGGTTGCTGGCGGCGCGGCGCAAAGTGGCCGTCGTGCCGGTGACAGAAGGGGGAGCGTCTTGATGGATTTGGAAACCCTGCTTCTGCCGTTCCAGTTTGGTTTTATGCAGAACGCATTCCTGATTTCGTTGATCGTTTCTGTGCCAACAGCGCTCCTATCCTGTTTCCTTGTGCTAAAAGGATGGGCCCTCATGGGCGATGCCGTAAGCCATGCGGTCCTGCCGGGGATTGTGTTGGCCTACATCCTTGGTATTCCCCTGCTGATAGGCGCCTTTGCGGCGGGTATGCTCTGCGCGGTTGCGACTGGCTATGTGGCAAGCAACTCGCGGGTTAAGCGCGACACGGTGATGGGGGTGGTCTTTTCGGGAATGTTTGGGCTGGGCATCGTGCTCTATGTCGCCGTCGAGACAAACGCCCATCTGGATCACATCCTTTTCGGTAATATGCTGGGCGTGGGCACCAAAGACATTTGGACAGCCGGGTTGATCTCGGGCGCTGTAGGATTGGCGTTAGCACTTAAGTGGCGCGACTTGCTTCTTCACAGTTTTGACCCCGCACAGGCACAGACATCAGGACTTAGGGTGAATTGGCTGCACTATGGTTTGCTTGCAGCCCTGTCCCTTACAGTTGTTGCGACGCTATCCGCCGCAGGCCTGATCCTCGCTATCGGGCTTCTGATCGCCCCTGGCGCGATCGCTTTCCTTTTGGTTCAAAGGTTCTCTACGATGCTCTGGGTGTCTGTGCTGGTATGTGCGACATCAATGATGCTTGGCATCTACGCAAGCTTCTGGCTCGACAGCGCTCCGGCTCCGACGATCATCCTGATTTTAACAATAGTCTTCGTGTTTGCGTTCGTACGTCGGCAGTTGGAAACCCGACGCAATTCGCGCCAGTTGCAAGAAGCCTGAACGCGCCTATGGTGGTTATGACAGTAACCTTGTCTGAGGGTTTGAGCCTGTCCGAAGCACACAAGCCTTGGCAGAACGGCAAAATAGCTACTAAACTAAAGCGACTAGGGTCGAAGTATAGTGCGCAGTCCATTTTAGCTGCATAAATCCTTTTGTGCCCTGATTAAATTTAAAGGGCAGCCTTATGAACCCTGATACAGACAGCAAGACGCCAAGGTTTCTGGTACCTGCTCCAAGCACAGGTAACTTGGGCCTTGTCGACTCACCCCGAGACGCGGCGATGGACAGGATAACCCAACTGACCACTAGGCTCCTGAACACACCTGTTGCGCTCGTCTCAATCGTTGAAGAGGGTGAAGACCGTCAGTATTTCACAAGCCAACAGGGCCTAGCGGAGCCATGGCGTACGCTTTGCGAAACGCCGCTTTCGCACTCCTTTTGCCAGTATGTAAAAAAAAGTGGCGAACCACTAATAGTCAGTGATGCGAGGCTGGATGATCTTCTAAAAAACAATCTTGCAATAAGAGATCTCGATGTCGTCGCATACATTGGCGTCCCTATCTATAATAGTGACCAGCAACCAATCGGCGCTTTGTGCGCGATCGATAGCCAGCCAAGAAATTGGACTGAGCAAGAGCATAAAGACCTGAAAATGTTCGCGGAAATGGTTGATGGGGAAATCCTCTTAAGAACCGAAGAATATGTCAAAACAACGCGCGAACAACAATTAGACCTGGTCTTGCAGGCCTCAGGTGATTGGTTCTGGGATTGGGAGATTGCAACTCCCGAGAGTTTTACAGCGTGTTGTGGCGCAGATTCTCTTCCGATTGATGGAGCGATGGCGAATATAAAAAGCCTTGAAGATTTCATATCATCTATTCGATCGATCCAGCGTAATCGAGTAAGAACCGCAATTGAAGCACACCTGGAAAATGGTCACGCGTTTCAAGAGCAAGTGCAAATGTTTCACCAAAGCGGGCGTTGGGTTGACGTCTCACTAAGGGGACAAGCCGCATGGGATAGCTCGGGGCAACCAGTCCGAATGGTCTGTTCAGTTTCTGATGTCTCAAAGCTTGTCGAGTCAACTGCTCTTCTATCACGATCCGAACGGCACGCCAAAATAGGACATTGGCAATATTTTCCTCAATCAGATGAAATTTTATGGTCCGCTGAGGTTTACCGAATACATGGGCTAGAGCGCCTAGAATTCGAGCCGACTCTTGATGCTGTAAAGAAACTTTATAATGAAGAAGATTGGAGGCATGGAGAGGAACTGGCCAACGAAAGCTACAATGACAAACGGCCCTTTAAATTTGATGCGAGAATAACTACCCGACAAGGGGAGCAGAGAATTGTCGAAATTTTTGCTGACACCATTTCAGATAGCGCAGGGGAAGTTGTTTTTATAGCGGGCACCCTGCGTGATATTACTGGTGAAAGAATATCACAGAAAAAGACTGATGAAACAAGTCGAATGAGCGCATTTCAGCAATTGGCAGGTGGTGTGTCGCATGACATAAATAATGTGCTTGCGACGGTCATGGGTTCAATGGAGCTTTTGCAAGAAGAAAGAGATTTGAAGGAAAAGTCTTTTCTGATTGATGTTGGTATGGAGGCCTTGGAGCGCGGCCGAGAACTTACAGCTCGATTGCAGTCTTTTTCTCAAACTGCGCCGTTGCGACCAGAAGTGATTTCCATACTTGATAGAGGTGCTAGAATCCAAGGGCTGCTCGATAAAATTTTGTCTGAAACACAAAGCTCAAGTGTCCAGATTTCAAGAGATGTCAAAAAAATTCGGGTAGATCCGACAGGTTTTACGAAGTCATTGAAGACAATTTTTACCAATGCATCTGAAGCAATTGATGTAGCTGGAAGTATAACTGTCAGTATTGAAAACTTTCAGGCTACAGAAGAGATGGCTAGTGAATTGAGTAATTTGAAGCCAGGAGAATACGTTTGCGTTAGAATTTCTGATGACGGTGTCGGAATGCCAAACAGTATTATGAACAGGGCTTTTGAACCTTTCTTTACAACAAAAAATGTAGCCAATGGAGCTGGATTGGGGCTGTCCAGCATACAAGGTTTCCTCGAACAATCTGAAGGCTGCGTCACCATTGAAAGTAAGCTAGGTGTGGGAACGAGCGTGAGTTTGTATTTTCCCGCCTGTGATGGGGTTTCTTAGTGCAGCGTAAGGTCTATCGGCGCGTTATAATTTTGGAAAGTTAACATGCTAAATGTGGAACAGATTCTCGAATTGGTTGATTTGGGTTTTTGGGAGTGGTCTTATGAAAAGAAAAAATATCTGATTTGGTCTGATCTCCAGGAAAAGCTCTTTGGTAATTCAATTGATGAAATGAACGAGTATGAAAATGGTTTGGAGGCCAAGATAAGTTTCGCATGCCAGGATGAGAGAATGGCAGTGCATAATGATTATGAATTGGTGTTCCAGGGCCAAAAGATAAAATTACAATATAGTGTCTCATCACATAGCAGTAAATATAGGATCTTAGAGGTGGTGTCTCCGATTTTGGATGCAAGTGGTGAAGTGATTGGAGCAAGTGGTATTGCGATAAACATAACTGATCAATACAACACTGAATTACGATTGCGTCGATATGAAAAATCTTCAAATATTGAAGCGACGGCAAGCAGCATTGTACATGATTTTAACAATATCCTCGCTGTCGTGGCAGGCAGCATTGAGCTTGCGCAGGAGGAAACCTCGTTGGGTGAGATCAGGAAGCTGCAAGATGCGGCGCTTATTGGTGCTAATGAAGGAAAGGAATTGGCACGAAATATTTTGGGTGTGTCTGTTGCTAGGGAAATGCACGTCGAGCCAGTGAGTTTGCAAGGGGCTTTCGACTTTGTGGAGGCGATATTTGTTAGCGGGGCTTCTGAGAGTATTGAAGTGCATATTGATGTCCCTGAGACCCTTCCCAGAATTAAGTCAAACAGAAAAATTCTACAGAATGCATTATTGAACCTGTGCATTAACGCAAGGGACGCGCTCTCTGGCGGCGGTAGAGTTGAAATAGTTGCACGCGACGAGCTGACTGCAAGTAACTTTATCTTCAAAGATTATTTTGAGGATCGTAGTTTGTCGGCAGATGACTTCCTGTATGTTTCTATTGCTGACAATGGTGTTGGAATAGAACCGCGAAACCGTTCCAAGATATTCGATCCTTTTTTTACAACAAAGATTGATGGTCAAGGGACAGGGTTAGGCCTTTCAATAGTAAAGGAATTTGTTGATCAGACTGGCGCACATATTTTACTGGATAGTCAACCCGATATTGGTACTGTTGTGCATCTAGCATTTCCTCTTGCTGATCGCGTTTTAGCTATCCCTGATGTTGATATGCCCAAAGGCCGCAGGAGTAGCTTGGAAAATATGCGTTGCTTGCTCGTCGAGGATGAAGCCCCACTTCGAAAGATCATAGGGAAAATGATTTCATCGTTTGGCATTGCTGTCGTTTCTGCTGAGTCGGGAGATGCAGCAATGACTATAATAGAAACAGACCAAGAATTTGATTTCATACTGACTGATATCGTCATGCCCGGAAAGCTACAGGGTACGGATCTAGCAAAACGCATTAAAGAACAGACAGATATAGAAACGATAATCTTTATGTCCGGTTTCCCTATGACCAATATTCAAGCTTTTGAGCCAACGATTGCATCGTGTAAATTTATATCTAAGCCCATGAAAAAGTCTGAATTGAACGACTGTATCGTCGAAGCTATGCACGGATAGGCTTTGAGAGCCTAGTAGAGTGAGGATAGCGCTATCTGCTTTGTCCTCCGGTATAAGCGGGTTTTGGAAGGAATTTTTCGTCTTCGGCTGGGTCAAGGTTGTGATTTCCGGACAGTTTGGGGACGTTCAGGCATCATCGGCGGTGGCATTCGCTTAGTTGTATGGGCGGAACGTTTGAAGGGACCGTGCATTTTCGTCCGCCTTCTTGTCCTTAAAAAGTTGATAACGATCGTTCAGGACCGGAATTCACCGTATCCGTTGCTTTTGGCGCGTTCCGGTCAACTCGGCGCGTGAGCCGGACAGGTTGATGCAATGGAGCTATTGGAAATACGTCGAACCAAGGTGTGATCACTTGGTCGGGCCGTTAAGCCTAACAACTGTATCTGCCGGATTTGCGTCCGCCACGTTTTGTGGCTGGCAGCGGCGCGTTTTTACTTTGATTACATTGGGACCATCGGTGCGAAACGTTGAGATGCAGAGCGGTGGACCCCTTACAATACTTGTACGCGTGCCGTACGCATTTTCCATATCTCCCCGGCAGAGTGGGCACCGAGGTTGAAAACACTTTCTGAACATCCGGCCCGCGATATCCGGGAAGGTGAACATTAAACTGTAAAGATTTCCGGATTTGATGGTGCTGCTGGAGAGAATTGAACTCTCGACCTCTCCCTTACCAAGGGAGTGCTCTACCTCTGAGCTACAGCAGCAATGCCTGTCTGGCGATGGACGCGTTCTAGCGGTCTGTTGGCGAAGTGCAAGCAGTTTTCGCATCCAGATGCGGGGAAATTTGGTGAGAGAGTTGGTTTCAGGTGTTTGGTGTCACCAATGACTGCGGCAGTAATAGAAGTATGTCTGAGAATCCTTTGTTCGCATCTTCAGATCGCCATGGTCGCACCTGCGGGATCATCCGTACCAATAATGTGATACATCGCGGCTCCGCCTGTCATGGCTGGCACTGCGTTGTGCAAAACGCCTTCGGGCACAGAAAGCGTATCGCCCGGCGCCATAACAAGGTTCCCGCCTTCCCAGGTCACACGCCAGTGCCCAGTAACGGGCATCAGCACTGACGGCTTGTCGTGCTGATGCATATCAGACGAGGCTGAGGCGCGGGTAATCAGGGCAACTTCAAAGCCAGGTCGATCTCTCAGCATTGCATCCGCGCCGATCACACGCGCCGGTGTTCGATCCGCAAGCGCGATCATGTCCCAGTAGCGCGCAACATAATTTGGAACGACGTCCGCTGTGCTTGGTTCCGGATATGCGGCCAGCTGTTCTTCGGACAGAACGGGCATGGGGCCTACCCCATCTGGCAAGCGCGCGCCGTCTTTCGTGTCATAGAGCTTGCCTTCCTCTGACAGAACAAGCCCGTGCGCTGCGGCATCCTCAATGACTTGCGGCGCCCAGATGACCCCGCCACCGGCGTCGTCACCGCCAAGGATCGCCATGATCATCCCGTAATCATCTCCGATATTCTCGAAGCCGCGGAATATGCCTGTTGGGATATTGAAGATGTCACCTTTTTCCAGAACCACTTCGCCGGCGGTCCCGTAGCGTCCCCAGAAAAAGCGCCATCTGCCCGACAGCACAAAGAAGACTTCGGCGGTGCGGTGGCTATGGAGGGAGTTGCGGCACTTGGGAGGTTGGCCTGCGGCCCCGATATTGAAGCCGTGTGGGATTGTGAGATGCACATGCTGGTCGTCGGCCTCCGATACGCCGCCTCCGATGATGGTGAAGTTCTCTTTCAGATCAGAGCCTGGCGTGTGCGCATCAATGAACGCGGTGCGGCAAGGGATCAAATCACCATATCGAACCAGTCGCGCTTGCATGTCTGCTGGTGTCATAGTGTTTCTCCCTTAGTTTTGTGCAGTATAGCATACGTATGCAAACTCGTCAGCCAAGAGGAAAATCCGCCGCATGTCGATGTCTTGGTCGCTGAAAAGGGTGGGGAAGCGTCTTGCCGCGTCTACGGAAGCAGGGAAAGCCAAACCCAGACTGTGAAAATAGACAGGCCGGTGCCAAGCAACACAGTGGAAGCGGCAACCCGTTTGGCAACGCCGTACATGTTGGCGAAGACATAGACATTCACGCCCGGTGCCATTGCGCCGTTTAAAACAGCAGAGCGGAATTGCTGGACTTCCAATCCACTCACAGAACCACCCACGAACACCAGTACCGGGCAAATCACGAGGGTCACCAAGAGGCAGAATGCGATTGTGAGAAGGTCACCTTCGGGCCGGTATTGAACGAGAATCCCGCCGAGGCCGAACAGGGCTGCCGGTATCGCTGCCTGCACCATCAAGCCGAGGCCGTCCCACACCACGCCCGGAACAGGGATCGACAGGATATTCACGACAAACCCCGCAGCCAAGCCCAGCACAAGGGCATTTCGGAACACCGCGCGGATCACGCTGTTCAAGATGGCAATGCCGCCTTTGCTCTTCTCTGACAGGGCGATCTCCATCGAAATGATGCCCACTGTGTAACAGAAGGCGGCATGGATAGAGATGATTGCATAGTTTGGGCCCAAAGCATCGGCGCCGTATGCGCGCTCGGTAATTGGCAGCCCGAGCAAAACGGAATTGGCAAACAGGCACACAAATCCAATCGCCACGGCATCGGGCCAGGGGCGCCCGAACAGATGGCGTGCGCCGATCATGCCCAGCACAAAGCATGTGCCTGCGGCCGTAAAATAAACCGCCAGAAGCTTCCAATCGAAATCGGCAGCCAGATCCAGTCTCGCGATGGCGCTGAACAGAAGGCAGGGGATCGCGAAGTTCTGGGTGAACTTCATCAACACATCAGCGCCTTCGCGGGTAAACCAGCCTTTCCAGACCGACAGGTATCCAAACCCGATCACCAAAAAGACCGGGAGAATGACTTCGACAAGCGCGCCCAGGGGTCAGACCTCGAACCGCAAGACCAGCCCATCATGGGCGGGCATGACGTTGTCTGGGGTTTCTTCAGCCACGGTCACGTAGTCGAGATCGATATGCATGTTCGTCAGCACAGCTTGCCGGGGCTGGGCCTGTTCAATCCATTCGAGCGTATTCTCGAGATGCGAATGCGAGGGATGAGGGCTGCGCCGCAACGCGTCGACGATCCAGCAATCGAGGCCTTCCAGAGCAGCCCAACTTTCGGGGTAGATCTCGATCACATCCGGCGTATAGGCGACATTCGCCACCCGGAAGCCGAGCGCGTCCACCATGCCATGATCCACGAGAAATGGTTGGAAGTCGATCGGGCCGCCCGCGCCTGGGATCGACAGCGGCTCCTTGATGCGACCACCGGGAATGTCGTGCAGTTCCAGTATGGGCGGGTAGGGGGAGCCTTCAGGCTGAATGAAGGCATATCCGAAGCGTTTCAGCAAATCTGAGCGGGTGACTTCCTCTGCCCAGACGGGCAAACGCTGCCGCATGTTGAATACGATCATGCGCAGGTCATCGATGCCATGGACATGATCTGCGTGGGAATGGGTATAGACCACCCCATCCAATGTGCCGATGCCGGCATCGAGCAATTGGTTGTTCATGTCGGGAGACGTATCGACCAGCACGCGGGTGGTGCCCCCCTCATCCTCACGTTCAACAAGGATAGAGCAGCGCCGGCGTCTGTTGCGTGGATCGTTCGGGTCACAGTCGCCCCAATGGCCGCCGATACGGGGCACACCGCCCGATGAGCCACATCCAAGAATGGTGATCCGCAATTCTGCCATTATGCGGCGTCCTGCCATGCAGCGGCTTTCCAGAAAAGCCTGTCAAAATTTTCGGTTGTCTGCCGGGCAAAGACCTCCGGGGGTACCCCGAAAACCTCGGCCCCTACCTTGGCAGTATGCGCGACATAACTCGGCTCGTTGCGCTTCCCCCGATGGGGCGGCGGCGCCAGATAGGGGCTATCTGTCTCGACAAGAATGCGGTCAATCGGGGCTGCCGCAAAGATGTCTCGCAATTCCTTGGAGCGGGGAAACGCTGCAATGCCCGACATCGACAAATAGAAGCCCAGATCAAGCGCGGCCTCTGCAAGGGCCTTGCTTGAGGAAAAACAATGCATCACGCAGCTATAGGCGCCGGCTGCATGTTCTTCTGCAAGGATGCGGGCCATATCATCATCAGCGTCGCGCGCGTGGATGATTAAAGGCAGGTTGGTCTGGCGCGCGGCGTCGATGTGCAGACGCAAGCTTTCCTGCTGCAGCCCCTTTGTTTCAGCCGTGTAGTGGTAATCCAGACCTGTTTCTCCGATGCCCACGCATTTCGGTTGGGTTGCAAGGGCTGTGAGTTGTTCCAGTGTCGCCATCGGCTCGTCTGCTACGGACATCGGGTGCGTGCCGGCCGCGTAGAAAATCGGAGCATGCGCGTCAGCTATGGCGCGAACTGAGGGTTCGTTGCGCAGCCGGGTGCAGATGCTCACCATGCGCGTCACGCCCATCTGAGCAGCTCGGGCGATGATGTCAGGAAGTTGGCCCTCAAAGTCGGGAAAATCCAGATGGCAATGGCTATCCACCAAGGGGGCCATGATCGTGGTCTGGGTGCGGTCAGGCATGCGCGGTCTGGGCCTCGGCTGGCGGCGCTGCGGGCCCATCCGCGTCAGGCGGATGCTCGCCCTTTCGCGGTTGCGGCAATCTCGAGGATGGTATCTAGGATCAGCGCCGCAGGGTCAAGATTGGCGGCGCGACCTGTGCGCAGCTTTGCCCCTAGCCTGTCTTGTGCTGCGGCCCAACTCTGCGCCTGCCGCACATCGCGGCACAGGCGCGCCATCAACTTGCTTTCGCCATGGGCCGCTTCGATGGCAGGCGGCCCCGCCGCCCCTGTTCGGGCCAGCCGTGACAGGAACATGTCGAGGAGATCGCAGAACAGATCGAAGCGTTCCGGTTTATCCCTTGCCGTGGTCCATTCAGCGAGGGCAATGGCTTTCTGCCTGTCGAAATCTGGTAAACCGGACATCAGTACAATCAGCCGGCCATACAGGGCGAGCCCCTCGCCGAGGGTCAATTGCGCGGCACGGCCCACTGAGCCGCCTGCGAGCGTGCAGAGGGCTTCATCTGATGTGCCCTCGGGCACGTCGATGTCTTGCTGAGCCAAAGCTGCGACGAGCAGATCTGCGGGAAGGGGGGCGCAGCGCAACTCTCTGCAGCGCGAACGGATCGTGGGCAACAAGCGGGAAGGGCGATGCGAGATCAGCAGAAAGACCGTGTGTGCCGGGGGTTCTTCCAACTGCTTTAGAAGGGCATTCGCCGCGGAAGTGTTCATATCATCCGCGGCATCCACGATGACCACGCGACGGCCCCCGTCTGGCACCGATAACGCGAAGAAGCGATGCAATTCGCGCACCGTATCAACCGGAATGTCTTGTTTGAACCGCTTGTTCTTTTCGTCATAGGGGCGCCGTAACAGCATAAGCCGCGGCTCTGACAGGGCCAGTGCACGCCGCACGATCATGTCGTCTGGGTCCGTGTCGAGGCTTTCTGCGGGCGGGGGCGCGCCGAACATGTCGTTCCCATCCGAGACATCCCGCGTGAGCAGAAAGCGGGCTGCGCGCCATGCAAAACTGGCCTTACCAACACCTTGGGGGCCGGTGATCAGCCAAGCGTGATGGAGCCTGTCCGAGGCCAGCGCTTTGAGCAGCGTTTCTTCCGCTTGCTGCTGACCGAGCACCGAGGGCGTATTGCGTGGATGGCTGGTACCGTCCAGCCGGTCTGCCTCAGGCAAATCATCTGTAATGGGGACTTGGACACTCCGGCTCATGACGGGCGTGCAGCAAGGGCTGCATCCACGATGGCGGCCACATCTGCGGCCACTGCTTGGCGATCCCGGCTACCATCTACGAGGCGAGCCCTGTCGGGGTACTCCTCGGTCAGAGCCAGAAAACCGTCGCGCAATTTGCGCTGAAAGGCGGCCCCGAACTCTTCGAACCGGTCTTCACCGCTCTGGCGGGCAAGCCCACGGGCCAGCGCGGCGTCCGGGTCCATGTCGATCACCAGGGTCAGGTCGGGTTCCATTGCGATCATGCGTGCATGAAGGGCATCCACCGTTGCGCGCAAATCGCCCCGTGTGGCCCCCTGATAGACCCGGGTGCTGTCCGCAAACCGGTCTGAAACAACGATGGCACCTGCTGCGAGCCCCGGCTGAATAAGCCGCTCCACGTGATCGCGTCGTGCGGCGGTAAACAGCAGGATTTCTGTCTCGGCGGACCAGCGCCCGGGATCGCCTTCCACAAGGAGGCGCCGAATATCCTCGGCGCCTTTTGAGCCGCCTGGCTCACGCGTCACGATGACTTCATGTCCCTTCGCCTGCAGGTGGTCGGCAAGCAGGCGCAACTGGGTGGACTTGCCCGAACCGTCGATGCCTTCGAAGGTTACGAACATGTCAGCTTACCCCTCGGCTGGGCTGGCATCATCCGTGCCAAGAACATCGCGCAAAAGCACTTTGGCGGCCGTGCGCAACCGCGGGACAAAGCCGCCACGCTCCACCGCGCGTGCGGCCACGAGCGGCACCTCGATTGGGTTCATGCCAGGCAGGCTGACTGACAGTGTGCCCAAGGTCTCACCCGCTTCGATGGGCGCCCTTGCGGGGCTGGCAAAACGCAGGTCTGCCTCAATCTCACCCTGCACAACTGCCGGGATCAGAAGGCTCAGGTCCTCCTCGATGATGAGATCGACGGCATCTGCTTCTCCCATCCAGACGGGCACCTCGGCCATGCGGGTGCCGCTCGGCACCACCGTGCGTTGCACAAACTGGCGGAACGCCCAATTCACCACACGTTCTGCTTCTTCCGCGCGGGCAACCTCTGAATCGAGGCCGGAAATCACGAATGTGACCCGTCGATCCCCCTGACGGGCCGATCCAACCAGCCCGTATCCCGCTTCTTGGGTGTGGCCCGTTTTGAGACCATCTGCCCCGATGCCCAAGCGCAAAAGCGGATTGCGGTTGGCGTGGTTTGAAGGCACCCGCCCATCGAACGGGAAGCTTTCCATGGCGAAATAGCCATAATATTCAGGGAATTCGTCTATCAGCCGGGTGGCCAACAAACCCAGATCTTCCATCGACATGCGATGGTTTGGATTTGGCCAGCCAGACGCATTGGCGAAGGTTGAATTCAACATCCCAAGATCGCGAGCCCGGCGGTTCATCAGTTGGGCAAAGGCTTCTTCTGTGCCTGCCAGCCCTTCCGCGATCACAACGCAGGCATCGTTGCCAGACTGGACAACAATGCCCTTGATCAACTCCTCCACCGTGGGCCGGTCAGTTTCATTCAGGAACATGGACGAGCCACCCATGGCGCGCGCCTTGGCAGAGACGTTGAACCGCGTGTCCAGGGTGACGCGTCCGTCACGCAGGGCTTCAAACACCATATTTAATGTCATTAGCTTGGACATTGAGGCCGGGGGCAGGGGCTGTTCCGCATTCTTTGACAACAGAACGGTGTCGGTTCCTTGGTCGACAACCCAGGCAGCGCCGGCGCGTGTCTCAAAGAGCTGTTCTGCAATTCCTGTCGTGGGGAGCAGCAACCCTGCGCAGAGCATACATGCGCGCAAGACGCCCTTGAGTGTTTGCGGCAAGGCAACCATCCGTCTTCTCCTGTGGTGTGAGCTGGCTTTCGGTGCCGCGCTCAATTGCTGACGGCGTAGGCGTCGTTGAAACCCAACTCGCGGGCCTTGTTGAGCAGGTCGGCGCGGGTCGACAAAGACCGAGCGGGTCCGGCAATGACGCGCCAGAATTTCTTTCCGCTGCTTTCCTGTGCCAGCACGGTTGGGATGATCCCAGCGCCCCGCAGGCGGTCAGCTGTCGCATCGGCATTGGCTTCCATCGAGAAGATGCCAATTTGAATGTAAGGTTTGGGTAGGCGGCTGTTGGAGGGCGGTGCCTCAGTCGGTTTGGCTTCCACACTGCCTGTGGCAGCCTCTGCCTTTTCGATCGCCGCTGCGGCAACCTCCAAGGCGGGCAACGGTGCCGCCGTCACGTCCTCTGTTGCGGCAGACGCTGTTTCCACATTCGCTTCTGTTTCAACTTCCGTCTCTTCTGGGACTTCCTCACGGCGCAGAGCCGTGACGTTCAGGGCGGTGGGCTGCCCGGCAGTCACGCCCAGAGCGGCCGCCGCATCGGATGATATCTGGAACGCTGGGCCAGGGTTTTGAGCTTCCCGTTTGAACAGGGATCCGATGACGAACTTCCCATTGTCCGTGTTGCGGATGATCGCGCGCTCGGGCCCCGCGACGGCAGGATGGGCAACCCATACCCCGCCAAAAGACGGTGTGCCGGCCCACAAACCGGGCTCGCTGCGTTGAAACACGTCTGGGGCTTCGACGTCCCTTTCAACCAAGCGTGTCGCTGTGGTTGCCACGGGCGCGCCATCGCTTTGCCCTGTGGTTGGCTTAGGCGCAAATGGATTGCCTGCCTGACAGGCTGAAAGAAGGGCGAAAAGAGCTAGCCCTCCCACCAACCGGTATGCTTTTGCCGGGATCATATTGGCCCCCATTTCCTTGCCAAGTGCCTCTGTGCAGGTGAATCGCTGGCCGGTCTGCCGGCTCTTGAGCTGCTACACGTGTTGAACCTGACTATAAAAGGCAATTCGCCCGCTGCAAAGTGCCGACGCACCGACCCCAAGAAGAAGTGAGGGTTTCAGAATCAGTTTTGCCGTTGTATCGGCAACGAACCGCCGGAGGAGTGGCAGAGTGGTCGAATGCACCGGTCTTGAAAACCGGCGAGGATTAACGTCCTCCGTGGGTTCGAATCCCACCTCCTCCGCCATATTTGGGCATTAAGTGCATGTAATTAAACAAATATATGCACTTTGAAAAATCGTATTCCCCCTAATATTCCCCTCTTGATCGGCGAACGCAGAATCGGGAGCTTCGATGCGTCCCAGCCAAAGCCCAATAGGGTTCAGGTTAAAGGAGTCCGTGAGATCAGTTCCTAATTTTGTAAAGATGCATGGCATTCAGGCCGAAGATCGCTTTTTGTTCTTCCGGAGTGAGGGTAGACAGTATGTCGCGGCTCGTTTCGACCCATCGATCATAGCTGGCGGCCAGCGTGCAGACCGGCCAATCGCTGCCCCAGATGAGCCGTTTTGGGCCAAAGGTTTTCAGGAGGTGGGCGACGTAAGGTTGCAAATCCGCATTTGTCCAATCCGGGCTTGCCTCTGTCACCATTCCTGACAGCTTGCAGTGCACGTTTTCAAAGGCCGCCATTGTCGTCATGTCTTCCACCCATCCGTCAACAATGCCATCGGCGATGAGCGGCTTGGAGCCGTGGTCGATCACCGCTCTTAGGCTCGGATGGCGCGACACCAAAGTGTGCAAAGCTGACAGGTGTTGCGGAAGCGTAAGTGCATCAAAAACCAGATCATTTGCGCGGATGGCGTCAAATATTGGGGTGAAACGGTCCTGAAGCATCCAGTTTACATCGGGAATGTCCTGGATCATCGGGCGAATGCCTACCAAATGCGGGCTCATCGACAGTTGATTGAGGGTGTCAACTGCGCCGGGGGCTTCAAAATCCACCCAGCCGACAACCCCTTTGATGAAGGCGTTTTGCTCCGCCAGTTTCAGCATGAACTTGGTTTCGGCAATTGTGGGTGCGGCTTGAACGAGGATGGTGCCCTCAATGTTCCATTTTTTGAGGAATGGCTCCAAATCTTCGGGCAGGAAATCACGGTAAATGGCGGCAAGCTCAGGCGTCAGCCAGCCGTAATCTCCACGTGCCAATGACCAGAAGTGTTGATGTGCGTCGATCCTCATCCGATGACGCCTTTCTTGAGGATGATATTGCCGTAAAGTCTTTCTTCACCGGTTTGCACAACCGCAAATGCAGAGGCGGCGCGTTCGTAGAAGGCGAACCGCTCCAAGCTTTGAGGGTGCACCGGGTTGTCGGCCTCCTCCCCAATGATCTTGGCAAAATCCGCAACCGCCTCTGGCACTGCGCTTGGTTCACCTACCACCTGCATCGTCAGGGCAGGGTCAGGCACAAAGCTGTCCAAAGGCATGACTTGTAGAACTGCGCGCAGGATTTCGCTGGCGTTGGAGCCGTCGGCTCGGATGCAAAGTGGCCCCAGACTGGTGGCTGGGAAATTGGCGTCCGCGATGACAATCTCGTCGCCGTGTCCCATGGCGCGCAGGGCATGCAGCAGGTTTGGGCAGAGTATCGGGTTGATATTACGCAGCATAGGTTAGCTCCGAAGGTAGTGGCGCGTTGCTGCGAATAAGGCCTTCGCTGCGCAGATCACTCCAAAGTCCGGCCGGGATTTGGCGATCCATCAACGCGGCGTTGGCTTCCACTTCGGCGGCCGAGACAGCGCCGGGGACAACGGTTTTGACGCAGGGGTGGCCAAGCACAAATTGAAGGGCCGCGGCAATCAAAGGTGTTTCATGCGCCGCGCAGACTGCTTCGATTTTTGCGACGCGTTCCATGATGTGGTCGGGCGCTACATCATAGTTATATTTCGCGCCCGGAACGGCACCGGTAGCAAGTATGCCGGAATTGTAAGGGCCGCCGAGGATGATACCCACGTCGCGTTTTTCACAAAGCGGCAGAAAGCTGTCGAGTGCTTCTTGTTCCAGCAAGGTGTAGCGACCCGCCAGTAGAAAGCCGTCGAAGTCTCCGAGGCTGAGTAGTTTTTCGCACACCTGCCACTCGTTTACGCCAGCACCAATGGCCGCAACTTCCCCTGATGCACGCAGTTCGGTCAGCGCGCGGTATCCGCCACCATCGAATAGCTCGCGCACTTTGGCGTCAGAAATCTCCTGACTGCCGTGACTGAAGGCGCATAGGTCATGCACCAGCAGGATGTCCACGTTGTCCACGCCAAGACGTTTCTTGCTCTCATCATAAGACCGCATGACACCATCATAGGTATAGTCAAAAACGATGCGCTTTTGGGGGACGTCGACAAAAGCTTCGGGTGTAACCTCATGTGGTTCGCAATCCAGAAGCAGTCTCCCAATCTTGGTGGAGAGCTGAATGTTCTCGCGTCCGAAACGGTCAATTGCGGCGCCAAATCGGGTCTCAGATCGCCCGAGCCCATATTGTGGCGCGGTGTCAAAGTAACGCAGACCGCAGTCGTAGGCCGCACTCAGAGCAGCTTGAGCGTCGCTTTCTTCAACTTTCTTGTAGAGATTACCAATGGGCGCACCGCCAAACCCCATTTGCGTCAATGGAACTGAGCGGCTTGTGCGCTTATTCAGGAGGCGTGGCTCTGTTGTGCTCATCTGACGTCCTTGTGGTCTCTGTGCTATTTGAAGAGTTCGGGTTTGTCGGTCTGCAGTGCCTCAATGCGCGGCAGGGCATTGTCAGATTAAACCGATTTGCTACGGTTCGGGGCAGAAATTTCGGCGGCCCTCTTTTCTCGGTGCTTGATGACAGTCAAGCAAAGAAGGGAGTTATGCCTGAACAAGAAAGTTCTGGGCGGCGAGAGGCGGGTCAGGCGGTTTATTCTGACAGTTCCCTTCTGACAGCACCCATCTAACTGCACGCTTCAGAATCCTCTTTGAGCAACCGGGCGGCTCGGTTAATCTTTTGCACCAGCGTTTCCCAACTCTAAGGAGGGTTTTCATGACCGCAAAATCCCGCTCGACTGATGGTCTTGGACGTTTGTATGACAGCATTCTCGACACGATGGGGAACACGCCTTGTGTGCGCCTGAACAACATCGCACCCGATGGCAAGACGATCTACGTCAAGGCCGAGTACTTCAACCCGCTTTCTTCGGTGAAAGACCGTCTTGCCATCAGCATCATCGACGAGGCCGAGCGGATCGGCGCTCTGAAACCCGGCCAAACCGTGGTGGAAGCGACCAGTGGCAACACCGGGATTGGGCTGGCGATGGTTTGCGCCGCGCGGGGATATCCGCTCGTCGTGACAATGGCGGATAGTTTCTCGATCGAGCGGCGCCGACTGATGCGCTTTTTAGGTGCAAAGGTCGTGCTGACGCCGCGGGCGGCCAAGGGAATGGGAATGTATCACAAGGCGCGCGAACTCGCCGAGAAGAATGGGTGGTTTCTTGCAAGCCAGTTCGAAACAGACGCGAACGCGCTAGTGCATGAAAACACCACCGGGCGAGAGATTGTCGCCGATTTCAAGGACAAGAGGCTCGACTATTGGGTCACGGGATACGGCACCGGTGGCACAGTGACCGGGGTCAGCCGCGTACTCAGGCGCGAACGATCAGATGTGAAGATCATTCTGAGCGAACCGGAGCCGGCTCAGCTGTTGGGCAGCGGAACGCCGCAAGAGCGCGGTGCAGACAAGTCACCAGCCACAAGTCACTCGGCGTGGAATCCACACTTCCTGCAAGGGTGGACACCGGACTTTATCCCGCATGTGCTACAGGAGGCCGTGGACAACGCCTACTACGATGCGCTTGTTCCGGTTTCCAATGACGAGAGCATACATTGGTCGCGGCAACTGGCGGCGCGAGAGGGAATCTTTACTGGGATATCCGGCGGCGGTTCGCTTGCCGCAACGATGAAAGCTGCAAAGACTGCGCCCGAGGGCAGTGTCCTGCTTTGCATGTTGCCCGATACAGGGGAACGCTATCTTTCATCGCCCTTATTCGAAGGCATTGCGGAAGAGATGACCGACTCAGAGAAGGAAATCTCGCTCTCCACGCCCAACTATCACATGCCCGAGTAGCAGGGGCGGCGCAATCTGACCGGCACTGGGTCGAGCGCATGGTGGTGTCGGCGGCCACCGCGTGGGTGGATCCCGAATGAGCGAACTTCAGGGTTGTCTGACGTCAGCACCTACCGAACAGATTTAGGGGTTTGAGCATCGGAGGATTTCTGGTCTATCGCAGCCATTAAGGAGCGAAGATGAACAAGAAATCCGCCCGCATCATGCACTGAATATGCATCCACCAATACCGGAAACCTTACTAGAGAAACCCCAAATCACTGGTACTGAAAATGGGGGCTAGCCAAGTGGCTTCTGAGCGAGAATGCTGGTTTGTCACCGGATCGGTCTATCCGGTCGATGGCGGCTATCTGGCTATGTGAGGAGAGAAACATGAAAGATGAAGACACGTCCCGCATGCCCTATCAACTGCCGTTCCCGAAGGACGCGCAGGAAGAGATTGTGATCCCGAATGCGGCGAGCGAAGATGAGCGGCTCTGGGTGCCACAGGCGGAAAATGTGTGGTTTCGCCCGCTCTGCCTTAGTCGGTCTCAGGGCTATTGGATGAACCTTTTGAAGGTGAAGAAAGCAGGAGTGCTGTCGCGCCACCGCCACCCACAACCGGTGCATGGCTTCGTGCTCAAAGGGCGTTGGCACTATCTTGAACACGATTGGACTGCAGAAGAAGGCGGCTATGTCTATGAGCCACCGGGTGAAACGCATACGCTGGTGGTCCCCGATGATGTTGAAGAAATGATCACCTATTTTCAGGTCAATGGCATGATGTGCTATGTCGATCCCTGGGGAGAAGTCACCGGCTACGAGGACGTGTTCACCAAGATTGATCTGTGCCGCAAGCACTTTGCGGAAGTCGGGCTTGGTGAAGATTACGTGGACCAATTCATCCGATAGTCGCAAGCACTTTGCACGGGGCAGCTATGCCGCATGACGTCGACGTCAAAGCGTTGACGCGGTTTGCAACCGTCTACGAGGTCTTGTCAGACAAACTTAGCTTGAGACGGGCAGGGTGGTTGAATAGCGTTTGGGAATGACCAAGCGTGCCACCTTCAAATACTTCAAAACCAGTCCCGAGATCATCCGCTTGGCGGTCATACTGCATAGTGGGTTTCCGCTCTCGCTTCCGAATGTCGAAGACTTGCTTCATGAGCGGGGCATCGATGTCAGCCACGAGACGATCCGTTATTGGTGGAACCGATTTGGACAAGTGTTTGCCTCCGAGATCCGGAAACGCCGGATTGAAGGTATGCGCTCAAGCCTATGGCGGTGGCACGTGGATGAGGTCTTCGTTAAGATCAATGGCAAGCGACACTACCTCTGGCGGGCGATCGATCATCTTGTTCGGTCGCAATGTGGCTTCCTACAAGTTCGCACTGGCCAAGTCTCTGACTGAACTCGGTGGCCATGAGAATGCGTTCATACAGCCGGAGGATACTTCGGGATTTCTCAGTGCATTTTGTGAGCACGTCGAGCGCAACCCAAAGTAAAGCACATCCGCTTCGAGCGAATTCCTCAGCCCATCACGAGCGTACAACTCAGGTGACAGCTCACAATCAGATTTGATTGCCTCAATCACTCAGCCTGGCTTAGTAAACCTGATCGACGCACTCCACATCGCGGATCAAGGCGAGCTCCCAAAGTGGTTCCCCCTCAGCAAGCGCAGGCAAGGCGTTGATATACGGCTCACGGATGCGTTGTAAAACATGCTTGAGCAAGCGCGCAGCCGGGCATGAACTGGCCTTTCAGTGCACTCGTTTGTCTAGGTGCATTGGCGCTGGCAACTATTGGATTTGACGAAGGCCGGAATAGGCATTTCTGAACGCCCCATAAGCGTCTTCCATTGCGGCACGCAGATGTCTCTCGGGCGCGATAGTTTCGCTAATGTCAGGTGCGGTCAGCACATCCGATAGTGCGCTATCCGTTGTGGCGAGCAAGCCCAGCCGTGCCGCCCCCAAGGCCGCACCAAACTCGCGACCACTGGGCACAAGCAGCGGGATGTCCAAGACTGTTGCGATTTGCTTCAGCCAATAAATTGAGGCGCTGCCGCCACCAATTGCCATGAGACTCTGGATGTCGACACCCGTTGACTGAAGGGCTTGGAAACTATCGCGCAGGCCAAAAGCGACCCCCTCCAAGACAGCACGGGTTAGGTCTTTGGTCGTTGTCCCAGTGGATAGGCCTGTAAAGCCGCCGCGAATTTGAGAGTCGTTGTGCGGCGTGCGTTCGCCGGAAAGGTAGGGGAAGAACCGCACTGTCCCCGGCGGCTGCAGCTTCTTGCCAAGGGCATATGTAAGGTCTGCGGGCGGCTTCCCGGTAATCCGCGACAACCAGTTTAAACTGTCTGTGGCCGATAGCATGACCCCCATTTGATACCAATGCCCGGGCACGGCATGACAAAAGGTATGCACAGCTGCATCGGGTGATGCGGCATACCTTTTACGGGCAACAAGAATGACGCCCGACGTGCCAAGCGAGACGAAGCCAGCCCCCTCGTTCAGCGCTCCGATGCCGCAGGCCGCGGCGGCATTGTCGCCCGCGCCACCAGCAACAACAACATCGCGCCCCACGCCCCACTGCGCTGCAAGATCTGATCGCAGCGTTCCGGCGCGCTCTGATCCTTCTACGAGGCGGGGCATCTGGTCCAGACGCATCTGTCCGGCATTCAGCAAGTAATCGGACCAATTCCGTTTTCCGACATCCAGCCAAGAGGTGCCAGAGCTATCGCTTTTGTCTGCCACATAATCGCCAGTGAGGTAGTAATTGAGGAACGCGGCTGGCAAGAGAACCTTGTCGATCTTGGCAAATATCTCGGGTTCGTTGTTTCGCACCCAACTCAGCTTAGGTGCTGTAAAGCCGGGAAAAACAATGTTGCCCGACACCTCGCGGACGCGGTTTGCGCCGTCAAGCAGAGCGGCCTCTTTCTCGGAGCGCACGTCATTCCACAGAATGCATGGCCGGAGCACTTGTCCCGACACATCCAGCAGCGTGGCCCCATGCATATGGCCCGCGACACCGATACCTTTCAATGCCGCGAACTCTGGAAATTGCGAGCGGAGTTCGGCAACCGCGCCGTCCAGTGCGATGATCCAATCTGCGGGATCTTGTTCGGACCAACCAGGCCTTGGATTTGACACGCCGTACTCACGCTGGGCTGACCCGACCGGCGTTCCGCTTTCGTCAACAAGCAGCGCGCGCAAACCTGAAGTTCCAAGATCAATTCCGAGAAAGCTCATCTGTTGTCTGCCTTTGAGTCATACGGCGCGTTACCTTTGTATTGCACCGCACCAGAATACATCTCAGCGCGGGGTTCGTAACAAGCTCGGCTCTTACTTGGTCCAACGGGTCTGCTGAGCCATCCCCTCCTTCGGTCAGGTGAACGGCTCAAAAGAGCCACCCTGTGCGGGCGTAAATGACGACCTTAGACGCTGTTCAGAGTCTAGGGCACCGGGCTGCATCTGTGAAGGAGGGGCTCGAAGTGGTCGTTGATGCGGCAGAGTTCGGTGCCTGCTGCGAGGGCGAAACCGACCGTTCGATTGGATGGTTTTTCCTCTCTGCTGGGCCGTAGCTCGAGACAGAAGTGACAGCGCGCTTGGCGGAAGAAGCCTTTCGATGTCGATCAAGAGGGCTGACGAGTTGGGTGAAAAGGGAAACCTCACCTTACGCGTAGTCTGTTTCAATCTATATCTTTACCCAATCGCCGCCGGTTTCGTGCGATCTGACCGAAGCATGGATGAACCGAACTCCTTCTTTGCCGTCTTCGACCCTGGGGATGCTCAGCCAGTTCTTAGGTGGCACCACGCCTCCACGACGTGCAGCAACGGCCATGGCAAACTCAGTGTAAAGATTGGCCCAAGCCTCCATCAGGCCTTCGGGAAATCCCCGCGCGGTGCGGACGAAACGTTCGGTTTGTGGTGACACACCATGGCCGTGGCCACGGCTGAGGATCTGGTCGGGCTTGCCAAACAGGTTGAGCTTCAGGCGTTCGCAATCCTCCATGTCCCATTCCAGACCGCCTGCTGAGCCGAAGATGCGAAGGCGCAGCCCGCCGCGATTGCCCGGCGCAAGCCGTGTGGCCATCAGGGGGCCCGGAACACCTCCTTCATAGCGCGTATTCATGAAGGCAGTGTCTTCTAGCGGTTTAGGGGCGCCACAGACGTGGAACTCAGCCCTGAGGTCAGTCATGGCGAGGCCCGAGACGAATTGCGCCAAGTGCGCTGCGTGGGTCCCGATGTCGCCGACGCAGCTTGTGGGACCGGAAGCCTTGGGATCGAGCCGCCATTGCACATGCGGTGCGTCATGCGAACCTTTGGGCGTCATCCAATCTTGCATGAATTCGACGTGGATCTGGTTGATCTCGCCCAAATCCCCTGAAGCCGCGATGTCCCGTGCCTGACGGATCATCGGATAGCAGGACATGACGTAGGAGACACCGAAGACCAAGCCGGTCTTTTGGGTCAGCGCGACCAGTTCTGAAGCCTCGTCGACAGCGTTGGTCATTGGCTTGTCGCATAGAACGTCGATCCCCGCAGCTAGCATGGTCTTTGCCGCAGCATAATGCAGGTGGTTGGGGGTGGTGATCATGACGGCATCGACGCCGTCTGGGCGGGCCGCTTCAGATTGAGCCATCTCGTCAAAACTTGCATAAGCGCGCTCGGGCGCAATGTAGAATTCCCTCGATCTCTCTGCCGATTTGGCCGGGTCGGAAGACAAGGCCCCCGCGACGACATCCCATTGATCTGATAAACGCGCAGCGGTTGACTGTGTTCCTGCGATGCGGCCTCCGCCAACGATGCCAAGGCGCAGCCGCCTGGACAGGCGAGGGAACGGGCCGTTGAAGTCGATGTCGACGGGCAGAAGCGGTTCGGTCATGGGGGGGCCTCAGGCAGGCGGCGTGGCGCCGTCGGGCAACATTTCGACGGCCATGAAGATCGAAGGCGTTATCGTCTCGAATTGGTGCCAGGGGTAGTTGCCTTCAGCGTCATACATAGGGCGGTGCGTGGTGCCAGGCGCCATCGGTTCTTCGAGGTAGAGTGTCGAGACGTCTTTTTCCCGACACTGCTGCATCTTTCCGAGGCCGACGATCTGGGTGTGTACCTCACGGAACCCCGGTACGGGGCAAAAAGGCGTGGTCATGGTGCAGGCCCACGTTCAATGGCACGCTGCCTGAATGGTACAGGGTGAAACCGAATTGCCAGACCCAAACCTTGGGTGACATGTAATGGCTGACGCCGCGCAGGCGTTTTTCTTTCCGGACACCGAAGGCTGAGGGCCACGTTTTTCTGACCTCTGCAAAAAGCGCCTCTTCGTCCGGGTGGTCTGCGAAACGCTCTACGATGACGGCGTGAGCGAGATTCTGAAGCGCGACAACGGCCACGACAACGGATTGCAAACTCCCGAGCGTTTGCTCCCGGATCCTGATCGGTGTCTCTGACAAGTTCAGGAGGATGACCTTGCCGTCAACATTATAGGCTTCCTCGCCGGACACGATTTTTATGGTGAAGAAGGGTTCCGCAAGATCGAGTGTTTGTACGGGCATCAGTTGGGGCCTTCTTTGACGCATTCTGGCAATGGCTCTGGGCGGTCGCAGCGGCCGGTGAGGTCAACAAAGCGGACAAGACCGGGTGACGCAAGTATCCCCTCCATGGCTTCGTAGATATGGAAAGCCATATCGCCGCTTGCGCGCGGTGGGCGGCCATTACGCACTGCTTTGGCCATATCAAGGAGACCCAACCCACGCGCATCCCATTTGTAGTGATGGGTATTTTCGGCAACTGACCATTCAGGCGGAGCTTTGGGGCGCGGGCGCATCGTCCAGCGTGCGGTCGCCCGTGTCCGGTACCAAACGGGGCCTTCGAAGATATTCGCACCATCCCCCGGATCGGCATCGGAGATGCAAATGGTGCCGTCTGTACCATAGACCTCAAGGCGTGGTGTCTCACTTTCCCAAACGTCGAAGCTGACCATCAACTGCCCAATCACACCGCTTTCAAATTCCAGGAGTGAAAGGCAATGGGTGTCGACTTCGACCGCCATCATCTCGCCGTGTCGTGGGCCGTTTTCAATCATGCGCTCGGGGAAGGTCTTGCGCGCCATGCCTGCCACGCGGCGGATAGGGCCTAGGCAGAACACCATGGCGGTTAAATAGTAGGGCCCAAGGTCAAGAAGCGGCCCCCCCCCTTGTCATAGTAGAAATCGGGGTTTGGGTGGTGACGCTCGACACCGTGGGTTGGGACGAAGGCGGCAACGCCCGTAGGTTGGCCGATCACGCCACGATCGAGAAGTTTGCGAACCGTCTGCCAGCGCCCCCCCAGGAAGGTATCGGGTGCATTGCCAATCAGTAGCCCTTTCTTGCGCCCCAGTGCCAAAAGCGCGCGCCCATCCTCGAGATCGGTGACGAAAGGCTTTTCAGAACAGACGTGCTTACCCGCCTCAAGCGCCCGGCGGCTGATGTCATAGTGTGCGGCCGGAACCGTCAGGTTCAGAACGGCATCAACCTTGGGATCGGCGAATATGTCTTCTGGGGCACAGGCTTTTGCGATCCTGTACTATGCGGCCTTTGCGCGGCTTTCGTCGATATCGAGACTTGCGCAGGCAGTAATTTCGAGGCCGTCAAAGCGGGTGCAATTCTTGAGATAGATGTTGCTGATCCTACCACAGCCGATCAGACCAACTCGGAATGTCATGAATATGTCTCGCCTCGGGTCTTCAGCCTATGGATGTCTATATGCGCCAGTCATCTTCAGAGACGGCAATGACGCGGTTTTCGCGCACGGATTGGTATGCTGCACCTGCCAGACATTGCGCCCGCAAACCATCCTGCAGTTCGGCGATGTCGCCTAAATTGCCAGTGTCCAGCGCGGTCAGAAGCTGATCCAACTCTGCCATGTAAGTCTCTGCAAAACGGTCGCGCCAATCCGGGGTGCGCCCTCCATGGTGCAAGCCTGAGCCGGATAAAATTCGGTAGGGATGCTCTGGTTCTTGCAGATTCTGAAGCATTCCCTTGCTGCCGTGAATTTCAATGCGCTCGTCCTGGCCGTAGGCCGCGCGCCAACTGAAATCGCACAGTACCTGGGCTCCGGACCTCATCTTTAGCGTCACTTTTGCTGTGTCGATCTCATTTACAGCCAAGTAACCCGGGTCGACCAAAACCGATCCGCAGGCGAATAACTCTACCGGCGTATCGTCAGTCAACCAGCAGGCAAGGTCAAAGAAATGGCTGCCCTTTTCGCCAAAGAGCCCGCCTGAGGTTCGGATGAATTCGGGATCGGGTGGCGCTGCGGAGCGCGAAATGATGAGGATTGTTTCCACCGCTCCGATTGCATCGCTGCGGATGGCGGCACGGAGGTCTTTGAACTCCGACGCAAATCTCCGGTTGAGGGCAAGGCCGCAGGGGAGGCCCGATCTCCGCGCGTCGGTCGCCAAGCGGAGGCCTTCTGCGAGATCGCTTGCCAAAGGTTTTTCGCAAAGAAAGGGCTTGCCTGCCGCAAGGCAGGCCTTCGCCACATCCCCATGGGAGGCGGTCGAAGACGCGATGATTACGGCGTCGATGTTGGCATTTAAGCAGTCTTCCAACGTGGCAGCTGCTGTGCTGTGTTTTGAGGCCAGCGCTTGCGCCCGGGCATCGTCCGCATCGCAGATCGCAGCCAGCTGGCACCGGTCGTTCCGGGCAATGTTCCTTGCGTGGATTTGACCGATGGACCCTGCGCCCACCAGCGCGACATTCAGCATCTCTCACCCTTTCATGGGGTCAGAATATCATGATTTCCAACTTCAAAACACCTTGTTGATCCAGCGATGCAAAGGCTTATCGACAGATTTGGTGCCAAGTCTAAAGACTGTCTTCAAGGATCAAGTCCGCGGCCTTCTCGCCGATCATGATCGAGGCTGCGTTGGTGTTGGAACTGACGAGCCTTGGCATCACCGAGGAATCGCAAACGCGCAGCCCGTCAACCCCTCGGACCTTTAGCGATGGCGTGACCACCGCCCCCGCGTCACAGCCCATCCGACAGGTGCCAACGGGGTGATAGGCTGTGCGGCCATGAGCCCGGATGAAGGCAGCGATTTCGGCATCGCTTCGCACATCTGCGCCGGGAAAGTGCTCGACCCCGCCAACAGTGGCAAAAGCGGGTTGGTTCGCGATTTCGCGCATCAGTTTCACAGCCTTGATCGTCATCTCAAGGTCTCTTGGTTCGGCAAGATAATTTGGATCGATCAGCGGTGGGACGGCGGGATCCCCCGAGGCTAGGCGAACGCTTCCCCGGCTTTCCGGCCGCACGAAATAGCCGTTCATCATGCAACCGGCACCGCTTTCGACCAGAGGCGCACCCGGCTCGGTTCCAGAGGCCGGTTCGAAATGTAACTGGGTGTCTGCTGTTGGCGAGTTTGAATCTACCGACCAGAATGCGCCACCTTCCACGATTGTCGACGTCACGGGGCCTGTCCCGAACAGCAAATATTGCAACCCGGCCCAGAGCATGCGGTGCTTTGCCTTGTATTTGTCAAGGCCAAGTCCCTTTTCGACCGCGAGGATTACGTCGATGTCGAGGTGGTCTTGCAGGTTCTCGCCGACGCTTGGCAGGTCGGCAACTGGTGCTATGGCGTGGGATGAGAGGGCGTCCGCCGGTCCGATCCCCGACAGCATCAAGAGCTTGGGCGAGCCAATTGCCCCGGCTGTGAGTATCACTTCGCAATCTGCTTTAACGGTCTCGAACGGATCGCCCAGATCCACGCTATCGGCGTGCGCTTTCTTGACATTCACGCGCAGCACAGGGCGACCTGTCTCAAGCGACAGATTTTGCCGGGCGAGCGCTGGACGAAGATATCCGGTGGCCGTGGAGCAGCGGCGTCCGTTCCAAGTGAACGTCTGAAACGCGCCCGTACCCATTTGGCTTTGGCCGTTGAAATCGGGTGTGTAAGGAATGCCAGCGTCTTGGCAGGCGCGAATGAACACAGCCGTCAGCGGGTCGGGGGACATGGTTGAGATCCCTTGCGGCCCGTCGGTGCCGTGATAGCTGCCCGCGAGCGTGTCGTTCCGTTCGGAGCGACGGAAATACGGCAGCACATCCGCGAAGCTCCATCCGGGACAGCCGAGGTCATTGGCCCATCGGTCGTAATCTTCGGGACAGCCACGTGTAAAAACCTGGCCATTGACCGAGCCGCCTCCGCCAAGCACACGGCCTTGCGCAAATTCCATCACGCGCCCGTTAAGATGTGCCTGTGGAACCGTTTTCCATGGCCATGTCAGATGCCCGTCCAGCAGTTTGAACAACCCCGCGGGACGGTGAATGTTCGGATCGCGATCCGACGGTCCGGCCTCGATCAAAAGGACCGTGGCCCCCTTGGCGCTCAGTCGATTTGCCAGAACGCACCCGGACGTCCCAGCGCCGACGATGATGTAATCGTAGCTCCGCATCATTTGCCCCAGTTCAAAATGCGCTGCGCCAGCCCCATGAAGAGGCCAGCTTGAGGCAATCACGCCAGGCCATGACGGCATCCGTCGTTCCAAGGCCGCGGATCGAGGCCGCAGCGGAAGCGTGCGCAAGTTCGAGCGCGGGTTCGACGTTCCATTCCTGGTGCAGGCCGTAGATGAGACCTGCCGCAAAAGCGTCACCGGCCCCGTTGGTTCCCCTGATCTCGTCCTGCGGGATACTTACCGATGCTTTGGTGTATACGGCCCCGTTTGCGTCCACAGCGATCGCTCCCATCGGGAAATGGACGACAACCAATTGCATCGCGCCTTTGTCGATCACATGTCTGGCTGCTTCGATGCACTGATCTGCGCCAACGCTGGAGCCATGACCGGTGTCATGCCCGGCAATTGCAGCAATTTCGTAGTCGTTCACCACCAACAGGTCTAGGTGCGGAAGGCAGGGGCGCACGATGGTAGCAATGCGCTCGGCAGGGATTGAGCAGAGTTCCAGGTTTGTCGCGATACCTTCGGCGCGGGCCATTTTGAGGATTGTCACCCAGCCGTTGGCATCATTGGCCCAAGCGGCATCAAGTTTAGGGTGAACACCTGGCAGGCCCAAATGAAGAATGCGGGCAGTCACTTGGGAAAAATCGAAATAGTTCGGCGTCAGCTTGGCGGCCGTTCCAGGCAGGTAAAGGTGCGTCCTGCGGCCCGTATCGGCAGCGGTGAAAGCATCCGTATGTGCGGTGCGTCCCCCATTGGCCATGATGAGGTTCGTCCGGTCAATGCCCACGGCGTCAGCCTCGCCAACCAAGAGACGACCGTCCTCGTCATCGCCCACAAGTCCGATTGTGGAAACTGGCATATCCGGGTCCAGACGTTTCATGTCGATCGCAAGATTGCAGGCCGAGCCTCCGCCGCGCACCTCATTTTGCAGGATTTCCACCAACTCCTCTTCGCCGGGCCAACGCGAGACCAACTTGTTGTGATCTGCGCACCACGTACCGCCAGTGACAATTCCCCGGCGCTCTTTCTCCCCAAGTTTCATTGCGCTTCAGGAACCAGAATGGGGTCTGTCACTTGCAGATCATCCTGAAGCGATCGGTAAGAAGAAAGCCCGGTTTTCCCAAGGTGGTCGTGATAGGCTTTTACCGCGTCTATGGGTGAAAGATCGCCCTCGACCACACGGCGCATCGTACGGACGATTTCCACCGAATCCTCGGCATAGTAGATTTTGCGCCCAAACAGCGCGACACGGGCGCCAAACCGCTCGGCCTGAGAAATCAGTTCGAATGTATCCCGCGTGGTGCCGGCGCTGCCGCCAAGGATGCCGACGATCAGATTCCCCGGATCAAAAGCCGCAAGCTCCGACATTGCACGTGCACCGTTATACTGCATTTTGAGGAAAAGCGGTCGGTCGGCGCTGGCCACGCCCGCAAGACAGCGCACGATGGCGTCGTTAATGAAGATCCCAATGTCTTCACCCCCGGTGTCGATGGGGAAGGCAGGATTGAACACTTCCAGGAAGTGGCGCATTCCGGCGTTACTCGCTTGATCGCGGAACTCGGAATAGGCGTTCAGCGCGGCAACGTCCCGGTCGACGTCGTTATAGAACGTCACTGCATAAAGGCCCAGATCGCAAAGCGCGCGCGCACGGTCGAGGCGTGCTGTGCGAAATGGGCGTGCGGCTTGGCTTCGGTAGTTTGCGCCACGAAACCCCCAGATGTCAGTGCCCTCATTCAGCCTCACTGCTGGGGTCACGCCCTGCGCGGCAAGATCAGTTTCTGCCGCCAGCGCCTCGGCTGACGAAAGCGACATCAGCATGATATCCACCAGCCCCGAGGCGGCCATTTCCGTCATCGCCGATCGGTACACTGATGCCGGATGAGCAAGACCACGCGTCGGGTCAATGCCCATTGCGCCTGCGCCACCGCCCATGTCGCCGTCTTTGGCATCTGCTATAATAAAGTCCTTGGGGCCGTAAGTCCCGGCGCGAATGCGGTCTAATTTTTGGTCCAGTCCTGAGGCTGTGAGTGGCATCGTTCTCTCCTAGCGTCTTGCGGGTTTCCAATTCTCGCACCTGTGCAGACGGTCAGATGGCAGGGGGCCGTTTCAGCTTGCCTGCGACCGGATCGTTTCTGCAGGCAAAAGGTTATCGCCACCTGTTGCCAAGGTTCTCTGCCAAATCAGGAAGCGCGCTGACAGGGGCAGGGCTGCTGCGCCGATGGACCGAGCATCGCTTCCGACAGACCCTCCACGAATTACAGGGCGGACAAGTCCCGTCAGATTCAGAGTGGCCAAGTGCTGCTCGATCAGGTCGACAAGCTCGCGGCGCACGCCTTCGGGCAACCAGCCGTCGATCACGACGAGTTCAAAGTCGAACACCGAACACGACGAGACAATGGCGTGGGCCAAGCCCTCGGACGCCTGCTTCAGCCATTTGTTTGTAAGTTTCCGGTCAAAGGTCCAGTCAGACGGTTTTTCCCAGATCGCGCTGACATCACCGCCGCTTTCTTTCACCATGGTTTCGAGGCTGGCAAGTGATGCGACTTCGACAAGCTGTCGTGTTTGGTTCCCCTCAATCGGGATGGGCATCGGCCCAAGCGCGCCTGCGTTGCCGGACGGCCCGGTGATCAACCTGTTGTCGAGGACAATTCCACCTCCGATGAAATAGCCGACGAAGAAATGGAGGAAACTTGCCGGTCGGTCCTGCGCGCCGAACACCAATTCTGCGCCACAGGCACAAGACGCGTCATTCTGGCTATAGACTGGCACATCAAGACGCGCGCCGATCTCCTGGCGGATATCGCGCTGTCGCCAGCCTAGCATGCTTTCCGCTGGAGCCCCGATGATGTCGGTCCACTCCCACAGGTAGGATGGAAAGGCGATGCCAAGACCTGCAATGCGTTCCCTCTGTTTCGCAGAGAGTTGCGCTGAGAGATGAGCAACGCCTTCCGTGGCAAACCGGACGGCCCCATCGGGTGTGGGGTAATTGTAGGTCGAGCGCTCCTGTGCGATGGCCTGACCCAGGAAATCGCAGACGATGAGATCCGCGCTCCTGCGCCCGATCTTGAGGCCGAAGAACAGGGCACCATCTTTCGCGAGCCGCATGGGGACCGAGGGTTGGCCAACCTTGCCCCGCACCGGCGCGCACCGTTCGATCAACTTCCGCTGTTCCAAACTGCGCATGATGACTGATGCAGTCTGAGGCGATAGCCCTATCAGACGCGCGACCTCTGCCTTCGGCTTTGGCCCAGAGGTTCGTAAAAGTGTGAGGATAAGCCTCTCGTTGTGATCGCGTACAACGCGTGGGTTTGACCCCAGAAGACTCAAGCCTTCAGCCGTGTTCGATCCGGATGGCGCCTTTTTCTGTGTCACTTGCCGAGTCCTCTCAGCCTTGAAAAATGCCGCCAAAGATGTGGGTCTGTCAATCATAAATGAGGTTGATTTATGTATTGACGCTGTATTCCGATTCGTGCTTGCCTTACGTAGCGGAAAGCTGCCGAAACGCGCCAGATATCCGTTTTATTTGGCCTTAGGGCCCCAAAAAATGATGGGAGGATGAACCGTGAAGAAGATTATAGCAGGTGCCGCAGTCGGTCTGATGACAACCGCGCTCGCAAGCACCGCCTTTGCTGGCAGCCACGCAATCGAAGCGTGCCTGATCACGAAAACCGAGACCAACCCTTTCTTTGTGAAGATGAGGGAAGGTGCTGAGCAAGCTGCCGAGGAGCAGGGCGTTAAGCTCTCAACTTTCTCTGGCAAGTTTGACACAGACTTTGAAAGCCAAATCGCAGCTATTGAAACCTGTGTCGCAAATGGAGCGGGCGGAATCCTGATCACGCCGTCAATTCCGGATTCGCTGGTGGCCGCCGTCACCTCGGCGCGGGAAGCAGGCCTTCTGGTGATCGCCCTTGATACGCCGTTTGCTCCGATCGACGTTGCTGACATGACCTTCGCTACCGACAACTTCGAAGCGGGTCGCTTGGCCGGCGCTTGGGCACTCGCCACTATGGGTGACGCTGCCGCAGACGCCAAAATTGCTGGCCTAAACATCAACCCGGCTCAGCCGACCGTGGGCGTTCTACGCAATCAGGGGTTCATGGCTGGTTTTGGGATCGAGCTTGGTGATCCTGATCGCTGGGGTGACGAGACCGACCCCCGGATCGTTGGCAATGCAGTGACCGAGGGCAACCCCGAGGGTGGCCGTAAGGGCATGGAGAACCTGCTGGCGATCAACCCTGACATCAACGTGGTCTATGCGATCAATGAACCCGCCGCATCAGGTGCTTGGGAGGCGATGAAAGCCATTGGCATGAGCCCAGATGATGTGATCATCACTGGCGTTGATGGCGGTTGCCCGGGTGTTAAGGATGTCGAAGCGGGCATCATCGACGCGACGTCGCAGCAGTATCCGCTCTTGATGGCTAAACTGGGCGTTGAAGCAATCAAGGTCTTCGCTGAGACGGGCGAAAAACCACAGCCGACCGAAGGCAAGAACTTCTTCGACACCGGCGTGGCATTGATCACTGACAAACCAGTCGATGGCGTACCTTCGATCAGCGTCGCCGAAGGGCTTAAGCTCTGCTGGGGTTGATCCTTAGAGTCGCTGAAGTACAGTCTAAAATAATTAAGGAAGGGGCGGGCATTGACGTCCGCCCCTTTCACGTTCCAAGCGCCAGATACGCCAGGGGGAACTGATGGCCACCAACTCCGACAACTTTGAGGATGCGATCAAGAGCAGGTCGGAGGAATCCGTTGCCGATTTCGACCATCACGAGAAAGGCGTCGTGGGCTTCATCCACGAGACTCTACATAAATATCCCTTTCTCGTCCCGCTGATCGTCATGATTGTGGCGATCATCGTGTTCGGATTGGATCAATCCGAACTTCTATCGGGTCAACACGCTGAGCGTGATCCTGCAGCAAGTCGGCATTGTCGGCATTTTGGGAACGGCACAGGCAATCGTGATCCTGACTGCAGGCATCGACCTGTCCGTTGGCGCGATTATGGTGTTCACCACCGTTATCATGGGCCAGTTTTCGTTCCGCTACGGAATTCCGGCTGAAATCACCATTGTCATCGGAATCGCCGCCGCTGGTTTTATGGGGTTCTGCAATGGCTGGCTTGTGGCACGCTTGCGGCTACCACCCTTCATTGTGACGCTTGGCACTTGGCAAATCATTCTGGCCGCAAACTTCATCTATTCCCGCAATGAAACCATCCGCAGCCAAGACATTGCCGCAGAGGCCTCGGCACTTCAATTCTGGGGCACAATCTTCAAGATCGGGGATGCACGCGTCACATATGGCGTGATCGCCTTCCTCGTTCTGGTGGCGATCATGGCCTATGTCCTCAGCAGCACGGCTTGGGGGCGGCATGTCTATGCCGTGGGCGACGACCCCGAGGCGGCCGAACTTGCGGGGGTCAACAAAGAACGTGTGCTTATACAGGTCTATACACTTGCCGGGATCCTGTGCGGCATCGCGGGCTGGGTGGCCATCGGACGGTTCGGTGCGATCTCTCCGGGAGCCTCGACAGGTGTTCAGGGTAATATCCAATCCATTACAGCTGTTGTGATCGGGGGCATATCTCTGTTTGGCGGGCGTGGATCGATTATAGGCATGTTCCTCGGGGCTCTGATCGTGGGCGTCTTCGAGATGGGCCTTCGGATGGCCGGCGCGGATGCGCAATGGACGTTCCTTCTCATTGGCGTGCTAATCATCGCCGCCGTGACGATCGACCAATGGATCCGAAAGGTGGCAGCATGACCGAACCTGTTCTCAAAGCGCGCGGCCTCGTCAAACGCTTCGGCCGGGTGACCGCACTCGACGGTTGCGACTTCGAACTTTATCCGGGCGAGATCCTAGGCGTTATCGGAGACAACGGCGCAGGCAAATCCGTGATGATTAAGTCGCTGTCGGGCGCGGTGCAGCCGGACGAAGGCGCAGTCTATCTGGATGGCCAGCAGGTGCACTTCCATTCGCCGGTGGACGCCCGGAACGCGGGGATCGAAACAGTGTATCAGACGCTTGCCGTGTCGCCTGCCCTGTCGATTGCGGACAACATGTTCATGGGCCGCGAAATTCGGCGCCCTGGTGTGATGGGCAAGTGGTTCCGCCGGCTGGACCGCCCGGCGATGGAGAAGTTTGCTCGCGAGAAACTGTCAGAATTGGGGCTGATGACGATCCAGAACATCAACCAGGCGGTTGAGACATTATCCGGCGGCCAGCGCCAGGGGATCGCCGTGGCGCGCGCTGCTGCTTTCGGATCGAAAGTTATCATCCTCGACGAGCCTACGGCGGCGCTTGGTGTGAAAGAGGGCCGCCGCGTGCTGGAACTGATCCAGGACGTGCGTTCGCGCGGGATACCGATCATCCTCATCAGCCACAACATGCCGCATGTATTCGAGGTTTGCGACCGGATCCACATCCACCGCCTAGGTCGTCGTCTGACCGTGATCAAGCCGGGCGACTATTCAATGGCCGACGCAGTCGCTTTCATGACAGGCGCAAAGCTTCCCGAAGCAGCCGTAGAGCCGGCCTGATCCTGTGAACACCGGTCCGGGAATGTCGATGCCAACTGGAAACCGACCAGAGGACGGCAAGGTCACCGAGGCCGAGGCTCTCCTCCAGCACATTCTTGCTCTGCCCCAGGGTTCTGGGCGCAGTTTGGTCGCCATCGGCGGTGCCCCGGCAAGTGGCAAATCGACACTTGCAGCCGCGATGACCGGGGCTCTGCGGCAGGCAGGGCGAAAAGCGCGGTTGATCCCGATGGATGGCTTTCATCTGGACAACGCGGTTTTAGAGGCCCGTGGTCTTCTGTCGCGCAAAGGCGCGCCCGAAACTTTTGACGCTGACGGCTTCATTGTGCTGATGAACCGGGTGAAAGCCGGCGAAGAAGTTGTCTACCCGACCTTCGACCGGGTGCGCGACCTTTCGATTGCGGGTGCGGCGGTGATCGATGCCAACTGCGATCTTATTGTTGTTGAGGGAAATTACCTTTTGTTTGACGAACCGCCCTGGCGGTCGCTTGCCGATCTTTGGGACTTCTCGATCTGGTGTGATACGTCTGAGCCCGTTTTGCTGGAACGATGTGTTCAGCGTTGGCTGGATCATAATCACACGCCCGACGAAGCGCGGGTCCGCGCCGAGAGGAACGACATGGCAAACGCGCGTCGTGTCATCGATATGCGCCTGCGAGCCGATGTGTGTTTCACCTCCTAGCTCTTGCTGTTCCAGCAATCTCGCTGACATCTCCATTCTGGTATTGAACTCACTACTTATGTGGAGCGTTCGACAGAGCATAGTCGCAGTGTGAAGCTGATGTTCTTACCTTGTCTGTGGCAGGAGAAATGGCTGTCTAACGCTGGCGCCAGTGGGACGGTTTAGGGTGATTTGATAAGTGGGAGGGTTGGCACATTGCATCCCTACGGAGTGCAGATGAGACAGAACCTGTCACCGAGTGAAGCGAGGGTGAAAAGGCTGTGAATGATACATGCCGCATGACGCAGTTGCAGTATTCAGCAACAGAAACTGTTGTGCTTCATCAGGCTGATATTCAAGCGCCAGACAGTGAGGCAACTGAAAGTTTCTTGTTTAGCGCTTTGTTGACCGCTTCAATGAGTTGCTCCCGCGTTACAGGCTTCATCAAATGATGGTCCTCATTCGTGAGGCCGTCACCCTTCAAGATGGCTTCGTTGGTGTAGCCAGACAGGAACATGACCGGCAAATCCGGGTCAAACCTGCGCAAATGCCGCGCTAAAGAAGGCCCCTGCATATTCCCAGGCATAACGATATCGGTAATGAGAAGGTCGATTGGCCCAAGTTCGTCAAATCGCTCTGCCGCTTCATCGCCGCTGGTTGTCGTCGTGACGTGATGCCCCTGCGCTTCAAGGGACAGCGCCATGATGTTCAAGACATCCTCCTCATCCTCAGCGACCAAGATGTGTGCTTTTGGCACATGCGCGGTGGATGGGGCTTTCTCTGCAATCGCGGTTCTGCTCTGCCTTTTTTCATGCGCAGGAAAGAAGAGCTTGACGGTGGTGCCGACCCCGGGCTCCGACTTGATAATGACGTCACCGCAAGACTGCGTCATGAAACCATGCACCATCGAGAGGCCCAAACCGCTATTTGTGCTGAGACCCTTTGTGGAAAAGAACGGCTCAAAGATGTTTGGCATCACATTGGCGGGAATACCTTCGCCCGTATCGCGTACTGCCAGCATGACATAGCGGCCAGGTTTCAGGCCAGTATCCGAGACATGGTGTGCCGTTTCGTCGATCAACACGTTTTCTGTTTCAATCGTGATGCGTCCGCCATCGGGCATCGCATCCCGCGCATTGATCACGAGGTTTAGAAGGGCACTTTCCGCGCCAGATACGTCAGCGGTGACGGGCCAAAGATCCGATGACAAAGACGTCTCAACTTTGATGGTCACGGGGATGGTCCTGGACATCCAGGTTTCCATATTCCCAACCAGTTCACCGAGCGAGATTTCCTTTGGGTTGAGGTCTGCACGCCGCGCGAAGTTGAGCATTGAGCGGGTGAGTGCTGCCCCGCGGAGCGACGCTTGCTTTGCCGCGTCGATCAAGTCCAGTTTTTCGCTATCTTCAGTTAGATCCTCTAACAGCTCCATGTTTCCTAAAATGACACTCAACAGGTTGTTGAAGTCATGCGCAACGCCCCCCGTCATCTGTCCGATTGCCTCCAGTTTTTGGGCTTGTGCAAGCTGCCGTTCCAGCTCGGCGCTCGATGCTTCGGCGTTTTTCTTTTCGGTCAAATCTATGATGCTTCCCCGGATAAGGTCACGGTTTGGATGGGGAAATCGCATCAATGAAACCTGGCAGGGCAAGTCGACGCCGTTGAGGGTCCTGTGTAACCATTCAAACGTCACCATCTCGCCGTCGAGTACCCTTTTGAGGTAAGATAACGCTGCCGCGTCCGATCGCTGCCCATCAGGTTGAAATTCAGGGCTCAAGTCCAAAGGACCGTATCCGGTAGCCAGTGCTTCTTTGGACAGGCCAAAAAGCGCCTCCAAACGAGGATTTACCTCCACAAATTTTACTGTTTGAGCGTCCAAGATCGTAATCGCATCGGGGGCATGTTCCACAAGCAAGCGAAATCGTTCTTCTGCGCGCCCTCTTTCTTCGATCTCTGCTCTGAGTTTGCGATTGGTTGCCTTAAGCTCCGCAGTCCGCGTTTCTACTCGTCGCTCCAGCTGAGCCGACTGCACAAAAGAAGCCCGGACTTCACGCCACGACTGATATAATGAAAACCCGGCAAGCCCGAGGAATGCCAACATCAGGCAAATGATAAACCTGTTTCGCGCTGACATCCCATCCAGATGGCTGGCTTCATTATGGGCGTCATAAGCAATCGCTTGCATTGATACCGCATGGCTAAGGGGTATGAGCCGCCTGAGTTCTGATTGGATCGAAATTGCTTGCGCGTAGTCATCCCTTTCCAATGTGGCCAGGTCCGGCTCGATGGCGCTTAACGTCTTCAGGGCGTCCTTGGAAAACTCGGTTGCGCCTGGAAGTGAAAGATAAAGATCGTCGCGCAAGCTTGGTGTGTCATGCGCCAGCCGACTCCAGACGATATCAAGTCGCATGATTAAGGACTCTAGATCTACGCTTGGATCGTTCTGAACATACTGGTTTATGTGGTCGACAATCTGCTGCAATTCATAGTCGACTTGCGTGGCATAGTACGTGAGATTGGCGCGGAATTCCGATCTTTTTTCGCGAACTTCTATGATTGACGACATCATTATCGTGCATGACGCGGCAATGATTGCGAGCGCCAGAAGCACCTGAATAATCAGAAAAATCCTGTTTTTTGTCGCCAAGTCGGTGCTCTTATTGTCCCAAAATTTCCAACGAACTGAGCTGCCAGACCGACCGAGAGTAGTACAATTCCTTGCGCAATTCAGGATGCTCGGACCACGGATAAATCACCCAAAGAGGGCCTCTGTCGCGCACACTCATCAGGTCGCCATCTCGCCTGGTCGCAACGACGACATCGTAAATGTCGAAGTCTTCTCCGGGAATCTTTGTGGAATAGTCATTGAGCGCTGTGGCCGTCACTGCCATGTCTTGCGCACCAACAGCCTTCAGAATGTCACGAAGCCTTACTCCGGTGAAAGTGATAACTCCATTCGTCCAAGGCGTCTCGGTGCGAATGTCTGTTGTCCCCAGGCTCTCCAACCCTGCAATATCAAAAGCAAAAGCCTGATCAGGCGCGCTTGCAAGTGTGTGCCCAGATACCTCAAGCACGACGGGGCCCCGAGCCAGAGGTATTGAACTTTCCTGCGCGATTGTGCCGGAGCCAGATACGGCAGCAATTGCACCAAGAAGAAGAGCGATCCAAACTGAAACGCAGGTTTTTATTTTCATAGTAAATCCTTCAACCTGAGTTCAGACAGGCCACCAAATAAACGGGTTCTTCCTGAACCTTATACGCAGGCCAGATAATGCCGCCATTCAGCGGTGCGATCAACTTATAGATGTGGCGACATAGTGGCTCTGCGCAAAGCTGAACAGGACTGCTGCTCCCAGTCCCGCCGGATTGTCACACGGATGCCGTTGGCCTCTCGGTCAGCCGCAAATAATGGGATGCTAGCTCGAACTCGAACCACGGTTGCATTCAAGCTCATGCTAACTTCATCTAGAAGTGCATCGCTTGATGCGCAAACAGCGTGAAGCCTAGTTGCGTGGGCAGAGGCAGCTGCTGTGAACAGTACGCTGGATGAAACCCAAGACTGATTGGCAACCGATGCGACTGGTGACCCACCAAAGTTCAAGCCTACCAAGAAAACGAGCCACTTGCAGTCACCAAGATCGAACGCGTCGCTTGCGGCATTAAAGAACGAAATTTTGTAGGTCTCTCAAAGTTAGAAACCGCTCAGAAAATTTGACGTCCTTCCCCGAAGGTCGGAGCCTTGGCCAAGGCTACGGAAATGGTTTCCGTCCCCCCCCAGGAGAGCCTCGCGTCGTTCCCCCGAACCCTGCCAAAAGGTTGAAAGCGATTTGTCGACGCCGATACCCCCGGTATTAGATGCTGACCAACCCGTTGGTGGGGTGTTTACCCCATTCTATACTGCCGATAGATTTTCAAAAATCGTGGCGGCGTTCGCCTCTTCGCTTTGTATTTTAGTCCCGTGAAGTGGCCGACGCTCTATCCATGGCACTGCTCCCAGCGGCTGCGATCGGTTTGTTGTGGTGAGTTGACCGAAGGGACTGCATCGAAGCGGAACGTGCCGTGCACACTCAGCGACCTGCGGCACCTTCGAGACAATCGCTTACGGCTTTGGTCGATTGTCGGCTAAACTGTGTCTTCCGTTTTTTAAACAGAACAGGGGGCTGGTTGAGCCGGCGCGGCTCAGCCTCTCAGGAGGCTGGGCCGCGGCTGCAAAAGTAGGGTCTCTCCTAGGCGGCGTTCTTAGGCCGCATCGCGGGTTGGTGACAGGACGCGTGCAACCGTTGCTCCCATAGAAGACGGGTTCGGGGCCACCTCAATGCCGCAAGCGCTGAGCAAGGCGACCTTCTCCTGCGCGCTTTCTCCGAAGGCTGATATGATGGCACCGGCATGGCCCATCTGGCGGCCCTTGGGGGCGGCAAGTCCCGCGATATAGGCCGCAACGGGCTTTGTCATGTGATCGCGAATATAAGCGGCGGCTTCGGCCTCCTGTGGCCCGCCAATCTCGCCAATCATCATGACGGCTTCGGTGTCTGGGTCCTGCTCAAACAACTCGAGAATGTCTTTGAACGAGGAGCCGTTGATCGGGTCACCGCCGATGCCAATCGACGAGGAAACCCCAATTCCCAATGCCTGCATTTGTGACGCGGCTTCATAGCCGAGCGTGCCCGACCGTCCAACGATACCAACGCGTCCCTGGGTGTAGATATGCGGTGGCATAATTCCCATGAAGCCTTTGCCTGGGCTTATGATCCCAGCGCAATTCGGACCGATCAGACGCATTTTGCGGTCGCGCGGAAAGCGCCGCAGGAACCGCTTGACGCGCATCATGTCCTGCGCAGGAATGCCATCGGTTACGCAGACTGCTGTTTTAATGCCCGCATCGGCGGCCTCCATCATTGCGTCTGCTGCTGCAGCGGGTGGCACGAACAACAGGCTTGCTTCGGCGCCGGTTTCTTCGACCGCTTCGCGCACTGTGTTGAAGATTGGCCGGTTCAAGGCTGTTGTGCCGCCCTTGCCGGGGGTGACACCGGCGACAACAGTCGTTCCATACTCGATCATCTCTTGCGTATGAAACTGCCCAATGCGGCCTGACAGGCCCTGCACAAGGACGCGTGTTGTGTCATCGATAAGAATAGCCATGTCTGCGTCTCCCTATTCTGCTGCAATCGGTTGCTGTCTTGCCTGAACGGCTGCTTTGGCGGCTTCCTCAAGCGTGTCGGCGCTGATAATGGGCAACCCGCTTTCGCGGATGAGCCGGCGCCCCGCTTCGACGTTTGTGCCGGACAGTCGGACAACAACGGGAAGCTGGATGCGGATTTCTTCAAAGGCTTTGATCACGCCGTTTGCGATCCAGTCGCATCGGTTGATCCCGGCAAATATGTTGACGAGGATGACGCTGACATTCGGGTCAGATAATACGGTGCGGAACGCCTGACAGACACGTTCGGGGCTTGCGCCGCCGCCGATATCGAGAAAGTTCGCGGGCTCTCCACCTGCCAATTGGATCATATCCATTGATGCCATGGCGAGGCCTGCACCATTGATGATGCAACCGATGTCTCCATCGAGGCCAACATAGGCGAGGCCGTGATCTGCCGCGAAGCTCTCGCGGGGATCTTCCTGCCCAGGATCGCGCAGATTGGCGACCTCAGGCCGGCGGAACAGAGCATTCGTGTCGAATGACATCTTCGCATCGAGCGCGACAAGCGATCCATCTGCGCAGACAACCAGTGGATTGATCTCAACCATCATCGCGTCCATGTCGCGATATGCCCGGTAACACGCTTTGAGAACGGCCACCATCTGGCTGATCTGGGCACCTTCAAGCCCCAGCTTAAAGGCCAGTTCCCGGGCTTGGTATTCTGCCAGCCCCACTGCGGGATCAAGCACCATCCGGACCAGACTCTCCGGGTCTTCTTCGGCGAGGTCTTCGATCTCCATGCCGCCATGGCCAGATGCCACGATCATGATCCGCTCTGACTTGCGATCCAGAACAAAGCCCAAGTAAAGCTCGCGCTCTATTTGAGAGGCTTCTTCGACCCAGATCCGGTCAACGCGTTTGCCCTGCGCATCCGTCTGCTTGGTAACCAGCTTGGTTCCAAACAGCGAGGATGCAAATTCCCGAACCTCCGCCTCGCCATTACAAACTTTGACGCCCCCGGCCTCTCCGCGCCCACCGGAATGCACTTGCGCTTTGACAACGCACCGCTCTGATCCGAGTTCGCGCAGCCGAAAGACGGCCTGCTCTGGGGTAAATGCGATCCCGCCTTGTGGCACAGGAACGCCAAAATTCGCCAGAATTTCTTTTGCCTGATGCTCGTGGATATCCATGGCTTTTTCTCCTGTTCAGACCGCTACTCTGCAGCGACTGTTTTGGTTGCAATGGCATTGGCTGCTTCGATCAAATTGCGCGCCATCTTTTCGCTGGCTGCATCAATCATCTTGCCATCGAGGCTTGCGGCGCCCTTGCCAGCCGCCTCGGCCTGCTTGAGTTCGTCGATAATTCGCTTGGCCTTGGCGACTTCCGCCTCCGGGGGGCTGAACACATCATTGGCCATATCGATCTGGCTGGGATGGATCGCCCATTTGCCCTCGCACCCAAGCGCTGCTGCGCGGCGGGCTGCTGCGATATAGCCATCGGGATCGCTGAAGTCGCCGAAAGGCCCGTCGATGGCGCGCAATCCATAGGCGCGGCAGGTAATGACCATCCGTGTAATGGAAGCGTGCCACTGATCGCCCGGATAGTCCGGGTTCAAGCCGCCGATGTTTACGGTGCGGGCGCGCATGCTTGCGGCATAGTCTGCCACTCCAAAGTGGAGCGCCTCTAGCCGCCCCCCAAACTGTGCAATGGCTTCGACATTCGCCATGCCAAGAGCGGTTTCAATCAGCGCTTCGAGACCGACGCGGGTTTGAAGCCCACGCCCTTGCTCGATCTGGTTGACCATTGCCTCCACCATGTAGAGGTCTGCCGGAACACCAACCTTGGGCACGAGCAACGTGTGCACCCGGTCGCCAGCTTGTTCCATGATGTCGACCACATCGCGGTACATGTAATGGGTATCGAGCCCGTTGATCCGGACTGAAACCGTCTTGCCCATGGCCGCCCAGTCGATATCGTTGAGCGCCTGAACAGCGTTTTTACGCGCCTGCTCTTTTTCGGGCGGTGCAACGGCGTCTTCCAGATCTAGAAAAACAAAATCCGCACCACTTTGGGCAGCTTTGTCTATCATCGTTGCGTTTGAGGCTGGAACGGCCAGCTCAGAACGTTGGAGGCGCTGTTGGCGCAAAGGGTGCAAGGTGTGTGACATCTCTACGTTCCCGGTGTTTGGTGAAATCAGTTGAGTTTGTGCCGATCACTCGGCGGCAACCCGCAGCATCGGGCGCATTTGATCCTGTTGCGCGTACCAGGCTTGCGCGGCACCAACGCCGGAACCGAGTTGCAAGGAAACGCCCGCGCGGAACAGCGCCATCTCAGCAACGCTCAAAGCCGTCAGGCACATGGCTTCATTCAGATCACCAAGATGCCCAATGCGGAACACCTTGCCGGCCAGCGGGCCAAGCCCACTTCCGAAGGACGTGTTGAAGTCTTCATAGGCAATGCGCAGCACATCGCGGGCATCAATGTCTTGTGGTACCCGAATTGCAGAGACTGTGTCGGAGTAGAGCGTGTGGTGCTCTGCGACCAGAGACAGGCCCCATGCTGCCACGCCGCGGCGGACACCTTCTGCAAGGCGGTGATGGCGTGCAATCACATTGTCCAGACCTTCGGCGTTCAGAAGGTCGAGAGACTGCCGCAACCCGTGAAACAGCTGCGTCGGTGGGGTGTAGGGAAAGTACCCGTCCGCGTTCATTTTGAGCATGTCGCTGAACTCAAAATAGGCCCGGCGCATGTTTGAGGTTTTCGCGGCTTCAAGGGCCTTTTCGCTGACGCCAAGAATGCCCAGCCCAGCGGGTAGCATCAGCCCCTTCTGGCTGCCTGTGACCACCAGATCCACTTCCCACGCGTCCATGTTGAACTCGAGCGAGCCGATGGAGGACACGCCGTCTACGAATAGCAAGGCGTCGTGAAAGTTCTCATCCAATGCGTGCCGCACGGCGGCCACGTCAGACGTGACACCCGTGGCTGTCTCATTGTGCGTTACGAAAACAGCCTTGATCTCGTCGTGCTTGTCCTGGCCCAAAAGGCGGGAAAACTCGGTGACAGGCATGCCAGCACCCCATGGCACATCGACAACTTCCACCTCCAAGCCAAGCCGCAGGGCCATTTCCACCCACAGGGAAGAAAACTGGCCGTTGCGCGCCATCAAAACTTTGTCGCCTGGATTAAGCGTGTTGGTAATCGAGGCTTCCCATGCGCCAGTGCCGGAGCCGGGAAAGAACATGATCTCACCGGTTTCGGTGCGTAGAACAGACTTCATGCCTTCGAACAAACCCAGTGTCAGGTCACCAAAATCTGGCGCGCGCATGTCTTGCATCGCAACATTCATGGCGCGGCGGACGGAGTCAGGCACGTTTGTCGGGCCTGGAACAAATAGGTGGGTATGGCCGTTTCGCATGGTGAATCCTCCAAGTTGGAGCTATCCGTAGTGCGAGGTAACGCCGTGCTGCAAATGAAACCGGGTTCTGCTGTGAATGCGAGTTTTCACAAAATTCACTTATGGTGAACTTGTGAAAATTGGGCGGAATGGGTTTTCGTAGCCAAAACGGATGGTGCAATGACACTGCTTTGACACTGCGCTTTGGAACCCAAGGAGAACAAAGGGCCTAGCCCTTTTTCACTTGCGAAAGAGCCCAAGGATTATTCCCGGTATCGCGAGGCGATCATGGTCACACTTGTCCTCGCCTCAAAGGTTTGAGCTGCAAACAATGCCTGCATTGCACATCTACTGTGCTCGCAGTTCAAAAGCTGCACGGTGAGCCGAGCCCGTGCAACCGGAAATAGTACCCTATACCAATAACTTCTGCACTTATGCCTACGAGCGTTTGAATTTGTAGCCGATTGCTTGGAGCGTAGGTTCCCGACATCGCAGGCTCCAAAGGCCTTGGGCAGTAGCGGCACACCGCCGCTGCACAATCGTCTTGGCTGGGGGCGCTTAGGTGTCGTGAAGCGGCAACGTGTCTGCGGGGATAGCTGATGGCGATAGGTGAAGCGGGAAGCATTTCGGCGAATTCTCCAACAGAGAATACGCAGATAACAGTCACCTTGACGGCCGCTTTGGACTCACCTGTCTTTGCCCTCAGCGCTACTGGCATTGGCCCTGATCCATTTGTGCTGCGTGTGATTTCGCAAAGTCTGGATTCAGAGGGGAAAACGACGTCCTTCACGTTCATCATGGAGGAGTGGGATTATTTAGATGGGGACCACCCGACCGTCGAAACAATCAACTGGCTTGCCATTGAAGAG